>Ga0074045_10000540_pt1 | contig 36880 bp, 34 predicted proteins | sample BogForMeECP23OM2_FD_94442 | JGI IMG/M metagenome (GOLD analysis project Ga0074045, IMG submission 94442) | Bog forest soil microbial communities from Calvert Island, British Columbia, Canada - Bog Forest MetaG ECP23OM2 | ecosystem: Environmental > Terrestrial > Soil > Wetlands ...
CAGAACGTGTGCCCACTCACCACGACCAGCCCGATCAACCCGGCCAATGGCAGATACATCCGGTGTTCTGCTCCGGTTTGCGTTACCAGCGGCACCACGCTGGAGGTCGGCCCCAAGATCACGAAAAACCATAAGCCGCAGAACCCCAACGCGGGCTTACGCCACAGTGCGGCAAGCGTCAGTCCCGCCAGCAAGAACACTATGGCAGCGTACGGTGCGACCTCACGCAGTGTCCGCGCGAGATAGAACCCATAATCGAGCGTCAGCGCGCTCGGCCACACGGACAGTGCGAGATAGCGACACAGGTAGTACGGCTGGGTCAACGCATACTCCCACCATTCCACTCCCAAGCCGAAGCCCGCGGTTTCCATCCGCTGGGAGGAGACGCTCATCAACATCGCCAGTGGGATCCACGTACACGCCAGGACCAAGTACAACTTCTTGCGCGCCTGCCACAGGCGCGGCAAGGACGGTGACCAGAAGACCCGATCCATCGCGACGGCGACCAACGGCGCCGTCGCCGCAGTCTCCTTGCTCGCCATCCCCAGGAGACAGGAGACGAGCGCTGCCGAGTACCAGGCCAAGCGGCTCCATCCGATGGCATCGATACTTCGCACCACGCTGTAAAGCGTCAGCAGATAGAATAGTCCGCCAAGGATCTCGGCGCGCTGTATCACATACGTGACCGACTCGGTTTGCAGGGGATGCACGGTCCAAATCAACGCGATCGCGAGCGACAGCGCCGACGCCTCCTTCCCATAGCTGTCCTTCAAGCGCGGGCTCTCGAGCACCCGCCGGACGAGGCCCCACAGCGTCCACGCCGTCAGGATGTGCAGCACCAAGTTCAGGACGTGATACCCGCGGACCTCATGGCCGCCCAACACGTAGTTGACCCAAAGCGACAACCGAAGCGTCGGTCGGCCCACTAGCGTGACCCCGGCCTCGGGATTCTCGCGCAGCGTCGTGGCGAAGTGGCGGATGTCTGGGTTTTCGACGATCGAGACGATATCATCGAAAATGAAGGGGCCACGCAAGCTGTTGTGGTACACAGCCACCGCGGCGAATGCCACAAGCGCTAGAGCCACTAGCGTGTCACGGAGACCCGAGGAACGAATCGGAGTCTCGACGATCAGCGTCGGGTCCATGGCCTCGCTCCCCGCCTCGTGGATCGTCATCTCACCCGGCGGCTCTGCGTGTCAGCCGCTTCCGCTCCATGTCCACGGTTCAACGACTCGAAAGCCATTCGGTTCCCAAGCGATACGGCCGGCTTAAGGATCCTTGTCATCGACCCCGGGCAGATCAGAGTACATGTGGGCTCGGGCCGCCGACATGGTCAAACTTGGGAGGCGCGGGACATACCGGCTTCCTGTGCAGTTATTGTGCAGCCAAACAGACGGACAAGCGCGGGCGACGCTGGACGTTGGTGGACGGTCAGAGTGGTGGTAACTCCGCGACCGCGCACGTAGATCGACACTCCTGGACAGCGGTGGAATCTCCGGGAAAGAAGGTGCGGACCTGAAGGTCGCAAGTTCGAGTCTTGCTGGGCGCGCCAGAAAACCAACCTTGGTCATCCTTCTGCACCTATGTCCTCATCCTAATTGCCGCCATCATATGCCTTCCCTTCGCCCAAATGCTTCTCCAATATTGCGCACTTCGCTCAATGCCGCTCGACTCCCCACCGCAACTTCTACCGCCCATTTTTGTGCGACCGGTACGGCGAGGATATCTGGCTCGCAGGTGTGTTGACGCGCTTGGACTAGAATACCCGTAGCGCCAGGCCGACCGGAGAAATCGGGATGTATGCCTACCCTGGCGTTCATGGCATTCGGGTAGGCGACTACCAGGGTGGAGCTTCCACGAGGCACAGCAATCAGAAACTCGATCAGTAGGGTCAGCGCTATTTGCCGCCAGCTTTGTGGTGTCATTAGAGTACGGTGGAATTCATCGATGAGGCTGTACCAGCAGCCGCCCGATTCGGCGGCCATCCATCTCGGCAACCTGGAAGTCCCACTTCCCCCACACGAAACGTTCTCCACGCTGCGGCATGTGGCTCAATTGCGAGAGCACGAACCCGGCGAGAGTGACGAAATCGCCGGGCGGCGGCGACTCCTGCTTCAGAAGTTTTGTAACCTCGTCCATCGGCATCGCCGCGTCGATGAGGAATGAGCCGTCGTCTCGTCGCGTCATTTTCGGTCCTGACTCGCCCTCGACTTTCGCGAGATCGCCCGCGACCGCTTCCAGGAGATCGGTCCGCGTCACGATTCCCTGGATGCTGCCGAATTCGTCGACGACCAGCGCCTCGTTGACTGGGGTCGCGCGGAAGAGATCGAGCGTTCGCAAAATCGAGGTTCCCTCCGGAACGATCAGAGGATGTCGCGCGACGTGCTCGATATCGATTTCCACTCCACGCAACGCTTGATCGAGTAAGTCCTGCTTGCGAACGACGCCAACGACTTCGTCGATCGAGCCCCGGCTCACCAGCATCTGCGCGTAGGGGCAGCTCGCGATCTTGCCCAGTATCGAGTCCCGCGAGTCGTTGATATCGATCCACGCCACCTGCGGCCGGGGCGTCATAATCGAACGCACCGGAGAATCCGCAAGCTCAAGCACGCCCTCGATCATGTCACGTTCGACGTGATGGATGACGCCCAGCTTGGCTCCCTCGGCGACGATGCTATGGATGTCATCCTCGGTGACGTTTCGCTCGACCCCCGGCCGCAAGCCGATTCGTCGCAGAACAAAATTGCTCGAAATGTCCAGTAACCAGATGATCGGCACCGCCGCTCGGGCGAGAACAGAGAGCGGCGGTGCTACCCATATGGCGATCGGCTCGGGATATTTCAGCGCGAGCTGTTTTGGCACCAGCTCGCCAAGAAGCAGTGAAAGAAACGTGGTAGCGGCTACCAGGACGACAATCGCGGTGGGAGTGCCGTAGGCGGCGACCGCGGGGTACTCATTGAGCCACGTCGCGAACTTGACGGCCAGTATCGCGCCACTCAGCGTACCGACCAGCATTGTGCAGAGCGTGGTACCCACCTGTACTGCAGCTAGAAACCGGGTCGATTGCTCAGCGAGTTTGATCGCGACGCGCGCGCCGCTACGTCCTTTGGCCGCAAGCTGCTCCAGCCGATTGCGACGCGACGAGACGATGGAAAACTCCGCCATCGCAAAGAAGCCCGCGAGTAGAATCAGCAACAAGACAACGCAGATTTCGATGATGGTCATGGGCTTAGTCGCGAAGAGAAGTTGTGGCTGGACGCCGGATCAGAATTTCGGTGCATTTCCCTCCACCGACATTTTCCATGATGACTAACGCGGTCGAATGATACACCTTGGGCGCACCACGCATCGAGAATGTGGTTTCGTGATGGAGGGCTCCCGAACCTCGGGTGGGACCCGTCCAGACTGGTACTTCTATTCCTCGCGACGAGAGGAAGACCCGCGCTGCACGGCCATCGCACTCTACCTGCTCGCCCAGCGTCCCTACCGAGGTCACCATCGACTCGACCGTTCGCGAAAACGTCCACAGCTCCATCCGCCCGAAAGCGCATCCATTCCCGCGGGAATCGCGGGCTCGCGAGAACACTGCAAATTGGCAGGGAGCCATTCCTTCACAATGAAATGATGCGCGCAGCCCCGAGCCCGATGTCATCACCGGACCCACTTCGCGCGCCGTAAAAGATCCCGGCACGCTGCATGCAAGCTCCCATCGAGGCGATGGAGGCCGCTCCGCCACTACGACTGGTCACGGCAACGTCTCGGAACTCCGCGCATCGATCGAACGTGCAGCCTTGTTCCGCCGGAGGGAGCTCACCACCCGTGAGGGTCTACCGGACGCGTGCTTCGCCGCCTGCCACACCTCAGCCACCCACCGCCTCGGGCACTCCCGATGAGGGGGTGGAGCATATCCGGCGCGCTCCTGCTTTGACTCCCGAGGACGCCGGCGAAAGGCTCGGAATCGGCACAAAGACGCTGTACCGAATTCAATCCGCTCGACTTCTATGTCTCGCGAAGCGCCACTCCCTTCCATAATTCGTCTAAGCGATGGACACCAACCACTTCACGTTCGCCATTCCTACGAATCGCCTGAGAGACGTCGGTGAAACCATTGAGCTGTATGATCAACATTTCTGGCGGAACGGCCATTCCGTCCGCATCGTCGTCTTCGACGATTCCAGCTCTGCCAATCAGGAAAAGTATTTTCCTCTCCTTGAGAAGACACACACTCACAACGAGCTCTACTATGTCGGTCCAGGAGAGAAAGAACAATTCCTCGCGTACTTGACCGCGCGGCTTCACGACCGACGACTTGAGGGCCTCGTGCGCAATCTCTTTCGGCCCAGTTATGGTGGCAATCGGAACTGTACGCTGATGTACACACTAGGTGGCCTCTTGGTGAGCTCCGACGACGATATGCGGCCATACGCCTTGATGGAAGCGTCTCCCGAATCCTTAGAGGCGAGCGAGATCTGCCGCGGTCGACTGCACAAGTCCCGCGAAGGCGAATTCGGGTTGGTCCACAAATCTTTCGACATCATAGCGGCATTCAAGGACGTGCTCGGCAAACGCGTGGCAGACCTGCCAGAGAACTACGAACGCGGTGAACTCCTCGTCGACAGCGCCATGGACCTGGAGACGAATGCCACCAAGGGCCTCGCCTTCGAGAACTCGCTTGTGCTCAAGCCCGGCAGAGTGTCGGAGACCGATGTCGTGAAGATCGCTCAGACATTTCGGTCCGGCACCAACGACATCGACGCGATCGATTTCGTGGAGATGTTCCTCGCTGATGAATCTCAGACCGATCCAGATGTGCTGAGTGATTTGTATGTGCTTGTGAACTTTAGGCCCGTGGTGACGAACACGAACTGGCGAATGGATTGTGGCGTTGCGGCTTATGACAACACTTTCGGGTTGCCACCATTTTTCCCGACGCGGCTGCGCTTCGAGGATTACGTGTACAGGCTATGGGTGCAGCAGGATGGAATAGCGGCTGCTCACGTTGATGCCGCTCAACACCATACGCGTAGCATTTACATGCGCAATCCTCCGGCCGCTGAAATCTTCAACGAAGAGGTCTCGAATCTGATCAAGCGTAAGATCAAGGCAAGTGTCACTCGGGTCGACGAGCTGGGTGTGGGATTTGCTTACGACGGAGAAGTCAGCGCGAAGGATGCGAAGGAAGTGCTCGATAGGATCAGAGGCCTGTACGGCCAAGCCGAAAAGCTGATTTCACACGCCGCTAGTGTGGAACGCGCGGACGCATTGCGCATTTTCGCGGCGAGCTTGGAAAAGGCGTTTTATGGATTTGAGCCCGATTTTTTCCAGCAGAACCTGGTTCGCATCGTTGACGATGTCGTCAGCGTCATCAAGGGGTCGATTGAGTTGTGGCCCACGCTGGTCGAGATCTGCTACTTCCAGAAGGGGCGGCACGGATTGCCGCAGCTCCGCGTGCGTAACGAAAAGGCATGATGTGCATTGCCCGTGCCCCCTTTCCCGCGTCGATCTCGACCTTGCATCCGCGATGCGCGCGTGCAGTGAGCCAGCTGCGATCACACTGATCAACTAGCTTGATGAGTCGCCAGGCCCCGGCTTCGGTCTAGCGGCATTGCTTTGCTTCGCCCATCCTCATGGCCCTGCCGTTGTGAGCCAACGCGCAGTCGCTCGATCTTGCCAAGAAAGGCGTACGCTCGATGGGCTAAGCCCAGAGCAGCTCGAACTGAAGGGAGCCGTAAAATGGCGATCCAAGATCTTCGCAGCGTCCTTGGTTGGTGCACAATCATCGACTACGCACTACTGCTCTTCTGGTTCGTGGTGTTCATCCTGGCCCACGACTGGCTGCATCGGCTTCACGGGCGGTGGTTCTCCATGTCGGAGGAGAAGTTCGATGCCGTTCATTACACCTTGATGGGTGTCTTCAAGCTTGGCATCTTCCTGTTCAACCTGGTGCCGTATCTTTCGATACGCATCGTCACGTGACCCAGCCCCCGGCCTAGCGCCCTTCGCGCTAACCACCTCTGCCTAACCCCTCCGCTACGCCGCCCGTGTCACGCCGCTAGCCGACTCCCTTGCGTCTCCCCGTTCAAGGGGATGTCTGGGGCAGCCGATGCTGCTGGAGGAAGTGGTTCCGAGATGCCGCTCGGATGATATCGAAGGGCGGGAACAAGCCGCTGCCGGACCTCGGAGCTGAGAGGCTCTCCACCACCGACTGGGTCGCTGGCATAGGAGTCCAGCACTTCGACGATCCCCGCGCGGTGAGCGGGGTCGTCGAAGTCTGCTTGATGGATTTCGAGCTTCATTGAACGAGTCCGAGTTGGATGCAGACGTGGCGGCGTCAGCGAAGCTCGCGCAAACAGCGCAGAATTGCGTCCGCGGACCGGTCTATGTCCGCCTCCGCGGTAGACCAGTTCGAGATCGAGATCCGTGCTGCGGCGCGGCCACGCCATCGCGTGCCGCCGAGCCAGCACGTTCCGTCAGCCTGGATGCGTCGGATCACCTCACGCGTGAAGGCGTCCGCGTTATCACCGCCGCGTGACAGAAATCGCACCAACACCTGATTAAGGACGATGTCGTTCAGAAGCTCTACTCCGGGGTCGTCGCACAACCGCGCTGCCATGCGCTGCGCCATCGAGCAGCAGCGCTCTATCATCTCCCGCACACCCGCGCGTCCAAGTGAGCGAAGCGCGGCCCACACGGTGAAACCCCGCGCGCGGCGGGATGACTCGGGCACACAGAGGAAGTTGTCGCGCTCGCCCTTCTCTGACATTGCGTAGTACGCCGCGTCAAGGGACATTGCCTGACGGAGGGCTTCCCGGCTGCGGAAGAAGACAAAACCCGAATCGTATGGAACGTTCAACCACTTGTGCCCGTCCGTGGACCAGGAGTCCGCTTGCTCTACGCCAGTCACCAGATGGCGGAGCTTCGGCGACGCGGCCGCCCACAATCCGAAGGCACCGTCTATGTGGAGCCAGGCGCCATGTTCGCGCGTGAGCTTCCCGATCTCCGCGAGCGGGTCCGACGCTCCCGTGTTCACCTCTCCCGCCTGTGCGCAGACGATGGTCGGCCCGTGGCAGATGGCGAGAACGTCACGCAGCGCCTCTGCATCCATCCGACCCTGATCGTCGGTCGCAACACGCCGCACGCGTCCCCGGCCGAGCCCGAGCATCTGGAGGGCCGCCAGGACAGTCGCGTGCACCGCATCTCCTACGATGACCGCGACCGGCGGTGCGCCTGCGAGACCCTCCTCTTCCACGTCGATGCCCACGCGTCGCAGCACCGCACTACGGGCAGCGGCGAGTGCCGTGAAGCTCGCCATGGTCGCCCCGGTAGTGAAGCCGACGCTGGTGCCCGCCGGTAACCCGAGCAACTCGACGAGCCAGCCCGCCGCGACCTCCTCTGCGACGGAGCCAGCGGGCGACGCGGCATACGTCCACGCGTTCTGGTCCCAGGCGGAAGTGAGCCAATCCGCAGCCACAGTAGCGGGCAGCGCGCCCCCAATGACGAAGCCGAAGTAGCGAGGGCCGCAGCTCGCGACGAGACCCGCTTCGACCCCACTCGCGAGAGACTCCACCACGACGCGAGGGTCCTCCCCCTTTTCCGGGAGCGGTCCGCCGAGGGCGGCACGCAGCCGATCGACAGCCACGGGCGGGCCGACGGGTCGTTCCGCGATGCCGTCCAGATAGCCAACGGCGAGGTTGGCCGCGCGTTGGAGCACGTCTCGATGGGACACGGTTCTTCCCCCTCAAGCCCTTTGATCTTACGAGGCCGCCTCGCCGCCGCGCAAACCGCGCCTCCAAGATTCCTTCTCGCGTAACGGACGTAGCCGCAACGATCAGTGCGCAACCTGTGACCCGACCGCGATGACGAGGACAACAGTGCTTACAGCGCCCATGAATGCAAACTACCTACGCTGCCTCCTCCGCGCCCCGCACCGAGCCAGTGCTGGGCCTCGCTAGGCTCTGCGGCGCCTCGAGCGACGAGTTCGTCGTTCAAGGGCAGACTCGGAGCTCCGGATGCCGCGACGACCCACTGCAGGGCCCAAGGGACGGAGACCTCGCGGACGCAGGTGGCGCCGCCTTCGCGTGTCGAGCGTCTGGCTGAGCGCTCGGCGGCGCCGCCGCTGGTTGCGCGCATTTCGACGCGCGCCAGCCTCTACCCAGATCGCCGCCGCTGTCGTGGCCCTGGTGACGCTCTGGGCAGCGGTCAATGGGATCTATCAAGTGATCCACAAACCGACGGAACTCTTCTTCCCAGTCAGCGGCGCGCTGTACAAGACGCCCTCCGAGACGTGGGACGCCTACGCGCCTCTCTTTCGCAGGTACGCAACGGAGGTGATCACCGCGGACTTTCTCGCGGCACTGGCGCAGGTGGAGGGCTCGGGAAACCCGGTGGTGCGGACCTACTGGCGCTGGTCGTTAAGAACTGACCCATTCGAGGTATACCGACCGGCGTCGAGCGCGGTCGGGATGTACCAGATCACCGACGGCACGTTCGAACAGGCGAAGCGCTACTGCATCCACGATCACGTCGTCGTCGAGGAAGGGCCGTGGTATGCCTGGCGCTCGTGCTGGTTCAACGGACTCTACTTCCGCGTAGTGCCGAGTGATGCAATTGAGCTGACGGCCGCTTTTCTCGATCGCACTGTCTCGATGACGCTGGCGCGGAATCGGATCGACCATGCTACGCCGGCCCAGAAACAGCGGCTTGCCGCGCTGATCCACCTGTGCGGTACCGGAGTAGGCGACCGCTACACGGCCTCCGGTTTCGAGCTTGCATCCGATCTGCGCTGCGGAGATCACGACCCCCTCGACTACATCGCGCGGGTGGATGTCATGAAGGGTGTGTTCGCGGCGCTCGCGGCGCGCGAGCACTAGCTCGCTCGAGTCCCCGCTCAAGGGCGCAAGGGGTCTTGCTCCCATCCCACCGACTGCCATCGCCAGGGATGGTGTGACTGAGGTGTGACTTCGGCGTATTTGGCCCCGACCGAACGGGGCCAGGGAACCTTTGCAAGGTACCTCAATTCCTTAGGATTCCCCTTTGCGTTTCACCCGTTGTAGACCTGAAGGTCGCAAGTTCGAGTCTTGCTGGGGCGCGCCAAATCACCTCGGCCGGTTACGGCTGAGGCGTTTTTCTTTGCACCGTCCCAACACCACTACAAGCCGTGCAACAGATGCGGCGTCGGGCTGCCGATAAGCCGCCTATCACGTACCGATTGCCCTCTTGATCGTTCCGGTTCCGTGGTCGGGCTGCGGCGGGGGGCGACCTGGAGCGAGGGTGGCGCGTCTTGGGCGGCATGAACGAGGCCGAGGTTCCCGCAAAGGGGGGCAGTTCACGGTATGAGATCCAAACTCGCTTTAATAGCCATTGCGGCGATGTTTTTCGCCGGCTGCGTCTCTCGTCTCGTACGCATAGGTCCAGAGACCTATATGGCTTCGAAGCATGACTATCTTTTCGGAACGACCGAAGGAATGGTTGCGGATGCCGTTGAGGACGCAAACGCCTTCTGCGCGAGACAGGGTCGGGTGGCGATGGTGATCAAAAGGCGTTCAATGTGGGCCGAGGGTAGTGGTCGGGCCGAGGTGATTTTCCAATGTGCGGACCCCTATCCACCGCGGGTGCAATATCGCCCGTCCCCAACTTGGTCATGCATCGGGACGACCGTGCGTGTTGCGGCACTCCTTCGTAGCCGCATCGCGAACTTGGGCTCGCCCTGCCACGTCGCGCTCTGCCCAAAGAGAACAGCCTCAAATCCTCTTGGATTTGAGACCGTTCTAAACTTCTGATCGACGTCAAGCCACAGACTAGTCGGTGATCGAGGAAAGAACGAACACGCCCGTTGCCGTGTCTTCCAAGTATTGGACTGGCATGTACTCGTAACCTGCGTCGCCAGTGCAATATCCGTAGCTATTCTTAATGATGAAGTAGCCCCCTCCTGCACCAGGAGGCTGGCCCTTCGTGCCGCTGTTACTGGCCAGTGCTGTGTTATCAATAAATCCCACGATGTGAATGACGTGTCCGCCCTTGAGGCTCAGGGCGTTTTTCGTGTCCGAGGAGTCATACGTGATGTAGCCGTTTGTCGGGTGGGTAAACTTGTGGGTGACTTTGATCGCTAGAATAACCGCAGCGTCGGAGAGAAGGTTCAGTTTGATCTGGCCAACGTACCCATTCTTCGTCGCCTGATCTGCTGAAGGATCCCATATGCTACTGACGGCGGCCGCGTTTACCCCGTACGGTGATCTAGCACCGGAAAGGATCGCCGGAGTAAAAATCCCGGGGCAGACCTCGGAGGTGCCAACCACAAAGCAAAGCTCCGGCTCTTGAGGAGCACTATCGGAACAACCAGGCTCGGATGTGGGGTAGTTTTTGCACGCGTTCGCGTCTGGCGGGGACCCCCCAAACACCTTTTCATACGACGGATTGTAATCCCACTGGTCCTCATAGGCGAACTTATAGCCATGCTTGGCCGCGTCCAGGAGGTCATTCATGGGATTCCCGTCACCATGGAAGAAATCCGAATTCCATATTCCCTTCTCGTGCTCCATGAAATCCTGCTCTGAAAGGTTCACGTGATTTCCCGTGTCTATCGCGATCATCTCTTCCAGGGCAGAGGTCGCTCCAAAAATATGACAGGAGTCTCGAGTACCTTGTTCCTTTACGCATGTGAGCATGTTCTTGTTCGGCCAGCTGAAATTGGCCAGGATGCCGACCGGGGAGGGGATGGCGCAACTGGAGGAATCCCGGAGTTTTCCAGTCTTGTTGTCTCTCGATAGACTTTGATCTCCATAGAACGCATCGTCGGGTAGGGAGGTGTTGTTGCCAATATCGGCGCTGCAGGACGCGAATCCGCTTGAGGGTAGAGACGGCACGATTTTCACGATCTCGTTACCCAGCATGCCAAGCGACAGCAAAGCAGTTTTGATCACACCCAGTGAAGCGTCCTGCAACGCGGGCGGGGTTGTCAGTTGGGACGGAAAAGGCAGGTTCGCGCAACCACTTGGAGGCATGTTCACTGTGGTGCAAAGCTGATCGTACAGAGCCGTGTATTGTGCATACAGGGATTGATAGTGTGCAAACTGTTGAACTGGATCAGACGCCGCCAGGAGAGATTGGGCGATCTGCGCCACTATCGACTCTTGTCCCATTGTCTCGACGGCATGGAGCGTACCCAGCGTGGTAGGCACCTGCACCATGTAGTTTCCATCAGGGGTGGGAACCACGTCAGGTCCCGTCGGAGCGGTCTCGACAAACTGAGCGAAGCCCGGAAGATTGGGGTGATCCTGAATGAAGTTTTCGACCACGGCGTGGTTCAACGCCGAAGGATCGGTGACCGTCAACTGCCGAGACTGAATCAGTTGGTTGAAGTCCGAGAGGCTGATATCTTGGATTGGGCTTGCCGGGTCGCCCGCCGAGATCGACTGCGCGCGAGCGACGGCAGCGGAAATCGTGAGCAAGAGAACCAGGGGAAGCACTCTTCTTGCTCGATTCACTGCTGTCACTACCGTTTTCCACAAAAATCCAGTTCTCTGGATACTCTCCGGGCTTCCTACCAAGAAGAATCCGGTCGTCACGAGGTTCTCGAAAGTCACCATGGGATGTCTCCTCCTTCCTGGAGGCATCCTGCCACGCGGGACGACGGGGCGCTGTGAACTACTTCACAGCCTCTTTCCCTGCGCAACTTCTCGAAATCACGAACGTGTGAGCGAGACTCGAATCGCGAGGCTCGCGCCGTCGCAGCCAGATATGAAAGCACCCCGACCGAAGCCCGGGCGTATCGCGTCGAGCGATGTTTCCGGGTTTCTCCTGGGCCCTCTTCGGCCCGGAGCCACAGCAGCGGCAGGAGGATTGGAGCGGCTCCAAGCGGACGCCCTCCAACCTAGCCGCGGACACGGTCAGGTTGGCGCGGCGGTTCGATGCTGCTGTGAGGCGTGAACCTGCTCTGCTCATGGGCATCCCTCCGAGCGAAGCGGCCAACTTCGAGATTGAGATCATTCGCGGATCCCGAGACCCGTCTTGGCTCTCTCCGATGTCAGTGCTTCAAGCCCAAGACCGCGCGATATTAAATCACCGCCAGGGGGCATTCGCGTCATCCCAGCTCGAACGGTGACGGGAGACTCAAGCTAAAGGGACCCGGATCGAGCCTTCAAGGACGTTGCGCAGGTGTTGCCTTTTTGGGAGGCTGCACCGTCATAAAAGGGACGGTCCATATGAGCACCAGGCTTTCTCGACTCGGTCGAATAGCTGTGGTCTTGGTTGCCACATTCTTGGGCATTCTTGGCGGAGCATACTATTGGCTTTTTTTTGACAATCGGATGCCGACTTCGGGCAGCTATGCGCTCGATATCAAAGCGATCCGTGCGGAGGCCGCACGCATTCCTGGTGACAAGGCCAATGTCATCGAGGTGGAAACCCTCTCGCATACGCGTCAGCCAAAGATTGCAATCGTTGCAGGAACAAGCTGGGAGAGGATCGATCTCGTGCGGGAAAGCTACGATCTCGTGTTTCCGGAACAACCGATCATCATCGATACTGGTTATGATGCCGCGGTCGCTAAAGCTGCCGAGGTAGATAGCTTTGACACCGCAGCATGGCAGCGGATGTTGGCTGCGATGAGAAGAGCCTCTTGCCTGCTGGGGACGGGAAGCGCTGTGCGCAGTCGATGCGCGGTCACCACGCTCCCGAGCGGCTATCGTGCGGTTGGTTCGGCGCCCAACCCCATTCGACGCACACGTGGGTGGAATTCGCTGAAAGGGGTTGCGGACCTGAAGGCGGCAAGTTCGCGTCTCGCTGGGCGCGCTTGGTCTCGCCTCTCGAGAATGCTTTGGAGGCGCCCTTCGAGGAGATCGGGCCGCGGAGCCTTCAGAATCCAAGGACGAGAAGTCTTGCTCGTCGCTGCCGATCACCGCGTCGGAAACTGCCAGTCATCTGCTGGATAGATCTCACTTAACACTCGATCTAAATCGGGGTCATGGGAGGCCTGTGTTTCACGATTGCGTTCATGAATGCTGTTAAAGGGCGCCTGCCAGTAGGCGGCCGAAAACCATGTCATCGTTGCCATTGCAAAGAACTCCATCTCGTTGCTCATGGCATAAGATGGAGGCACACCCTTATTTGGCGGAAAGAGCTGCGCCGCCTGAGCTTGCTTAAACAGTTCGCTGATCTCATCCCGCGTGTTCTGATCAAGCCCGACGTTATGAATTAGATGCCCAAACTCATGAATGAAGATGGAACGCCCTTTCACCGAATCGAGATCACCAATTATATTTCCCTCGCTGGTAGCAGAAACGGGATTGTCTTTGAACCCCGTCGCGCCGCAAGCGCCGTCGTACGTACGCGTATGCGCGGCGTCTGAATACTTTCGCGCCCATTGTTTGAATTCCGGCAGATCTGTCTGCTTTTGGCCAATCGCACAGACAACCACCCTGGCCTTTGCGTCTGAGAGTCTTTCGCGGATATCGGGTCTCTTCTCGAGCATGTGCGACACAATCAAGTAGGCAAGCTGGAGACTGCGATCACACACTTTGTCTGGACTTAATATTGCGATGCCCCCAGCGTCAATATACTTCTTGTAAAATGAAGAATATTCTTCAGGCGGTGAGCTCACTTGCGGAGCGTCTGCTTTTGTCGGCGGGCAATAGCCAGCTTCTGCAGCGGCACAAAGGGAAGGCAAGAATAGGATCAGGCCTGTGAGGATGATTCTTACACGCCCACAGTTGTGGCCTGGTTTCAACCAGCAAAAGCCTTCAGCGACCATGACGACTCCAGTCAGAGCCCTTGCAAATGCCAGACGGCGGATCGTGTCCCGCGATCTGGCGCCGGATCAACCTAAACACTGTGGATATTTCCAATCGAGAACGAGTTGAAGGCGAGGGAGATAGACTCCCAGTGCTGAACCCCGACCACTTCTCAAGGAGAGGTAAGGAAGCTAGTGGGCGGAACGCGCTCTCACGAGGTTCCAAAGGCTGGCCGGATAGACCCGGGAGCCGCCGCCAGTGCCCTGGCTCGAACGCTCGTGCTGGACGGGGCTCAGGCACGTGATGGTCGCCGCGCGTCCGTAGGATCAGCCGCCACCGAGGCGCCGGAAGACATCCTCGGCGGACGATCCCGCTGTTGTCGCTGCAGACGCCATGCCGGCGATACGGCTCGCAATGAGAGAGCACATGTCGTCCGCATCCTTCACACCTCGGGCCCTGAGTTCCGCCGGGAGAACCCGCTTCACCACCACAAGCATCTGTGCTGTAGTCACCTCTCGCGCGTCAAGGCCGGCGCTCTTGAGCGCAAGCCGAACTGTCCCTCGGGCACTCAAACTATCAAACGATGTGGCCTGCTCGAGCTCCATACAAGTGCGTTCAAACACTGTGGATTCACTCATCGGATTACCGCCTGCTCGCAGCTGCACGTGCTGTGACCCGCCGCGTATAAGCCGCAGGTGGGAGGAAGGCGAGCCAGACGCAACCCGCAGCCATGAGCCCGAGAGGAGCGATGGCAAGGCTACCCGCAGGCGATACGGCGATGTCGACTCCGAAGAAGCCAAGCACCGCGCTGAAGACGTTGATCACCAAGGCCAGGAACATCCCGCTGCCCCAGAGCCACATGCGATCCACGACAATAGGATCTGCGAGACCAAGCTCACTTCGTTTAGCGAGGAGGCGGTAGTAGCGAAGCGATTCGAATGCGGCCCATGCGAGCGGTACTCCTTGGAGCGTAATGAAGACATGAAGCCCGCTCCCTTCATTGTAGAGCGCCCCAGCGCGTAGGCCTGGCGTGACGCTCTGCAGGACGAGAGCCGCGACGAGCGCAAATGTAAATCCCGCCGTAAGCAAGGGAGCCCAGCGCTCCCGCGGACGGAAGACGCGCCAGTTGAAAACGCACACGGCGACCATTCCGGACATGTTGAAGAGAACCGAGACAAAGAAAAGACCGAGACGCAGCGCGTCGTGCATCCCGGTGGCGAGCCGGGCGACACTGAGTAGCGGATAGGCAAAGCCGCCCATTAAAAAGAGCGCCAATCCGATCGCAAACTCGGGAAGCTCTCGCGTGCGCCAGGCAAGCAGCAGGAGACGCAGCCCGATGACCAGGCTGGCGATGATGAAGGACGCCCCGCCAATTGCCCCGAGAAGCTCCATGGATACACCGATTCGGACGCCGGATTGCGCCAAAGGTCTTATCGATGGGCTGAACCAAGGGCTTGAGGGAGCGCATGGCTTGCCATCGCGTCGGGCCAGTCCCGATGCCCCATCCGGTTCACGGCCGACTCGCACCCGCAGACCTGGGTCGGAAATCGTCCGTAAAACCCGGCAGGGTCCCCAAGGGGCACCGGTCAGTCAGACGGCGAGGTCCCAACCTCGCTCGTACTCCCGCCCAGGGAGTCGCAGGCCCACCCTGCGAGAGGGTGGCCGGTAGATCCACCCGGAAAGGGTACACGGGGTGAAAGGGGAGCTTCTGCCAGCCTCTGCTCTCGAAGCTACACTATTATGTTATCCGCTAAGCTCCAGCCGCGTGCCAGAATGCGGGCCGCGTGTCCCATCTGACTGCGCTAACACTGTCTCAGGGGGTCAGAGCGACCCCTTGTCGAGACGGGACCAGCCTTAGGAATGCGGATGGACATGGAGGCCAGGCGTATCTGATATGCCACCCTGACCCCTGGTTCTCCTATCCCTCCGGCAGTGGTGCAACACTGGAACACCCCGGGGGCACCGCATGTCGTAGCGCCCGCCTCGACCAAGGATTCGTTGGACCGGAGCGATTGCCGTTGCACAATACATCAGGATCCGTGGTAGGAATGACGTTCCTTCCCAAGCTCGCCCACCTGCCATGAGTGGCAAGCTCGTCTGCGCCGTCGTGATCGCACACGTACCGCAGAGTTCGGCGGGGAACGCGTGGGCATTCCTCAACTGGGCGCTGGGGTTTCGCCAGGCCGGCTGGGACGTGTGGCTGGTAGAGCATCTGAACTCTGGTGATCTCTCGTGGCCGGAAGGCGAACGCGTGCCCGCCGGTAGTCTGAACGAGAGGCTCTGGCACACCGTGACCGCGGAGTTCGGCTTCGAGCATCGTGCGACGCTGTTCCTCGATGACGCTGCACCGAGTGCCGATGCGTTCGCCCACTTTGCACGCGAGGCGGAGGTTTTCGTGAACCTCTCGGGGCAATTCAAGCTCCATCATCGCGTCCAACAAATCCCGATGCGGGTATACCTGGACATGGATCCGGGGTTTACACAGCTTTGGGCAGAGGTGTGTAATGTGGACATGAACTTCGCGGGGCATACCCACTTCTTCAGCTATGGCGCTTGCATGGCCACCGCGGTCCTGCCCCGCACCGGTCACGACTGGCTGCCTACGCTCCCTCCGGTTTGTCTCGATTTCTGGTCGCCCGAGGCTACCGAGCGTGACACGACGCGGCTGCCTGCTGAGGCTCTCCCCCATGGCGCGTGGACGACAGTGACTCATTGGTATGGCTACAACCAGCTTCCGTGGGAGGGTCGTGTTTATGGAAACAAGCGCGACAGCCTAATCCGGATGCGCGACCTGCCGCGACATGGTGCACGCCTGCTCTTGGCGACGGACTTACAACTCGGCTGGGAAGACTACAACGATTTTGTAGCTGCGGGGTGGCGCTTCATTTCCACGGCGGTCGTATGCTCGGACTGGCGCGTGTACCGCAAGTTCCTGGCCGCGAGCGCTGGCGAGTTCTCCGTCGCCAAGGACGGATACGTCGTCTCCGAGTGTGGTTGGTTCAGTGACCGGTGCGCCTGCTACCTCGCCTTGGGCCGGCCCGTGGCGCTACAGGAAACCGGCTGGAGCCGCGTGCTCCCAACGGGCCATGGACTGAAGAGCTGGCGCGACGTTGACGAGGCCGCGCGGGCGCTTCGGGAATTCACCGAGGCCCCGGACCATCATCGCGCTGCGGCTCGGCGTATCGCGCAAGAACATTTCGACGCGGTCAAGGTTGTGCGTCAACTGCTGGAGCAGCTCTCCGGATAATCACTAGACGGTGTCTCACCTCGACCCCGCGTACTCCCGTCTTGCTCGCATTGCGGCAATCGATCCACACGGATTAGGATCACTACCTGGAGCGATCCCAGGAGAAGGGAGAGGGGCCATGCCCCTCACGCCAGAGTCCAAAGCCCGAACCCGTGCATTTGCGCGACTGATTGGACCCTTCCTGATCATCGTGCCGATTTCTTGCAGAAGGAGGCAGGTCCGAATGACCACCCTAGCCGACGAAAGCCTCTTTGGTCACCTTCTCGTGAGCGCACAGCAAGTGCGATCCGCTCACGGGAAGGATCACCTTTCGCAGCTCGCGAAATCCCTGATGGCGACGAGTGAGTTCCTCTTCGAATACGGGGATAAGCTGCTCTCGGCCAATGAGAGTTGGCCGGAGGTCGGCAACGCTGCCGCAGCGCTCGCGTCGGCAGGCCGACTGAAGCCGGCCAGCTTCGCGGTCCGCAGCATGGAAGATATCCCCGAGACCTCGAATACGGTTCGCGCGGCGCTAAAGCGCCTTGCTGCGCAGCTCATCGTATCTGCCCTTGACTCTCTGGGCGCGCTCGCCTTTGTAGACGATCTGACGCCGCGTCGAAAAACTCCTGGCGACAAGTCGTCAATGCCGAAGCTCTTACCCACGGGACCGCTGAAGCACCTCGACGCAATGGACAATATTGCGGCCTACCATCGCGAACACGAGCGGTACTATACAGTTCACACGCTGGAACACGCGGCCGACTTGGCACGCGAAGCCAACAAGCTCAAGGTCCTGGTTGACGTGTGGCTCGCACACAGCTTGCCTGCTTCGCACACATCGCGTACTGACTTCAGCGACCCGGCTCTTCGCGCGGTTGGCTGTGCCGATTTGAATGCGCTGCCGGCGATTGCTTCCATCGGGATCCTGTTCATGGAGGGGCAGGGCGAACCCGCCGAGATCGGTGCGCTCAAGGCAAAGCTCGCGAGCCTCGGCGCAGGAATGGCCCAAAGCGGGAAGTGGCTCGCAGACATGATGGTTGCAGCATGGTCCCGTGAAAGCGCACTCGTTTCCGAAGAGTTCAGCGCAGCAGTGCTTCCGAGGTATCGGACGATCGCAACCAACTGGGTCAGCGCGCAGGAAATGGTGCTGGTGAGTCGCCTTCTGGCGCTCGCCAACGCGTGGCTTGGAAAAGTGGATTTTTCGCCGGCCTCATTACGCGCAAACCGAAGAGATCACAGCCAGCGGCTCGAAGCGGCCGCTCGCATCATGGACGTAGCAATGCGGTTGCAGGCGAAGAGTGCGGTGGATCTCTCCGGAAATGACGAGTGCTGGAGCGAATATCGCAAGCGGATCCAGGACTTCGCGAGCCGTGGTCGGTAGTCTGCACGTTCTCAGTGGGCGGCGATCGGGGTGATCGTGCACTCTGGTCCAACGCGATTGCGATCCCCATGGTCGGATAGAGTTCGGCTCTTGGGCGCTCGGCGTATGGCGACAGCACACCTGGGTACCTCGGAGTGGGTAAGACGTCCTTCGCTCGAGCGCTCGAGCGGCAGGTCGATGGCATCCGCTTCTCCGCTGACGAGTGGTACCTGCAGCTCTGTGGCGGCGGCGAGCCCATGCGCATCTCGAGCCGGCATGGTGGGATCGTATCCTGTCGATGCTGGACGGGGTCTGGCCCAAGGTACTGTAACTTCGGCTTCTGGAGCCGGCGGCAGCGTGACGACGCACGAAGGCGGGCACTGTCAACAGGGGCTGAGGTCGAACTCTATCGGGTCGTCTGCGATGAGGTCGTTGCGAGAACGCGCTGTCTTGCTCGCAACATCAACCCCGTTGGGGTGTTTGTGATCGATGCGTTGGCCTTCGACGCACTCCGAGCCAAGTTCGAGTTGCTCGGGCCCGACGAGCCCTATGACGTCGATTGACACTACCCCGCCGCCGAGAGTTGATTCGTGCTGCCGCTTCTCGTAATGCCAATCAGGCCTTACGAGATGCAAACACCGGCCATCCAGGGGGCGTGCAACGGTCAATCGTGCGTTCGCCCGATCCACGCGCGCGTCCACGAGCTGAGGGGATCAAAAATCGCCTCGCTCTCATGCAGGCTCAATGCATTTCTCAAGCCAGAGCTGGCGACTTCCGTTCCACGAAGCTCTTTCCGCGGTGAAGCCAAGCCGTTGGTATAGGGACAGCGCCGCCTCATTGCGCTCGTTGGTATTGAGACCGATTACCCGGCACGACCGCCGCCGCGCTCGCCCGGTGACGGATTCCGCGAGCTCGAGACCGACGCCCTGGCGTCGTGCGAAAGGAAGCACGAAGAGATCTTCGATCTCGGCTCCAAGGCCGGGAATCCACGCCGAGTAGCGATAGCGAACTTGCGCGTAGCCAAGCGGCGTTCCGTCGAAGTTTTGCGCCATGAGGAATTCCGTGTCGGGGTCTTTGAGAAGGATGCGGAGCGAGTCACGAAATTCCGCGGCGGACGGCCGCGACTGACCGAGGTAATCGCGAAAGGCAACCAGCAACCCCACAAGATCATCTAGGTCGGCGTCGCATGCAGGTTCGATCATCGGCGGTGCTCCTTCTTGGCGCTACCCCTCACAAAGCTCGTCCTTTTTTTGACCGGGCAAGGCCAGACGGAAGATCTTGCGGATCACGCTGCCGAACTGCCGGCCGAGACCGGCGCTGTTGTACGGCAGTCCGTACTTCTCGCAGATGGCCCGCACCTCCGTGGCGATCTGGGCGTAGCGGCGCGCGGGCAGGTCGGGGAAGAGATGGTGCTCGATCTGGTGGCTTAGATTGCCGGATAGGATATGGAACAGCGGGCCGCCGCGGATATTTGCCGAGGCGCACAGCTGGCGCAGGTACCACTCGCTGCGTGTTTCCCCGATCGTCTCGTCGCGAGCGAACTCCTCGACACCGTCGGGGAAGTGGCCGCAGAAGATGATCGCGAAAGCCCAGAGGTTGCGCACCAGATTGGCGGTCGCGTTGGCGGCCAGGTTGGCCAGGAACGAGGGACCAGAGAGGACAGGGAACAGCACGTAGTCCTTAAGCACCTGGCGACCCGCTTTGCGTCCCATGGACTGGATGAGAGGCCTAACTTCGTCCCAGCGCCGCTCGCCGCTCTGGATGCGCTCGATCTCGAGGTCGTGCGCCATCACGCCCCACTGGAAGAGTGCCGCGAGAAGGAAGGCATACACCGGATTACCGAGGTCCCTCGGCCTCCATTCCTGGTCAGGGCTGATCCGCAACACTCCGTATCCAAGGTCGCGGTCCTGACCCAAGATATTGGTGCGCTTATGGTGCATGAAATTGTGGGAGTGGCGCCACTGGTCACCGGGGCACACGTTGTCCCACTCGAAGGTACCCGACGCCAGCGTCGGGTCTCCGGTCCAGTCGTACTGGCCGTGCATTACGTTGTGGCCGATCTCCATGTTGTCGAGGATCTTCGATAGGGCGAGGGCGGTGACACCACCCAGCCATAGCGGCGGCAGCAAGGCGGCCTGCAGCATGCCGCGGCCGGCGATTTCGAGGCCTCGTTGCCAGCGGATGAGGCGGCGGATGTAGGCGACGTCTTCCGCGCCGAGGTCGGCGAGAACCCGCATGCGGATCGCGTCGAGCTCGGCACCGAACGACTCGACCTGCTCGGGTGTCAGTCGGTGGCGACACGCGGGACGCGGCATGGGCTCGTGCTCCGCTTCCTGTGGGCGGAGCGCGGGGAGGGGGGGTCGCAAGCGGGGGCTCGTCATCACGACTCCTTCCATCGAATCCGGTCAGAGGTCGAGGGACACGTCGCCGTCGGGCACGTGCACGCAGAGCTGCACGTCAGAGTCGACGGCGGTACGGGTGGTCCCGGTGCGCAGGTCACGGACTGTGCCGCGGGCCATACGACGCGTACAGGTATGGCAGATTCCCATACGACAACCGTGGGTGGGGTGGAGCCCCACGGCCTCAGCCAGCTCCAGCAGCGTGCGTCCGTCGGCATCAATCTGAGCGCCACTGCGCTCGAAACGAACGGTGCCGCGAGGGCCGGGGCCTGGCTCGGAGGCTAGAGGGGAGAGGGTGAAAGCCTCGCTGTGCAGGCGGTCCAACAAACCTTCCCGCTCGTGACTCGCACGAACCGCGCGCATGAGCGGGGCAGGACCACACAGATAGGTCTCGGCCTCCCGCCATGCGGGATCGGCGGCCGAGAGGTGCGCGTCGCAGAAGAGGCCCTCGAGCTCGCCCCGCCCCGGCTCTGCGGTGAATGCCCGGAGGACTCGCACATTGGGGTGCCCTTCGGCGAGCCGCGCGAGCTCGGCCCGGTAGGGCATATCGGCCTCGTGAAACGAATAGTGGACGAAGGCCACCGGACCGCGGTGATCTTCGTCGCAAAGCGCGCGGAGCATTGACAGCACCGGTGTGATGCCGCTTCCACCACTGATCATTACGACACGATCCGGTCGGGCGGCCGGCAGAATGAACTCGCCCTGAGCAGGGGTGAGACCAACCACCATTCCTCGACGGGCCGCAGCGTAGAGGTACGGTGAAACGATGCCTCCCGGTTGCACCTTGACGGTGAGCTCGAAGGAGACGACTCGATGCGCCGAGGTTGCGATCGAGTAGCAGCGTGTGTGGCGCACGCCATCAATCTCGACGCTTAGCCGCGTGTGTTGGCCCGCTTCGAAGCCGGTCCAGTTGCCATTCGGCGCGAGTGTCATCGTCACGCTGCCTGTCGTCTGACGACGCGCCTCAGTCACAACGGCCCGGACCTCTCGAACCGACCACGTGGGATCGATCAGCTCGAGGTAGCGGTCGATCCCGTGCGGCGTGGCCAGCGCGTCGAGAGCGCTCAAAAGCCGCCGTGACAGGCGAGGCCTGGCGGAATCCGGGGGGTTGGCTTGAGTGAACATATGTGCACTATAATTATTCGGTGCACAACCGTCAACTATCGATCCATCGGTTTGGGTCTGCGGGCCTTCCCTGCGGAATTTCTCGCCCTAGGCGGTCAGTAGGATCCCAGTGTACATTCGTAAACGCAACGGACTCCGGGGGAGCCAGGGTGAGCAGTCGCCACCATCGCCACAGCGACCCCGAATCGCGCAGGGAACGCAAAGAACGCACGCGCCATGCGCTGCTGAGCTCCACGCTCACGCTGCTGTCCCGGCACAGCTTCGAGAGCATCAGCCTGCGTGAAGTCACGCGCGAGTCCAGCATTACACCCACGGCCTTCTACCGGCATTTCGCCGGTATGGAGGACCTGGGCCTCGCGCTCGTCGAGGAGGCCTTCGGCACGCTGCACGACATGGTGCGCACCGCCCGCAGCGACAGGTCAACCTACGACGATGTGATCCGCCGCTCCGTGCAGATCGTCGTGGCACATGTCCGCGAGCATCGCGATCACATGCGCTTCATCGCGCGTGAACGCTACGGCGGCGTTCGGCGACTGCGGCGGGCGATCCGCATGGAGCTCGACCTGTTCGCCAACGAGCTCGCGGTCGACGTGAGTCGCTTCCCGGAACTCGCGGGCTGGACCCGCGCCGACCGGCAGATGTTCGCCGACCTGCTCGTCGAGACCGTCGTCTCGGCGGTGGGCCGTCTCACGGAGGCGCGGCCTGAAGAGGAAGCGGAGATCGCCAGAACCATCGAGAAGCAGCTGCGTCTCGTCGTGATCGGGGTACCCGGCTGGCGCTCCCGGCCAGAGAAGAGTGGCGACGGGATCAGTCGAGATACCGCGCCGACGCAGGCTCGAAGTGTCGAGTCCCCTGCAAAGTAGAACGGCCTAGCGGGACGCACGGAAGCTCGTCGGAGGGCCGACGACCTTCGCAGACCTGAGGTTTTGGCCGAAGCCCCCCGTCGTCTGGGATGAGAGGCCCGGAGGGGACACGCTCGTGCTGCTGCCGCAGAACGATCCGCTACCTGGCCGCATCCGAGACTTAGAAGGCCCCCCCGGACGGTTGTCCTCCGGGGTTTACGAACGGACATCCCGGGTCAGTCGGGCTCGCTGCGGGCGCCGTCGGAACCGGCGTATTCATCGATGGCGCACGCGAGAAGTCGAACATGTCCTCGAGGGTGTGGGCGTGCGCGTCACGTGCCGTGACCGACGGATGCCAGGGGGCGTCGTCGCCGTCGTGGTCGCCGTCCCCTCGATCGTCACCCCCACTGCTCCCCATGAACCGCTTCTCGATGAGCGCGAGCATCGAGGTGTGGTCCCCGACGGTGTGTGAGACGTAGTGCGGCTTCGAGAACGGCGATACTGCGATGAAGGGCACGCGGAAGCCGAGCTGATTGAAGTTTGCGCAATTGGCAGGATAGGGCCCGGTGCTCGTGAAAGCCGGGCAGATCGCGAGCGCTTCCGCCTGACTCACGCTGCACTGCACCCCGCCACCGGGTTGCTCGCTCGCGGGTGGATTCGATAGATCAGCGCATTGGCCAGGGTTGATCCCGTCCGGGTTGAGTGCTCCCCCCTGCGGGGCCGGGGCGGGGGCCACGTGGTCATAAAAGCCGCCATGCTCGTCGTACGTGATGAAGATGATCGAGTCCTTCCAGTTGGGGCCGTTGCGCACCGCGTTCACGATATCCGAGACGGCCTTCTGGCCCTTGCGGATGTCAGTGGGAGGATGTTCATCCGTCTCTCCCGAAATTCCAAAAAAACCAAAGTCGGGGTCAACGAACGAAACCTGAGGGAGCGTGCCAGCCGCGGCATCCACAAAGAATTGAGATGCCGCTGCGGTATTCCCCGCTGACTGGCGAAAAATGAGCGTGGTGGGTAGATCAGTGAAGTAGTTCACCCATGAAACATTGTGCTTATCGAGCAGATCCAAAAACGTGCCGGTGATCGGCTTGTAGCCACCGGCGGGCGGAAGAATCTCCGACGTCGTCAAATGGCCAAAGGAAGTCGCTGCCAACTCATAGGATCGGTTGGGAAAGGTCTGCCCGATGACGGAACAGAAGTAGCGATCGTCAATGGCGAAGGTCTGCGCGAGGCTGTAGTAGAACGGTAAATCTTGCTGTGTGTAGAAACCCATCGTGTCGTCGTCGGTCGGAGTCTCGGGGCCGGTGTCGAGCTGCCCTTGCGAGGTGCTGTCGTTTCGACGCACGAACCCATTGTTGGGGCTAAATAGAATTGTGAGCGCCGGGAAGTAGAAGTTCGCCTCGATATGGCTACCGGACCACGAGTGATCCAAATCAGGTCCCGTGCAGTAGCTGGCATCGTGGAAGGCGTAAACGATACTGCCGTCGCTTTCTACATTGCGGTTCTCGCAGGTGAAGTTTCCGAGCGAATCGACGGCGCAGGTGAGGCCATCCACACAGGTGTGGTCGTGCTCACTGCAGGCTTTGCGACTGGTGTCGTCTCTCCAATCCTTGTGACGTGGTGCGTGATACGGGCCGTCTGGTACGTAGGGGAGTGCACCGAAGTAGTTGTCGAAGGAATGGTTCTCCTGCATCACGATGATGACGTGGTTTAACCTATTGAGATCGCCATCCGCGCGCGCTGTCGCACCGAATAGGCCGAGCGCAGCGAGCGGGGTGAGCAGACCGGCGGTGAGGAGCGTCGTGTGTCTCATCGGTTCTCCATGCCTTGTCAGCAGAGGTGGATTCCGCTTGCGCCAATCTGATAGGGTGAAACCCCGAGTATCGACGGGCCGAATGACAAGTAGATACGTTGGATGAGAGGAACGCAAGGGAGAACTTGCCGGATGGGGCCGTCTCCTCCTCGGGGCTCGAGTTGGCGGAACGCGTGATCCAGCCTCGTGCAGGCCCGCCTAGCTCTCGCCGACTCGTGGCCTCCCCACGAGACACTCGACCCGACCGATCGGCCGATTGGCGCGGGCACGGCTCCTCATCCAGCTCGCCAGGGGGAGCCAAGAACTCCGCGACGCCGGCGTCTTGGGTTCAGCGATTGCGCAACCGTGTCGAAGTTCCGTCGCCTTCCAGAGAGCCGCAGAAGCTGAGAGCGGCACCCTTCAAGGTCCTCCGCTCAACCACCGTACGCGAGGACAACGCTGCCGAGGAATGCCGCCGCCCACCCGAATGGCAAGGCTCGCACCAGAGTGGGCGCTCGGCGGGCGAGCACGCGGTCGAGGGCATCGAAGCCGAGGACAACCAACAAGGCGAGTGTGGGTGTGAGGAAGAGCGCGTAAAACGCCTTGCCAAACGACCAGAAGGGCCAGCGCAGGTTGACGTTCACAAGCAAGGCGATGAACAGGGGCGGCAGAGCGACCAGGAGCGATAGGGCAAGGCGACGGCCTAGATCGTCGTTCTGCAATGAACTCCTCAGCACGCGGATCCAACCCGCAATGAGAAACCCGGTTGCGGGGAGAGCCAGCAGAAAGAGAGCGGCCATCCAGTCATAGCGCCAGCGCCCATGAAAATGGGCTGCACCACCGGCGCCACCTCCCATACCGTCTCCCCACAGCGTCGTGTAGAGGGAGTCCCAGAAGCTGTGGAAACCTGAGTACCACGGCTGGGTAAGAGCATCGCCAAAGCGAAGGAAATAGCCGGGCGTATGGAATCCTGGGTATTGCCAAATCGTCTTCCCCGACCAGGCACTCAGGCTCCACACGAAGGGCTCGCCGAAGTAGAGGTAGTTGCGAAGGTAGAACCACCCCGCGAGGGCTACGACAACCGCTGAGGCACGCGCAGCCCCTGCTGCGACACGGGACGCTGGCCACCTCTCTACGGTCCAGCGCCTGGCTGCCATGATTCCCACCGCCGTCGGGACCAAGATCGCGCTCGTGTACTTCGTGAGAAGGGCCAAGCCCAGAAAGAGTCCAAGGACGTAGTCGTCCTGTCGCGTCGTGGACTTGCGGAGGAGTGCGCGCACTGTGACCAGCAAGGCCAGGCTTGCAAAGAGAGCATGCGGCGCCTCGTTCGACGCGCCAGAGGCGAGCGTGAGACTCATCGGTAGGAGTCCAGCGACCACGATCGTTCCCGCTTGCACCCAGAGCCATTCCGGGAAGAGGAGCCGTGCCATCCCAGCCGCCACGAATGTCATCCCGAGACCGGAGAGTGCGGGAAGGAGCGAGAAGATTGCGCGTTCGGCGACGCTTCCGGGGGTCGGGTTGGTGACCGCCAGGAGAAGCGCCGTCACGACGTAGTACAAGGGTGGCTGGTAGGTCTGGAAGCCCTCCGTCGCGAGGGGAAGGGTCTTCTCGTGCATGAGGGATGCGACGTACGAAAGATGGTAAGCGGCATCGAAACCCGATTCCTTCGGAATGCGGACAATCTTCGCAGCGAAAAGCCAGACCCAGAAGACCGCGACCAGCGCGAACGCGACTTCGCGAGACCGTGTCGCCGCGCCCGGCCAACGTCGCACCCCCAAGAAGAGGAGAACCCCGCTTGCGGCAAGCGCCAGGAGTGCGAGCGCGTGATGCTGGACCTCAGCCAAGGGCTGAGGCAGTGCCGTACTGTCTGGCAGACGTAGCCCGTCGTCGGCAATGGCTGCGGGCGCAAGCGGTTCGCCTTCCCACGCCGCGAGCCACTGTTCGTCCGTAACAACTGCTGAAGAGAGCCCGTCGACGCGCAGCTGCAAGAGCGCAACGCCGTCCGGATTGCGGACTCCAGCGCTTAGGATGTTGTCGCCGGGGACGATGAGAGGCGCGATATCGACGACCCACGCCTCCTTCCAACGCTGCGGGTCGCGCGCTGCGAACGGGACCTCGTGTCCATTCACGGAAAGGACGAGATCGCGCAGAGCGCGCACGCGGAGCATCGCCGGACCACGCGGCACAGCTGAAGTGAAGTGCCTCTCGAAAACAGCGTGCGGAATGCTGCTCTCGTTCACCAGCTTCCCGGCCGTATGGGGAACAATCCGGGGACCGATCCAGGGCGTCCCACCCGACCAAATGAATGCGACGTCCGGCGCGCGGAAGGCGGCCTCTGCCAGGACCGCGCCGACGCCGAGTGCGAAAATTCCAGCGAGAGCGACCTGCCCGCGCCAGAGCCAACGACCCCTCATGTCACCCATGGGCTCTCTCCGCGAACTGGCGACGCTCGTCCGCGCGACTCTGGAAGGATGGCAAACGCTCCCCCTCTCCTGCGCGAAGAGTGGTGACTACGATCGAGAAGTCGCACCGCGGGAATCGCTTCTGCGAGCACAGTTTCGCTGATCACAGCCCAAAATTCCTTCGGACTTCGCACGTCTGACACCCAATCGTTCAGCTACCTTCCGACCTCGGTGGATCGGGACCGCCCGAGCCAGCGCGCGGCCCGCGACCCAATCGCGATGGCTGGCATCTCGACCGAACGGTGTGCGAGGGTGGCGAGGGGGAGGGTCACTACGAACACGCCGATCGGCAAGAGTACTACGTCGAGGGCCGTCGGCGGATGCGAGAGCAGTCTCGTCGCGAGAATGAGGACTGTAAAGTGCAATAGATATAGGCTGTAGGAGATGCGCCCGAGGAATGCGATCGGTCTCGCCGTGAAAATCTGCGCCATGCCCCGCGAACCGACCGTAGCTGCCACGATACCGCCGGCACCGAGCTCCAAGGTAAGAAGGGTCCAACGAGGCCAGTCGAACACGAAGAGTCCATACATCGGTATGAGCGGAAAGAAGAGAAGCGGCGCCAGGAACAACAGCAGAGAGATCACGAGCCAGACGGCAAGGCGCGCGGCGGACCCCCTTGTGAAGAACGCACGAAGGGCGTCCTGTTCGTAGTAGAGCGCAATTCCGATTGAGAAGGCGAGGGCATTGATGATGCCCACTGGCCTCGTGACGTTTGTCAGGAGCACCGTACCGGAAGCCGCGATGAGCAGCAGCCAGTGCGTCCGGACGGCGATCATGACCAGAAGCGGGAAGATGAGCGAGAAGAGCGTCTCCACGGTGAGAGTCCACCCGACCGGCATGAGACCGCCCGCTTCGTTCGGCCAGGGGAAAAACCAGAGCAGGGAGCTCAGCGGAGGGTGGATCCCCGCAAAGATTGCGATCCAGGGGGTGAATCCGTCTCGCGGTAGTGGAAGGACGTAGAAAAAGCTGGCAAGCCACGAGAGCGTGACCGCAAACCAATACGGTGGGTAAATGCGGAACGCGCGTCGCACAAGGAACCGCAGGTTGACGTATCTGCCGCTTGTCCTGGTAAGGGAACCGGTGAGGACAAAGCCACTCAGAACGAAGAAAACCTGCACCGCTCCGGGTCCGTTCAAGAAGAGAGCAAGCGGCGTGCGAAAGACGACGGGGAAGGCGCCGGCGGTTCGCTGCATGACACACATGCAGTGGCCGAAGACCACAATCGCGGCGGCAACGCCGCGCAGTCCATCCAGAGCGATGACGCGTGAACTCGCGGGACCTTCCACTCAAGGTCTTTCGAGCAAAGTCCGCCAACCGACAAAGTCGGGACTCGCCTAGGGGTGTTCAGCCGTGACCAGCATAGGATACAACGCAGCACCTAGAGGCCGGAATGGTCTGTGTTGATCCCTGCCTCAGCGCCCTGCATCCCTGCCGCGGCTTCGCTAGGACGCGGGCGAGTTCTTCGGCGGCCAGCTCTGGTGGCTCTCGTCCAGTGGACTCATGATTCCAACGTCGTTGCCATCCGGATCCGCTACCACGACGTAGCGAGCGCCCCAGAACGCGTCGTACGAAGGCTGGCGTCCTTTGTATCCGGCAGCGGTCAGCTCTTGGTACAGCCGGTCCACTTCTTCACGCGTCGGAACGGAGAATCCAAGGAGCGCGCGGCTGCTGCCTCCGGGTTTGCGCCAGGCCGCGTTGTAGAGTCCGACCAAGGCTTCGTTGTCGAACTCGAGCACGAAGCCATTCTCCAGAGTCACTTCGGCATGGCGCACTCCTTCCGGCGACGAGCTTCCGTCGGGTGCCTCCAAGCCGAGGCGGCGGTGGAATGTGAGGCTGGCGTTAAAGTCGCGAGCCACCACGTTCAGCTGGCTCAATACCGGTCGCATGGTTGCCAAGCGCAGTCCTCCTCACGCTTGAGACGAGCTCGCCCATCATAAATCGGCATAGGGGCGAGGAGGAATGCCTCCCCGTCCCCTGCCGCACCACTCGGCATGCGGGTCCGCACCGGGCGGTTCAGCGAGTTGAGGTCACGCGGCGAGCCAGGCTACTCCCAGCTCGTCGAAGAGGGCGTTCGGTAGCGCGATTGGATCGCCTTCGCCGAGTTGTGCCACCACCGCGGGCTGTTGGCTGCGACCTCCCTGGACCGGTGGTCGGTCATGCCGCCGGCGCGAAGCTCGCGCTAAATGACCGGGCCGCGCTTCCAGTGCTTGAGCTGCAGCGCCCGGAGACGCTGGCGCATCCACTCGTCGAGGGTTGCGAAGATCCGGGGTGTCTGGGCGAGTCGGAAGTACGCCTTCCAGCCCGTCAGGTACGGCCGGAGCTTCGCGCAAACCTGCGCGAGGCTGCGCCCGGCGTTCCGCCGGGTCACCTCGCACACACGATCCTTCCTTCACGTCGTCCACACGGGTCGACACTCTGCGGTTCCCTTCGGTCGCTGTGACCAGCTCCCGGGAGGACTCACACCTCCATGTCAGCGCCGATGCCGCGCGGACAATGAGAAGGGGCGGTCCAGACGGACCGCCCCTCCCGCTCTCCATCTCCACAGAAGTGCTAAGGCATTCAGTGCGCCGCGAGCGCGGCAAAGCGATCGCCGCCATCGGCGGGTCGCACCAGGAGGAGGAGGTGCTTCCCCTCCTCCACCTTGCCGACCTCTTGGCGGAGTGCCTCGACCGATCCCACGGGCTTGCGGTTCGCTTGGAGCACCACGTCGCCGGCGTGAAGGCCAGCCTCCTCGGCCGGGCTACCCGGCTCGATGGCAGTGACCAGCACACCCTGTCCGTCCTCGAGCCCGCGCTCGGCTCGTTCCTCGGGCGTAAGTTCGCGGAGGGCGAGACCCCACTTGCCCTTGCCCGGAGCCTCTGCGTCGCGGACCTCCTCATCCGCGAGCTTTGCGACCGTCACGCTAAGCGTCTTCACTCCTCCGTCGCGTAGGACTTGGAGCGGTACGGTCGCACCCACCGGCGTCGCGGCGACAAGGCTCGGCAACCCATGCTCCCCCACCTTCTTATCGTCGTAGGTGGTAATCACGTCGCCCGTCTTGACGCCCGCCTTCGCGGCCGGACTTCCCGGTGTAACCCCTGCGACCAGGGCCCCCTGGGCCTCGTTGATCCCGAGCGAGTCAGCGAGCTCCGGCGTGAGCTTCTGGATCGAGACGCCGAGCCACCCGCGCGTTACGTGCCCTTCCGTCTCGAGCTGTGGAACGAGCTGCTTGGCCACGTCGATGGGGATCGCGAATCCGATTCCGATGTTTCCCCCGCTCTGACTGAAGATCGCAGTGTTGATGCCGATCACCTCACCGCGCTGGTTGAAGAGCGGGCCGCCGGAGTTCCCCGGGTTGATGGGGGCATCCGTCTGGATGAACTGGTCGTAAGGGCCGTTGCCAATCGCGCGGCCCTTTGCGCTAACGATGCCGGCGGTCACGGTGTTGTCGAGGCCGAAGGGGTTGCCGATGGCGACGACCCATTCACCCACCTTCAGGGCGTCGGAATCACCTAGCTGCGCCACCGGAAGATCCATCTTGGCATCGATCTTGAGGACGGCGAGGTCGGTCTTGGGATCGCGCCCGAGGACTTTCGCCGGAAACTCACGGCTGTCGCTCAGCGCGACGGTGATTTCCTTGGCCTGTTCGACGACGTGGTTGTTGGTGAGAACGACTCCATCCTTGCGAATGATGAACCCGGAGCCAGCCCCGAGCTGCCGACTCGGCGGCTGCTGCCTCTGCGGGAGTCGGAAGCTGGGAAAGGGTCCGTCCTCACCGAAGGGAAACGGGGAGCTCTCTTCGGGGCCGCTCGTCTTCACGATCGATACCACCTTCACGTGAACGACCGCAGGGGACACAGCCTCGACCAATGACACGAACGAGGGCAAGGTCCCGCCCGGGGTCCCCGTCGGGTCGGCGCTGTCAGGACTGGCTGCTGGCACGACCGCGGCCGCTACCGGGCGGGTCAGGAGCCCAGGATGAGCGTGCGTGCCCGTGGCCGCACCGAGGCCAAAGGCGGCCGCCGTGATGCCGGCAAAGAATACCTTCTTGCGTGTGCCTGCTTGCATCGCCTCTTTCTCCTCCGCGGCTCGTCTCGTCGCCGCATGCGCCGACATGCTACAGGCGGGGGATAAGAGAACGATGAGATGCGGATTAGACTTTTCTCATGTGAGACGATCCGCAAGAGGAAGCCGTACCTGAAAGCACGACCCCCGACCCGGCTCGCTCGCGACGCAGATCTCCCCTCCGTGAAGGCGCACGATCGACCGCACGAGCGGAAGCCCAATGCCGGTACCGCTCCGCTCGCGCGCAGGATCGGCGCGATAAAAGCGGTCGAAGATCCGCTCCCGCTCCTCGGAAGGGATCCCCGGGCCACTGTCGCGGACTTCGAGCAGCGCCCTTTCGCCCTCGCCCCGCACCGCGATCTCGACCTGTTGACCTCCTCCGGCGTATTTGATGCCGTTCTCGGCGAGATTGAAGAGGACCCGCAAGAGCAGGGGTTCACTCCCCTTGACCACGATCGGTCCCGCGGCGTGAATTGACAGGTCAACTCCTGCGCGTTCGGCCAAGACATGCAGCGCTGGTTCCACCTCCCGCGCAAGTCCAGCAAGATCGACCGGCTCTCTCTGGAACGGCACCACGTCGGCGTCGGCACGTGCCAGGAAGAGCAAATCCTCGACGAGGGCGGCCAGCCGGTCCACTTCCTCAAGGCAGCTTTCGAGCATTTCCCGGCCCTGGCCATCGAGCGCTGCGGTGTGCAGAGCCACCTCGAGCTCGCCCTTCAGAATCGTGAGCGGCGTACGCAGTTCGTGTGCTGCGTCGGCGCTGAACTGGCGCGCCGTCGTGAACGAGCGCTCGAGGCGGGCCAGCATGTCATTCAGCACCTCGGCAAGGCGTGCGAGCTCATCATCCCGATCCTCAGTCGCAATGCGCAAGGACAGGTCCTCCGCACTGATGCGGCGTGCCGCGGCCACCATGGCATCAACGGGAGAGAGCGCCCGGCCCGCCAGGAACCAACCCCCGAGAGCTGCTCCAGCGAGAGCGAGCGGGGCGAGGGAGAGCATCACCAGGAGGAATCGCGAGCGGGCCTGGTCGACGCGGTCGAGCGATCCCGCCACCTGAACGAAGTGGACCAAGCGTCCACCCTCGATGACGGGGAGGGTGAGTAGTCGCACATCGCCACCGGACGGGCCTGGAATCCTGATCGATTCGAAGGTTTCCCGTCCCTCTTCGCCGTTACGCAGGGCGGTGCTGCTGAGCGGAAAGGTCCATCGGCCGCGCAGAGAGAGCCGAGGATCCGGACGGCCGAAGGGATCCAGCAGCTGAAAGAAGCGCTCGGCGACCGCTGGCCCCAGCATGCTCTCCAGGGTATCCGCGAGATCCGGTCCGCCTGCCTCGCGGCTTGACGCCGCAACGGCCCTCGCCACCGAGGCCAGCGAGTCGTCCAGGTTGGTGCGCAACCCTCGGTCGAGGAGCACGAATGCGGTCCCCCCGAGAAGCAGCAGAAGCCCGCCGAAAACTGCGGTGTACCAGAGCGTCAGGCGCGCTCGGACGGTTCGCAAACGCGCGGGCCACCTCAGGGGTTGGGTTCCTTTAGGACGTAGCCGACGCCCCGGACCGTGTGCAGCAGCTTCGGCTCCACGTCGGAGTCGATTTTGCGCCTTAGGTAGTTCACGTAGACATCGATCACGTTGGTGAAGCTGTCAAAGTGGACTCCCCAGACGTGTTCTGCGATCAGCGCTCGGGAGAGGACGCGCCCGCGGTTGCGCATGAAGAATTCGAGAAGGGCATATTCCCGCGGCGTAAGCTCGATCGGTCGGCCCGCACGAAGCACGTTCCGCGTCGCGGGATCAAGCGTCAGATCAGAAACGACAAGAGTCGGCGGGCTCGCCGGCGCGCCGCGCCGCAGCAGCGCCCGCACTCGGGCAAGGAACTCAGCAAACTCGAACGGCTTGGTTAGGTAGTCGTCCGCCCCGACATCGAGACCCGTCACCTTGTCCGGCAGGGTCGCGCGCGCAGTGAGCACGAGGATCGGCATCCGACAAGCCCGTCTCCGGAGTTCACGGACGACGTCGAGGCCGTCACGCCCAGGCAGCATCACATCCAGGATGACTAAGTCGTACTCCGTCGCGAGTGCCCGAGCCAAGCCTGCGTCGCCGTCGTGAACGACGTCGACTTCGTAGTGCTCGGCCTCAAGGCCGCGCCGAAGGAAGCTCGCGACCTTTTTCTCGTCTTCGACAACCAGTATCCGCACTGCGATGGAGTTCCATAAAAAGTCTACCGAAATACACCTGAGAGGGAGACCCGGCGACCGCTTCTGGGTCCCTTCTACCACGAACAGACTGGGATGCGCTCCTTTCCTTTCTTCGGAGTCAGGGAGGGTGTCTGGGGAGGCGGGGGATGTGTGATCCTATACCCGCAATCAAGTCGGACGGCCGTCTCCCACAGACCTCCGATCAAGCCCCTCGCGTGCCACGGTGTCGAACCTCAAGGACCATGATCCGTCTTACGGATTGCACGCGGCTTTGAGCGTCGCGATCGATGCATCCGTGATCCCGAGTTCCCTGTCATCGCTCTCAAACACCTCCTTCATGATCGACGTAGGGTCGTTCTCGTGCTCAACTCTCAGCGCATGGCCGAACTCGTGGGCCAGAGACCTCGAAAGTTCGGATGGGTCCAGAAATTCATAGATCTGGATCGCGACTGGACGCTTGTTGCCATCCATGATGTAGACGCCCTGCTCATCCGGGTGATAGTAATGCCGCTTGTTGAATGTGGTAACAGCGGTGTTGTAGGTATCGATCGCCGATTTTTCTGTCCTTAGAACGGCGTTCACCTGATCGGCCATGTTGTTGGCCTGTTGCCGCAACGACTCCATGTAGTCGCTTTCCAGCCGTAGATCGACCGCTTCTTGCTCAAGCGCATCGAAAACGCGGGGAGGCGCTCCTCCTCGCCGATTCCAATATTCGACAGCTGCAGTGTGCTGTGCGTCCCTAGATTCGAAATTCGCGAGAAGGGATTCGTACTGCGACTTGAGCGTCTGATACCTCGTGGTTACATCGTTCGCCGAAGCCTGCATCTGCTGGTCGATTCCCTCTACGTTGGCCCGACGCTGATCGAGTGCGCGCTCGTCGAGGGTGACCTGTTGTCGCTCGTCGAAGATGAAGTCGATCTTGAAATGCGACGATTCGTCATAGACGAGGAGTTTCTTGCCGACGCGCTTCTCCCACATGGCCTGGGCATCCCTGGCGCGCGCGATGGCCTCCGTTCGGTCGATGCCGAAACGCGGATCGATCGCGCCGATGGCATAGTGAAGCGGTAAGCCGCAGGGGTTCGACCGGATCAAGTACCACGCGACGATCCCGCCCACGATGAAGAGGAGCTGAACCCCTGTCCGGAGGTTGATCCACCGTCGCGAAGCACCCTGCCCGGTAGTCTTTAGCGGCATACGTCGACTGTGGGATCGATCATGTGCCCTTCTATAGGCATTCGCAAATGGACCCGATCGCGCGGGCTCCTGTCGAGGGCTCAGTCCTCGCCGTCGGCCTTGGCTGCGATGTTTGGAGTGAGCCGGGCCTCGAGCTCCTCGCGCGTGAGCTCGCCCGTTTCGAGGAGTCGTCGGAGGTCATCGACGATTGGCTGGATCCCTTTGACTGAGGGAACCGCCATTCTGCAGACCTCATCCCGTGAGCGCCGAAGGGATGGATCGGTGCCTCCGAGTGCGGTCTTGAGCGCTCCTCTTGCAACGATGGGACTTTGGCGGAACTCTAGCCCGAAGATCCATCCTGAAGGTCTCGGGATTCCCTAGGATTTGAGGCCAGTGCCTCGCTGCGGACCTCAAGTTTCGCGTCCGCTTGGCGCGCGAGATGAGGCAGGCGGGAAAGGTTCGGGTTCTCGTCGGCACGCTCTGCTGCCCGGCGTCCTTCGGCCGTTCCGAATGCTGCATCGCCACCCCCGCTCGGGAAGGAGTGGGCACAGACAGCGAGCGACATCCGCTCTCCACGGCGCGCGAGCTCGGCTTGATCTCCCTTGCGGTAGAGGCGTCGTTGGGAGACCTGGTCTACTACGTGCAATAATGTGTTTGCGAGGCCGTGAAGAAAACACCCAAGAAAAAGACGCAAGCGTGGGCGATGGCACTCCTCTTGGTGCTCCTCTTTGCCGCAGCTGCGCGGGCCGCAGATCAGCCGGCCACGACAGAGCCGTCTCCGGACAAAGCACGCAAGCAGTCCCTCACGGCGATCAACAAGGCGCTCACAGACCCGGTGAGCGAGGCGTGGTCCATCTCGTTTCTGCAGAACAATTTCAGGATTAGCCCTGGGATCGGCCAAGGCGAGCGATGGAATTCCAACCTGATGTTCCAGGGTGCGTTGCCGGTTGCGCTCACCCCGAATTGGGATCTCATCACCCGGCCGTCCATTTCGTTGTTTTCCTCCCAACCGCATCCGCAGCCGGAAAATCCCAGCGAGATCGACCGTACGACGGCGTTCGGGGACATCGTCCTCCTGCAGCTGTTGTCGCCGAGGCGCGACCTGACCGGCAAGTGGCTGGTCGGTGTCGGGCCCACGTGGCTTTTCCCTTCCGGCGTTTCGAGATGGACCACAACGGGCAAGTGGCAAGTCGGTCCCGCTGCGGTCTTTGGTTACCTCTCGGACAAGTGGATCCTCGCTGTCTTGTTCCAGAATTGGACATCGTTCGGAGGTTCTGGGCCCCGCGCCGTGAACTCGATGAACCTCCAACCCATCGCCACATACTTTCTCCCCAATGGCTGGAGTGTCGGATACTCCGGGAACATTCTGGCGAACTGGAAAGTGAGCGCGACGAACGCGTACACCGTTCCCATCGGGTTACAGGTCGCCAAGGTGGTGATCCTCGGCCCCCTCCCCATGAGAATCGCTCTCGGGGCACAGTGGATGCCTGTCCACCCTGCTAGCTTCGGCCAGGTCTGGAACGCCCAGCTCTCTGTTCAAATCTTACGCCCGAAGCTCTTGAGGGGATATCTCAGCGACCCCAGCAGCCTCAGATTTCGTTGGGAGGAATGACGCGGGGGTCGCTCGCTCTGGCACCGGCCTCAGACGCTCGCTCCCGGCCGACCCGAGCCGCCGGGTTTGAAGCTGAAGCGATAACGCAAAGAACGGGCCTATAATGGCTATTCGGAGGGCATCGGACCTTGGAATCGGGGTTCGAATCCCCCGAATGTCCCGCCCGACACTCGCGCGGTATGCTTGCCCGTCCGCACACGGCGCCGGCGAGGGGCTCACGACCGGAGTATCGAACGCTCCAGCCACAGGTGAAACGGATGAAGCCCCTTCTCCTTCGCTGGCTCGCGTGCGCTGGGCTCATCGCTGCGCTGGCGAATGGTGCGGCACGCGCCCAGTCGACTCAGGTCCCGGCTGCAACACCTCCTCCCACTGCCAATGGGACCACGACGTCCGGAGCCGGAAGCGGGCCGGGAGCCTCCGCAGCTTCGGGGCAGCCGCCGGCGCCCACCCCGATTCCCCTTGCGGAGATCTCGACACGGGCCGTGGAAACTGCGGAGCATCTTCGCGCCACCGCGACTCGCCTCGAGTCATCGGCCAATGTCGCCGAAGTGGAGACTGCCCTTGCCGAGAGTGGCCGGCGCCTCCAGGCGGCTGTCCCCGATACCAACGCCGCACTCGAGCTCGAGCAGCGGTTCTCAGTGCTGGACGATATGGCACACGGTTGGAGCGAGGGGCGCCGTCAGCTCTCAGTCCTCACCGGGAGATTGACAGGCCATGCGAGTGACTGCTCCGCCGCGCTCGAGGAGATCCAGAGGCAGCGCGACGTTTGGACACGCACAGAAGAATCGGCACGCGCGCAAGACGCTCCGGAAGACCTGAGCCGGCGCGTCGACGCCGTTCTTGACAACCTCCAGCGAACACACGACCGGATCACGGCTCTGCGCGATCGTCTCCTGGAACTCCAAGACGAAGCCACTCGCCAGCTCGGA
>Ga0074045_10000542_pt1 | contig 36803 bp, 28 predicted proteins | sample BogForMeECP23OM2_FD_94442 | JGI IMG/M metagenome (GOLD analysis project Ga0074045, IMG submission 94442) | Bog forest soil microbial communities from Calvert Island, British Columbia, Canada - Bog Forest MetaG ECP23OM2 | ecosystem: Environmental > Terrestrial > Soil > Wetlands ...
ATCGAGCGGCTCCCAGAAACTGAAGTTGTCGTAGGGATCTCCGCTGAGCGCCTGGATGATGGCAAACTCGCTTCCCTCCATCTGAGCGTCCGTCACCTTCTTCAGCCACGCCTCGGAAATGCCCACACCCTTGCCGGCGGCGCGCGCCATGTCCAGATAGCTCGCCGCAAGGGGAAGCAGATTCAGGTTGGCCGAATAAATGTGCAGATCGATGTAGTCCGTGCCCGCGCCGAGCAGCGCCTGGAGATACGAACTCCCGTCGGTCTGCCAGTTGCCGATGCCGGCTCCGATCAGTGGCTTGCCGTTAATCCCCGCCGCGTGGAGTTGACTGGTGATGGTGGCGATTTCGGTGGCATACTCCTGCGGAGTGTATTCGGCGGACAGGCCCAGCAGCGCCGCCTGCGTGTCGGGCTCGGAACCCAGGTTCAGCCAATCCGGCTGCACCTGCTGCGCGATGGTCAGCGCGTTCTGTCCCCGCCCGGCGGTTACCTGCGCCCCCGACAGGGTCGCGTAATACTGCGTCAACGGCAGGTCGGTGGCGATGCTGGGGAACAGCACCGATGTTTCGATCACCACTTTCAATCCTCGCTTGTGGGCCTCCGACACGAAGTTCTGGTAGAAAGCCACGACCGGGGCGTAATCCTGCGGGTCGTTATTGTACTGGTAGAACGGCTGATACAGCAGCGGAAATCCGATGCAAGTGGTCACGGACTGGACGCCTACCAGGGCAAACGCGTTCAGTTGGCTCAAGACCTGGGCGAAGGTTCCGGGCGCCAGCAGGGTCGCCGGCCCGCGATTGCAGTCGGCGGTGGTCACCTCGGTACCGAAGGCTACCGGCGTTTTGGCACCGTTCCATCCCGCGGCAAGCGCTGTGTTGAAGCTGCCTAAATCGCCCTGTAGCTGGTTGCACAGGGTGTCCAAGCTCGCCGGAGCCGAGGAGCATTGGGCCGCGGCCGGGCCGGCATGGAGGCATAGCAGCACGAGACAAAAACCGGGACTCCGTTTCATGACTTGGTTAACCCCGCGGCAGTCCGAAAGTTTTTGTGCGTCCGCGTGCTGTCCTGGCTTCAATCGGTCTCCGGATCGCTGCTGTCTTCGACTCAGCGCGCCAGTGTTGCGCTCATCAGCCCGATCACCACCTCGTTCGTCAGTGTGCGCACCGTCAGTGACTTCAGTTCTTTGGAAGGATTGAGCGGCAGATCGAGAACGGTAGCCGAACCTCCAGGAATACTTCCACCTTTGCCGATTTGCGGAAAGCGCTCGAGGCCGGTCTTGAGGTCAATCCGCGGAGGAAGCGGCCCTGGCCGTTGGAACTGGTAATCGTCAATTACATAGTCCTGTTCCATGGGCCACCAGGTGGTTGGGTTTTCCAGTGCAAGCCGCTCGCTGGTGCCGTCGGCATAGGTGGCGATCACCTCGCCGTTGTCCATGCGACTCTGCATGGGATTCGTCGAACCGGCCAGCAGCAGATACACGTGCCGGGCCTTCCCGGAAAGTGGAACCGACTTCTCATGCGGGTAGTTGTCCCACTGCGAGGTGAACACGATGTTCTTCGCTTCCACCCCGCCGGGAGTCCGGAACGGCACGCCAGTCGGAAGTTCCACGATTCCGCTGTGTGTGCGAGCCGCGGCGCGCAGTCCCGAGTCGTCGATTTCGGCGGTGGCGTTCATGTCCGCCCAACCGCCGATCCCCTGCTTAGGAATCGAAAGTGAGACGTATGGTGAACGCGGCGAGAGATATTCGTTGCGGAAAATCTGCGTCACGCGGTCGTTGAAAGCACCGCTCAGATCCACCGGGTCCCAGTACGGAGCCTGCGCGCGAAGGCTCCAGTTCGTCACCAGCGCCTCGGCGGCGGGACCGTTTTCGAAAACAGCGCGCACCTGCGTGGCGCCCGGCAACAGGCCACCGGCCGGAAGCGAGATCTCCTCCGATTCCGAATACGCCGGCAACTCCATCTCGCGGTTGGTGCGCGCGTCTCCCGCCGTGATCGTCACGTTGCCCGCCAGCTCAAGCGTGTTGTTGCGCAGATGGAAGCGCAGCGAGTCGGCCGGCTGGTCGGCGGAAGCCAACACTTCCAGCTGCGGCCGCGATTCGAAATCGAGCGGCATCCACCAGCGCATCTGTCCCTGCCGCACCTTCAGGAAGACGGTATGCTGACCGGGCTCGCCGCCCACGGTAGCTTCAAAGGGTACGGCAGACCTCCGCACGCCGGTCAGCACACCCTGCGGATCGGCGACTTCTTCGACCTTCGCAAACCACAAGTCGGCCACAAAACGGCGTCCGATGGCAGCGACCGGCAGGGTTCTCCCCTTGGCCGGCACGAGACCTTCCCATTCGACGCGAATGTCGAAGTGCGGCGCGGCGGGCGCCACTATCTCGATGCGCGGCGTGCCCACCGCGGATTCGGCCGCGCGCCACGCGCTGGCACGGCCGTTCACCGTCACCGAGCGAACCCGTTCGGCGCGCGCCACCGCAATCAACCGCAGCGCGGCCGGCTTCGGAAACTTGAGTGTGACGGAAAATCTGTCCGCCGCGCCTTCGCGCCGCCATGAGTACGAAAAATCACGGTGCTCAATCGCGGCGTGGTCCCATTCGGAGGGAAAGCCCGGTTGGATGCGCACTTCTCCGGCGAGCATGTCCGGCGTCACGCCGAAGAGGCCTTCGACAGTCGCGCGCGCGGTCATTGCGATCGGGTCGGCGAAGTCGCGCTGCGATTCCTGCCGGTACACGTCGAATTGCGAGCTCATGTGAATGTCGCCGGGGCACAATCCCATGTACATGCTGTCCAGAATGTTGCCCTTGAAAACATCGAACGCCTGGCGGTCCATGCCGGTCTGCCAGAATCCCAGCGCGGTGTGCATGTTGTCTCCCATCACGACGTTGTTGATGGACCACATGTATGGCATCCAGTTGGTGTACGCCAGCAAGTGGAAATTGCCCTCAGGCACGCCGGGACCGTGGATGGGAATGTGCCCAAGTTGGGTATCGACGAAGCGGGCCATCTGGTAAGCCTCCATCGCCGTCGCGGCCTTCGAATCGGTTGTGTGGAAAAACGTCCAGGCGCCGGGCGACGGATGCGCCAGCCCGAGCCCCAGGATATCGCGCGCCTCGGCGTACCATCCCTGCCGCGGCAGCCACAGCTCGCGGCGCATGGCTTTCAGAATCGCTTCCGCCTCGGCCCGGTAGGGCGCCGGATCCTGGCCGATCCATTGCGCGATGCGCGCCGCCATCTTGTTCTGGTAATAGTTATAGGCGCTCGAGTGGGTCGCGCCGGCGCCATCGTATTGCAAGTTGTCACTCGCCCAGATCGCGTTGTACGCCTCATAGAGCGGCAGCTTGTCAGGGGCGTACGTGCGGCGGAACAGCCGGCGTTCCCAAGCTAAGTGCCGCTCGATCACCGGCCAGACTTGCCGCGCGAATCTAACGTCGCCGGTCCACAGCATGTGCCGCATAAGCGCGTCGATGTACACCAGGTTCATGTCGTAGTGGTTCTTTGACATGTCGCCGTTGCTGTGCAGCGCATTCTCGGTGCGGGCGAGATTGCTACCGGGGTCGGGCGCGACGGGGCCCGGCACAACCGGGGCTGTGTTTTGCTGCGCCGCCCAATACGTTACGTGCCGGCGCATTCGGTCGTGCCAGCCCAGCGCATCCAGGGCGTAGGCGCCGCGCCATCCCAGCAGCCGCGCCCGCCACGCCACCGCGCCATGCATCACCACGCCCTGCGGCTCATCCCAAACACCGTCTGCTGCAATTCCGATGGCGCCGGCGGCGGCGTTGATAAACGGGTCCGGTGTGTCCACCCTGATGCTATCCGCCAATCGCTGGAAATGGGCTTCGGCCGCGTCAAAGACGCGCCGCAGATCTTTGACGTTGTACGGCGGAAGCAACGCGGCCTCTTGTTTGCCACGCGCGCCGGCAGTTCGTGCGTCCGGCCGCTCCGGGTAAGCCGCTGGAGCCGGGGCCAATCCGGCATCGCGGCCCACTCTCTGCACTGCCAGATACACCGGTTCACCGGCGCGCAACGGCGCTTCGCCAATCGCGACCGGCAATTCAGGAGTGGCCGCAGCAGCCGCAGCGAGCGCTTCCCAACTCTGCCATCGTGTGGCATCCGAGACTGCCAGCTTTGTATCTTCCGGAAAGACGCCTGCGATATCCGCAACCCTGCTATGCAACAGGAGCCGGTTCCCTGCGATCTCGAACACGTTGCCGCGGCAGTACTCGGGCTGTAATTGAAAGTAGCGGGCCACCGGCTCGCGCTCTGTGCCGATATCGCCATCCCTGGCCCCGCGTTCTCCGCTCGCTCCGCCGTAAGCCCAGACCAGGTCCACTGGCTTCTCCGTTCCGGACAGAACGACTTTTGCGATCAGTCCCTCCGTCTGGCTGAGGGCGAGCACGGTCAACTGGAGCGTGCCCGTACCGAGTAGCGGGTCGCGGACCTCGTACACCATTTCGGCCGACCTGTAGCGGGTCACGATGTTCGCCGCGCCGTTCAACCACTTTGCGGCGGTGCCTTGCTTGATGCCAATGCGGAGATTGCCGCCGCGCCCCGGCAAGTACAGAGTGAATTCAGGCTTGTCGCCGGCATCCGCTCGAAACGCCGTATTCGTGCCGTAGAGCGGCCGATTGAAGAACTCCTGTCCGTTCACGATGACAAAGTCCCTGCCATCGGGACGGTACCGCAGCGGCCGCTCGGTATCGTTCTTGAACAGTGGGCGCGGGGCTGATCCAGCCAGGAATCCAGACAGTGAAAACAGGAGTGCGGACATTGCAATTCGCGACATTATGATTCTTCCTTCAGCTAAATAGAGGTAGCACTCCGCCATTTCCGTCCCAACACGAACGGTCCATGACCCGAACCGATTATTCTACCCGCGATCCCCCCGGACGAAAGCCCCAGGTCTGCCGTGATCGTCTGTTCGATTCCAGCTAATAATCCCCCAGCCGCCGCGTCCACATTGTTATGAATCCTCCAATCGCGTTCACCGCCGCCTTAGCGACCCTCTTTTCCGGCGTGCTGTCTGCCGCCGATCCTCAACTGCTCACTCTGGTGATGCCGGACGTCAAGGTGATGGCCGACGTCAACGTGGCGCAGGCCAAGACCTCGCCGTTCGGCCAATTCGTCCTGTCTCAAGCGCAGCCGCAGCAACTCACCGCGATCGCCGCGCTCACGGGCTTCGACCCGACCCGCGACGTCAAGGAACTGCTGGTTGCCAGCAACGCCGCCACCGAACACTCCGGCCTGGTGCTGGTCCTCGGCAGCTTCAATGTGACTACGATCACCGGCCTGATCGCACAACAAAAGGTGGGCACGGAAACCTATCGCGGCGTCACCATCTTCGAAGACCCTCAAAAAAAAGGGGGACTGGCGTTCCTGAGCGGCTCGATCGCGGGCGCCGGCGATCTGGCCAGTTTGAAAGCCGCCATCGACCGTCTGTCGGCGCCATCCTCCCTGCCGTCTGCGCTATTGACGCAAGTCGCCCAACTGAGCGCGGCTGATGACGCCTGGGCGCTCAGCACGGTGCCGCCCTCGAGTCTGAACCACTCGCCTACCATGCCCGCCATTCCCGGCCTACCCGCTGGCGCCGGAAACGCACTCGGCACGGTGCAGTCCTTCAGTGGCGGCATCAAGTTCGGTGCCGACGTGGTGGCGACCGCGCAGGCGCAAGCCGATACCGCCCAAGACGCCGAAGGCATCGCCGGCCTGGTCCAGTTCCTGGTCAACATGGCGCAGATGAAAGCCGCCGACCAGCCGCAAGTCCAGGCGCTTGCCAAGGCGCTGACGGTAACCTCCAGCGGCACCTCGGTCAGTCTCTCGCTGTCGCTGCCATCCACCCAGCTTCAGGAGTTGTTGCAGTCGAAGACCGGTGCGCAGCACGACGTCCACAAGGGGCAATAGGCATCCGATGCGGTAGCGCCGTGGCCGCCCTCTTCCGGCCGCGGCGCTATCTCGCAGCCACGCGTGCGGCCGGCTCGAGCGCGACGGGACCGTTAGCGAGCGATTGCCGCCGATGGAACCGGCTATCTCGCGACGGGCGCGATCAGCGCACCGGCAAGGTCCCTAAGTAATTGCCGTAACCCACCACCACGGTCGATCCCACCAGCACCATCAGGCTCACCGCCAGCCAGGTCTTTGTCCGCGCGCTGGCGCCGCGCCATTCGTGCAGCGCGATGCCCCACAGGCTGCTGAAGATGATGATGCTCGCCATGTGCAACGTCCAACTGGAAAACTTGTACTTGCCCATCTGCGTCTCGCCCATCGTGTAGAAGAAGAACTGGAAGTACCAGGTGGTGCCGGCCACCGCGCTGAAGAAGTAGTTGTTCCACATCGGCGCGCGTTCCGGCTCGGCGCTGCGCGCGGGCAGAGCCTCGACCATTTCTTCGGCTGGCGCGTCGATGGCGTTCTCCAGTATCCGCTCTTCGCCGCGCCCCGGATGGTGATTGCGAATCTCCGGGCTGTAGTATTGATACCAGGTATGGTTCTTGATATTCAGGATCAGACACCAGATGAAGTTCGTGGTGAACCCGCCCGCCAGCAGCACCACCAGCACCGGCAACCCCTGCCACAGCGTCGAGGTGCCGTGCTTCAGCGCCAGCAGCTTGATCGGCGCGCCGGCGTCCAGGCCAAACGAGAAGCAGGCGCTCATCACTCCCGAGAACGTCGCCACCAGCACGCCTTTTTTCAGGTTGAATTCGCGGATGACCGCCGTCTTTTGCTCCGGCGACATCTCCTTTTCCTTCGACATGCCGGCCTTGCCCGCGAACGCAATGCCCGCCATGCAGATCGCGATGCCCAGCACGATTACCTGGCCCGAGTGCGTCGGCAACACGTTCGTGAAGAAGGTGCCGTGATAGATGGGCGGAACCAGCGTGCCGAAAGCCGCGCAGTAACCCAGCACCATCGCCATCCCCAGCGACATGCCTAGGTAGCGCATGGTCAGCCCGAAGGTCAGCCCGCCGAATCCCCACAACACGCCAAAGAAGTAAACCCACCCGATGGTGTCCCAGGGCGTATCGTGCAGCACGCCGAGCAGGCCGGTCGAGATGGTCGAGCCGAGCACCCACGGCACGATGATCCAACTAAAGACGCCGCCCACTAACCAATACGTTTCCCAGCTCCATTTCCGTACGGCCCGAAAGGGAACGTAGAAACTGCCGGACGCCAACCCGCCCAGCCAGTGAAAGACCACGCCAATCAGAGGGTTCGGATTCATCGTTTGTGTCTCGACGCGCGAAACATCTATTGTACGCGCCGGTCCCTTTCGCATGGGGATCGCTGGACTACGTCGTTTTGCATGGTGAAACAGGATGGAATCTGAATTCCGGGAGAGTCTGGCTGCATCCAGGGTGTAGACATCGTACGCGGCGCTGTCAGCCCGGAGTGCGAAAGTTAGTGGCCCGCGCCACCAGCCATGTGGATACGGAACTCCGCGCTGTCGGCTGCGGATCGGGGGCGTTAGATGGCTTCACTCGCACCGGTGCCCGATCACGGGCGTTCGGTTCAGCTCTTCGGTTTGGTGAGATGACGGTACAGTTTGAACCCCAGAAAGCTCAAGACTCCGCCGGCAATGGCTCCAACGCCGATCGCTACGCCCGCGGACAGCGCGGTCACGCCACCCTGCGCGGCGAGCTCCAAAACGCCAGCGGTAGCCCCACCCGCACCTCCAACACCGGCACCGACCGAGGCCGCCGCCGCGGACTTGATCTTCTCGCTCCCGTTTTCGTCCACAATATTTGGATTTTAGCGCATCCCGCCTCCCCTGCGGCTGTCTCTACGCCGTCTGAGCGCGGCTATGGCCGGAGCCGCGACCACAGCGGTGGGCTGCATCATTCACCTTCACACCGCGCCCGGATTTGGCTTGATCGAAGAGAACAGGCAAGCTGAAGCATGCCCCACCTGCGTTACCGGTACAGTCTCCGATACATCTCCGCGTTGCGCAGTACGGCTTGCACGTATTCCCGCGTTTCGGCGTACGGGATCGATTCGACGAACTCGGCCGGCTCGCGATAGGTGTTCCACGTCAACCATTCGGCCACGCGATTGGGCCCGGCGTTATAAGCGGCCAGCGTTTGCTCCAGGTTGCCGCCCTGCTGGTCCAGCATCGCGCGCAGAATCGCCGTGCCGATTCGCAGATTCGCCGCCGGTTGTTCGAGAACGCGCGGCGTCACGCGGCCCACGCCGGCGGAGCGCGCATACCGGCGGCCCGTTCCCGGCAACACCTGGGTCAGGCCGTAGGCGTGCGAGTGCGAGACCGCCGCCGGATTGAATTCGGACTCCTGCCGCACCAGGCCGGCCACCAGAAATGGGTCCAGACCGTACCGCCGCGCATCCGCCGTCAGCTCGGCGCGATAGGGCAGCGGAAACAGCAGCTCCCAAAAACGCCGCGGCGCTTCGGTCAATCGCAGGTTCAAATAGTCCGGCGCCATGGCCTTCATCATGTGCATGCCCTGATAGGGCGCCTCGGCCGCCGCCGCTCCTTCCATGGCCAGCACTGCCGCCTGCCCATCCGTGTGGGCGCCGAAGCGCAACTCGGCGTCGGCCAGGTCCGTCAGGCCGGCGCTGCGCAACAGGCGCGAGCGGGCGATGCGCAATTGGGTCGCCGGCGTCGCTCGCGTGGGCACCGCCTCTCCGGTGGGCAATTTCAGCCCGGCGAGGAATTCGGCCGTCTGGACCGAGCCGCTCGCGTTCCTCACCTCGGTCCGCCGCAGCCGCTCGCGCGCCTGCTCCGCGTAGTAGTAGCCTTCCATCGCCGTCATCACGCGCTCGAAGTACAAACGCGCGGCGCCGAAATCGTTCCGTTCTTCCGCCAGCCTGCCCAGGAAATACAGTGCCGCCGCGGCCGATCCGCTGCCCGGATAGTTCATCAATTGGCCGCGCAGTAACTTTTCGGCATCGTCCCGCCGCTCGAAATACGCGCGGAAGGCCACTTTCCAGTGCCAGCTCGCCGCCTGCGGGTCGTCGGGAAAGCTCTGGTACGCAACCTGATACAGCGGCAGGCAGTTCTGCGGCTGGTTCTGCACCCAGAAGCGGCTGGCGGCCGCCAGCAGCGCCTTCAGCCTCCAGCGCGATTTTGGGTACTGGGTGCCCAGCCGGTCCAGCGCCGCGCTTACCTGAGTGTCGTCTCCCGTACGATGGGCACACTCTTCCAGGTAGTAAAGCCGCTCCGCGTCGGCCTCGCCCGCTTCCAGCTTCATCCCGCCCAGGTCGCTGCAAGCCGGATCGGGGTGCCCGCCCAGGAACTCGGCTGCGTCGGCCCGCACCAGCGCCTGATCGCGATCGATCCCGCCCAGCCGTTCCGCCGCCGACCGGTACTCGGCGCGCGCTTTCTCGAATTGCTGCGCCTGGAGCAGGCGATCGGCCCGGAGTAAGGTCTGCTGCGGAAGCGGTTGCGGGAACGCCGCGCCCATCTTCTCCTGGAGGCTGTGCAACGCGTCTGCGGCACGGCTGGCGGCCTCGCCGGCGACGAACTGGGCGTTCACACGCTGGAGAAAATCCGCCGCCCTGGCAAGGTCGCCGGCCGCAACGTAGCCATCGGCCAGCGCCAGTCCGCCCTCCGGCTGCGGCAATTCGGCATAGTGATCGCGCAACAGTTTCACCGCGCCCGCCGCATCCGTCGCTTGCCGCGCGCGCGCTTCCACAATCCACGCCCGCCCCGCCAGCGGCGATGCCGGCTGCCGGTACGCCGGCTCCAGGTCGCGTGCCAGCCCATCGAGGTCTCCGGCTTCCACGCGCGCCGCGCTCAGGTAGTAGGCCACGTAATCCGCTATCCGCGCCAGCTTGGGACGCGCCTGGCGGAGGTTGGCCACTGCCGTTAGGTAGTCTTCTTGCTCGAATGCGGCCACGCCCAGTGCCAGTTGCGCCAGTGGCGCGTCCTGTGGATGCAACGCCGCCCACCGCACCACCGCCGCGCGCCGGACTGGTGTCGGTCCCGCGCGGTACGCACGGACGAGCGTCGCTAGAGAGGTGGCAGTCCCGCTCGCTGCCTTCGGGTGACCCGTGTTGGCGGTGGGGCCTGCCGCCGCTTGCGCAACCGCGCTACAGCAGAGGACCAGGGTAATCTTTGCCGAGCAGTTCCGCATCGTCGTTGGCGAGCGTGTGCACCATCTCCAGGTGAAGGTAGTCGATCATGCCGGGACACGCGGCGAAAAACTCGTGGCGGAAGCTCGTCCGCGCTTCGTTGATCTGGGCTTTCATTTCGCCGTAGAGATCGCCCCGCGCCCGGCCCGTTCGTACCAGCCCGCCGTCCCGCAGCCGCCATTGCGCCACCCGCACGCGGGCGAACCGCTGCGCCCGAAAGTGGGTCTGCTTCTCGGCGGCGGACAGGCTATCCCAGGTTCTTTCCGCCGGAGCCATATTCGCCGTCTCGGCCGCGGCTGAGGTCGCCGCTTCGGCTGCGGCGCGCACCACGCGCTCCCATTCCGCGCCAGTCACTTGCGCCAGAAGCTCCACCGCCGCCGCTTCCACCGTGCCCCACGCACACACCAGCGCGGGGACTCCCTGGTGGCTCGTCACCGGAAACACCGCCAGTCGGTCGTCCCCGGTGGATGCCGCCAGGCCGGCTAGCGTCTCCCCCACTTCGCTCTCCGCCGCCGCTGCGATCACCGGCTCCCGGCTCTCGATCGCCGCGCGCAGCGCCGGAGCCGCCTCGAGCGCCGTCTGCGCGCCCGCCGCCGAACGCGCATCTGCGTTCGGCCGCACGCTCTCCAGCTTCGCCATCCCGTCTTCGATCGACAACACCGCCGCGCCGCCCGCGAACTGCGCTGTTGCATCGGCCAGCGTATCCGCCAATTCCGCCTGGTTGCCGGCCTGGCACAACCGCCGCAACGCCTGGTTGAGCTGATCGGCGCACTCCTGGCGTGCGCCCCTGGTGGCCTCTCGCGCCGCCCGATCGACCTCGTCGACCAGCAGCGCTAGCCGTTCCCCCAGCATGGCGCGCAGAAAAGACGGATTTGCCGGAAGCCCCATCGCTGTTGGCCATTGTAGCGTAGCCGGGAGCCCGCAGTCGCCTTTTCGCTACCGCGGTGGACCCGATTGCAGCCACCCACGGAGCTTCTGCGCCCTGACTCGTGGTCGTGCCTGTCTTTCGGGCGCAGCGTATCCGATCCAGGTTGCTGGCCAGCGCGGAGGCCGATTGATACACCTGGGGGCCGATCCGTTGACCGGATCCTTGGCTCCGAGCCGCCGACTGGGGTACACTGAGGATCGCACACCTTAGGGCGGGCGGGAGGATCAGGTGGCGGCGCGGATAAGAGACTCGCAGTCTTACCTGGCGCGCCTGTCCGACGACCAGCAGAAACTGGCCTATGAGATCGCACGCGGAGTCCGGGAGTTCGAAATCGAGCTGTATTGGAAGCGTGCAACATACTTTTGGACACTAATCGCTGCCACCTTCGCTGGCTTTTTCGCCCTGAAATCTGCCACAGCCCAGCACCCGGCCCTTCCCTTCGTTGTGAGTTGTATCGGGCTTGTTCTGTCGACGAGTTGGTACCTCGTGAACCGTGGGAGCAAGTATTGGCAGGAGAACTGGGAGCGTCACGTCGACGCACTCGAGGACAAGTTTGCGGGTCCTCTGTATAAGACCACGATTTCGAAAGAGCAGTTTCGCTGGTGGAATCCTTCGGACGGCTACCCGTTTTCCGTGACGAAGGTCAATCAATTATGCAGCCTTTTTGTGGCGGTCCTCTGGGTCGGGCTGGCGGTCGCCAGCTTTCCGTCTTTCCATCTTCCAGCCTACCTTGTCACGGTCGCGCCTTATGTTCTCGCAGGACTCACGGCCCTGTTCCTGTTCCTTGTAGTCTTCTGCGCAATCGGCGGGTCTCAGGGTAAGGACCGTGTGGTCGACTTCCGCGAGGTTCCCCTTGTCTCCTCCAAGGACCGGCTCTCGCTGGGCGCCAGGGCTCTGGCGGCTCTGAAGCACGCCTTTGCACCTTTGTGGGCTGCTCTTCGCCGGAGCGACCGTCTTCACTGATCGCCGCCGCCGTACTCGTACCTCAGAGAGGTCATCGGATCCACCTTCGCGCCGCTCCGGCGGGGGAGCGCGTAATACCTTGTCGCCAGGGCCGTCTTTATGGGGAAGGGCGATAATACGAATACTATGCCTGCCGCCGCATTTTTCCGCCGTCCGGCTGTCGTGCTGATCCTCGGGCTGTGCCTCGTCGGCGGTGGAATCAGCCTGTTGAGCCGCCTGGTTTCCGGGCCATCCGCCGCGCCCAAGCGCGTGGAGCTGCCCCACCAAGGCGGCGCCGAGACTGCGCCCGCCTTCTCTCCCGATGGCCAGCGCCTGGCGTTCAGCGCGCGCGAGGCCGCCCGCGCGGGTGCTTACCACATCTACGTGCGAACCCTGGCCGGCGGCGCCACGGCGCAGTGGACCTCCGGACAGGCCAGCGACTTCGGGCCGGCCTGGTCGCCCGATGGCGCCAGCATCGCGCTGCTGCGGGTGGACGGGAATCGCGCCAGCTACATGGTGCTCCCCGCCGCCGCCGGCGAGCCCCGTCAGGCGGCCGATTTTACGCTACCCGATTCTCCGCCCGGCGACTGCCGGACGCCCAACGGCGAGGTGGAAACCAGCGGCGAGTGCGGCAGCAGACCCGGCCCGCAGCCCGCGGTTTGCTGGACGCGCGACGGCAAGTCCCTCTACGTCGTGCAATGGGCGGCAGCGCAGCCGCCGTTCCTCGCCGCCGTCCCGGCCGCTGGTGGCGCGCCGCGCCGCGTCACCCAGCCTCCCGCTGGCTCGCGTGGCGACAGCTCCCCCGCGATTTCGCCAGACGGCGCCACGCTCGCGTTTGTCCGCCAATCCTCCGATAAGGCCGAGCACGATAACGATGGTGACGGCAGCGGCGGCAGCGACGTTTTTCTTTCCGACTTGTCGGGTGGCAACCTGCGGCGCCTGACGTTCGACAACGCCTCCATTCACGGTGTCGTCTGGTCGGCCGATGGCCGGGACTTGATCTATGCGGCCCGCCGCCTCGATCAGGAGAAGCTCTGGCGCATCGCCGCGTCCGGCGGTACACCGCGCGACGTCCTGGCCGGCGGCAGCCATCCGGCCTTCCCTGCGGTCGCCCCCGCAGGGCATCGCCTGGCGTTTACCGAAAGGCCGGAGCTGGATTGGATCTGGCGCATCGATCTCAATGCGCCCGACCCTGCCTCGAGCGCTCGCCTCCTCTTCCGTTCCACTGGCCGCGAATATTGGCCGAGCTGGTCTCCGGACGGGAAGCAGATCGCCGACATCTCCACCACCACCGGTAATCCGGAAGTCTGGTTGGCCGACGCCGACGGCAACCGCCGGACACCGATCACCCATCTGAAGGGCGAATGGGCTCAACAACCGCGCTGGTCCCACGACGGCCGCGGCATCCTATTCGTGGTCCGCGTCTATGGCGCCCAGGATGTGGACCGGGTGACGAGCGATGGGCGCACACAGCCCGTGCGCATCCCACTGCCTGGAGACAGCCATCATGCCTCCTGGTCTAAAGATGGACACTGGATTTATTTTCAATCCATGGGCCAACTTTGGAAGGCGCGCGCCGACGGCCAGCAGCGGCAGAAGCTCACCAATGACTGGGGCGATGACGAGCCGGAAGAATCGGCCGACGGCCAGTATGTGTTTTTCCGGCGGGAACGGTCGATCTGGCGGGTGCCCACTGGCGGCGGCACGGAAGAAAAGGTGATCGCGCCCGAACGCGATGCCCGCTGGAGCGCCTATCAGCCCACAACCGGCGGACTCTATTATCTGGAGCGCGACCGCGAGGAGCGCACCATCGCCCTCTGGTTTTACGCATTTGCAAACGAGAAGAGCAGGGAATTGGTTCGCCTTCCCGTCGCGGACCCTTCCTCTACTGCAACGTTTAGCGTCTCTCCCGACGGCCGCTACTTGCTATACCCGGCCGTGGACCGCGCTCAAACGTCTCTGGTGTTGACAGAAAACTTCCGCTGACGCGCTGCGAGGTGGGGCAGGCTTCGGCCTGCCAACTCCCGCCTACGGGCAGGTCCTGCAAGGCTTCCCTCCCGGTTAGACTCTCCGCCGCTCAATCCAGCAGCCGCACCCCGATGCTCTCCAGAAACCGTTCGTCGAAGCCGGCCCGCGCCTGCTCCTCCGACTGCGATTGCGGCTGTGGGCACTCCCGCCAGCAGTCGGCGAGCGACTTGCTCGCGTACACCACCTTCTGGCATTCCTCGCACCACCAGTGGATGACCAACTCGCGCTCGTCGGTCACTCCGACTTCTTCGATCCGGGCGGGCGCGGCCCCGCATCCGCAACGCAGTGAGAAATGTCGATAGCTCATAACGGCAACATCTACAACTTACTTATCGCACTGAGCGGCGGTCGCAATACAGTCCCAATTCCGGACTTTTGTACTACGCGCGTACCGAAACACACAGCGCGGACTCCCGCATCGCTCTTGCGGCCTCGCACGATTGGTAACGCCATAGCGTGCTGTTTCACACAGTGCCCGGAGCAACTCGCATGCACAGCTTCCACCGTCACTGCCATCGCTAGCTGGCTCGCCCGCTGGCGCGGAGATCCGACACCGGGGCTTCGACGCAGAGCCTGCGTGAGGTGACCATCGCTGCGGCAAAGACTTGATTGCTGCGCAGCACGAAGCCCGTCATCCTTAAGTCCAGCGGCGTGCCGCCGACGGCCTTCGTCGGCCATTGCGCAACCACTTCGATGTGCGAACCGGTCGGCAGAGCCTCACGGCAGAAAAAACCGACACCGCCCTCGCTGATGTCGCACGTAGTTCCTGTCCCCGTCAGCGGCACCGCGTTTCGCGGCGTCACCCGGTAGCGCATCGGCAGCGCCACGGGATAACGCTTGTGCTCCCGGCGGTCCTGGCCTGGGATATGGTCCATGTCAGCTCTCCAACGTTCCATCCCGCTGGAACCCGGTTCGTCGGGATATACCTTCGTCTTAGGTTGAGATGCCTACGGCGGCGGAACGATTCGCCGGCTCCGTTTCCCGTCCTCGTCGCTACTGGAGTAGTTAAGACCAAAGCCCCCGCGTTTCGTCCACCGCGCAGAGTTTACACCGGAACCCCAGATCTCCCCCCGCTCGCCAGCGGAACCCGGATCGGCTGGCGCCGCAGCGGCGCTGGCAAGTATCCTGAAGAAAGGCCGTAACACCTCATAACAAGAACCCGGACCATGGACGCTGAGCTCAATCGCCGCCACGAAGATAAAGTTCTGCTGCTGCTCACGTTGATAATCGGCGCCATCGTCGGGCTGGTTGTCGTCGCCTTCATATTTGTTACTGAGAACCTCGGGGCGCGCATGTATCCGCCCGGCGGCGCTCCTTGGCGGCGTCTCGTGCTGCCGGTGATTGGGGCGTTAAGCACCGGTATATTACTCACCCGCTATTTCCCCAATGCCCGGGGCAGCGGCATTCCGCAGACCAAGGCGGCCCTTTTTCTTCGCGACGGATTCATCAGCTTTCGGACCGTGCTTGGCAAGTTCGGTCTCTGTTCCGTTTCGTTGGCCTCCGGCATCGCGCTCGGCCGCGAAGGCCCATCCGTGCAGGTGGGCTCCGGAATCGCCTCCGTACTCGGACGCCGCCTGGGCCTCGGTCCCAGCCGGGTCAGGGCGCTCGTCCCGATTGGCGCCTCGGCCGCTTTGGCGGCGGCATTCAATACTCCCATTGCTGCCGTCCTCTTCTCGCTCGAGGAGGTCACTGGCGATCTGCACGCTCCCGTGCTCGGTTCCATCGTTCTCAGCTCGGCCACCTCCTGGATCGTGCTCCACCTGCTGCTGGGCGACGAGCCGTTGTTTCATGTCCCCGCCTATCAGCTTGTTCATCCTCTCGAGTTCTTGATCTACGCCTTACTGGGCGTGGTGGGTGGCCTCGTCTCCGTTGGTTTTGTCAAACTGCTGCTGTGGCTTCGCCTGCGTTTTCACGCCATGCCCGCGTCGACCGAGTGGTTGCAGCCTGCCGCGGGCGGTTTGCTGGTTGGCGTGCTCGGCTGGTTCGCGCCGCAAGTGATGGGTGTCGGGTATGGCAATGTCAGCCTGGCACTGAATGGACAGATTGCGCTTGGCATGATGGCGCTGCTGGTTGTTTTGAAAGTCGTTGCCACCGCCGGTTGCTACGCTTCCGGTAACGCGGGCGGCATTTTCGGTCCCGCATTGTTCATTGGCGCGATGACCGGCGGAGCCATCGGCGGCGCGGCCCATCTGCTGCTTCCCGATTACACCGCCGGTGTTGGCGCGTATGCGCTGGTCGGCATGGGCGCGGCGTTTGCCGGCATCATTCGCGTCCCACTCACCTCCGTCATTATGATCTTCGAGGTTACTCGCGATTACTCGATCATCGTCCCGCTCATGATCGCGAACCTCATTAGTTACTTCATCTCCAGCCGTCTGCAAGCGGAACCGATTTACGAAGCGTTGCAGCATCAGGACGGCGTGTATCTTCCTTCGGGAGCACGGGACCGCGCCGAAGTCGCCGTGGTCAGCGATGGTATCCGCCCGGTCTCCGCGTTCTTTCAACCGGACGATACGGTAGTCTCCGCGTTCGACTCGACCGGTGGCGTCCCGGGCACTTGGGTGGTGGCCGCGCCGAGCGGCGTCTTAGGTATGATCACCACTGCTCAACTCGAACAGGCTGTGCGCGATGGCCAACAAGAGAACACGCTTGCGGAGCTGCTTGCCGGTCCGGGTGCGTCGCCACTCGCGCAGGCGAGTTACCCATATCTGTATCGCGACGAGCCGATCGACACTGCTCTCCGCCGCATGGGAGACGCCAGCGTCGAAATTCTGCCGGTGGTCAGCCGCACAGATCTGGGGAAGGTGATCGGCGTCCTTTCCTTGCAAGATGCTCTCGGCGCTTACCGGGTTGGCGACCGGCGCAGCCAGCTCGCGGAATCACCGGAAGATTCCAGAGCCTCCGTGGCCAAGCTCGCCCTGGTGGCCGGCGTGCTCGCCGGTATGTTGCTGCTGGCGGTTACGCTGGGCTACCTGTACCGTTCGCAGCGCGCCGCCAGCGCTCGGGGCTACTTCGAAACGGCGAATCAACTGGCTGCGGCCGGCAGGCTTTCCGACTCGATCGAACCGTATCGTCACGCGCTCTCCATCTCGGCCAGCGACGATCATCGTCTCGCCCTGGCTCTCGCTCTGGTCCACTCGCAGCGCTTGGACGAAGCCGGAATCTACCTCCGCGAAGTGCTCCGCAGCCATCCAACCAGCGGGCCCGCCAATCTGGGCCTCGCCGAAGTGTATGCCGGCACCGGCCAGATCGACGAAGCCGTCGCCTCTTACCACCGGGCTCTCTATGGCGTTTGGCTGTCGGACGCAGCCGCGCATAGGGTCGAGACACGCATGGAGTTGGCGGTTGCGCTCGGCAAGGAAGGCCGCAATAAGCAGGCACAGGTGGAACTGTTGGCATCGATGGCGGAGATGCCGGCCGATCCGGCGGTACGGAAACGTGTGGCGCGCCTGCTGCTCGACTTTGGTTTGCCGCAACAATCGGCTGAGGTCTTTCGAGAGATCCTGCAGCGTGATAAGGAAGACGTCGAGGCATTCGTCGGCCTGGGCGATGCCGAAGCGGCCCAATGGAAGTACGCTCCCGCGTGCGCCACATTTCGCCGCGCGCTGAAGCTCAAGCCGGGTGATGCGGCGGCGGGCGAGCGCCTGGAATCGTGCGAGCAGGTGTTGGCACTCGATCCTTCGTCGGCCGGTCTTGCCTCCGGCGAACGCTTCGAGCGCAGCCGGAAGCTGCTGGAATCGACCGTCGCCGCGCTGGATCGGTGTGTTGCGTCGCGTCCGGACGACCGTTTGCCGGAGTTCGCCGTTCCGTTGGCCGATCGCGCGCGGAAAGAGCTTGCATCGCGCCGCAGGCCGCAGTCATACGCCGACGCCGCTGCCGGCGACATCGCGCTGGCCCGCCAATTGTGGGACGCGCGCCCAAACTCCTGCAAGTCTCCGGCCGCTGCACTGGACAAAGTGATAGCGCACCTGTCGCAGTAGGCGGTGCTCTGCGCCGCGCCGGCTCGTGACGCTTGGTGCGTGCTCGCGCCAGCAAATCGCGTGGTCGCGGCCGTGTCCGTCCGGGCTATGGCTTGTTTTTCTCGAGCTTCCCGCCGGACAGCCGGAAGCAGCGGGCTTTCCCGTCCCAGTAGATCTTGTCCTGGTTGGCCTTCCAGAACTCCGTCCACCGGGTCTGAAGCGCCACCAGGCTATGTGTCTTCCGAAACTGCTCCCAGCAGACCCACCCTGGTGCGGTGCAAATCTGAGCAGGGAACAAGTCGGGCATGGTTCTCTTCTGCCAGGTATCGTCAAGAAACAGATCGCCCGGAATAAAGTACGCCAGTTCTCCCGCCCTGATGCGCGGCCAGAAGTCATACACCGGTTCCGCGATCCATCGTGAGTCCGTGATCTGCAAAATCAAAACGGGGATGGCCGATTTCCCATCGGCGACGATCCGATCCATCACCGCCGAAACGCAATACTCGCGATCCTGGAGCCTCCCCTTGGCCCGGCACGTCCTGTTGCTCCACGTTCTCAGCGGATATGGCGTTGCGCGCGCCGGTGCGGCTGCGTAACCGTCGTCTACGGTTCCGACGCGAACAGGCGCATGGCTCCCAGGCGGCCGCAGTGCTGAACGCGATCATAGATGGTCGCTGCCGCCTGCCTCACTTCCATCGGTGAGCCGCCGGCGGCGAATGTGCGCACCGCCTCCTCGAGAGAGTAGGCTTCCGGTGCCATCAGGCCGGTAGTGAGCAGCAGTGGATGAGAGCCGCCGGCATGGATGAGATCGTAAAAATATTGCGAACTTGCGCAGGCGAGGACGATCGAGCTCCTGGGAGGAGCGCCTGCGCGAGCCAAGGGGCGCGACGGCGCCGCGGAGTCCATCAGACCGTTGTGGCCGACATAGGCAACGATTGCAGCATCTCCGCCCGCGGCAATGGCGGCTCCGCCAGCCACCGCAGGGGCGATGCTTTCCGGATCGCGACCCGCGGCCAAACTCAGGAACCGGCCGATAGCCGGCGCGATCGCGCTGCCATCCCAGGCCTCCGCGATAATCACGAGTTGGACCGGGTGCCCGGAGCCCCGCAGTTCCTTAGTCAGCATGATTCTGTCGAGAACCTGGCCGGAAAACGAAAGCTGGCGGAGCGAGTAACCGGCTTGACGGGAAAAATAGGAGCGGACGCCATAACCCGCCCCCCAGTACAGGTTCGAACGCGGGTCCTGGCCATTGCCAATTGCCTTCGGAACCGGCACGATGCCCTGGTGAAGGTTGTCACAAAGCGCGACGATGACGTGGGCGACCACCGGCCGCCCCGCCGCGACGTCTGCACGGATGCGTTGCTCGACCTGAGTGCCCGTCGCCGCTGAAACAGCCAACGGCAGAGCGCCAAGCAGGGCGAGCGCCGTGAGCAGCCACCCCCCATGGAAATGCTGTGACAAGGGCGGTTCTCCTTCCCGATAAATTGCCGTTCTCGCCAACGGCCGCATCGCGCGCCTGAGTTGGTAGACACCGGGAACACCGGTCCAGTTCCCGGCTCCGATGTAAGCCGCCGAAGAATCGTGCGGATGGGCGCACTGGAGAGGCGAATGCGATCCGCAGTGCCGCCGAAAGAATTGCGCGAGCCAGTCGGGCGATGTCGCCGGCCAAAAGCTCGCACGCTCGAGCGCTCGCCGTTCCACGCGAGGGCTGCCCAACCGCCCCGCATGATAGATTGAAAGCATGTCCGCGGCTCTGCGTGCACTTTCGATCGTGGCTGGCGCCGCGGCGCTGTGGGCGCAAACGCAACCCGCGCTGCAGCCCGCGCAGCAGCGGACGCCGCAAGCCCAGCCCGCGCAGCCGATGATCCGGCAGCCCCTGCCGCAGCAGGCGGCGCCACAGCCGGCGCCACAGCCGGCGCGACAACCGGTGCAGCAACCTTCGCCACAGCCGGCGGGGCTGCTCAACCCCTGGGAGATTGCTCCGGTGCTGGACGAAATTTCCGCCCACGGAGTGCGCATGGCCGAGGCGCTCGGCCGCATCGATGTGCGGCCCTGGATCCAGCGGGGAGCTTCGGAAACCTACCTCGAACAGTGGCAGTCGGCCACCGTGCAGGCCAGAGCCCTGGCCGATACTGCCGGCGCGCTGTCCCACAATCCGGAAAAGTTGTCCGCCGGCCTCGACGTGTTATTTCGCATTCAGGCCTTGGAAACCATGACCGGCTCGCTCGAACGGGCCATGCGCAAGTACCAGACGCCGGGCGGTGCCGCGGCGCTGGTCGCTCTGTCGGCCGAAAACGATGCCAACCGCTTGCGCCTGGAACGGTACCTGGTCAGCCTAGCCGCCGATCTCGAGCAACGAGTGAAAGTGATGGATAGCGAGGCGCAACGTTGCCGCGCCGTGTTAGTCGCGCCCAGCCAGCCATCCAGAAAAAGATAGCCATACTATGCCATTCCAGTGCAGTATTTGCGAGGAACCCTCCATGCGGATTTGCGTGCGATGCACCAAAGACGCGTGCGAGAACCACCTCTGCGTGAAGTGCCTCAAGTGCAGCGACTGTTGCGAATGCGAAGTGGCGCTCGACGCAGCCCCCCGCATCGCCCCCATCGTCCACACGTACCCCGCGCCTGAAGCGGAAGACGCTCCACTGCCCGATCCAACGGCATTCGAAGCGCCGCCACCCACTCCGCCCGTTCCCGAAGCCGACTAGCCGCGCGCGCTCTTGAGGTCCGCACGATTTGCGCCAAACGCGGGAACGGCGCGAGCCGCCGCGATTCGGTGCGAATGGCACGGCCAGAGCCTGATTCGTGTTTCTCCAAGGCCTGCAACAAACTAGGTATCCTACTTGGCCGCTTCCGCCTGCAACTGCTTGCGGAGGCTCGACAGAAGCGTGGCTGGCGTTGCGGCCGGGAGTAGTGCGAGGCCTTCCTTGGCCACTGCGCGCGCTTTTTCCGGCCGTCCGGCGGCGCGGTAGGATTCCGCCAGAGTTAGGATGAAGGCCGGCTCTCTGCGATGGCTCATCTCGACCGCACGCTCGGCACATTCCACGGCGAACCGGGGATCGCGCAGTTGCGTGGGCAGTACGGACGCCAGGCCTTCCGCGACCGCAACCAGATCGTAGACCTGGATGTGCGACTGTCTTCCCACAGCCTTGAGGATGGCAACCCCTCTGGTCGCCAGTTCGACCGCTCCCTCCTTCCGGTGAAGCGTCGATTGCTGCAAGCCGATTCGGATCAGGATCGCGCCCAGCCAGCACCGCCAGTTCACGTTGTCCGGTTCGATGCGCAGAAGACGTTCCGCGATCGAGCGCTCTTCCAACAGAGCCTTCAGGGCGCCTGCGGCATCCGCGGTTCGATTTGCCGGTTCGTTGGTGAAAACCCCTTCCGCGCGGTTTTCGAGACACTCCGCTTCGTTGTCCAGCAGCTCCAGCAAGTCGGATGCGGCGCGGGCGTCATTGGGGTCCGCAGCCAGAATCGGCCGCTCGATGGTCTCGGCCTGTTTCAGGTCAGACAGCGATTCCCGGTATTTCCCGACCTGCATGAGCGACTGTGCGGCTTTCCTCAGAATGATGGCGAATTGGCGCTGGGTCAAGAGGGTTCCCCGCGTGTCCTCGGGCAGGGCATTCATGCCCTCAATCGCCTCGCGGTAATCCGGCAGTGCCGCGCCCGGATCCGTTTCGGCGATTATGGAACCGATCTTCATGTGACCTATCGCGATGGCCCGGCGCGCACGGGAATAATGGGGATCGAGCCGGACAATGCGTTCCCCGATTTCGATTACTCGACGATATGCCGCCAGCTCGGTCTCGGGGTCTCTGTGTTCGACCTCGTCGCCGAGGCTCGCATAAGCGCTGGACGCGTCCATCATCGTTTCGGGCGTGGCTTCGGGTCGGGATGCCGGTTCTTCGAGAACGGCTGTGGCCGATCGCATCGTTGCCACCGCTTCCTCCGTTCTTCCGATCCCGAACAGAACCCGGCTCCGCTCCTCTTCGGCTAAACCCAAGGCGTGCTGCGCTGCCGCATTCCCCAACTGCTTTCTTACGATTGCCGTGGCGATGGCGAGGGCTTTGTCCAGGCTGCGCAACGCGCCTTGTGGATCGCCCAGGTTCTGGACCCACGGATCGCCCTGCACGTCGCCCAACCGGTTGTACGCATTCGCCAGGTCCAACTCCAGTTGCGGATCGCCGGAGGAATCCTGGGCCGCACGGTCCAGATGATCGAGGACCACGCTTACCAGCAACTTCTGCGCCGCGGTCGAGCCGGGTATCTTCTGAATGGCTCCGTTGATTTCCGAAAGCAGACTGTTGCTGAGCTTGCGCAGGTCGTCCACGCGCGCCTCGGCTTTGCGGCGCTCGAGGTTCGCAATGCGGGCTTGCCAGAGCACGCCGGCGATGCCCGCCAGGAGCGTCGCCGCCAGCAACGCCGAGGCGGCCAGCGCCACCTTGTTGCGCCGCGCGAATTTTCGGGCGTAGTAGCGGAAACTGCCCTGCTGCGCCGCCACCGGCCGCCCGCTCAGGTACGCCTCGAGATCGCCAATCAGTTGGTCCACGCTCGTGTAGCGCGCTGCCGGCTCTTTGCGCAGCGCTTTCAAAACGATCGCGTCGATGTCGGAATCGATCGCGCTCCGCGCGGCTTTCTCGCTCGGCCGCGGCGGTTGCTGTTCGCAGATCACCCGCACCATCTCGGCGGTCGAGAACTCCCGCAACTCATACGGCATCTCGCCGGTCACCAGCAGAAAGAGCAGCACGCCCAGCGAGTACACATCCGACGCGGTGGAGATCGCTTGCCCCAACACCTGCTCCGGACTGGCGTATTGCGGAGTGTAGGAGTAAAACCCCTGCCGCGTGAATTCGCTATCTGCCGCGCCCTCCACTGGTGTCAGCAGTTTGGCCGTGCCGAAGTCGAGCAGCTTCGGCGTGCCGTCCTCGAGCACCAGAATGTTGTCCGGTTTCAGATCCCTGTGAACGATCAGATTCTGGTGCGCAAAATGAACCGCCGCGCAAACGGATCGAAAAAGTTCGATGCGCCGGCGAATTGTCAGCGCGTGTTGTTCGCAGTAGCGCTGAATCGGCAGGCCGTCTGCGTACTCCATCGCTAGATACAGCTCGCCATCCTCGCTGACGCCGCCATCCAGCAGCCGCGCGATGAACGGATGGCTGAGTCCGGCCAGGATCTGCCGCTCCTGGCGGAATCGCTCTCGGAACAGGCTGCCCGCCAGCGGCAGGTCGATCAGCTTGATGGCCACCTGCTGGTCGAATTGCCCGTCCGCCCTGCGCGCCAGGTAGACCGCCCCCATGCCGCCGCGCCCCAGCAGACTTTCCAGTTCGTACGGCCCGATCCGCCGGCCGATGTGGGTATCCCCAGCTTCTGCTTCCCGTGGTTCCGGAGGCACGAACGATGCTGTAGCTTGTTCCGCGTCGTCCGCCGCGCGGAGCAGGGAACGCGCCTCCTCCAGCAGTTCGCTGTCGCCCGCGCAGAGCGCTGCGAGACGCGCGGTTCTCTCTTCGGCGGAAATATCGACCACTTCGCCGAATATGGCTTCCAGGCGGCGCCAACGTTCCAGACTGGTTGTTTCCGGGGACAATCCGCTACTCCCGACCGCAACTGCTTCCCGATGTTCTGCGCGAACCGCCGGCGGAATGGCTCAGGCCTTCGCCCGTGATCCGCCGGTAGAGCCAGCTCTTGACAAACTTCGCTTCGCGGTTCACCGTGGCTTTCGAGATCTGCAGAATCTCGCCGGTCTCCTCCGCGGTGCATCCCAGGATGAACCTGAGTTCGACCAGTTGCACCTTCCGCGGGTCGATCGCTTCCAACTCGTCCAGGGCGCGGTTGAGTTCCATCATCGACTCGTCGCCGATCTGAATCCAGGGGATCTGGTCGTTTAGAGGGACAAGCTCGGCGCCGCCGCCCCGCCTCTGCGCGCCCCCGCTGCGCGCATAATCCATCAGAATCCTGCGCATCACTTTGGCCGCGAAGGTGTAGAAATGAGCGCGATCGGTCAAATCCGCTTTCCTCTGCCCGACCAGCCGCAAATACACTTCGTGGACCAGGGCCGTCGCCTGCAGCACGCCGGCGTTTCTTTCCCGGCGGATGTAGGCGGCCGCAATCTGGCAAAGGCGGGAATACACGAGCGGCATCAGCCGATCGAATGCACTCGGTTCGCCCCGCTTCCATTCGAGCAGCAGCTTTGTGATTTCGCCTGGAGAGGAATTCAATTGCCGTTCCGTCCTGGTGGTGATATGGCCATCAGTTTAACATTCTGACTCGCAGGAATCGGGTATTCATCTTCCGTACTCCAAAATACAATTGTTCGCCTTTTCTGTGAGCCATTCCACGCCCATTCTACGCAGACTCTTATGAACGTCCCTCAAACTCCGGGCAAATTGGAAAATGACGATCGTACGCGGCTACTAGTTTCATAGCTTACTGAGGACCAAAGATGAAACACCTCGAAAGAATCGCCAATATTTTCGTGATTGTCGGCATCGCCGTCTTTTTGGTGCTGGTGGTTCACAACCGGCTCTGGCGGTCCAATGCGCCGCCTGCCTCTCAAGCTGCCATGGCGGATGCGCTCAAGGGAAAGACAATTCGCGTCTCCGGCATCGAGTTTCCGCGCTCCCGAGCTTCCGTCCTGCTGGTGATCTCGAAGACCTGCCATTTCTGCGAGGAGAGCCTGCCCTTCTACCGCACACTGGCGGCTGAGACGCAGGGCAAGGCCGATCTGTTGGCGGTACTGCCGCAGCCGCGGCCGGAGGCCGAGGCGTATCTCGAGGCGGCTGGCGTGGCGGCAACTCAGGTTGCCTCGGCGCCGCCCGCCGAACTTGGTGTTACGGGAACCCCTACCCTTGTTCTGCTGGATCGCAGTGGCAAGGTGCAGGAAGTCTGGCTAGGCTTTCTGGATGGGGCCCGGCAGGCGCAAGTGCGTTCCCGGCTTGCGCAGTTATAAGTGGTCGAATACTCAAAAACAAGGAGAGCTTTGAAATGAATTCGAAACTGTTTTCCGTGCTCAAGATCGTGGCTATTGCCATGCTTCTGGTCTGGGCGATCGGCGGATCCACCCAAGCCGTCGCGCAGACATGCCTCAATGCGCCCGGCTACGGCAATTGCATGAGCGGCTGCAGCCAAACCATGACGCAATGCGAAAACTCTTGCCACGCATGCGACAACCCACCGTCACCGCTGCCGCCCCTGCCGGTTCCCGGCATAATCTTCGAGGGCTGCTCTTGCCAAAACAACTGTGCATCGAACTTCGCTGCCTGCCAGTCTACGTGCAACATTAACTTCTGCGTGATCGGGATCGCGAACTGACGTGCGGCGCTAGCCACCGGCACGAACCTGACCTCTGGCCATCCTCAAGCCCAGTCCGCGAGGACGAGCTGCACTTCCTTCGGGAACTGGCAGCCGAAACAGCGGGCAACTCCGTCCCATTGGCGGCGTTGCCCAGCCGGAGGCTAATGCCTAACCGAAAGTTGCCGGCGTACCCGCAATTCGAGCCGTCGCACCCGCCAACCTTGGCCCGACGGAACCCCCCGCCTCCGATCGCAGTGGCAATCTGCCGGTACTCTGGCGGGGCTGCCCTGGATGGGGCCCGGCAGGCGCAAGTGCCATCCCGGCTTGCGCAGTCATATGTGGTCGAATCTCAAAGAGAGAAGAAGGAGAGCTCCAAAATGAAGTCAACGATGTTTTCCGTGTTAAAGATCGTCGCGATCGCCATGTTGTTGACGTGGGCAATCAGCGGACCAACCCGGGCTGTGGCTGGGCCGAACTGCAACTATGGATGCCAGCAGGGCTGCATTCAGGCGGTCTCGCAATGCGCCGAGAATTGTTACACCGTGAATGGGTATGGCGGTACGAACTGCAACCCCCAGGCACAACCGAACTGCCTGGGAAACTGTACGGGCCAATGCAATTCCACCTTTATGGCTTGCATGGCCGTCTGCGGCTGCCTCTGACCCTCTAGGCTCCCTATACAACCGCGCGAAGGCCTGGAGCGAACCCAGCGCTCATGGGCCTTCGCTCATAAACTGACCCGGGAACTGGTCGCGGCCCTGTGCCGGTCGGCGCGCGCCGGATGTCGCGGGTTGGCACGACCGGTTTCAAATCTTGCGGGAGGCGCGCAGCAGCGCCGCGTTCACCGTATCCAACTGAAGAAGTATCCGCTGTTCATCGCCCGATCCGAATACGGGTATCCGCGCCGGAATCGTTTCTCCCGCCGGTTTCAGCAGCCACAGCCACGCCGCCACGCACACCAGCGATGCGCCGCTGAGAAACAGATTGACCTCGGCCGATAGCTTCTTCCCCCACAGCGCGTGCAACAGTAATCCCAGCGTGGCGGTTAGAAAGTATAAAGAAAAGATCGCTGCATGTGCCACCACGTTGCGGCTCAAAGAAATGGGAAATCGGCTCAGGAACCCGAGGAGCAACAGGATGAACACCACCAGGCTGAAGTCGATGCCCCGCTCCAGGGCGTACTCATAGCCCAACACCCTGGAGAGTTGCGGCATGGCAGGGGTGAAGTGCGGCAGCAGCGCCAGCCCTGAAATCATCACCGATCCGGCAGTCGCCGCGTACATCGCCCAACGGCCCAGTGTTTCCAAACCGTGGTATTTCGCCAGAATGAGCCGGTACAGTTCCGCCACCACCAACACGTAGAAGACGACGCACACCGGCGACGTGATCAGCCACAACCAGAAATAAACGGGCGACCCGGTGGTCACCAGCAAGGGCCAAATCGAGTTCGGCACCCGGAAAACGAAATAGGCGAAGAAGACGCGGTACCTTCGCCACAGCCCATTGCGATAGAGCTTGGCGGCCACCAGCGCCGATCCGATCAGCAGCAATATCTCGACGGATCGCTGGATCGCTGCGGTCGGCATCTGTCCCGGGTCTCAACGCGATTCTATCATTCAGACAGAGCCGCCATCGAGCCGGTCCAACTTCCCTGAGGTGCTACTTCACATACGGGCAGGGGCTGCAAGTTGGGAGGGGATTGTCTGCCTTGTTGGTCGTTCTCGCGGCGGCGATGAACGACAGGACGAAAACTGCGAGCAGAGCGGCTTTTTTCATGGGAGTGGGTCCTTTCTTAGTACTGAGACAAGTACTATACTAGACCGAACTATACCCCTAACACCAAGTTTTTTCTGGGATTTCCGCCGGTGGAACACTTTGATCGGACTGTGAATTGCCTGCGGAATCAAGGATTGGAGTCGGCGTTTCTTTTTGGGTATTCCGGGCTCAGACTCGGCAACGGGGAAGCCGCCGGCGCGCGCCACTGTCCAGCCGCCGGCAGCCGGCTGGAACGGCGCCGCCCCGACTGCAAAAGCATCGCCACTCCAGCCACTCGCCCAATCACGTCCACCTCTCGCGGATACTCGAATACCACCGCACCCTGTTGCGAAGCGGGATGCGGCTGCACGATTAACCGGTTGCCGGCCAGCGTACACCACCCGCAGAGGTAGCCCTCGCGGGATTCCAGAAAGTAAATCGGACGCTCCTGTTCGTCGCTCCACCCCGCGCTCTGGATTCTGCGGTGCCGGTCGTCGATCGCCACCAGCGAACCGGGGTGCAGAACCGGATACATCGACCAGTCGTCCCAGCCGATCAGCCCGTAGCGGTATTCCCGCACGTCCAGGCCGTTCAGAAAGCTGAGCGGCATCTTGCCGAAACGCCGGACCACCTGGCTCAGAAAAGTGGTTCGATTCCAATCGATTGCGGCGCCGGTAGGCTCTGGAACCAACACGCGCGAACCCACGTCGAAGGCCGCCAGATGGGTCCGGCTCAGCTTGACCTGCAGGGCTTCGCCGGCGAGTCCTGCGGCCGGTACGCCGTACCAGCCGAGCACGTCTTCCAGGTTCAACCGGTAGATGGCGCATAGGGTGTACAGACGGAAAAGACTGGGCATGGTGCCCTTGTTCTCGATGTCGGCCAGCCGGCTCAAGGCGATCGAGAACTCACGGTTGGCATGGCGCTCGGCGATCTCGTGGCTGGCTTCGACCACTTCGCGATACGTCAACCGCAGGCGTTCGCGCACGCGTTTCAATCGTTCCCCGCCACGCTCCATGTTATGATCCAGGCTGGGCGTTCGTTGTATGCCCCGCTCGGAATTATACCGTGGCGGGTCCGCCACGACAATTCAGTTTTGAGAGAATTTGTTCTGAATTTGGAACAAGCCGCCCTCCAGAGCGACTGTGAAGATCGTCATCGGCATTTCCGGCGCCAGCGGTTCCCTCTATGGTTTGCGGCTGCTGGAGCGGCTGCGCGCGGCCGGAAGCGTGGAATTGCACCTGGTCTGGACGCGGTCGGGGGAGAAGACCCTATTCCTGGAGACCGGCAAGCATATAGCGGAAATCCGAACGCTGTCGGATTATTCCTACTCACCAGAAGATATATCGGCCCGGCTGGCGAGCGGTTCCTATCCCGTCGATGCCATGGTGGTTGCCCCTTGCTCCATCCACACCATGTCCTCCATCGCGCACGGCATCACCTCCAATCTCCTGACCCGCGCCGCCGACGTCACCCTGAAGGAGCGGCGCAAACTGATCCTGATGGTGCGCGAGACGCCGTTCCATCTGGGCCACCTGCGCAGTATGACGGCGTTGGCGGAGATGGGAGCCATCATCGCGCCGCCCATTCCCGGCTTCTATCACCATCCGCAGACTGTGATGGACCTGGTGGATCATAGCCTGGACCGCGTGCTGGATCTGCTCGGGCTGCCCGATGCCGCCATTCGCCGCTGGCAAGGAGCCACTCCATGAAGAAGCCGCTACCCAGACGTTCGCCCGCCGTGGCTTTCCAGGGCGAACTCGGCGCCTTCAGCCAACAGGCCGTGCGCCAACTGCTGGGGCCTTCCGCGGCGGTGCTGCCCTGCGTGCGCTTCGAAGACATCTTCAACAACCTCAAGCAAGGCAACGTGGCCGGCGCCATGGTACCGATTGAGAACACGCTGGCCGGATCGGTCCACGAGAACTACGATCACCTCTTGCATTTCGAATTGCCGATCGTGGCCGAAACCAGCGTGCGCATTGTGCACAATCTGATCGCTCTCAAAGGCGCCGGCTTTCGCCAGATCAAGCGCGTCTTTTCGCATCCCGTGGCGCTCAATCAGTGCCTGGATTTCTTTCTCGCCAACCCGCAGATCGAGCGGATCCCGTATTACGACACCGCCGGCAGCGCGAAGATGATCGTCGAAGAAGGGCTCACCGACGCCGGTGCGATCGCTTCCGCGGTCGCCGCGGAAATTTACGGGGCGCGCATTCTGCGCAAGTCCATCGAGAGCGACCGGCAGAATTTCACCCGCTTCTTCCTGCTGCGTACGCCCGAGTACGCCAAGCGGCACCCGCTGCGCGTGCCCTCCGGAACGATCTGGAAGACCTCCCTGGTCTTCAGTACACGCAACATTCCTGGAGCGTTGTTCCGCGCGCTGAGCGCCTTCGCGCTGCGCGACCTCAATTGCACCAAGATCGAATCCCGCCCGCTGCGTGGCAAGCCTTACGAGTATCTGTTTTATCTCGACTTTATCGGCCACGTCGATCACCCGCACTCGCGGAACGCGCTGCACAACCTGGAAGAGATCACCGACTTCCTACGCGTGCTGGGCTGCTATCCCAAAGGCGCCTGACGCCGCGGCGCAGGCCTCCGGCCTGCGAACTGTCATCTCGCCAGTTCTTGACGATCGAGAGAATCCACTCCTGCCGTGAGAAGTGGGCGCCTACAGGGAAATCGCCAAAGCGCCGATCAATCACTCGTCGTGGCAGACGTGCCCGAGCGGGGCGCGCAGTTCCGCAGCCATAGGCCTATGGTGCGCCCATCGCCACGCATGAGAATCGATTGTCGACAAACTGCAAACAGCGCCGCACGGCGAAAAGCCGGCATAGCAGACACGAAGCCGCCGAAAATGTTGCCGTAGCCTTCCGCGACGCGCGGCGGCACGACGAAGCCGGACGCGGCGGTGAGGCCGGGCGCCTGTTCCCGTTCGCGCCACCGGCCGGGCCTAAGGATGCCGGAACACTCTCTTCGCGCGGGTTCATCGCTTACCGGGATGGCCGTTACGAATTGGCCGGCGAACCGGGCGGCCAGGCGACCCTGATCGACAAGGGCAATCCCCACTATCACTATGCGTTAGGTAACGCGCTCAGGGTCCAAGGCAGGATCGCCGATGCCGTGGCGCAATACGAGCGTGCGCTGATCCTCAGGCCGGACTACGCAGAGGCTCACAACAACCTGGGTGCCATTCTCAGCAGCCAAGGCAGGCACGACGATGCAGTCGCGCACTTGGAACGTGCCCTCGCGATCCGGCCGGGCTATGCCGATGCCCATAGCAATCTGGGACTTGCATTGGCGGCGCAAGGCAGGACTGCGGACGCGATCACCCACTTCGAACGGGCCTTGGCGCTGAACCCAGGCCATGCGAACGCCCACTACAATCTGGGCCTTGCGTTGGCGGCGCAAGGCAGAACTGCGGATGCGATCGCCCACTTCGAACACGGTTTAGTGCTGAACCCCCGTCATGCGAATGCCCACTATAGCCTGGGTAGCGCGCTGATGGCGCACGGCGGTATTGCGGATGCGATCGCCCACTTCGAACGCGCCCTCGAACTGAACCCCGGCCATGCCGATCTCCATAACAACCTGGGTGTCGCACTGATGGCGCAAGGTAGGATTGTGGAGGCGATTGCCCACCTCGAACGCGCCATCGAACTCAACTCCCGCCATGCCGACGCGCATAGCAATCTGGGCACCGCGCTGGCTACCCAAGGCAGATCCGCCGCCGCCGCCGCCCACCTCGAACGCGCCCTCGAATTGAATCCCCGCCACGCCGACGCGCACAACAGCCTGGGCAACATCTGCAAGGACGATGGCAGATTCGACCAGGCCATGGCGCACTATGGGCAAGCCATCGCGATCCGGTCGAACCACGGAGAGGCTTATTTAAATCGTTCGGAGATCCAGCGCTTCCATCCGGACGATGCCGAACTAGCGGCACTGGAGGCGCTCGCACGCAGGGACGACTTGTCCGTAAGCACGGCGCTGCACGTCCACTTCGCCCTGGCGAAAGCCCTCGAAGACATTGGAGACTATGCCCGTTCCTTGGAACATCTGCGCACGGCCAACGCTTTGAAGCGCGGGCAAGTAAGATATGACGAGGTCCGCGCGCTGGGGCTCTTGCGGCGTATTGCCGCCGTGTTCGACCGCGACCTTTTGGACCGCTCCCACGGAGACGGAGATCCGTCGCCGGTGCCGATTTTTGTGCTTGGAATGCCGCGCTCCGGCAGCAGTCTGATCGAGCAAATACTCGCCAGCCATCCGCAGATTCACGGCGCCGGAGAACTGCCGGATCTTGAAGTTGCGGCCAACAGTCTTTTACGCAGTGACGCCGGATATCCGGAATGTGTTTCCGCCTTGGATGGCGCCACCCTGCGGCGTATTGGACAGTCCTACCTGGCCCGGCTGCCGGCGGTGCCCGAGGGCAAAGTCCGGATTGTGGACAAGTTGCCGGGCAACTTTCTCAATATCGGCCTGATTCGGCTGTTCCTGCCGAACGCCAAAATCATCCATACCATACGGCATCCCGTCGACACCTGTGTCTCCTGCTATTCGAAGCTATTCACGTCCGGTCATCATTACACATACGATCTGGCGGAGTTGGGACGCTTTTACCGCGGTTACCGCGAACTGATGGCTCACTGGCGGTCGGTGCTTCCGGCCGGCGCGATGCTTGACGTCTCTTACGAGGATGTGGTCGAGGACCTCGAAGGGCAAGCTCGCCGGTTAATCGATTACTGTGGATTGGCGTGGGACGATCGCTGCCTCAGCTTCCATGAAACTCGCCGGCCGGTTCGAACCGCCAGTGCGATTCAGGTCCGACAGCCGCTTTTCCGCAGTTCGCTCGGACGCTGGCGCAAGTACGAAAGCGGAATCGCGCCGCTGCTCGACGAGTTAGGAACGATCATGCCTGGGTGATCCGGCAATGCTGACTCCGCAACAGCTTTCCAGCAACCACGGTCACAGCAGATCCCAGGCGTAGGCGGAAAACTGGCGGATGGTGCGGAAGCCGACACGCTCATAAAGCGAAACCGCGCCTTGGTTGGAAGCGGTGACGGTGAGGCCGGCGGAGCCGCACTCCATCTTGCGCAGGGTTAGCAACGACTGGCGCAGCAGGGCATGACCGATGCCGGTTCCGCGCACGGCGGGCGAGACGCAGATCTGCGTAATGTGGCCGGATTCGGGAGAGACCAGGCTGGCCAGCGAGATGCCGCAGAGCGCGCCGTGGGCGTCGAAAGCGAGGTAGGAAGCCTGCTGTGAGAAGGTGCCGCAACCGGGATACGCCACGATGTTGTGCAGGAAACGGTGTGCGCCGGCGGGGCTGCGATACTGGTCGTTGATCCAGCCATCCACGTGTCCATCGTAGGCTTCGGCGATCAAGGCGGCCGCGGAGTCGATGTAGCGGTCCGACCAGGTTGCCAGCTTGAAGGGCAGGCGCGGGTTGCCTTCCGCCAGGTCCGCCGCGTCGAGATCGGCCCGCATGAAATTGCGGCAGTATTGGTGGGTCTCGGCGGCGCGCGGCAAGACGCGATGGGGAGCGTATTGCAGCATCAGCAACTGCGCTTCGATGCGGTTGACGTTGGGAGTCGCGAAGATCTCATCGAGGGCCGATCGGAGCAAAAGATCCTCGCGCGCCTCCGAGCGCGCGGCGCGCAGGATGTACAGATCGCCGAGGAGGGCCTTGTCGTCCTCAAAGACAAAATAGAGGTAGCCGGCGATCCGGCCGTCGACGACCAACACGCGCCCGCTCAAGGCATGCAAGGCGATGAAGCGGCGGGCCAGTTGGGCCGACTTGGCGAAATCCCACTCGAATTCCTCGCGCCAGGCGGCGACCTCTTCTTCGAAGAGTGGGTCCAGGTCCGCAACGGCAACGAGCCGTAGATCGACGATCTCATCCGGCGTTGCCGGGTTCAGGCGGGCTGCCATGAGGGGACGTCTGCTATTGTACTCCGTACAGAGCGGCGTAACTGAGTTGCAGCTTCACGTAATCGCGCGGGTACGATATCGCCACGCCATCCAATTTGCCCGCGGCATCGAAGCTCGGCGTCAGCAGGGAATTGATGCCGCACCAGTAACGCGGCAGATTCAATCTCTCGAAGCGCTCGACCACCTGGTCGCGCAGTTTCGGATCGAAATGCACGGCATAGCGGTCCACCAGGGCTTTGATGGCGGCGAAGTCGCCTTCGGCCTTGATCCGCATCAGCTCGGCCTCCAGCATGCCGACGCCGCGGTGCATCTCCTCGAAATCCTTCAGCACGAGGTAGGTCTTGCCGCCGCGCTCCACCTTTTCGATGGCGCCGGTCTTATCCATGATGTAGTTGACGATGAGCTGGCGGTTTCGCTGGTGGTCTTCCTCGATGGTGTCGCCCTTTGGAATGCGGTTGAGCTGCGTCAATGCCACGCGGACGGCGTTATAGTACATGGCCTTGCCGACCTCGGGGCTGGAGACCAGGTGCAACTCCTGGAGTTTGGGATCGAAGATGTTCCAGAGGGCCATCAGGTCGGCGCGGGCCTCTTCGAGAGTCGAGTAATACTCCTTGAGATAGTCTTCGCTGCCGGTGCTCAGGCGCGGGTTGAGCTTGCCGGAGCCGTGGCCGATGACTTCGTGCAGGCCGGTCATCAGGTCGCCGGCCTCCTCGCCATACTTCTTGCAAATGGCAATCTCTTCGGGCGACGCTGCGAACTCCTCAAGCGCGCCCCAGCCCGCGGCGCGCGTCAGGGTGCGCGAGCTGCCGGTGAACAGAAAGCTCTTGGTGCCGTACTCTTCGCGGATCTCGTTTTCGTTGGGCAGGTTGTCGCCGATGGTACTGGCGCTGAAGTCGCCGGTTTCGACCACCGTTTCGACCGCCTTCGCCAGCGGCGGCTTGACGCCCTGTTTTTTATACTGCGGCAGCCATGGCGCGTGGTCCTCAAAGTACTGCGCATTCGCGGCCAGGGTGGTCATCAGGCCGCTCAGTTTCGCGTCGGTAATGCTGACGAAAGCCTGCGACGTTCCCTTCGCCGCGCGCGCGTCGCGATAGACTTCGATGAAGCCGTTGATGAAGTCCACCGGCTGGTCGTTGCCCACCCAAGCGATGCCGAATTTGATCCAGTCGGCCGGATCGCCGGTCTGGTAATACCGAATCAGCGCGGCAATCACCGCGTCCTGTCCGGGTTCGGCACAGGCGCGCGCCTTTTGGAGATAAATGTTGGCCCTCTTGAGGAAGGACGCGTAGCGGCCGGGTGGGATCTTGCCATCGGGAGTTCCGGCCCGGTAAACCTCTTCCACCAGCTTGCCCGCTCCGGTTTTGACGAGGCGGGAATTCAACGGATGGGCATCGTGAAAGTTCGGCAAGTCGGCCATGCTGACGTGGTAATAGAAGTTGTTGGCGCTGGCTTGCAAGATGTCCTGACCGGCGCGCGGGCTCTTGGCGGTGATGGTGGGCTCGAAATCGGGATCGAAGAGAGAAGCGCGCAGGGCGGCGAGTTCGCGATCCAGATCGGCTTGGCTGGCGATGGCCGGCAGTCCATATTCGATGCCCGCGAGATCTTCGCGTTTGGGAGCCGGGCCGTCCTTGATCTGGTTCATCAGGAGCCGATTGCCGAGTGCAACCATGGCCGCCGCATGCAACTCTTCGAAGCTGAACTCGGGCAGAAACTTCTGCGCGGTCATGTCGTTGTGGTTACCGCGATTGGCCCAGAAGAGTTTGGTGAACTCGGTGATTTTGGCGAGCGCATGCTGGTCCACGCCTTTCGGAAAGCGCAGAATCGTTTCCAGCAGGCGCTTCTGGCGCAGGCCGTAGATCGAGTTTTGATCGTAAATAATCGGATCGATGGCGATGGCCGCCTGGCTCAGCCAATACGTGAGCGCCTGCTGGCGCGCGGTCAGTGAGCGAAAGCTCTCCGCTTCGAGTTGGATAAAGCCGGTGGAACCGACGCGATCCACCAGGGCGCTATCGGCCGCAACCGCGGTTGCCGCCAGCGCGAGAATCAACCACAGATGCATGCTCATGATTACTCCAGTGTAGGCCCGATGCTCAAATTGTGGCGCAGGCCGCCAGGCCTGCTGAGCCGAGAGTCCTGTCGGCTTTCGCTCGCCGCTGTCTCATCCAACCTCATTGAGTGTGGCCCCATTTCTCCAAGTCGCAACGCGCACGTGCGGGCCGCGCGGCGCCCAGACCGCCGGATCGGTGGGGCCGAAAATCGCAAGCACGGGTGTGCCAACGGCGGCGGCGAGGTGGGTGATGCCGGAATCGTTGCCGATGTAGAGAGACGCCTGCGCGAGCCAGCAGGCCAGTTCGTAAAGGCCGTCGATGCGGCGTGCACCGTCGAGCGGCGGGTCATCCGCCCCAGCACACCAATGGACAGGCATTCTGCGCTCGAGGCCGCGCGCCAGCAAACGGAATTTCTCGAGCGGCCAGTTCTTGCGGGGGCTGCCGGAGAAAGGATGGATGACGGCGAAACTGTCGCGCGTGACGTTGCAATGGATGCGCGGGATCGGGTCGGCGCGGCAGTCCGTAATCGCCTGCACTTGTTCCAGGTAGAAATCCGTGGCGTGTACTGGCGCGCCTTGCGCCGGCAGGGCGGAGAAGAACGTGAATGGCAACTCGAGCGAGCGAACCAGGTCGCGGAATTCCGGGCGGTTGGCGCCATACCAGGAGACGATCGAATCGAAGTGGCGGAACTCGGCGATGAGGCGATGCGGCGGAGGGTCCACGATGCCCAGCAGGTCGAGACTGGTGGAGGCGATGGAACGCGCCGCGTCGGCGAAGCGCACCAGTGGCACGTTGGGGGTTGCGGTCCAGACCTCCAGATAGTCTGTCCGCAAGCATTCGAGAGCGGGTAGAGAAACGATGAAATCGCCGATGGCTCCCGGGCGGATCACGAGCCTGCGCACAGTGGCTTCAGTATCGCAAAAACACGCCTGAGGGCGCGTGGCTTCAAGAGAACGCGTCAGCCCGCAAGCGGTACGTGCAGCACCGTCAACAGATCTTCCGGCTTGGTGTTTTGCGGCGAGTTGCGATATTGCTCGAAGGCCGGCGCATCGCGCAGTTCCCAGCCGCTCTTGGGCAGCCATGCGTAGAGGCGCTGGTAGGCTTTGCCGAGCCCGTCGTACGGGCCGCGATGGGTAGCCACGGCGTAACGGCCGCCGCCCAATTCCATCACGCCGAACTCGCCCTCGGGAGAAACCGGACGGCTGACCGCGACGGCGGCGTCGTAGCGGACCTTGTCTCCCGGCGTTACGTCGGGATCGTCGTGAACGATGCCGAACATCCCGATATCGGGGCCCAGCAACCCGCGCATACCTGCCCAGGACATCAGCCGGCCCCAGGTGGCGCCGACCTGGTTGTATGGGCCGACGTGGCGCAGGAAAACCACGCGCACCGGAGCGAGCTCTTTGACCTCCGGCGGCGGAACGTCCCCATACTCGGGAGCGTGATAGGCGGCGACATCGTCTATGTGAGTGCCGGACGCCGTCTCGGGCGCCGGCTTGTGCGCGGCGCGGTAAGCGGAAGGTGGTATGCCAAACATGGCTGCAAACGCCCTCGTAAAAGATTCGTGAGTTTCGAATCCGGCTTCGAATGCAAGTTGCGTGACGGGCTCGTCGCGCTGCTTGAGGTTCCGGGCGGCGCGCTCCAGGCGCAGCCGCCGGATGTGCTCTTTCAGCGTTTCGCCAACGAGCGCCCGAAAAATGCGCGCGAAGTGGAAGCGCGAAAAGGCCGCCACGGCAGCGACCTGGTCCGGTTCCAGTTCATCGTCGAGATGCCCCTGGATGAACACCAGAGTGCGGACAATCCGTTCGTAATAATCCTGCTCGGTGGATGACTTCATGGTTGTGCCGGGCGCGCCGCCG
>Ga0074045_10000543_pt1 | contig 36777 bp, 28 predicted proteins | sample BogForMeECP23OM2_FD_94442 | JGI IMG/M metagenome (GOLD analysis project Ga0074045, IMG submission 94442) | Bog forest soil microbial communities from Calvert Island, British Columbia, Canada - Bog Forest MetaG ECP23OM2 | ecosystem: Environmental > Terrestrial > Soil > Wetlands ...
GCGTGCTCGGCACTGGTGAATTTTTCCGCCGCACGCTGCTCCAGGTGGAGTCCCTTAAGATCAGGGCGATTCTGGAGGGCTTGTTGCACCAGGTCATCCGATTGCTCAGGGAGCTGCGATGGCATCGGCTCCTCAGCGAGATCAAACGAGGTGCCACCCGGCAGTCCCAGCACGGCGGCAAGCTGGGCTTGGACTGCTTTCAGGGCGTTTTCCGACTGGACCAGAAGCAGTTTGGCATCAGCGAGATTAACGTTGGCAAAGCTGACGTCGAGCGCCGATTTCAGGTTGCTGTTGGCCAGTGCGGTTACCTGGTCGGCTACCAACTGCCGTGTCTCGACAGTTTGCCTAGCGACCTGCAAAACGGCTTGTGCCCGCAGCACCCCAAAATAGACCTGACCGGTTATCATGAGGATATCGGCGCGGGTCTGTTCGGCCGTCTGGTTCTGGGCATCAGCATGAAGCTTCGCCATGTCGATTAGGTTCCCGGTCCGGCCAAAGTCGGTAACCATCTGGTTGACCGTGACGCCACCGGCAATATGGTCGTAAACGATAGGATTGGTCAGCCCCCCCGCAGCCAGACGGGTTCCGTTTTCGGCGTCCACCCCGGTGGCACTTGCAAACAGTGTGGGAAAATATGCCGACCGGTATTCCGCCGGGACCTGGGATGCGGCTGCGGCGACAAGCGTCGCTGCTGCCAGATGAGGATTGTTTTTCACTGCCAGCTTTTCCGCCTCAGCCAGCGTAAGGCGCAGTTTCTCCTGGGCATGGATAGGGGTGCTCGCTAGAATGAGGATTAAAGCCCCCATGGTGATCAGTAAATTTTTTATCATACACTCCTCCATTTTCGCAACAGCGATTCGATTCCCAAGCCCTTTCGCTCTTCACTGTGAACCAGCAAATATGCGGCGGGCACTAAAAATACCGTGAGCACAACTGATACACCCAATCCCCCCAGGATAGCGCGCGCCAGTGGCGCGTACGCTTCGCTTCCCGCTCCAAGCTTAAGTGCCATAGGGAGAAGCCCAATGATGGTTGCCAAGGAGGTCATTAGCACCGGACGGAGCCTGACACGACAGGCCACCGCCACCGCCTCTTGTACACTCATTCCTTCCTCCTCCCGCAGATGGCGAGTGAATTCGACGATCAGGATGCTGTTTGATACCGCAATCCCTACAAGCATGACGACTCCCATAAGGGACATGACATTCAACGTCGTCCCGGTCAGCAGTAGAGTCAAGATCACCCCCGTCAAGCCCGGCGGTACAGCAACAAGGATGATGAACGGGTCGATGAAAGACCGGAACTGGGCCACAAGAATCAGATAGAGAAGGACCACTGCGAGACAAAGGCCGGCAGCAAAGCTGCTAAACGATGCTCTCATCCCCTGCACGCTGCCACGCAGGGTGACGGTCAATCCTTCGGGAACTTTCGTCTTGGCGATGATGCCGTCGATGCTGTTGGCGATCTTGCCCAGATCTTCGTGTTGCGGCCGGACATAAATATCGATAGTACGGCGCAACTGGTAATGGTCAACCTCTGTGGGAGAAGTGGTGCGGCGCAGGCTGCTGATCATGTTCAGTCTGGTCGGCTCGGCGCTGCCGGCAGCCTTGAGCGGGATTGCCGACAGATCCGACAATGAAGTGATTTGGTTTTCTGGATACTGGACTGTCAGCATGTAATCATTGCCGGTCTTCGGATCGATCCAGAAGCTTGGCGCGATCATACCGTTCGATGTGAGCGCGGTAATGACATTGTCAACCACCTCCTGTTGATTCAAACCGAGTTCGCTGGCACGGGTCCGGTCGATATCCAACCTGAGCGCCGGATAGTCCATGTCCTGCGGTATGTAAGCGTCCGCTACTCCACCTATTGTACGAATTTGTGCGGCGAGTTTCTGGGCCGTGTCGAAAGAAGCCTGCATGTTGGAACCCGCCACTTGCACGTCAATCGGGGCCGGCATCCCCATGTTCAGCACGGCATCTACAAGACCGCCGGACTGGAAGTAGGCAGTCAACTCAGGGAGCTCTGTTGCAATCCGCCGTTTCACACGATCCATGTACTCGTAGCTGCCGATCTTGTGTTTTTCCTTCAGGCTCACCTGGACGAACGCGGTATGCATGGCGGAGTTTGGGGTATAGATGGCAGAAAAGTCGGGGGTTGAGCCGATGTTGGAGACCACCATTCCCAGGTCTTCCGGGAGGACAATCTGGCGAACCAGATTCTCCACCTTGCTAACCTCTTCCTCCGTCAAGGAGAGACGCGTGCCGGACGGCGCCTTGAGATTGATGACGAACTGGCCAGCGTCGGTACGCGGAAAGAACGATATCCCAAGGAGCGGAAAGAGGGCTATGCTGAGCGCAAATATCACGCCGAACCAGGCCAGCGTTGCGACCGGTCGCCGCAGTATTACGATGACCGCACGGTCGTAGAGCTTGAGAAAAGATTCAAAACGGTCGTTGAACCAAATGTTGAAGCGGTCACTGAAGGTGACCTGTCCCTTCGGGTGGTCCACCACGACGGGCATCTCGGAAGCCGGCGTGCCGTGGTGGGCGGAGGCCTTGATGAAGCGTGCACAAAAGAGTGGCACGACGGTCATGGCAACGATATACGAGGCAAACAGGGAAAGGATCACGGCCAGCGCCAGAGCGGAGAAAAGGAACTTGCTCACACCATAGAGGAAAGTGACCGGAAAGAACACCACCACAGTTGTAAGGGTGGCGGCCAGTACCGGAAGCGCCACTTCTGCTCCCCCCTTTTCGGCAGCTACCATAGGGGCCTCTCCCAGTTCAAGGTGGCGGTAGATGTTCTCCAAAACGACGACAGAATTGTCGATTAGCCGGGAAAAGGCGAGCGCCAGTCCTCCCAGCACCATGCTGTTGACGGAGCTCCCCCCCAGAGAAAGAGCGATAAAAGCCGCCAAGGCCGATAGCGGGATCGAGAAGAAGACCGCAACGGTGGCCCTCATGCTGCCGAGGAAGATCAGAATCATCACCGAGGTAAGGAAGAGGCCGATCGCCCCCTCATGCAAAAGCGTTTCGATCGCAGTCTTAACAAATACCGACTGGTCGAACACCACACGGCTGATCAACTCCTTCGGAACGTCAATCAAGCGTTTTACAGCATACTTGATCCCGTTCACCACCGCAATGGTATTAGTGTCCCCTCCCTGTTTCAGGACCGGAAGATAGACCGAACGCTGTCCGTCGACCCGTACGATGTTGGTTTGGATCTGCGCAGCGTCCTTGGCAATGCCGATATCCGCTATGCGGACTGGGGATTGGCCGACCATTTTGATCGGCAGTTCATTGATCTGCTCGATAGTGTCCAGTTGGCTGTTTGTGTATATGTTGTAGTCGAGGGGACCAATCTGAACGTCGCCGGAGGGAAGAATCAGGTTAGAATCGTTGACTGCCCGCACCACGTCCATGATGCTCATCTTGTATGCTTCTAGCTTGTGTGGATCGGTGTAAACCATGATCTGGCGGTAGCGACCGCCGAAAGGTTGGGGAACGCTGGCGCCCGGGACGCCGGCTATCTGGTTGCGTACCTGAAACTGCGCAAGGTCACGCAGTTTGGTCTCATCCAGTCCTTCTCCCTTCAGGGTCACAAGGCAAACCGGCAGGCTCGAAGCGTCAAACTTGAGCACCACCGGAGGCAGCGTCCCTGGTGGGAGCCGGCGCAACTGGGCCATAGCCAGGTTGGAAATGGTGGTAACCGCCGAATCTGGATTGGTACCTGGTTGGAAGTAGACTTTGATCACGCTCACCCCTGGCAGGGATCGAGATTCGATGTGATCGATGCCGCTTCCAAGGGTAAAGAAACGTTCGAAGCGGCTGGTGATGTCGGTTTCGATCTGCTCGGGGGGCATCCCTGAGTAGAATGTGGCTACGACCACCACAGGGATGTTCATGGCGGGGAACATGTCGACAGGCATCCGGTCCAGGCTTGTGACCCCAACCACCAATATGATAAGGCTGACGACGATGATTAAATAAGGATTGCGAATTGCAAAACGAGACACGATTTAATTCTCCTTGTTACCGTTCGCCGAAGGCATTGTGCCCATGGTAGTGACCTTGGGCAGTACTTCCTGGCCGGCTTGCAGGATGGAGCGCTCACCGATCACGACGAGATCCCCTTCCTTCAGCCCGGAAAGGACTTCCACATTGTTGGCAGTTTCAAGCCCGAGGGAAACAGGACGGACCTCAATCCGGTTGCCGGTTGTCACCACCATTACTAGGCCACTGCTGCCGTTTGCCCCTCCTTTGGGTTGCGAGGAGACATCGCCGCCGACCAGATCGACCGCAGTCACAGGAATAGCGAGCACCTTGTTGCGATAGTCGAGGTTTAGACGCACTTCCGCATACATCCCTGGAACCAAGACCATCTTAGGATTCGGTACATCGATCTCTGTGTCCATGGTGCGCGTGCTGGCGGAAAGTTTGCTGGCGAAACGGGCAACCTTGCCGGAAAACGCGCGGTTGAGGGTTGGGACGCGCACTTCGACCTGCTGGCCGACGTGGACGGTGGAAACGGCCGACTCAGGAACAGGGACAACCAATCGGAGCATGCTGTTTTCTGAAAGACGCACCAGGGGCATTGCCTGTGTCTGGGAGGCCGTGCCGGCCTGAATCATCGATCCGGTATCTGCGTAACGCTTGGTCACCACCCCATCGAAGGGTGCGATCACTCGTGCGTAGTCTAGCATAGTCTTGGTTCTCCCCAGTGCAGCCTGATTCACACGGATCTGTTCGTTGGCTGAGTCGAGACCCGATCTCGCTGCAGCTACCTGGGCATCCGCGACTAAGTCTCTGCTCCTTGCATCGTCAATTTCTTGCTGGGCCACCAGACCTGGTTTCTGAGACGCAACCTGGAAGAGTCGCGTGAAGGAGAGATGTGCTATGTCATGGGACGTTTGCGCTCGGCGCAGTTCATCGCCGGCCTTGGCTGCATCGGCCTCACTCCTTTTCAATGCTGCCTTACCCACTGACAGATCATCCGCCATCTCAGGGACTTCCAGCACGGCCAATAGCTGGCCCTTTTTCACCCGGTCCCCTATATCTACATGTATGGCCTTGACATACCCCGCCACCTTGGCCATCACGTCAATTTCCTGAAATGGCCTTAACTCGGCAGTCAGGCTCAGGTCGCGCGACAGATCTTCTACGGCGGCTTTTGCTACGGCCACGGTAGGTGGTCGGTGGTCTTTGCTTGCCTCGGTTTTTTCGTTTCCCGCATTGGAACAGGCCATAATGAACAACAAGACTGTGATAGTGAGTGCAATGAATCTTGGCATAAAGTTTCCCCTCCTGAAGGGTGGAAGTGTGCAAAGCATCTGAATTTTTCGTAACATATATTCTAGATCCTTTTCCTCGAGTTGTTGTCTGTACCGATTCCATGACCAAAGCGTCTCATGGCACTAACTGAAATGCGAAAATCGATGACAAGCGAAAGTCGACCGGGATTCTGACGAAAGCAGCCAAAATGTACTTTAAATTACAGACCATTTTAAAGAATTATAATTATTATTTTGTGTATGCACTAAATCTGACCGCTCTTGCCGTAGCCAGATCTAGCACACCTCTGAGAATCAGTTGTATGAATCTCTCTAATATATCAATCTGTTGCTAAAAACAAGGCTGTTTTCTTGGCGAAGCATAGTCTATTGCATTCCGTGTTCATATATATCATTACCTTGGCGGCCATACTGAAGCCTTCTTATCTTCTTTAATATTAATCATTGTCGGTCCATAAATCAGAGAATACCACGTTTCGATTTGTTTTCCTTTATCATCAATAACTGCAAAGCCAAATAGAGATTCATCGTAGCCATCAGCTGTCGTTTCCATTGTATCGATTGTCGTACAATGTTTTGCTGGTGTGAAATCAATTTTTTTTCCACAAGGTGGTTTCCAGTGTGTAGTTTTCATTCAATCCCAATATTGCCGAAGGACAAGCATCAGAACCGCTGACTCAATAGTTGGTTATTAATTATTTCTGTAATTAGTCAGCAAGAAGGGTGCCAACTTGTAAAAGCTGTAATATAGAGATTACAGCTTAGAGTGGTGTAACTGTCCTTCTAAAGCTGACAGGGTATTTTTCTGATTAGAAATTTTATATTAGTTTAAAAACTCTACCGAAAATATACTCGATTATATGTAGCATTTTGCCACACCGGGGCAAAATGCCATATTTGCTCTTGATATCGATTATATAAATTGGTTTCAGGTATGATATAAAATACGGTAAACGTTTTCGCCTGAGATGTTGATAATTTTGCGTTGATAGAATGAGCAACTAAGTGAGGATATAAATTACCGAACATCGCGATAAAAATCGTCGGTGTGGATGATTTTTATTTATCCATCCTAACCTGAATTGAGATTCCGGTGATATAGGACATTCTTATATCGGAGATCATTAAATTGAATGATGCTGTTTCTTTGGGGGTGAGGGGGGGGGGAATGGAAGCAAGGTTAACTAATGATGACTGTCGGCATTGGTGATCATTTTCTTTGCTCCCTCGGATGTCCTTTCAGGCCTTTTCACTTTCCGTTTTTAATGTTGCGTACTCGGCGCTTTCGAGTATAATGGATTTTGTCGTTCGGCTCATAAATAGATATATAATGTTTTTAATTCTATTTTGCTTTCTTTGGCCAACTTTGTTGGCATCGTTGTCGGCTTCGGGAACGTTTGTAAAATACGCCTCGTTATCGTTTGAAAGCAAAACAGTAAAAAATACTCATATGCTAGAACAAACGATACTAACAATTGCTAAGCAATTCACAATTTAAACCGATAGGTAAATGAATAAATTTAAACCATCCGAATATCTTACCCGTTTAAATGTTGACCAGATGCATTTCGGGCTTAAGGCAATTACCCAACTGCTTTTAAGTCTGGGAAATCCGCAGGATTCCTATAAGACAATATTAATTGCCGGCACCAACGGTAAAGGATCAACCGCGGCAATGATTTCTTCGATTTTATGCGGTGCCGGTTATAAAGTTGGCCTTTACACGTCCCCGCATCTGATTGATGTCCGGGAAAGAATTGTCGTAAGCGGCAAGAAAATCGCCCTGAAAGAATTTAACCGGACTATCGCTTATGTGAAAGGCAAAATGGAACAACCGGTAACTTATTTTGAATTTTTGACCGCCGTTGCCTTTGTGTATTTTCAAAACCGGAAAGTGGACATTGCTGTGCTGGAAGTTGGTTTAGGGGGTAGACTTGACGCGACAAACGTTTGTCAGCCGCTGGCTTCGATAATCACCAATATTGCTTTTGATCATACAGCCTATCTGGGGAATACTCTGGAATCAATCACCCGCGAAAAAGCGGAAATCATCAAAAAAAAAGGCATCTGTATTACAGCGGCAAGACAAAAAAAAGTTCTGGATATTCTGGAAAACGTCTGCCTGCGCCGCCGGGCGAAACTTTACTGCCTCGGACGCGATATAAAAATTAAAAAAAAGGAAGACGGTTTTTTTACTTATCGGGGATTGTTTCGCAATATAAAAAATCTAACAATTTCTCTGAGAGGCGAACATCAATTATCCAATGCCGCTGCTGCTCTGGCAGCAATTGAACTTTGCGCAAATAAAGGTTTCCATATTAATGATACGGCGATTTATTCGGGATTGAAGAATACACATTGGGAAGCAAGGATGGAAATTTTACAAGACCAGCCTCTTTTTCTTCTCGATGGTGCTCATAATCCCGCAGGCATTGACGCTTTATGCCGGTCTTTAAAAAAAGATTTTCCCCGTCGACGTTTAATTCTTATCTTTGGGGCTCTTGCCGATAAGGACTATCGGCGAATGCTGCAAAAAATAGTTCCCCTGACCTCAATAATAATATTAACACAAATAAAAACCGCGCGGGCTTTGCCGGTGAACGATATGATGGAAACAGTGAAAAAAATGGGTTATACGGCAATTATCACTAAAGATGTAAATCAGGCAATTAAGCAGGCGCTGGCCCTGGCAAAAAAACAGGACTTGATATGCGCGACAGGTTCTTTTTATTTAGCCGGTGAAGTAAAACAGGCATTTATTGACTGTTAACCGGGGGCGCCTCTCCGGTAAGAGGCGCAATAATGAATAGTAATATTCTTTGCCGGTAAAAGCCGAAGGGTTTTACAAAACGCTCATCTGCCGTGTTGCGCTGCAAACCGCACCGCTCAATGTATTTTTATATACGCCTCGCGATTCGTTTTTTGTTCGCTTTGCATCTGAACATTTTTGAACAGTCAATAATCGTGGGGTTTTAAACAATCCCATTTCATAAAATAACCTTATATGATAATAAAAAACAAGTAAGAAAAAGGCGGTCTTATCAAACAAAGATAAAATGATGAATGCAAGCAGACATAAAATATTAAAATCAGAAAACAACAATATAATCCATGTATTAAAATTAGATTTAACGATTGCCTTTCTGATGGCGATAATAATTTTATTTTTATCTCCCGCAGCTTTTGCCGTTGAGGCCGGCAGCATTGACAATGACAATTCCGGCGATGTGAGCCGCGTTCAGGAGAAAATAACCATAATTTACAGCGGTGACGCTGGTTATGCCGGTGACGATGAGTTGGATAATAAAAAAGATGCCGCTCCCGTTAAGGACAATACCCTTCTGAAAAAATTTGATACCGGGAATAATGAGAATCATGTGAATATCGAAGCGGACAGCATGGATTACGACAATATAAGTGATGTGTATCACGCTAAAGGGAAAGTAAGCATAATTTATAGCGGAGCCGCTCTTTTGGCCGATGACGTGCAGTTGGATAATAAAAATAATGTTGCAACGGCTCGGGGTAACGCGTTTCTTAAAATGGGAGAAGACACTCTGCGGGGCGAAAAAATTGTTTTAAATATTGAAGACAAAACAGGCGCCGTTTATATGGCCCATGCCTTTTACGCGATGAATAATTTTTATGTAAATGGTGATAAAATTGAGAAAACCGGAGAGAATACATATTTTATAAAACAACCTGTTGCCACAACTTGTGATGGCAATAAGCCTGATTGGGCAATCGCCGGCAGTGAAATGAAGGTAACAATTGAGGGCTATGGTTTAATGAAAGATGCCCAGTTCCTCGTGAAAGGTTTGCCGGTGTTCTATTCCCCGTATCTTCCATTTCCGGCAAAAAGTGAACGTCAGTCGGGATTTCTTATTCCAAATCTTTCTAGTTCAAGTAATGATGGCATCAATATAGAAGTTCCTTATTTCTGGGCTATTTCCCCCCAGATGGATGCGACTTTTTATCAGACTTACATCGAAAAAAGAGGATTTCAAGAAGGTGCGGAATACAGATACTATCTGGGGAATAATTCCTTCGGAACTTTTTATGGCAATTACCTCGAGGACACGTTGCATGTCACCGATACAACCTATGAGGCAACAAGCCGCGATTGGCAGGACATGCATAAGCGCTGGTCTTATTATTTTAATAGTCAAACAAATTTTGATCCGCAATTTTATGTAAGAACCGATATAATAAATATATCCGACAAATGGTATTTTCAGGATTTTTCGTCTCGTAATTACTATCTTGATAATTATGCAGAAACGACGGGAGACAATTTTAAAAATGTCCCTTTCAAGGGCGACCAGACTCTTCGTTATTTAGAATCAACAGCCCGCGTGTTTAAAGGATGGTCTAATTACAGTTTGACGGGATCGATAAACACCACACAAGATTTTAATGCCGTCAATGATGATCAAACTTTGCAGAAATATCCGGAGATCGTTTTGACGGGCAGTAAACAGCAATTTATGAATACGCCATTATATTATGAATCTACCGGAACTTATGATTATTTCTACAGTGGAGAAGGACAAAAGGGACACTACATTGATTTTTCACCAACCGTTTCCATGCCTTTTAATATATCCGGCTATCTTAAAGTGACTCCGCAGTTTTCTCTCAAAGAGACACTTTGGGACCGCGATGACAATCAAATCGGTTCAAACAGTAGAACTGGTGATACAACTATCTACAACGCGTCATTATCCTTGAGTAGTCAGGCATCCCGGGTGTTCGATGTAAACATAATAAATTGGGAAAAAATAAGACACGAAATAAAACCGGAAATAATCTATTCTTATGTTCCCAACGTATCCCAGGGCAACATACCTTATTATTATTTGCCTGCTTTCTCACCATTTATGATGCCGGGAACAACTCCCATTACAACTGCATCCGGTAAAGCTTTACAGGGTATTGCTGGCACTTTTTCTTCTTTTCCCGTCACAACTTCTTCATACGGTTTAGAGGGACAAAACGCCGTTGCCTGGTCGCTTACAAACACCCTTACGGCCAAAGTAAAGGATGGAGCAGGTGCATACAGCTATCTGGAGTTTCTCCGGCTTAAATTATTTCAAACTTATGACATCAATGAGGCCAATAAAGGCATGGAGGGGATTACTACGGAAAGAAGGCCTGTATCAGATGTCGGGCTGGAACTTGATTTTACTCCTCATAAATATTTTTCTTTTGTGGCGCGTGATCTATACGATGTTTACGGCGGCTGGGATCAATCGAGTTATGATGTGAATGTCAAAGATTGGCGCGGCGATTCGTTGTCAATCGGTTACCGTTATACCATGGATTCTGTTGAAGAAATAGATTTTAGCCTCAAAGCGCTAATTGCCAGAAATATTGATGCCACATTTATTTCGAGACACGATCTGTTTAATTCCCAAACAATAGAAAACACGTTGGGATTTGTTTATCACAAACAATGCTGGAGCGTGGGATTGGATTTTACCCAGACTTCTACCGACACTAGATTTTTATTAAAATTCTCACTTGCCGGTTTCGACAAGACGGGAATAAATAAATAGGGGGGCAGGATGCCCCTGACTATTTGATCCTGGTCTATTTAGATGGAGAGGATAAAGAGATGAACTTCAAAATCATACTGGTGACGATTCTTGCCGGTATTTGTCTTATCTTTCTGGCTCAGAATATACAAGTCGTCACAGTAAGCTTTTTATCCTGGGAAATATCGATGTCGCGCGCGGTGCTGATTTTTTTTACCTTATTAATCGGTTTTGTTATCGGGTGGTTCCTGCACAGCTATCTGGCATATCGTAAAGATAAAAAGGAATTCCAAAATATTAATTATTAGCCGGCTGCTCTGTGCTAACGTCTGTTTCTGCCGGAGAAAAATAATCCCGCAACCCGTCATAGATGTAGAGAACGGCCTTAACGTAAACATCACTGTGGTTGTAAGAAAAAACGGCTTTGTATTTAATATCGTCATCGCCGATGTTTGCTCCTGATAGATTATGTTTGTAAAGGTAGTTTTCCACACTGAAGATAGTATCTTCTATAGAGAAGGGATCAATATCATCATCAATCCCATTTGAATTGATGAAAAATGCCAGCAGGGATGAAGGAATAAACTGACCCCAGCCGATTGCCCCCGCATATGAACTTGTAAAATACTGCGGCGGATGTTTTGTTATTCGTGAAAATTTATATAGAGCAGTGATTTCACGAACGGCAAATTTTGTCCGGTTTGTGAAAATGTATTGAGACACTAATGAATTGAACGCGTAAAATCTACCGCGTTGCTGATGATCGGCAAAATTAGTTTCGACGCCAATGATAGCGGCGATCAATTCCTTGTGTATCCCGTGTTTTGCTTCTGCCCTGTTAAACATTTCGATGCGGTCTTCAATAAATGGTTTTCCTTTCTTGATTTTAGCATCCACGCCTATTCGCGCAAAATACCATGATATGTCATGTTTCTTGTCACAATCGGTCAGTTTTTCCGCGGATTTCTGAAAATATTGATCTATATTGGGGTAAATCTGGAAAGTTTCATGTTGTGTCTGTTTATCGAACCATTCCCCGGGTACTCCGTTTGCGATCAGCGTCTTCTTTAGTTCTTTAATCTTGACCGACACGCCTGAATCCGGGATTTTTTTTACCTGCTCATTATAGGACGCACATCCCCAAAATATGAAGGCTATAGAGACTATGACTAGCGGATATCTCAAATTCATTTTACGCAATTCATTAATTAGAATATTTGTCTTCCTTTGTAAGATATTTTAATTGGAACGCCACTTAAATGCCTTTACTAGACAATAAACTATATTGTCAAATCTTTTCAAACAGAACTTCCCATTTTTTTCCTATGTAATGTATGTTCTTGTAATCACTTTAAGGTTAATGTATAAATCCTCTAAAATCAGTTGTTATTATATTAAGACAAAGCAATGCATTTAGAAGAAGTTACTTTTCATTCCGGGAAATATCCGGCAAGAGATTGTTATCCTTTCAATCTGCCGCTTTTCCATGAAACAAAACAAATAACATTTGATTCGCCGGTTACATTATTCGCCGGCGAAAATGGCACGGGTAAATCAACCTTGCTGGAGGCGCTTGCCGCCGCCTGCAATATTCACATCTGGCGCAACATGGCAACAAGCAGGCCGGATTGTAATCCCTATGAGGATAAATTTCACCGGTATATATCCGTTGCGTGGTCAAATGGCCGCGTGCCCGGCTCTTTTTTCGGATCGAGAGTGTTTCAGCATTTTGCCGAGTTGCTGGATGAGTGGGCGGCGGCGGATCGGGGCCAGTTAAATGATTTCGGCGGGAAGTCTTTGACCACCCAATCACACGGGCAGTCTTTAATGTCTTTTTTTCGCAGCCGCTATCAGATAAAAGGATTGTATCTTCTAGATGAACCGGAAACAGCGCTGTCGCCGCGTTCACAGATAGAGCTTCTGCATCTTTTAGAAAATATGAGCGTCGCCTGTCATGCGCAATTCATTATCGCCACACATTCGCCGCTTTTGCTGGCCTGTCCGCAGGCAATAATCTATACTTTTGATAATTCTCCGATTCAGCGGATTAAATACGAACAGACAAACCATTACCTCGTATATAGAGATTTTATGGTAGATAGAAACAAATATCTAAAACAAAACGATTAAGAATGAAGAGGTATATTATGCTGACCAAGCAAGACATCATCGCGGAAGCAAGCCGGTTGAAATTTGCCGATATCGGGTTCACTAATGCAGAGCCTTTTGCATCTCAAAAGGAATATCTGCTGGCGCGTCAGGAAGAATATAGTTGGGCGGAGCAAGCCGGTTTGAATTTGATAGCGGGAACAGATCCCCACAATATTCTTCCTGATGCTAAGTCCATAATTGTGCTGTTGGAATCTTATTTTGAAGAATCTTTTTCGCTGCAAATGGAACGTCATTTTGGCCGGTGTTATCTTGATGATGATCGGATTACTAAAGATCGTCTGGCGCTTAAAATCAAGGCTTTCAGGAAGTTTCTCCAGACAAACGGTGTTGATTCCAAGGTGCCCTTTAATTTGCCGCACAGACTTTCAGCCGCTCGTGCCGGATTAGGAACTTTTGGCAAAAATTGTCTTTTTTACTCACGGCGCGTGGCCCGCCAAAGTTCGTTTGTTTTTCCAATCGCTATTGTTGTTGACCATGAATTTGTTGCGGATGAACCGGATATTGCCGTTGGCTGTCCCGATTGGTGCCGTAATGCCTGCGTGGCGGCATGTCCTACACGCGCCCTCAAAGGAGATGGAAAAATTGATCCCCGCCGCTGTATATCTTTTTTGACGTATTACGGCGAAGGAATAACTCCGCTTAAACTTCGCGAACCGATGGGTATGTATGTGTATGGATGTGATCGCTGTCAAAATGTCTGTCCCCGCAATATAAATCGGATAACAGAGGTAAAACCCCTAAATCCCCGTGTTTTGGCCAAATCCGCGGATTTTGATCTTTCCCGTTTGCTGCATATGGATAAATCATATTTCGAGCAGAAAATCTGGCCGCATATGTTCTATATGTCTGCGGATGATATCTGGCGTTGGAAGATGAATGTCGCCCGTGCCATGGGCAATAGTCTTAATCCGGTTTATGTTGCGGATCTTATCCGTGCGTTTAAAGAAAATTCTGATGAGCGTGTTAACAGTATGATCGCCTGGGCGTTAGGTCGCATAGGCAATTTAGAAGCGATGGCGGCACTGGAAGAATTTTTCAAAGACAGCAAGGGCATCGTTAAGGAAGAAATCCAACAGGCAATTGAATCAATTCCGGCAAAGGTTTAAATAAAATAATTATTCTTCTTCAATCGAAATGTCAATGACTTCAAAGTTGCGCGTACCGCCTGGTGTTTGAACGCTGATTTCACTACCGATACGTTTACCGATCAGGGCTTTGCCGATAGGAGATGTCACGGAAATTTTGTTTTTATTGATGTCGGATTCATAAGGGCCGAGCAGTTGATATTTTATTTTTTCGCCGCTGTCAGTGTCTTCCAGACTGACATAACAGCCGAAAACTACTTTGTCAGTAGTCAACCCTTTTAAATTAATAACGTTGGCCAGGGCGAGCTGATTTTCCAGCTCCTGCTTCCTTCCATAGAGAAAAGACTGTCTTTCTTTGGCGGCGGAATATTCAGCGTTTTCGGAAATGTCGCCGTGGGCGCGCGCGACTTCGATATCGCGAACATTTTCAGGAATGGACACATTCTTTATTGTTTCAATGTCCTTTTTCAATTTTTCAAAACCAGCTTTGGTAATAGGTATTTTTTCCATAGTGACTCCAGATTATTTTGCTGCGTCCTGACGTGATTTGTTCAAAACTACGGGCAGGATAATTACTTAAGCTTTGTTTAGTAGAGAATAAGTACCCTGTCAAGCAACATTTAACAGAAACATTTAATGGCTCTGTCTTGCCAACTATGCTATTAAAATCATGATGAATATTAAGATTTTTAGAAATTATGCTTGATCGCTTCAACAGAGAAATAAATTACTTACGCGTTTCTATCACCGACAGATGCAATTTGTGTTGCAGTTATTGCCGGCCTAAAGAAGGAATTTCTTTGAAAGGGCATGACGATATTTTGCGATATGAGGAAATAATTCGTATTGTTTCCATCGCTGTAAAAATGGGATTAGTCAAGATACGGATAACAGGAGGCGAACCGCTCGTGCGCAGGGGTTTCATCGACTTTATTGCCAGGCTGAAACAAATCGGCGGCTTGCGTGATATCAGTCTTACAACAAAAGGTATTCTTCTGGAAGAATTCGCCCAGGATATTTTTAATGCAGGTATTGGCCGCATCAACATCAGCCTTGATTCACTCAATAATGATAAGTATTGTCGCATTACCAACGGCGGAAATTTAGAAGCCGTTTTGCGCGGGATTGCCAGGGCTGAAGAAGTCGGTTTTTCTCCGATAAAAATTAACACGGTTGCCATCAGGAGTTTCAATGATGATGAAGTTTTGGCATTTGCGGGGCTAACCTTCAATAAACCATTTCAGGTGCGGTTTATTGAATTGATGCCGCTCGGGCGGGCAAAATTAGACTACGGCGAAGATTATATACCGGCAGCGGAATTGATTGAGAGAATCAGCAAAAGCTTCGAACTGGAACAGATAAAAAACGAAAATAACAAAACCGACGGTCCGGCCAAAATCTATAAGATTAACGGCGGACGCGGTGAAATCGGTTTTATTAATCCGGTAAGTGATCATTTTTGTTCGGCCTGCAATCGCTTGCGCCTTACTTCCGATGGGAAATTAAGGGTTTGCCTGCTCAAGGAAACGGAAATTGATTTAAGGAAGGCGCTGCGGGAAAATTGCAGCGATACAGAATTAGAAAAACTTATTGGGGACGCTATATTATTAAAACCAAAACAACATGATCCAATCTGTACGGAAAATAGTTTAAGAAAATGTTACCGGAACATGTCGGAGATTGGCGGTTGAAAAACAGTAATTAAAAGGATATATTCCCACAGAAATAAAGTATAATCGTGTCACTGGAAAGCGGGCGGAAAATGCAGGGTAGTTGCTCGGCTGCGAATCCTCAATAAATTCATCATGGATTTAATGTGAAAGTTAAATCAGGGATAACTTAAATGTTTTTCGATCAAAAAAATGCCGGATTTTCCAGAGAAAGATTGAAGACACCGCGAAGGGACTACGTCTTTGCACGGCAAAAAGAACTTGTTTTGGATTTGATAGTTCCACTATCCGGAGAAAGAATCCTTGATGTAGGATGCGGGACCGGCAATAATCTTCAATTTTTTCGTGAAAAATGGTGTTCTTTAACGGGAGTTGATTCCTCCGGAGAAAAACTGGAAATTGCACGGCAAAAATACGGCGAGCGCGCCGAATTCATTTCAGGCCAGGCACAGGATCTTCCCTTTTCCGACGATGAATTTGATATCGTAACCATAATTAATTTTTTGGAAATTGCGGATAATCCGCGAAAAGTCGTTGAAGAAGCAATCAGAGTCTGCCGAGGCCGTGTCTTTATCGGATTCTTAAATAACTATTCCTTTGTAGGGACAAAACAACGGTTAAAAGAAATATTCGGGTTTCCTCTTTCGCAGGAAATGCGCTTTTTCAGTTTTCCTGAAATCAGAAATATGGTGGTGGATTCAGCAGGCGATACTGCCATTAAGTGGGGTAGTGTTGTTTATTTTCCCGGTATTGTCTATGATTTTTTTGAAGAACTGGAAGAGATGTTTCCTATCCGAAAAAATCCATTTGGCGCTTTTATTGGCCTGACTTTTCCCGTAAAATACATTTACCGGACGGCGCAAAGCTCGATTATGAATTCATTAAAACTAAAAACAGAAAACCCTGGCACGGCTCCGGAAGCTGTGCGGGATATGCTGAGGCGAGCGAATAAATGATTAAAGAAGCGATGCTTTATGAAAAAATTGATGACGGGCGCGTGCATTGTAATTTGTGCGCGCACAGATGCGTAATCAAACCCGATAGACGGGGCGTCTGCGGAGTAAGGGAAAATAGGGACGGCATTTTATATTCACTGGTTTACGAAACATTGATTGCCGAAAACATTGATCCTATCGAAAAAAAACCATTCTTTCATGTTTTCCCCTCTTCCAAATCCTATTCCATCGCCACAACGGGATGCAATTTCAGTTGTGAATTTTGCCAGAATCATGAAATTTCGCAGACGCCTCGTTTAACGCGAATGATAACAGGCGTTGATTTACCCCCCGCGGAAATTGTCGCCCGGGCGAAAAAAAGCGGTTCGAAAACAATCGCCTATACTTATACCGAACCGACAATCTATTTTGAACTGGCCTTCGATACGGCGAAAATTGCCATCGGGAATGGTTTGAAAAACGTATTTGTCACCAACGGTTTTATGACCGCCGAAACAATTGAAACGATAGCTCCGTATTTAACCGCCGCCAATGTGGATTTGAAATCTTTTCGTGACGAGTTTTACAAAAAACAGTGCGGAGCCGGATTGAATCCGGTTCTTATGAGTTTGAAAAAAATGAAAGAAATGGGAATCTGGGTAGAAATAACCACGTTGCTTATTCCCACACTCAATGACAGCAAAGAAGAACTCAACGACATCGCTCAATTTATTTCAGGACTGGGCATTGAGACTCCCTGGCATATCAGCCGCTTTTATCCGCAATTTAAAATGCAGAACGTGCCGGTAACTTCCCTTTCTTCATTGCATCTGGCAGCAGAAATCGGAAAACGGGCCGGATTAAAATATGTATACAGCGGTAACGTTCCCGGTGATGAAGGCGAAAGCACATATTGTTTCCATTGCGGCAATCTTTTGATTGAACGTCTCGGTTATAAAATCAGTAGCATTCACCTGAAAGAGAATAAATGCCCGAAATGCGGGACGGAACTGGAAGGTATTTTTTAAGAGAAAAATCTCCATGTTTTAAGAAGTTCGTATATAAATGAAGGAGGCATATATGCAACTACAGCATCTTTTTTCACCGGTTACCATTAACGGTATGACCTTAAAAAACCGGGCGGTTATGCCGCCTATGGGCACGGGATATGGCAATGCCGACAGCACGGTCAGCGACCGTTTGGTGAGTTATCTGGCCCGGCGGGCTCAGGGAGGCACCGGTCTGATTATTACCGAAGTATGCGCTATCGCTCCGCGCGGCAAGGGTTTCCCCAACGAGATTGGCGTCTGGAACGATGAATTTATTCCGGGACTGGCGCGTATTCCGGAGGCCTTGCATCGCTTTGGCGCCAAGGCGGCGCTGCAACTGCATCATGCCGGCCGCGAAACCTTTGAGTCTGCGACCGGCGCTATGCCCGAAGCGCCTTCGGCCATACCCAGTGTTATCCTGGGCCAGCCCTGCGAGGCTATGTCGGAGGAGCGTATTGCCGAGGTTATCCGTGCCTTTGCCCGGGCAGCCGCGCGCGCGCGTCAGGCGGGTTTCGATGCCGTGGAGCTTCACGGAGCGCATGGATATTTATTGAATCAATTTCTTTCCCCTTTTTCGAACCAGCGCGATGATCAATACGGCGGGAGCGATGAAAATCGTATGCGCTTCATTTTAGAAATTGTTGCGGCAGTGCGCAAAATTGTTGGACGGGATTTTCCTGTCTGGATTCGCGTATCGGCCGATGAACTGGTACGCGGGGGGTATGACCTGTCCTTAATGCAGAAGTTAGCTCCCCGGCTGGTTACGGCCGGAATTGACGCCATCCACTGTTCGGTCGGAGTCTATTCCACACCTGGCAGCCTGGCTGTTGCGTCCATGGATACCGATCCCGGGTTCAACCTGTTCCGAGCCCGCGCGCTCAAAGAGGTTGTTGATGTGCCTGTTATCGGCGTGGGCCGTATCAATGACCCCGATTTGGCCGATCAGGCCATTGCAAGAGGCGATGCCGACCTGATCAGTTTCGGCCGTCAACATTTGACCGATCCGGATTTCATCAACAAAGCCCGCGACGGAGCTATTGACGATATCCGCTGGTGCACGGCCTGCAATCAGGGTTGCATCGAACGCCTGAGTTTCGAGATGAAATCCGCAACCTGCAGTTTCAATCCCGAGTGCGGCCGTGAATATAAGGAGCAAGCACCTAAAGCTGATCCGCCCAAACGCGTGTGGGTTGTAGGCGCCGGACCGGCCGGTTTGTCCGCCGCCATGGCTGCTTCCGCGCGAGGGCATAAGGTGGAAGTCTTTGACAGAGAAGCGCAGCCCGGAGGGCAGTTGTTATCAGCCAGCCGGCCACCGCACAAGGCAGCCTTCATGGACTGGGTTGCATGGTCGCTGCGACGTCTGAAGAAAGCTTCCATTGAGATACACAACAGTCAAACAGTGAGAGCCGGCGATATACGGCACCAACTGCCTGATGGCGTTATCCTGGCCTGCGGCGCTTATCCGGTTGTGTTTCCGATTCCCGGTCTTGATTCCAAAATAGTGGCGGATGCCCGTGATGTGCTTACAGGAAAGGTCGAACCCAAGGGTCCGGCCGTGATTCTGGGAGCGGGCTATGTCGGTATGGAAACCGCTGATTATCTGCTGGCCAAAGGTATTGCGGTCACAGTTCTGGAAATGCAGACTTTTCCACCCGTGGGCAAGCTTACCGCACATGGATACTGGCTGCACAAGCGCATCAAGGATGCCGGCGGCAGGTTGCTCTTTGGCGCCAAAGTGTTGGGCATTGAAGGTGGCGCTGTGCGCTATCGACAGATGGATACTGAAAAGATAGAGAACGCGGCCATGATTATAACAGCCATGGGCGCCAAGTCGGAGAATGCTTTGGAAGATGTACTTAAAGATATGGCCATTCCCTATCGAATAGTCGGTGATGCCAAAAGCCCTCGCCGTATTCTGGAGGCCATTCACGAAGGTCATAAGGCAGGGGAAGAGATATAGGCTTTTTATAAATGCTTGCCTTATTTTTATTTTTCTTTTAAAATTAGTGCATAACATAGATTAAATAGGAGGTGTTTGGTTATGCAGAGAACTAGCGATCTTTTAAAGAGCAAGACGAAAGAGTTGTGGACGATTCTGCCGGACGCTTCGGTATTTGATGCTCTGAAGCTCATGGCGGAAAAAGAAATCGGGGCATTAATGGTTGTTGATAAAAAGGGCAAGGTTGCCGGTATTATTACGGAACGCGATTACGCGAGAAAAATTGTCCTTAAAGGAAAAACTTCTCCGAAAACTCTTGTTAAAGAAATTATGACACCTTCCAGTAAAATGTTTACGGTAAAACCTGATACTTCAGTAGAGGAGTGTATGGTACTGATGACGGGTAAACATATAAGACACGTGCCCGTTTTTGACAATGGCAAATTTATGGGACTCATTTCCATTGGAGACGTTGTAAAGTCAACTATTTCCGAGAAGGATATGCTGATTGATCACTTGAGCAATTACATCGCGGGAAGGTATTAATTTTCGGGATATCAAAGAGTTACACCTTTGTTATTCAAGGCAGGGTTACGACGGCCCTGCCTTTTATATTACCGAATTTATCTTTAGCGTAAATTTTGATTACAATTTATCTTGCAATTAAAAAATTGTCCAAAAAGTTTAAAAAGATCAAAGCACTACATGTTGTGGTATAATTATGACGACACCACATTTTATTGTGTTTTTTTCTTTACAAAGGGTAAATCTTTTGTTACGCTTTCACAAATTATTACAAGTACTATAAAGATGTTTTTATGAATTTAAAAAGGCTAGAAATATCCGGTTTTAAATCGTTTCGCGATAAGGTTGTCCTTGATTTTTCCAACGGCACAACGGGAATTGTCGGCCCCAACGGTTGTGGAAAGTCCAATATCGTTGACGCTATACGTTGGGTAATGGGCGAGCAAAGGGTGAAGGCTCTGCGCGGTAAAAAGATGGATGATGTTGTTTTCAACGGCAGTCAGGATTCCGCGCCTGTAAGTATGGCGGAAATTACGATGACTCTAATTGCCAATGGAAACAGTTTTCCCGGCGCTTATTCCGATTTGAATGAAATATCCATTTCCCGTAAGGTTGTTCTTGAGGGTGAAAGCGAATACTATATCAACAGGGTTCCCTGCCGTCTTCTTGATGTTAAAGAATTCTTCATGGGCACCGGGGTCGGCGCCAGAACTTATTCTCTGGTCGAACAGGGACATGTGTCCAATCTTGTCGAAGCCAAACCGGAAGATAGAAGATTGTTTATAGAAGATGCCGCCGGTGTATCCAAATACAAAAGCCGGAAGGATGCCGCTGTCCGTAAAATGGAAGCGACAAAGCAAAACATGGTTCGGCTCAACGACATTCTTAAGGAAGTGAAATCCCAGCTCAATGCCATTTCCAGGCAGGCCAAGAGAGCAGAACAGTATAAAAACATAAAACAACAAAGCAAAGAAACGGAATTAACGATTGCCCTGCAAAGCTATATTGAACTTGCCGAAAAAGGATCTTCGCTGCAGGCCGAGCGCGCGGATCTGCAAAATCAGGATGCCGTTATACACGCGAATATCGAGGCTAAAGAATCAGCAATAGATGAGCTTAAAGTGAAGCTTTTGGAAAATGAGGAGTTAACAGCCAGAAGTCAGCATTATCTCTATGAGATTAAAAACTCTATAAGTATTAAAGAGAAAAGCATCGAATTTGCCCGCCGTCAAATTATTGACACTTCCGAACGCAAGCAAAAAGATTTAGCGGAAATTCAGTTGTTGCAGACGAAAAAAGACGATTTAATTGCCGAAATTGAAAATCTGCAAAAAAGCGCGGCCGAGGCCGAAAATAAAATTACCGCTCTTAAAGCTGAACATGAAGAAGGTCAGCAAAAAGTTCAAGAGCTTATCAATGCCAATAAAGAAGTAAGTAATCAATTGGAAGAAAAGAAGATTTTATATATTGATATCGTGACAGAAAAAGCCAAGCTTAAAAATATGGTTTCCAGTCTGAACAAAAATATTGAGGATTTAATAAGGCACGAGGAAAGAGAAACACGCGAACTGGATGAAGATAAAAAGATGTTTGCTGATTTAGTAAGCAAACTGGAGATGGTAAATGAAGAATTAAAGAAGGATGAAGTCCAAATCATTAAACTGGAAGAAAAAAAAGCGATAGCTTCATGCGAGCTTGAGCGGTCTAAATCAGATTTACAGCTAAACGAAGAAGATGTAGCTAAAATCAAGGAAGAAAACAGCGTCAAGTCTTCCCGGTTAATTTCCCTGAAAGAGTTTCAGGAAGCGTCTAAGTGGTGTAATGAAGGTGTCAAAAAAATAATCGAAAATAAGGAACACAGCGATAAATTTTACGGAGTTGTGGCCGATCATATAAGTGTGCCCCGCGAATATGAAGCAGCTGTGGAAGCTGTTATGGGAGAGAAATTACAGTATGTGGTGGTTAAAAGTCAGGAAGACGGCGTGCGCGCGATTGATTATTTAAAAAACTACCAGTTGGGCAGGGGCAGTTTTGTCTCGGTAGATTTGAGAAACAATAACGCGAAAACATACAGTGACGAACACCTCCAGGAAGCTCAACCTCTATTGCAGAAAATTAAAGTCCATGAAGATTTTAAACAAATTGCCGATTGTCTGTTGGGCGATGTTTTGCTGATACCGACAATTGAAAACGGCATTTCTCTGTGGAAGAAAAATGGTTTTAGTGGCACTTTTGTCACACCGGCGGGAGATATCATCAGTCCGCACGGTGTATTGACCGGCGGTAGTGGTTCTGCGGTAGAGAAAAGCCTTCTGGCGACAAAAAGAGAAATTGGTGAATTGGAAATAGAAGTATCGGCGCTGGTCGCGGATCTGGAAGTAAAAACAAGTCAAAAAAATAATCTTGTTTCCGCTATTTCACGATGGGAGGAAGAACTCAGTCAAATAAAGACGGATATTCATTCGCTGGAAATTGCCGTTAATGGCAGAAAAAAGGATCACGAACGGTTTGAAGCCGAGACGAACAGGTTAAAACAGAGGATCGCCGTTTTGGAATTTAACCGGCAAAATCTTAACGCGGAAAAATCCGAAGCTGAAGGAAAATCGCAAATATTTAACGCCGATATTTTACGCAAGGATGAAGAGGAAAAAGAAATCAATGAAGTCATTTCCATCTTTAACGGCAAGAGAGAACAGTCCCGGGCGGAAATTGATGAACAGGAACGTTATTTAACGGGCAAGAAAATAGAAATGGCTTCTCTGGAAGAAAAAAAAGAAGCTGACCTGCGGACAATATCACGACTGCAAAATGATATCAGTGCCATTGCCACTGAGAATAACATTAAGGGCGAGGAGATTGTTTCGTGCGAAACACAGATTGTGGAATTAACTCAAACAATCGACAATGAGCAGGGATTGCTAAAAGAGCTTTATCAGGACTTCGCGGCTCAGGAAACGATTCTGGCGGAAAAGAAAGCGGAACAAAATCGTGAAGACGCGCAACTGAAAATAAAAGAAAATGAAATCAGGGAAATAAAAAAGAAACTTGATGAATTGCGTCAGCAGATAAATGAAATGGAAATTCAGTGCAGGGAAGTGGCCTTAAATAGCGAAAATCTGAAAAAAGTAATTGCCGAAAAACACGATGTTGATCTGGAATGCATGGCCTCGGGATTTGAAAAGATTGAAGAAGAAAAACTGGCTGAACTTATCGCCTTATTGGAAAAGAATAAACAAATGATAGATGAATTCGGCGAGGTGAATTTGCTTGCCCTTAATGAATATGAAGAGCTCGATAAGCGTTACAGCTTTTTATCAGAGCAAGTTGCCGATTTAAGTTCTTCTCTCAATGTTCTGCAAAGGACGATTACGCGCATTAATAAAATATCCCGCGCCCGATTTGCCGAAACCTTTGAAGCCGTCAACATCTGTTTTAAAGAAGTATTCGCGCAGATATTTCCGGGAGGCCGCGGTGAACTGCTGCTGACGGATGAAAATGACTTGCTGGAAACAGGAGTGGATATTGATATCCAGGTTCCCGGCAAAAGAAGGCAAAATGTTAATTTGCTTTCCGGCGGTGAAAAATCGCTGGTTGCCGTCGCTCTGATTTTTGCCATTTTGAAGTACCGTCCATCGCCGTTTTTGATTTTAGACGAAGTTGACGCCGCTCTGGATGACGCTAACACCAATCTCTTTAACCGGTTGATTAAGGATGTCGCCCAAAAATCTCAGGTTGTCATGATTACGCACAATAAGAGCACAATGGAAGTTGCCGATACACTTTTTGGCGTGACCATGCAAAAACAGGGGATATCAACGCTGGTTTCCGTCAATCTCAATTGATTCCATTCCTAAATCAAAGCGCTATTTTTGTCGGCATTGTTGTCGACTTCGAGAACGTATATAAAATACGCTTCGTTGCCTTAATCCTAGCCGCCTCAATATCATCTTTGGTTTAGAAATGGCATAATAGAAATCTTTACTTCTTTGTAAAAAATAGTTATTAATTAATCATCATACAGGAAAGGTGTTGCTATGGGAAAGATGAGTATTTTTGAAAAATTAAAAACAGGGCTGACCAAAACGCGAGATGCTTTGACGAAAAATCTGGATAATCTTATTTTCGGTAAAAGGGTCATAGACAAAGAGCTTTTTGACGAACTTGAAGAGCTTCTCATTTCGGCGGATATGGGTCCCCAATTTACTTACGATTTAATTGATGATGTCAAACAGCGAGTCAACCGTAATGAACTGAAAAACGTTCAGGAAATAAAAAATGTTTTACAGGAGCGGATGACTGTTATTTTACAAAAGATGGACAAGCCCATGACCATTCCCCAAGGGAAGCCCTTTATTATTATGGCAATCGGGGTAAATGGCAGCGGCAAAACGACCACTATTGGCAAATTAGCCAATTTACTGAAAAGTAACGGCCACGAGATTATGCTGGTTGCCGCCGATACTTTCCGGGCGGCGGCTGTCGAACAGTTGGAAGTTTGGGGTTCACGCGTGGGCGCGCCGGTTGTTAAGCAAAAAACGAATGCCGATCCGGCAGCAGTGGTTTTTGACGCTATGGCAAAAATTAAAGCAGGTTTCACCGGCGTTGTTATCGTGGATACGGCCGGGCGATTGCATACCCGGGTAAATCTGATGGAAGAGCTAAAGAAGATAAAAAAAATTATTAACAAAGAACTACCGGGATTGTCACCGGAGATATTATTGGTTCTTGACGCGACAACCGGCCAGAATGCCGTCATTCAGGCGAAGAAATTTAAAGAAGAAATCGGAGCGACCGGTATTGTTTTGACCAAGCTCGATGGAACCTCCAAGGGCGGCGTAGTTGTACGGATTGTCAGTGAGCTTGCTCTGCCCGTTCAATACATCGGAGTCGGTGAAGGGTTGGATGATTTGCGCGTTTTCGACAGTAATAATTTTACAAAGGCTCTTTTGGATTAAAACATTACGAAACTTCCGCAAGGTATTATGAATAAAATCTTTGCCATAGGAGATATTCACGGCTGTCTGGAAAAGCTCAAGGAGCTGATACCGAAAACCGGTATTGATAATCAAAATGACACATTAATCTTTATCGGTGATTATATTGATCGCGGTAAATTCAACTCCGAAGTTGTTGATCATGTTATCCGCTTGCAGAACGAATATAAAAAAGTAGTTTGTCTCCGGGGTAATCATGAGGACATGCTCGCGCATTATCTGGAAGGTATGAATGAAGATATGTATTTGAACAATGGCGGCATAAATACCCTTCATTCCTATGAAATTATACTTTCGGATGATATTGATGAAAGAAAGCGTAAAATTCCTGCAGGGCACCGGAAATTTTTCGAATCGCTTTTGCCGTATTATGAAACTGAGGACTACATATTTGTACACGCCGGCATGAAGCCGGGATTATCGCTGAAAGAACAAACAATGCATGATTTGTTATGGATACGGCACGAGTTCATAGAAGCGGAATATGACTTCGGTAAAACAGTTGTTTTTGGCCATACTCCTTTAAATAACCCTTTAATTAACAAAAATATGATAGGTATAGATACCGGGGCCGTTTACGGAGGAAAACTTACCTGTGTGGAACTGCCAAAAATAAAGATTTATCAGGCGTAAATATGAAAATTATCGAATGTGTGCCAAATTTCAGTGAAGGACGCGATCGAAAAAAAATCGCGGCGATTGCCCACGTTTTTAAATCATTCTCTGGTGTGCGGCTGGCCGATTTCAGCAGCGATGCCGATCATAACCGGAGTGTTTTTACGTTTTTGGGAAAGCCGGAGGATGTGCTGGAAGCGGCGCTGGCCGCTTGCGGCAAAGCTGTGAAGTTAATTGATATGCGTGAACAAGCCGGGGTGCATCCGCGCCTGGGCGCTGTTGATGTCGTGCCTTTTATTCCGTTGGGTAAAGCGAAGATGAAAGATGCCGTTGACTTAGCTCATACTTTTGGACGTCAATTATATGAGCGCTTTGGTGTCCCTGTATATTTTTACGGGCATGCGGCAATGGTTTCCGGACGAAAGGAGTTAGCCGATGTTCGCCACGGCGGTTATGAAGCGCTGCAAAGTAAAATGATTAATCCTGAGGACGCTCCCGATATTGGTAATCCCGAGTTTAACGCGCGGGCCGGCGCAACCGTTGTAGGAGCGCGTGAACCGCTGGTTGCTTTTAATATTGATTTAAATTCCAATGATTTGCGTCTGGTGCGAAATATCGCTTCGCAAATCAGGGAAAAAAACGGCGGATTGAAACATGTTCGGGCAATTGGAGTAATCCTGAAAAACCGCGGTGTGGCGCAGGTATCCATAAATCTCACCAATTGTAAGGAAACGCCTTTTAAAGTTATTTATGATCAAGTGGCACAGCTGGCTGCCAAACGTGGAGTCCAAATATTGGAGTCTGAATTAATAGGCCTGATGCCGAAATGTGCCTTTGCCGGCACAAATCCCGATTACCTGAAGATCAAAGATTTTGACAAAAATCGTCTTTTGGAAACGCATCTGAAAATTTTAGAAGATTAATCTTCTTCGTTTTTTATTTATTCTTCGCTTCTTTTTTCCTGGCTTTGGCCATTACTTTGATAAGTTTTTTATCGAGATTTTCCGCTGAGTCAGGCATGATGGAAGACGATTTTGTATTCAGGGAATCTGAAACAACGCTGGTTGTTGAACCTGACGACGGTATGCCTTCATTTGGAAACTGCGATTTTCCTGCGCGGCGTTGCCGGACTTTTTTGGCAACTGCCTCCGCCATCATCTTGCCGAACTGGCCGATAAATCCGGCAATGAGGACAAGGACAATCCATTTAAGGACAGACCATGAGCCTATGTATTCCAGAATATCCGTCATCTTTAAATTAACATCCTAATTTAATATAAGTAGCTGCCTCGGATTATTAAAAAGGTAATCGGGTTTGGCCGCGGCCATTTTTTCTTTACTGTGCCAGCCCCACGTTACACCGACAGTTTTAACCCCGGCCTCCTTACCTTCCTTAATATCGCCGGTTGTGTCGCCGATGTAATAAATATCATCCAGCGCAATGTGATATTTTTTCGCTGCGTAAAGTATTTTCTCTTTTTTGCTGAACATAAAGTCTGACCCAAGAATTTCTTTGAAATATTCGTCGTAATTAAAAAAATCCAGGGCTTCTTTAATGGATCCGTAATCATTGGAGGAAACAACTATGAGGCAATGGTTTTTATGTAATTCTTCTATAACCTGCGCGACTTCGGGGAAAGGTTTCATATCCTTGATTTTTACCCGCGCGAGAATATCTTCAGAGGCTTTCATAAACACATCTAAATCCACGCCTTTATTTATAAGGGATTCATAAAAATTATCTTCAAAGAGCTCCAGAAATTCTTCCCGGTCGCGTAAAAGCGGCTGATTTATATCTTTCAGGCAATCGGTTACCGTCTTTTCATAAACATCCAGAGAATCGACAATGACACCGTCAAAATCAAAAAGAAACAACTTCATTAAAGTTTTTCCCCTTTATGCAGACTGGCGATGGATATGCGATAAGGTTTTTTCAAAATGCCTTTCTCCGTGATAATTGCCTTGATAAATCGCGCCGGCGTTATGTCAAATGCCGGATTATAAACTTTTGTCCCTTCCGGTGCGCAGGGAACTCCTTTAAAATGCGTCACCTCTTCACTTTTTCTTTCTTCAATAGGGATGGCGTCACCTGTTTTTAAAGAAGCATCAATGGTTGAAGTTGGTGCTGCTATGTAAAATGGAATGCGGTGCGCCCGTGCCAGAACCGCCAGAGAATAAGTGCCGATTTTATTGGCAGTGTCTCCATTGGCGGCAATTCTATCGGCTCCCACAATGATTTTGTCAATCCTTTTCTGCCGCATGAGAAATCCCGCCATATTATCCGTGATCAGCGTAAAGGAAATTTTTTCTTTTTTAAATTCCCAAGCGGTGAGTCTTGCTCCCTGTAAAACAGGTCTCGTCTCGTCCACATAAACATGCAGTTTTTTGCCCTGCTCGCGGGCGGCACGAATGACACCGAGCGCTGTGCCATATCCGGCAGTAGCCAGAGCGCCAGCATTGCAGTGAGTCAGGATATTCTCTCTATCGTCAAGAAGCAGGCTTCCGTATTTTCCAATTTGCCTGTTGATTTCTATATCTTCCGAATAAATGCGTCTGGCTTCATTGATAAGTTCTGTAACCTGATCGTTTTGGTTTACTTTTTTTGTCCGGTCAACGACTTTTTTCATGCGTTCCAGCGCCCAGAAGAGATTGCGTGCCGTTGGCCTTGCCTTCGCAATTTCATCGCAAATAGCGAAAAAATCTCGCCGGAATTTTTCCTGCGGTCCGTACGGAAGCCGCAGAGCTCCCAAAGCTGCGCCCATCGCGGCGGCGACGCCAATGGCGGGAGCGCCGCGCACGGTTAAATCTCTGATGGAGGAAATTATTTCTTCATAGGATTTACAGGTAACGTATCTTTCGGCAAGCGGCAGAGCGTTCTGATCAATTAAAACTACCGCATTATTTTTCCAAACAATTGTTTTAATCATTGTCCGGCAAGCATCTTTTTGAGAAGTTCGTTAACGAGCTGCGGGTTGGCTTTGCCATGGGTTGCCTTCATTACCTGACCGACAAAAAATCCGAAAAGCTTTTCCTTCCCTCCGCGATAATCCGCAAGCTGATTGGGATTTGCTTTAATGATAGAGGTGATTGATTTAATCAACTCGCCTTCATCCGTAATTTGCACCAGGCCTTTTTCTTTGATAATTGTCTGCGGCGTTTTACCGGTTTTATAAATATCTTCAACGATTTCTTTGGCCATTTTTCCGCTGATAGCGCCTTCATCAATCAACCGAATCATATCCGCCAGAGATTTAGCCGTGATGGGACATTGACGAATGTCGCGCTTTTCTTCATTAAGAAAGCGCATAACGTCGCCCATGATCCAGTTGCTGGCTGCTTTAGGCTGGGAACAGAACATTACCACTTCTTCATAGTAATTAGCCAGCGCCTTGTCGGCTGTAAGCACGCCCGCGTCGTAGGCAGGAATCCGATAATCTTTAACAAATCTTTCCCGTTTAGTAAGCGGCAATTCGGGAAGGTCTTTTCTGATTTTTGCCACCCATGCGTCATCGACTAAAATCGGCACTAAATCCGGATCGGGAAAATAACGGTAATCATGGGCTTCCTCTTTACTGCGCATTGAGTTTGTCGCGCCTTGCGCATCATCCCACAGACGGGTTTCCTGAATAACGGTGCCGCCGTTTTCCACAAGGTATTGTTGACGCTTGATTTCGTAATCCAGCGCGCGCTGGACATTGCGGAAGGAATTCATGTTTTTCAATTCTGTCCTTGTGCCGAATTCCTTCTGGCCTTTTGGTCTGATGGAGATATTGGCATCGCATCGGAAAGAGCCTTCTTCCATATTCCCATCACAAATTTCCAGATAAACCAGAATTTCGTGCAGGCGTTTGAGATAGTCGGCCGCTTCTTCGGATGAACGCATATCCGGTTCGCTGACAATTTCAATCAAAGGAACGCCGGTGCGGTTCAAGTCGACGTAACTTGACGGGTTATGTTCATCGTGCATCAATTTGCCGGCGTCTTCTTCCATGTGAATTCTGGTGATGCCTATTTTCGCTTGTTCTCCGTTAACATTCAGAAAAACATAGCCGTGCTCCGCGAGCGGATAGGCGTATTGGGATATCTGATAGCCCTTGGGCAAGTCGGGGTAAAAATAATTTTTTCGGGCAAAGCTGCATGATTTGTTAATTTCACAATTTGTCGCCAGTGCCATCCTCATGGCGTATTCCACAACTTTTTTATTTAAAACCGGCAGAACCCCGGGCATGCCAAGACAAACGGGGCATGTGTGGCTGTTGGGCGCTCCACCGAATTTAGTGGAACAGCCGCAAAATATTTTTGTGTCCGTTAACATTTGGGCGTGAACTTCCAGCCCTATGACTGTTTCAAATTCCATTATAATGAAGGCCTCCTCTTTTCAATTTTAGCACTTTTCTCATAAGCAGAGGCAATTTGAATCAATTTTCCTTCCTCAAAATGGCTGGACAGAAACTGCATTCCTATCGGCAGGCCGCCTGACGTAAATCCGCAGGGGATGGAGATTCCCGGTATTCCCGCAAGATTTGTTGATATGGTGAAAATATCGGAAAGATACATTTGCAATGGATTATCGGTTTTTTCGCCGATTTTAAAAGCCGGTGTCGGCGTGGTTGGAGTGAGAATAACGTCGCAATTTTTAAAGGCTTTTTCAAAATCCCGCTTGATTAATGCCCGTACCTGTGATGCTTTTTTATAGTAGGCATCGTAATAACCGGCTGACAAAGCATAGGTGCCAATCATAATTCTTCTTTTAACTTCCGCGCCGAATCCCTGCATACGTGTCTTTTTGTACATATCCAGAAGATCGCGGACATCGTTCGCTCTAAAGCCGTATCTAACGCCATCGTAACGCGCCAGGTTGGAGCAGGCCTCTGCCGGAGCGATAATATAATAGACAGCCAGACAATATTGAGTGTGCGGAAGCGTTATATCCACGCATTGCCCGCCGTTTTGTTCGATTACCGAGATCGCTTTTTTAATGGCGGCGTTCACTTCCGGATCAATGCCTTCCACAAAGTATTCTTTGGGAATGCCTATCCTCCAGCCCTTAATATCCCGTCCGGTAAATTGCCGGTAATCGGGAACTTCCGCAGGCACGGAAGTTGATTCTCTGGAATCGAAACCCGCCAGAACATTCATCATAATGGCACAGTCTTCCACGTCTTTTGTAAAAGGACCTATTTGATCGAGCGATGACGCAAACGCGATAAGACCAAAGCGCGATACACGGCCATAAGTCGGTTTCATGCCGACAATACCGCAAAGTGCCGCCGGCTGGCGGATGGAACCTCCGGTATCGGAACCTATGGAAGCGATACATTCATCGGCGGCGACCGCCGTGGCAGAGCCTCCGCTGGAACCGCCGGGGATTCGCTCTAAATCCCACGGATTGCGGGTAGGCCCGAAATATGAAGTTTCCGTGGAAGAGCCCATGGCAAATTCATCCATGTTAGTTTTGCCGACAAATACGGCTCCGGCAGCCGTCAGTTTTTCTATAACGGTGGCGTTATAAGGGGGAATGAAATTGTGCAATATATGCGAACCACATGTTGTGGTAATGCCTTTAGTGCAGATAAGATCTTTTAACGCGATGGGAATTCCGGTTAATGGTTTTATATTGCCGTTCTTGATATTTTCATCGGCTTTTGCAGCGGTAGCAAGAGCTTCTTCCTTCATTAAACGGATGTAGGAATGCACCCGTTCTTCAACGGCGTCAATGCGGGAAAAAACGGACTCGGTAACCTGTGTTGCCGACACGCTGCCTTTTTTAATTTTTTCCTGCAATTCGTGAATTGTTAACTGATGTAACTCCATAATCTCCTCTAATAACGTCTTGCATAAATAGTTATTTATATTTATTAACGACTTTATAAAAAAGTTTCATACACAAGGCGTGCAAGACCTGCAAGACCTGAAGGATGAGACGTACTTTTTTCGTACGTCGCAATGAAGAAGGTTGCAGCGCAACGCAGCGTATGGTCTTTTGCCTTTAGTCGATGACTTTGGGCACGCGGAAGAACTCGCCGCGCGCATCCGGCGCGTTTGCTAATGAATTTTCCGTGCCGATTGAATCCAATATTTTATCTTCGCGAAACGCGTTAGTTATGGCAATCGCGTGGCTCATCGGCTCCACGCCTTTGGTATCCAGCTCGTTTAATTTATCTATGTAGAGCAGAATATCGTTGAGTTGAGCGGTAAATTTTTCTTTTTCCTTGTCTGTTACTTCCAGACGCGCTAAATTCGCCACATATTCAACTTCCCCAGAGCTTATTTTCAAAGCACATCCTCCTTAAAACACTTTCCAGCATGGACTGATTCTGGAAATAACTTTATTAATAGTTGATTGGCTGGCTTCCTCATTACCCTCTTTTTCCAGTGAAGATAGTTTTTCTTCCGTAAAATGTGTTTCATCCAGCATCTCTTCCAGAACAGCCTTTACCGATTTGGTTAATCCGGCTACATGATAACCGCCTTCCAGCACGGCTACAAGACGTCCCTGACAGCAGGTATCGGCAATATTGAGTAATATGCGCGTCATAGCGGCAAATCCTTTCGGTGTTACGCGCATGCCGCCCAGCGGGTCTTGAAAATAAGTATCAAAGCCGGCGGATAATAAAATCAATTCCGGTTTATATTCTAAAGCTACCGGCTGTAGAATTTTGTGAAATATTTTTACGAAGGAGGAATCTCCCGCTCCCATACTTAAAGGAACATTTATTGTATAATATTCTCCCTGACCCCGGCCGATTTCCTGCAAATCTCCAGTTCCCGGGTAATAGGGATACTGGTGCGTGGAAAAATATAAAATACGCTGATCGCCATAAAAACTGTGCTGGGTGCCGTTGCCATGATGTAAATCCCAATCAACTATTAATATTCTTTTTAAATTGTATTTCAAAATGGCGTGCATTGCCCCGATAGCAATATTATTAAAAACACAGAAACCGGCGGCGGTATCTTTTTCCGCGTGATGTCCCGGAGGCCGTACAAGAGCAAACGCGTTATCCACTTTACCTTCGATAACGCTGTCAATGGCATTACAGACTCCGCCAACCGCCAGTTTCGCTATTTCGTAGGTTTCCGGAGATGTGGCGGTATCAGGATCAAGATATACGCTGCGCTTTCCCGCGGTGCTTGCTATGAATTCCACGTAGGAAGGAGAATGAATAGTTTCAATCTCTTTGTGGGTGGCTTCACGAGGTTCTATATGAGTGAATTTCCAGGATTCCAGTGGATTATCCAGCATTTCATAAATTGCCGCCAGTCTTTCCGGACTTTCCGGATGAGCAAATCCAGCCGAATGCTGTAAATACCTTGTATCCTTGACAATACCTGTTTTTCTGGACAAGCGATCCTTCTTTTATAACAATCAATTAAATTTTGGTTCATTTATCACAAATAGCTTCAAAGAGCAAAGTATTTCCCCTGTTTTTTTAAATAGCTGTTTTATTCTTCCATTAATTTTTATAAAAGAAATTCGATAAAATCCTGATAAAGGCAGACTACAAAAAACATTGACAAAAACAGCAATCAATATATAGGTATACGTCAAATATGGAAGCAGGGGATTAATTATCAATGTTTGGCGTGGGAATGCTGAAGCTTATTATAATTGCGGCGATCGCGCTGATTGTCGTTGGTCCAAAAAAAATGCCTGATTTGGCCAGAACTCTTGGCAGGGGATTCAATGAATTCCGTAAGGCTCTTGATGGAGTAACCGACGATTTTAAACAAACATTACAAGACGAGGGAAAGCCAAAAGACGAAAAACCCCAAGATAATGGACTGAAAGATTCGCCTTTATTGAAACAAAGCGATGCCGAAGAATCCAGACTAGATTCATTCAATAAAATTTCTTGCAAACAATAAATCCCAAAATAAATTTTTCCGGATTGTAAAATCAAGAATAAGCGAAATGTTAAATTATGGGAAATAACGAAGATAAAAAAGATAACGAAAACAGCGAAAGCAGCGAAGACAGAAAAATGTCTTTGACCGAACATTTAATAGAACTGCGCAAAAGCCTAACACGGTCTATAATAGCTATTTGTCTCGGTTTTTGTTTTTGTTATTACTATAAAGACTTCATTTTCGACATAGTTACCAGACCACTCACTCAAGTATTGCCCAAGAACAGCTATCTGATTTATACCGGATTAACGGAAGCCTTCTTTACATACATGAAAGTGGCTTTTTTTGCTTCTCTCATAATTACATGCCCGTATGTACTTTTTCAAATATGGAAATTTATAGCGCCGGCCCTCCATGCCAGAGAGAAAAAATATGTAGTTCCCTTTGTGATTTCTTCCTCTTCGCTTTTTATAGGCGGTGTTTTATTTGGATATCTTGTTGCCCTGCCGCCCGCCTTTAAGTTTTTTGTCAGTTTTAATAATCAATATTTGCAGGCGATGCTGTCCTTTAAGGATTATTTGTCTCTTTTTGTGACATTTTTACTGGGGTTTGGCATATCTTTTGAGTTGCCGGTATTTATTTTTTTTCTGACTAAACTCGGGATAGTAAATGCCTCAATGCTGTCAAAACAACGAAGGTACGCTATTTTAATCATTTTTATAGTTGCCGCCATTTTAACGCCTTCACCGGATGCTTTAAGCCAGATATTAATGGCAATTCCCTTGATGTTTTTGTATGAAGTTAGTATATTTGTTTCCCGATTTGCCGGGAAGAAAAAAGTAGAATCCGAAAATAAAGAATAATGGTTGGTAAAAATTATGCCGTTGCGCCGTAGAAGGTCAAATAAAAAAATTGAAAGAGATGGTGAGGGAGAAGTTAAAAAACTTTCCTCTCTTTTTACTATCTTCATGGGTGTGATTGTTATTGTTTTACTGATGACGGTTGGCGGGACTGTTGCCTACTATGCTTTTACCCTGGATTTGCCCGGAATTGACGCTCTTAAAGATTATCGTCCCAGTATTGCCTCTCGTGTTTATGATAATAACAACCAGTTAATTGATGAATTTTTTCTTGAAGATAGAAAACTTGTCAGGATCAACGAAGTTCCGAAAATGGTAATCCATGCTTTTGTTGCCGCGGAAGATTCCCGTTTTTATGAGCATAAGGGTGTGGATATACTTGGCATTTTCCGAGCAGTATTAAAAAATTTTGAAGCAGGGCATATAATCCAGGGAGCCAGCACTATTACGCAACAGGTAGCCAAGATGATGTATCTTTCACCTGAAAAAAAATACACTCGTAAGCTAAAAGAAGCAATTCTTGCTTATAAAATTGATAAGTACCTGAATAAAGATGAAATTCTAAATTTATATCTAAACCAGATCTATCTTGGACACGGCACCTACGGAATAGAATCGGCGGCATTGGGTTACTTCGGCAAAAGCGCCAAGGATCTGAAACTACAAGAAGCGGCCCTGTTGGCTGGCTTGCCTAAAGCTCCCAGCACTTACTCACCGTTTCTTCATTATGAAAAAGCCAAACAAAGACAAATTTATGTTCTTACACGTATGATGGAAGACGGTTACATATCAAAGGAAGAAATGGAAAAAGCGTCCGCCGCTCCATTGAAATTGCGGCCAATAAGACCCAAAGATAAGGTTGCCGCTTATTTTGTGGAAAACGTCCGCCGCTATGTGCAGGAAAAATATGGCGCCGATGTTCTATACAAGGAAGGTCTTTCCATTTATACGACATTGGATTTGAACGCGCAAAAATTCGCGAGCGAAGCTATGGAAAAAGGTTTGAAGGAGTTGGAAGAAAGAGAAAAATATCAACCCGGTCTTGTTCAGGGCGCGCTTTTTTGCATGGATGTGAAGACAGGCGCTATTCGCGCGATGGTCGGGGGACGTGATTTCAATAAAAGTGAATTCAACCGCGCGACACAGTCCCGCAGACAACCCGGTTCAGCTTTTAAACCTATTATCTACACAGCGGCTTTTGATAAGGGTTTGACTCCGGCAACGGTATTTGTTGATTCTCCTATTTCTCTGGAAGATCCGTCTCAGGAAGGCGGTGTCTGGAAACCGAAAAACTTTGATGAAAAATTCATGGGGCCGATTACCATGAGAACCGCGCTTATTCTTTCCCGCAATGTTGTTACAGTTAAAATTTTGCAGGAAATCGGCGTGGATTACGTGGTATCATATGCTGCGAATATGGGAATCACTTCACCTCTGGTGAGGACATTATCATTGGCGTTAGGCGTATCCGGCGTAACGCTGCAGGAACTCGTCTCGGCCTATGGTGTTCTGGCTAATCAGGGTATAAAAGTAACGCCTTATTTCATTAAAAAGATAGTTGATCGCACCGGTAATGTTTTTGAAGAGACAAAGGTTCAGTCGGAACAGGTTATTGATCCCAGAATCGCTTTTATAACAACCCACGTAATGCAGGATGTTGTGACAAGGGGTACCGGTACGTTTGTTAGAGGCATAGGAAGACCGGTTGCCGCGAAAACTGGAACGACAAATGACAATCGTGACGCCTGGTTTATCGGTGCCACCCCCTCCCTGATTACCGGAGTTTGGGTTGGTTTTGATCAGGAAATGACTCTGGGAAAACAGGAAGTAGGTGGAAAAACGGCGGCTCCGATCTGGCTTTATTTTATGGAAAATGTTCTGCAAAAAACGCCGGTGGAATCATTTCCCGTGCCGCAAGGCATTGTGTTTGTCAAGGTTAATTCCCAGACAGGAAAGCCGTCAAGCGGTGCAGGAACCATTTCCGAAGCCTTCCTGGAAGGCGCCGCGCCTAAAGAAAGAGCCGGCGACATGAATGAAGAAAAAGAAGATTTGTTCCGATAAAAATAAACCTTTTCCTGAAAGTTTTTATACATAAATCTTTAATCTTGGCATTCCAGCGGCAAAACACCGTGAGAAACAAAGATTTGTTTTAATAACATAATAAGTTAGTTAATTTTAATAATTAATAAAAATGTTTTTGATGATTCCTGTTACCGACATGAAGAAGACTTCAAAAATGTCAGATCGCA
>Ga0074045_10000545_pt1 | contig 36734 bp, 35 predicted proteins | sample BogForMeECP23OM2_FD_94442 | JGI IMG/M metagenome (GOLD analysis project Ga0074045, IMG submission 94442) | Bog forest soil microbial communities from Calvert Island, British Columbia, Canada - Bog Forest MetaG ECP23OM2 | ecosystem: Environmental > Terrestrial > Soil > Wetlands ...
CTTTTGACGTGCGATCTGGATTACAACGAACATAGCGGTTACATGATTGGGCGTCAGAAGGAGCTTCTAGCCGAAGAAAGCCGGCTGCTTTATGTCGCTCTGACACGGGCAAAAAACCGCTGCTATTTTGTCTGGGGCAATATCAAAAATATTAAAAATTCTGCCCTTTATTATTTGCTACATTCGGCGGCTGTTCATTATCCCGATGATGACAATCTCACGAATGAATCGATGCTGGAACGTATAAAATGTTTATCCATGCTTGCTCCTCAGGACATAACAATATCATCAATAGATGATACTGCCGCAATTCCTTCATTCGAGCCGACTCAGTCCCCGGCAAACCTGGTTGGCAGGCAGTTTAACGGAAACATTGACCAGTCATGGAAAATTGCCAGTTTCACTTATTTGACAAGCGCAAAAAAAATGCAACCGGAAGAAATGCTGCCTATAGCCGAAGAAGAATACCCCGTTCATTTATTTAATGATAAAGAAACGGATCGGGAAAATATGTTTTCCTTTCCTCGCGGAGCGACGGCGGGCAGCCTGTTGCATGAGATACTGGAGAGAGTCAGTTTTGATAAAATGGATGCCGGTGAAATAAAGTCAGTCATTTCGGAGAAACTGCATAAATACAATTATGATGAAAAATGGGAACCGGCAATATCCCGCATGGTGGTGGAAATAGCGCGTTTGAATTTGGCTCCGGGAAAATCATCATACTTCGGCAATATGGATAATTTCAGTCTGGCGCGTATTCCGCGGGAAAAATATCTGAAAGAAATGGAATTTTATTTTCCGCTAAAGTTTTTATCCATGCGAAAAATTATTAAAGTTCTTGAGATGTCTAAAGTTTCAAATCGGGGTCGGCAAAACAGTGATTTATATGGCAGTCTGAATTTCTCCGATTTACGCGGTTTTCTTAAAGGTTTTATTGACATGGTTTTTGAATATGAAAATCGTTTTTATCTGCTTGACTGGAAATCAAATTATTTAGGCGAAAATTATGCCGACTATTCCCCGGACTTGTTGAAAAGTTACATGAGTAAATCTTCATACGTTCTTCAATATTTGATTTATGTGGTTGCTCTGGATGAATATTTACGGACCAGAATTAAAAATTATTCTTACGAAAATAATTTCGGCGGTGTTTATTATGTCTTCCTGCGCGGAATAAGTTCCAACGCCGCTGAAAATAACGGGGTTTATTTTGACAGGCCGGACCTTGCCCTTGTCAAGAAATTGAAAAATACTTTTCAACCTTAGAATTTATAGAACGATCCTTTCCCTGTAAATTATTTTTACACCTTATAGATGAGATGCCATGGCCTCAACAACGTCGGCAACGGCAAGAATGCGTGCTTCAAGAATAATTTCTTCTTTCGACAGTTCTGAGGGATATGTTGTGAAATATTAATGATAAAAAAATGCGGTCCCCTGGTTTTTCGCGTCAGCCGACACAGGGGGCCGCATGTTCATACCGTTTAGGTACCACATCTGATGTGGTATATTCAAACGAATGAGTATAGGAGCTATTTCTGTCCGAGTGGTAAGATAACTCTTTTAAAGTTTTCATTGATCACTTGAGCCATAGCGCAGTAAATAGCGGAAGCGCCACAGAAGATACCCTCCCAGCCGGTCACAACCGCCCAAGTTCCTGTCCAGCCATACGCGTCACGCGCGGCAAGCATCCAGAACAATATGGTCAGTGACAGAAAGACCACCTGAAGCCCACGGTTGGCCTTCCATGTAGCAATCCACATAAAAAATGTAAACAGACCCCACATGAAGAGATAGCAGGCAAGAAATCCAACCGGGTTTGCGGGTAAGCCGAATTTCCCGTTGAAATAAATGAGGAATACAAGCGTCAACCAGAAACATCCATAGGATGTGAAGGCTGTGGTGCCAAAGGTATTGCCTTTTTTAAATTCCATACACCCTGCTATAATCTGGGCTAGTCCTCCATAGAAAATGCCCATTGCCATTATAATGGCGCTAATTTCAAACAGGCCAGCATTGTGAATGTTTAAAAGAACAGTAGTCATTCCGAAACCCATCAAACCAAGTGGAGCCGGATTCGCAAGATTGTCAGACATAAAAGAACCTCCTAAATATTTTTATTTTCTCATATTAAACTTTAAATTTTAAGTCAAACAAAAAATATCATTGATGAGAATTATTATTTTATGTTAAAATAAAACATTATTCAATTTTTTATTCAGAAGGGAGACAAATTAAGGTGTCCAAAAGAATCATTCTGGGTATTCAGGTAACAAATCGCGTGGAAAAAGTTCCCGACGTGCAGGAAATTTTGACAAATTACGGCTGCAACATCAGGACACGCCTGGGGCTTCATGAAGTCTCAAAAAAATCGTGTTCGCCCTTGGGCCTTCTTATTCTTGATACAATTGGGGATAATGCAGAAGTTCTTGAAATGGAAAAAAAGCTAAGGAAAATTAAAGAGCTTGTAGTTAAGAAAATGGTTTTTTAAGCCCTAGTCTGCCCGATAGTTAATGTATAATTCCATGATTGTGTTGAGTCGGGCGATTGCCAACTGAATATAGCAATGTTCTGCCGATGTTTTGGAAATCTTTCGTAAGAAGGCTGATAATCTCCTGGGCATCACCTACGTCTTTTCTGCCAGGATAAATATCATAGAGGGTTTTATAAATATCCGGTGTAAAATCCGGCATGACTACGTTAGCTCCGGCCTGCAGCGCCAGAAGGCGTCCCTGCGGATGAAGCGTGGCCAGAGCGGTTGTTGCCGGAATATTGGTATTACTGGTGGTCAATCGCGCGATCGCTAAAACGCGCAAGGTGAGTTCCAGATCGTCGTTTCCAATTCCGTCAAGCGGAGTGTCGGGATGAGCGATAAACGGGCCGATGCCCAACATATCAGCATCCAATAATTTCATCACCAGCAGATCATCGGCTAATATTTCCGGTGTCTGACCCGGTAATCCCACCATGTTTCCGGTGCCGGTTTCAAAACCCAGTTCCTTCAGCCGACGCAGGCACTGAAGGCGGTTCTCCCAATCGCAACCGGGACGCAGATATTTATAAAGATCCCGCGAGGCCGTTTCATGTTTGAGCAGATAACGATTGGCGCCCACCTGCTGAAATGCTTTATAGTCATTTAAAGCACGTTCGCCAATGGATAAAGTAATGATCAAATCCGTTTCATTTCTGATTCGTTCGATCAGGCGGCAGACGATATCCTGTGAATAAAAAGAATCTTCTCCCGATTGCAACACCACCGTGGGAACGCCTGTATTTTTAATTTGTTTTGCTGTGGTTAGTATTTCATCTTCGGTCATACGATAGCGGCTGAGATTGGAGTTGCCCCTGCGCAGGCCACAATATAAACAATTGCGGTCGCAGTAGTTGGAAAATTCGATAATGCCGCGCAGATAAATTTCATCGCCAACCTTTTCATGTCTCACCCGGTCGGCAGCCGCAAAAAGATCCGGCGAAAAATCCGCGGGAAGTTTCAGGAGCGAAATGATGTCTTCGCGGTGTAAATCTTTTCCGCTTTCGGCTTTGCCGATCAGATTTTCGAAAATGGTTCTGGATTTAGATATAGACATCTCTTCTTCCGTCTTCGATATTCTGGAGTTTGTTCATAACAGACTTTTTACGCTGCGTTTTGAATGTCTGGGCAAGCATCTTTCGGATCAACTTTTCACCAGCCTCGCGGGTTTGGGGGCTGGCGTAATCAAGCAGATATTCTTTAAAAGAAAAGACGGCATTGGACTGGCAGAACTTCTGAATCAGTCCCGGTTTGGCCAAATCCATAAAATCCTTGCCGGTGCGCCCCAGCCGGTAGCATGCAGTGCAGAAACTGGGTATATGGCCGTGTTGTGTGATATCGAGAATGACTTCATCGAGTGTGCGCGTATCGCCCAGATTAAACTGCGCGGCGCGAAAGGCTTCACTTGAGTCTTCCTGATAACCGCCGGGATTAGTGCGCGAACCCGCGCTGATTTGGGAAATACCCAGTGCAAAAACTTCAGAACGCAAGGCGGGATTTTCCCTGGTGCTCAAGATCATGCCGGTGTAAGGGACAGCCATTCTTATAATGGCCACAAGCTTTTTGAAGTCGTGATCGCTTACCGGATGCGGCGGGGCGATGGCCGCCGGCGCGTTAAAGGCCGGTTCCAGCCTGGGGATGGACATTGTATGCGGCCCGACGCCGCAGTCTTTTTCCAGTTGCAGAGCATGCAAAAGCAGTCCCAGAACTTCATATTTGTAATCATAAAGTCCAAAGAGCGCGCCGATGCCGACGTCATTAATGCCGCCTTCCTGCGCCCGGTGCATGGCAGTCAGCCGGTTGGCAAAATCTTTCTTCGGTCCGCTGGGGTGCATTATTTTGTAAGTCTCGTGATGATAAGTTTCCTGAAATAAAACCACAGTGCCGATGCCCGTTTTTTTCAATTCTTTATATTCATCTACGTCAAGCGGAGCGATTTCCACATTAATCCGCCGGATCTCGCCGCCTTTTTCGGTTTTGACCGAATAAGCCGTTTCTATGGCCTCCATGAAATATTCAAGAGAAGAGCGGGTGGGATGCTCGCCGCAAAGCATCAGCAGGCGTTTGTGGCCTTCGCGTTCCAGAACCTGAACTTCTTTGGAGATTTGTTCCATCGTCAACGCCACACGGTTGAGTTCTTTGTTATCGTGGCGAAACCCGCAATACAGGCAATTGTTGGCGCAATGATTGGCGATATAAAGAGGCGCGAACAAAACAAGACGGTTGCCGTAAATATCTTCCTTGATCTTATGCGCCGCCTGCCAGATCATGCCAATGAGTTCGTCGTCCTCGGTTTGGAGCAATATGGCGACTTCTTCAGGGGAGAGACCTTTAAGCTCTAACGCCTTGTCTATAATTTCCCGAACTCTTTGGGGTGCCGGATTTTTTGCCTTGATAAGCAGGTTTTCAATTTTTGTGTCATCAATAAAATCTTTAATCATTTGAATAATCCTTATGCTTTTGTTAGCGCAGATTTAACCTCGACGCCTGCTAATTTTCCAAGTTTCCCTGTCAGAGCGCCGATTTCATCCGTGGATGCGTGAACAATAAGCGCTATTATATGAAGAGCTTCCGGCGAATAGGGAATGCCCATCCGGCCGATGATGGCATCGCCGAATTCACTCAAGATTTTGTTTACGTTTTCCGACTGACTGGCCCTGTTTGTAATAATAATCGTAATAGTTCCAATTCGTTTATCCATGTTCCCTCTCAAAAAAAAAGGTTTGATCCCGGAAGAATCAAACCTTAAAATTAAAAGACTTCAGACTTCCCTCAAGATCAGAAATTTCCTCCCTCTCAGGCAACAAATTTACTTCGAGGTATATATATTCATTTAAACGGTTTTGTCAACACTCAATGTTGTTAATAATCAAAAAATATCTTGACGTCATCGCAATACTTTTCTTATATTGAAGATGCTATTGTGAAAGGAGAATATTTTATGTCCAATTTAGTTCGTTTCGGTGTGTCGCTGGAAGAAGATTTATTAATAAAATTCGACCGGCTGATCAAACAAAGAAAATATACCAACCGTTCCGAAGCTCTTCGCGATTTAATCCGCGATGAACTGGTGAAGAAGGAATGGACGGAAAATAAGGAAGTGACCGGCGCGATTACTCTGGTTTATGATCATCATACCAGGGAACTTGTCACTAAAGTGCTTGATGTTCAGCATGATCATCATGATTGCATCCTTTCGACGCAGCATATTCACCTTGATCATCATAATTGTTTTGAAATTATTGTGACCAAAGGAAAATCAAAAGAGATCGAAGAGCTCTTTCAGAAATTAAAGTCCATCAAGAATGTGAAACACGCGGGATTTATGATGGCAACGAAAGGAAAAGATTTACCCTGATATGGGGCTGTTGACCGGGCGCGTATTCCCGCAAGGGAGGCGCAATAATGAATAATAATAATATTCCTTGCCGGTAAAATCCGAAGGGTTTTACAAAACGCTCATCTGCTGTGTTGCGCTGCAATTCGCGCAACTCAACGTAAATTTATATACGCTTCGCGGTTTGGATTATTACGCGCCTTGCATCTGTGCATTTTTGAACAGCCCCTCATTAAATAATGCATCCTTAAATTTTTAAAATGCGTGTAAGCAATGAAATAATCAGTTTCTCTGAAGCGACAAGGGCAATTCCAGATTATTTTCTTCAAGAAGTTTTTTGTTGGTAAGTATTTCGGAAACCGGGCCGTCGGCGACAACGGTACCTTCTTTAATCACAATGCATCGATGGCATACATCCATAATCAGATCAAGATCATGCGAGGCGATTATTTTTGAATGTTCGAATGTCTTGAGTAGATTGATGAGCAATCTCCTCGATCGAGGATCGAGATTAGACGCCGGTTCATCCATGGCCAGGATATCCGGTTCTACAGCTATAACGGATGCTATAGCCACGGCGCTTTTCTGCCCGCTGGAGAGATGATGCGGTGGTTTATTTTTCAGTTCAAGGCCGTTTACCAGATTCAGCGCGTAATCAACTCTTTCCCGTACAGCGGTTTCCTCCATGCCCAGATTGAGAGGGCCGAAAGCCACATCTTCATAAACAGTAGGCATAAATAACTGGTCGTCGGGATTTTGAAAGACAACGCCGACCTTACGGCGGATTTCCTGTCTTGTCTGACGGGTCAGGTAAAGGTCGCCGATATTCACCGTTCCCGAAGTCGGCATGAGATAGCCGTTCATGTGCAGCATGAGAGTTGATTTGCCCGCTCCGTTGGCCCCAATGATACCTACCGATTCGCCGTGAGTAATCCGGAACGATATGTCCCGCAGGGCTTCGGTGCCGTCGGGGTAGCGGAAGGAAACATTTTTAAACTCTACAATATGATGGCTCATGAAAATACTCCTTGAATGAATCTACCCAACATTTGAGTTGCCGGATAGAACCTGAAGATATAGAGAAAAACCGCAACGGATACTGCAAAGATAACATCGCCGGTTTTAATCTGAAAACGTTTGAGTGAAGGCATGTCTCCCTGAAATCCCCGTGAAAGCATTGCGAAATAAACGCGTTCCGCTCTCTCTACGGTTCTTATAAAGAGAATTCCGACTATACGTACAAATATTCTGATGCCTTTTCCGCGTTCTCCGTAAGATCGCATATTTCTCGCGCGAACTATACGCATCGTTTCTTCCATAAGGACAAAAATATAACGGTAGAGAAATGAAAGTTGTGAAACGAAAAGAGAGGGCAGCCCCAATTGTCTGAGAGCGTGGCAAACATTCGGAAAAGAAGTTGTGGCAATAAGCAAAAGCGCCGTACTGACGGTGAGAGTGAATTTAAGCATGATAGAAAAAAAGGAGAGCCATCCTGCAGAAATGGTTAATCCGTTGAAAAGAAGAACCTGCCCTGAATCCAGAAGAGGATTAAAAATTCCGATAAAAACGGCAAAGGGCGAGACCAGAAATACCTTTTTGAAGATAAACATAAACGGAATTTCGCCTATGGTCATCAAAAGCATTGGATAGAGAAAGAAAGGCAACAGAGCCGCTATTTCATATTTGGAAAAGGAGATGACGGTAAAGAGAAAAAGCAGTGTGGCAATCAATTTTGCCCGTGGGTCCAGCCGGTGAACAAAGGTGTTCTTGTAAGACAACTGATCGATAAATCCGATGTTGTAATATTTTTCATCAAAAGTCATGGTTCCATCCAGCTAGATCCTAAACAGGTCTGTTAAATATCATACACCTTGAGAATAACTCCAGTAATTATTATTTATTTTTAAAGAACCGGATTCCGAAACCGATTAGCAAAATAGATATCAGAACAATTGCTCCTCCGATGATACCGGCAACGGAAGTACCGGTTTGGATTCCCGGCCATGCAGGAACTTCATTTCCTTTAGGTTCTTCCTTAGCAGCAGATTTGAAATTATAGTCGGGAAGAAAGGCAGTTTTTTCCTGAATTTTTTTGAGCACGGGAGCAATGCCTTGGGTAGCCTCCGCCAATTTTCCCTTTCCTGTAACTTTTTCGATAGACCATTCCAATCCGTCCGGATGAGTTGAAGCAAACCAGGAAAGGGCACCGCCGGTAATAACAGCCAGAATTACAAAAGCTATAAGAACATTTTTAATAGAAATGCCGGCATCGAGGGGACGGGAGAATGAACTGGCCTCAAGAATTTCCGGTCTGACTTTTTTTACATAGTTGATTATTCCAGCCGTGATAATTCCCTCCACTATGCCAATGGCCAGGTGAATCGGCTGCATAAGCAGGACAAATGTGCCGAATGGTAATTCACTCTTTCCGGATAAAAGCGTTTCCAGAACAACTGAAAAAGCACCCAGTTGCAACGAAATGACTGCACTTGCAATTGCCGCGATGGATATACGTCTTGCAATTGTTCCATCTCCCGCGATGGGCTTGTAAATCAGGGGAAAGCCAATAAAACATGGGTAGAAGCCCATATTCCAGATATTACAGCCTAGCGCGAGCACACCGCCGTCGGCGAAAAATAATGCTTGCACCGTCAGCACCGATGCCAGCGTAAGAAAAGCCGCGTATGGCCCCAGTATGACAGTCAGAATAATTCCTCCGGCTATGTGCCCGCTCGAACCCGTGCCGGGAATAGTAAAGTTGATCATCATGGCCGCAAAAATAAACGCGCCCATAACCCCCATCAGCGGGATGGTCTTATTATCGATATTATCCTTCAATTTTCTTGATGAATATCCTATGGCAGCCACTGAACCTGCCCACATACTTGCTCCCACCGCCGGTGAAAGTAAAGCGTCAGCCATATGCATGAAAAAATCTCCTTTTTAAAAAATAACTATACAATTTTTCTAAAACCTGAAGGTGATTCCGGCCAGCACAGATAAATCCGTTTCGGATTTGGTCAAGCCGCACTTAACGCCGAAATCAACATCAAAAATCAGCGGGTGCGCAGCCCATGATGGGCAGGCAATGAGTAACAACGCAAAATATATAAGTCCAATTGTAAATCTTTTCCACATTGTTTTAAGTTACGCTGTGGTGTTACTATTATAATATATGTGGCATGTATAGTGTTACATGTGTTATTTACGTAGCACATATTTTTAAATTATGTCAAGTTTTTTACGGAAAAAAAGCGGGAAAAGCTCATGCGCGTATCGTGGCAACGGAAATACTTATAAATAAAAGGCTGAAAATAAGGATGAAAAATCCCCTCTTGCTATGAGATATATTCATCATAGATTGGCGTAAGTATTTAAAAACACTGCAATAATCAGAGTATTACGAATGGCAGAACCAATAAACGGCTGCGGACAATGGCTTCTTCCATCGCTTGACCAAAAAAGATAAATTCATTCCATTTTCATTGTCCGGCAAAACCTGCCATTGGTTTTCTACTAACAGATCCTAGGGACCAGCTCTCCTGTGGGCAGATCAATAATGCGTTCGCCGCCAATGGATGTTTTGAGCACGACTCGTCCCTTGGCAGCATGGCTTACACTGCCGATAATAGAAGCGTTGAGGCCATATTTATGGCTGCGCATGGCCGCAAGCACTGTTTCCGCGTCTGATGCCGGACAAAACAAAATCATTTTACCTTCGTTGGCTAAAAAGAGCGGGTCGAGTCCCAGAATTTCGCATACGCCCCGGACGTTATCCTGCACGGGAATACTGTTTTCGTTGACATCGATGCGCACTTGCGCGCTTTTGGCAATTTCCGCCATAATAGCGCCAAGGCCGCCGCGTGTGGCGTCGCGCATGCAGTGAATATTGGGGCTGGCCTTCAAGACACCGGCGATTAAATCATTGAGCGGAGCTGAATCAGAAATGATTTCCGCTGTCAGACCAAGATTTTCTCTGGTTTTCATGATAGCCGCGCCGTGATCACCGATTGTGCCGTTTAAAATAATTGCGTCGCCCGGTTGAATATTTTTTACTGCCAGTAAACCCGGATACTCCACGATACCGATGCCGGACGTGTTGATGAAAATTCCATCCACCGCGCCGCGAGTCACCACTTTGGTATCGCCGGTAACGATATTCACATTGGCCTCGGCAGCCGCTTTAGCCATCGTTTGAATAATGGTTTCCAGTGAATCGAAGGGAAAGCCTTCTTCCAGAATATAGCCGCAACTCAGATAAAGCGGTTTTCCGCCGCAGACGGAAAGATCATTGACGGTGCCATGCACAGCAAGCGAGCCGATGTTGCCGCCGGGAAAGAAGATGGGGCTGACGACATACGAATCGGTCGTAAAGCAAAGTTTCCGGTTTCCTATTGTCAGCACGGCGCTGTCTTCCAGCCGTTCCAGATAGGGATTTTTAAAATGGGGTAGAAAATATTCGGCAATGAGTTCGTTGGATAAGAGCCCGCCGCCGCCGTGTTCCAGAAGTATTTTATCGTATTTCATTTAAACAACCTTTCTGCTTTTAAAGTATTAAGCCATTCCTTTTTTTATCATGGAAGCGGCAACAACTGCCTGCCCCAGGGAAACACCGCCGTCATTTGCGGGAACTTGCCTGTGGCAATAAACCTCAAATCCTGCGCTCTTGAGTTTTTTTATGCTGCCTTCCAGCAATATCTTGTTTTGAAAACAACCGCCGCTCAATGCCACGCGCTTGAGTCCCGTTACCTTTTGAATCTCTACAGCCATAGCGGCAAAAGCATCGGATATGCTTTGATGGAACGATGCGGCAATGTGCGCTTTGCTTTTTTTCGCGTCCAGATCGGCAACAATGGCCCTGATCATGGCGGTAATGTCGACAATATGCGATTTTTCGTTATCTTGCAAGATAGCGAAAGGGTAGGGCGAACCGGATATTTGGGCCGCCTGGGCTTCCAACTCCATTGCTGCCTGACCTTCGAAGCTGACTGTGCGGCGCAAACCGGTGAGTGCGGCCACACCGTCAAATAACCTGCCTAATCCTGAAGACAGGGGTGAATTGAATCTTATTTCGATGATCCTGTCCAGCATTTCAGAGGATTTTTGATCGGGCACCAGATTCAGACGCAGGGCTATTTCTTGCCAGGATTGGCCAAAAGCGGTTTTAAGCAAGCTTGCGGCTATACGCCAGGGTTCGTGTATGGCCTTTTCACCGCCGGGTAAAACGAGATATTGCAGATGCCCGAAACGTTGAAAGGTGATTTCATTGGCAATAAGAAATTCTCCGCCCCAGGCGTTGCCATCCAACCCATAGCCGGTACCGTCCATTGCAAGCCCGATCACATCGCCCTGTATTTGATTATCCGCCATGCAACTGACGATATGGGCATGATGATGCTGAACATGGATTACTTTTTCAGCCTTAAGTTCCTGCGCCGCCTGCGTGGAATAATATGCCGGATGATAATCGCAGGCGACAATTTGCGGGTCTGATTCGGTAATTCTTTTCATCAGCGCCAGGCTCTCGGAAAAAAAGTCTCGTGCCTGCGGTGTTTCCAAATCTCCGATATGGGGACTAAGATAGGCAAAATTGTCTTTTAGAATACATTGCGTTGTTTTTAGCTGTGCTCCCAGCGCCAGTACGGCAGGCATCGAATCCCTCAGGGCAAGAGGCTGCGGAACATAACCGCGCGAACGTCTCATCAGTTGAGGTCTCCCCGCGGCAACAAAAGCAATAGAATCGTCACAACGCACAAGAATATCGCGGTTATGCACCAGGAAATAATCGGCAATACCGTGCAGGCGCGCAACGGCTTCACGATTGCCTGTGCAGATCGGTTCATCCACCTGGTTTGCGCTCGTCATCACCAGAGCCGTAAAATTATCTTTCAGCAATAAATAATGCAGTGGCGCGTAGGGTAGCATGATGCCGAGATTAGGAACGGATGACGCAACAAAATCCGAAAGAAGAGTGGTTTTAATTTTTTTCAGCAAAACAATAGGCCGCTGGGGAGAGGTAAGCAAGATCCGCTCTTCCTCATTAAATTCGGCGATGCGTCTTGTTTGATCAATATCGCGTACCATAATGGCAAGCGGTTTTTCCTCGCGGTATTTGCGCGAACGAAGTATTTTTACAGCCTCATCGCATCCGGCATCCACACTCAGATGAAATCCTCCCAACCCCTTGATCGCGAGTATTTTGCAGGATTTCAGCAAATCAATCGCAGTTTTGACCGGATCATCTGTTTTAATGATTGTGCCATTGGCGTCAAGCAATGTCATATGCGGGCCGCAAATCGGGCAGGCATTGGGTTCGGCATGAAATCGGCGGTCTGCCGGATTTTCATATTCAGCAAGGCATTGAGGGCATTGCGGAAAGCAGGACATGGATGTGTTGATCCGGTCATAAGGAATGGCGTTGATAATGGTTAAACGAGGACCGCAATTTGTACAGTTAATGAACGGATAGCAAAAACGCCTGTTGGCGGCATCGAAAAGTTCTTTTAAACAATCGGCGCAGATGGCCGCGTCAGGTGTAATGTGCACATCGGCGCGACCCTGCTTATCGCTTCCGATAATTTGAAAAATATCATCATTCAGATTTTCAATTTCCGAAGACGATATGTTAGTGATATGGGCCAGCGGAGGGAGTTCCTGCCGAATGCTCTTTAAAAAAGTGTCAAGTGTTTCCTGATCGCCTTCAACCTCCGCTATGACGCCGTCGGGGCGATTTTGCACAAAACCGGTTAGATTGTTTTTCACAGCCAGTCTGTAAACAAAGGGCCGGAAACCCACCCCCTGCACAATACCGGAAAAAAGATAACGGACTCTTTTTCTATTCACTTTTTTATTTTTTAAATGCATCAATGCGTTGGGTAAGCCACGCAATCCAAGTCTCCAGACCGGCCGCGGTCTTACAGGACACCTCAAATATTTTTAAATCCTTGTGCAAAGCCAGCGCGTCACGCCTAGCCTTTTCCAGATCGAAATCCACGTACTGCATCAGATCCATTTTATTGATCAAAAGCGCCGACGATTCCTGAAACATCAAAGGATATTTTGCCGGTTTATCAGCGCCTTCCGGTGTGCTCAAAAGCATGATTTTGACGTTTTCGCCGATTTTAAATTCCGCGGGACACACCAGATTGCCGACGTTTTCAATAATCAGCAAATCGGTTTTACTCAAATCAAAAGTGGGCAGAGCTTCCCTGATCATGTTGCCATCGATATGACAGGCTCCGCCGGTATTTATTTGCACAACGGGAATATCGAGTTTAGCGATGCGGTCGGCATCATAGGTATCCTGAATATCGCCTTCGATCACGCCGATTCTGTATTTATCTTTAAGCGCCGCAATCGTCTTTTCCACCAGTGTTGTTTTTCCGGCGCCCGGAGAACTCATGAGATTGATGACAAAAACCTTATGACGGTCAAAAAGCTCTCTGTTTTCCGCCGCGATGCGATCATTGGCGTCAAGCACATTTTTTACGACTGTTACTTTCACAGGTATACCTCCGTTAATAATATTTATAATGCGTGGAGCAAGTCCCTTCCGAAGAAACCATGCAGGGGCCGACCGGGTTCATCGGGGTACAGATTTTTTTAAATAATGGACAATCTTGAGGCGCTTTGATGCCTCGTAAAATATCGCCGCAGCCGCAGCCCTTGATTTCGGCGGAGCGGATTTCCGGCACAGAAAATTTAGCCAGAGTGTCAAAGGCTTCATAATCACCGCGGAATACAAGTCCGCTTGACGGAATGGTTCCCAAACCGCGCCACTCGGCATCGGCAATTTGGAAGATCGATTGCAGAAAGGCCATGGCTTTAGTGTTTCCTTCAGGCCTGACTCCCCGGCTGTATTGAATGGCGACTTCTTTTTTTCCGCTTTTGACCTGTTCCAGAATCATCCAGATGCCTTCCAGAATATCCACCGGTTCGAATCCGGTAATGACAGCGGCGCATCCGGCATCTGGAATCATTTGATAAGCGGCGCTTCCAATCATTGTGCTGACATGCCCGGGACAGAGAAAAGCGTCAATTTTCAGGAGTGGGTCGGCGATCAATGCGTGAATTGCCGGAGGAACGATCTTATGAACGGAAAAAACGGAAAAATTGTCGATCCCTTTTTTACGGCAACTCTCAACAGTTGCTGCAATGGTAGGCGCGGTTGTTTCGAAACCGATGCCCATCATAATGATTTCTTCCCGGGGATTGGATTCGGCAAGCGCGATACATTCATCAGCTGAAGAAACGACACGGACATCAGCGCCGGCAGCACGTTTTTTCTGCAAACTATCGCCATCTGTGCCGGGAACCCTCAGCATATCGCCAAAAGTAGCGAAAATGACATTTTTCAGGTCTGCAAGATAAAGGGCAATATCGACATCCCTCGTCGAGGTGACGCAAACCGGGCAGCCGGGGCCGGAAATGAGCCGGATATTTTCCGGCAGAAGCTTGCGGATGCCGAAACGTCCGATAGCATAGGTATGGCTTCCGCAAATTTCCATAATAGTTACTGGACGGGAAATTTGTCTGGCGGCGTTTTCAATCTTAGTCAACAATCCCTTAACCAGGGCGGGATCGCGATATTCGTCAATAAATTTCATTGTCGATGAGCTCTTGCAAAAATTTGAGTTTTTCCTTGGCTGTGGCCACATCGATCTTGTGTATGGCATAGCCCGCGTGGCTGATGACATAATCGCCCACGCCTGCGGGTTCGTCGACGATATCGAGGCAAACCTCTCGTCGCGTGCCGCTGATATCGATAACCGCGTAGTTATCTTTATCGATAGAAATTATTTTTCCGGGAAATCCAATGCACATAAAAAGTTCCTAATCAACATCCATCTCTAATATTTGCAGTTCTTCCGTTCCGGCGGTTAAGATGACTTCCTGACCGCCGCAGCCGGGACATATTCCCGTGTGTGTTTTTATCTCTAAATCTTTTTGGCAGGAAAAGCAATGAATGACTGCGGGCAATATTTTAAATTCCAGCGCTGCGCCCTCCGCCTCTGTTCCCTTTGCCTGTACTTCAAAAGCAAATCGCAGTGCCTGGGGTTCGATGCAGGAAAAACGGCCGTAGGAAAGCGAAACCTGGTTCACTTTTTTAAAGCCATCACGCCGGGCGTAATCATGAACGATATTTAAAATGGATTCGGCCAGATACAGCTCATGCATTTTTAAATCTTTTCCAGTTTTACATTTAAAAGTTCCAGTTCATACAGTAATAACTTTTCCATCACCGGAAATTTATCCTGAATGAAAGGAGTCATTTCCAGATTCATATCGCCATACTCCTTGGGCACGATACAAAGAAATATCGTTTCAGGAGATTCGTCCATCATCTCCGTTTTAAAAAGAACATCGGAGAACGTGACCTCATGGGCCGAGGTCGGCGGCGGCATGTGGATTTCCATTTCCTTTTTATTGAAACGATAAATGGAACCGGGAGTATCCTGCACTTTTAGAACATCAACAACGATCAGATTATCACAACTGCAAATGATATCCAGCAGGGCGTAACCCAGTGTGCCTCCGTCAATCATTCGCACATCATCCGTGGCGCGATAGCGTTTCGAAAACCAGTCTACAAAATGAACGCCAAAGCCCTCATCGGACAATAAAGTATTGCCGATGCCCAGTACAGTAACGAGATTTCTTTCTGACATAAATCATTCCAATTGCAATTAATGCGCTGTTTTTAATTCAAAAATTACATTTAAATAACCAAAAAAGGGGAGAACGATTTCTTCTCCCCCTTTCCGGTGATTTTATACTTATAACCTTAAACGATGTTACTCTTTTATTTTCTTAAAAATGTTTCCGCTGATCATTGATGATACAGTACCTTTTTTAAGGATGGCATCGTACCAGAAGGCCATATAAATATGCACCACAATAAACAAAATAAAAAACCAGGTGAAAACGTGGTGAATATAACGAACAACGGCCAACCCGCCCATAAGTCTCTCTATCGGCCTTAAAAAATAATAGGCTACGGCGGTTAATCCGGCATGGTATCCCGCGCCCATCAATATCAATCCTGTGATTACAATAACAAAGACCATAAACATCAATCCCATATAAGCTACCGATTGCATAGGTCCATAAAGCGTTTTGTAATCCGGGCCTTTTTTGTCGATGAGCAGATAAAACTTGATCTGATGAATGGTCATCTTAATATCCGCCCAGGCGAAGAAGTCTTTCCAATCCGCATGGAAGCGTGAGAAAAAGGCCAGATACACTCTCCAGACAAACAGGAAGACCAGAAATACTCCAAAGAGAATGTGCGTAAAACGCACATTACCCATTAGAAATTTCCCAACTGTTTCTCCTTTGGACACCGTAAATGGATCAGCAATATAGAAACCGGTAACAATCAGAACAAAGATTGAGAGAGCCATGAACCAGTGATTAATCCGCATGGCCACAGACCACTCTTTTTCGCTAGTGAATTTTTCCACGGTAACCTCCTTATTGCTTACGCCACTTTGAATTTTTTAATCTCTTTTGTCTTAGGATCAATAATATGCACAGCGCAGGCCATACAAGGATCGAAAGAATGAATAGTTCTGATGATTTCCAGCGGCTGATCAACTTTCGCCAGTTTTGTGCCGATCAATGACTCCTCATAAGGACCGCGAACGCCTGCCTTGTCACGAGGTGAGCAGTTCCATGTTGAAGGAACAACAGCCTGATAATTGGAAACAACGCCCTTTTCGATCTTGATCCAGTGTCCCAGCGCGCCGCGCGGCGGTTCCGTCATGCCGCGTCCTTTAGCCGGCTTTTTGGGAACATCGCAACGTGTCCACGTGCGGGTGTCACCTTTCTTGATGTTGGCGATCAATTCATTGACCCAACCTTCGGTATTGTCCGCGACCAGCTTGGTTTCCAGCGCGCGAGCGGCCGTTCTGCCAAGCGTGGAGAATAAAACGGTAGCGGGCAGTCCAGTTGCTTTCAAAGTGGAATCAATAAGTCCCTTGATAGCTTTGTCTCCCTGAGCATAACCTACAACCATACGGGCCAGTGGGCCTACCTCGTAAGGCTTGTTGTCGTAACGGGGAGCTTTGCACCAGCTGTATTTTTCATTGCCCTTAAGATTACCGTTTTTATCATAGCCTGTATAATCGGGATCCGTAGTGCCTTTATAAGGATGCTGAGGTTCTTTGGCAGTATACCAGGAATGCGTCGCATCTTCCGTGATTTTATCCTCATCGATCTTCATGGGTTTTGCCAGATTTCTGTCATTGACAATACCGCGGGGGAAGAGCAGTTTGTTCCAGTCGTCATCCAGCGGGAAACCGCCGTAAGCGAGGTAATTCTTAACACCGCCGCCAATGCCTTTCAGGCCTTCGTCTTTGTAATAATGCGCGGCCAGAAGAACATCGGGTATATAAGCGGTTTCCACGAAGTTCTTCATCTGTTTGAAACGGAACAGGTATTGTCCCATGCGTTCGGCGTCAAATAAATCCATGCCGGATGTTATGCCGCCGACAACCAGACTTTGCGGATGAGGATTCTTTCCGCCTAAAATAGCCATCATCTGCGCGCCGACTTTGGAAACGGCCAGAGCGTCCAGATAATGGGACAGAATAATTAAATTGGCTTCCGGGGGCAGTTTATAGGAAGGATTTCCCCAGTAAGCGTTGGCAAAGGGCCCCAAACGGCCTGATTTGACAAATTTGGTTACTCTTTCCTGAACGGCTTTATAATGAGTTGCCGAACAGTTGTAAGGATCGGAGCAATACCCGCGAGCCATTTCCACAGCCTTTGCGGGATTTGCAGAAAGAGCGCTTACTACATCCACCCAATCAAGACCGTGCAGATGATAGAAATGCATGGGGTGGTCATACAGATACTGCGCCGCATTTATCAGGTTACGGGCAATTCTGGCATTGGGCGGCGGTTTAATGCCGAAGGCGTCTTCACAGGCCAGAATGCTGGCTTCGTAATGCGCATACGTACAAACACCGCAAAAACGCTGAACCATCAAACCGACATCGCGCGGATCGTGGCCTTTCACTATCGTTTCAATACCACGCCAGAGCGTGATACTGCTCCAGGCATCTTTGATAACGTTGTTGTTATCAACCTCCACTTCAATTCTTAAATGTCCTTCAATCCGGGTGATCGGATCGACAATGATTCGTTTAGTCATATTTATTTATCTCCTTTATGTCGGATTCCGCTGGCTACCGCATGGACGGCAACTCCAGCTACGGCCACACCGGTCAATGCAATTCCAATGTTGTCAACGGTTCTTTCGCCGCCACCGTAAGTTTTTTCGTCAAGCGGTTTTTCCAGTGGCGCCATGGTATCCCAGAAGTTGGGTTCCGTGCAGCCGATGCAACCGTGACCAGCCATAATCGGCCAGGAAATGCCATCATTGAAACGGACTTTTGCGCAATTGGCGTAAGTGTAAGGGCCCTTACAGCCGACTTTATAGAGACACCAGCCTTTAAGAGCGCCCTTGTCGCCCCATTCTTCAACGAATTCCGAAGCGTCATAATGCGGTCTTCTTTCACAATAGTCGTGAATGCGTTTTCCGTAAGCCCAAACGGGTCTTCCGAGTCCATCCACAGGGGGCAGGGAGCCGAACATCAGGAAATGCAGTAATGTTCCGGTGAAGTTTACGGCATTGGGAGGACAACCGGCGATGTTTACTGTGGAAATGCCGATGGCTTTGCTGATGCCGACTGCATCGGTGGGGTTGGGCTTGGCAGCTTGAATATTTCCATAGGCTGAGCAGGACCCGATACAAACTACTGCAGCTGCTTTGGTGGCGACTTCTTTGGCAACCTGGATTCCTGTTTTTCCCTTGGGACCAAGAGTTAGATACTTGCCATTCAGGCCACGGGGCAGACCGCCCTCGATAACGCAAATAAATTTGCCATCAAAAGTTTTTACGGCATCTTCCAGGTTCTTTTCAGCCTGATAACCGGAAGCAGCCATCAGTGTCTCATGATATTCCAGCGATATGGTTTCGAGCAGGATATCATCGACATTCGGATACGATGAACGCAGGAATGCTTCAGAGCAACCGGTGCACTCGGCAAAATGCAGCCAGACGACAGGAAGACGGCTGAAATTTTCCGCCGCTTTGGCGACCATAGGTCTGAAAATTGGCGGCAGCATTAAAGCCGCAGTCATCGCCGATGTCCATTTAACGAAATCTCTTCGGTTGAAGCCCCGCTCTTTTAATAGTTCGTGTAGATCTTCCTTTGGTTCAGGAAGATTTTTTTCAACCTGTTCCATGTGAAGTTGACAATGCTTCATTAGATCCTTGTACTGCTTGTCAATCATCTTTTTATAATCGGAATTATTTCCTTTTGCCATACTTCCCCCTTTCAATATTTTAGGCTGTTCACTTGGGTGAAACACGCCAATTCGATCATGATTAATAAAGAACTTCAGTTAAAAATGTTAAGCCAATTTGCTCTTATTTTGATGATAGTCTCATTATAAAAGCCTTTTAAATATGACTGACGTTCATTATCAGAAAAAACGCTATCTGTAAATAAAAAATTAATAAATTTATAACATTGACATAAAATGAAGTATCAATTTGAAATAACTTCACTTTTTATTAATATTAAACAGAAATTGAGTCGGGAAAGTTGAGTGGGAACTAAAATCAGGAAAATAATATAATGGTTATTTCAAAATGAAACTAAAAAGTGTCACATTGCCGCGGATTATTTTTCTTTTATCTTTTTCTCGAAAGCCGCAAGCGCCGAAGGGAATGGCGCAAGGCTCCTTTTGATCACACCCTGCAAAAAAGAAATAGCTACGCCGTAATTTGTGATGGCAACGCCGGATTCCTGTGCTTTACGCAAACGGTTGAGCATTTCCCGGCGATTCATCATGCAGCCGCCGCAATGCAAAATCAGCTTATAATTTTTTAAATCATTAGGATAGTCCCGCCCGGAAGATATATCTATTTGCAAATCTCCGCCGACATACTGCCGCAGCCAGCGGGGAATTTTCACACGGCCGATATCGTCTTCGAGAGCGTGATGCGAACAGGCTTCGGCTATCAATATTCGGTCGCCGGGCTGCAAATTCTCTATTGCAGCCGCGCCCGCGGCCATGATTGCCAAATCGGATTTTTGCCTCGCGAATAATATCGAAAAGGTAGTGACAGGAATGTTTTTCGGAACATCGGCAGTGACTTTGAGAATAGCCTGGGAATCCGTCACGACAATCGCGGGCGGACTTTTCAAGTTGGCCAGTGCGGCTGCAAGTTCTCTTTCCTTGACCACAATGGCTGCCGCGTCATTATCCAGAATGTCGCGGATTGTCTGCACCTGCGGCAGAATAAGCCTTCCTTTTGGAGCTTCCAAATCTATCGGCACAACTAAAACGGCAAAACCGCCGGGCCCAATCAGATCGCCGATCAGCGACGGCGTGCCGATAAAATCAGCAGACGCTTTTTCCAGCAGTTGCTGTTTTAACGCATCCAGATAAGTTTGGCGTTGTGATTCATCACTGCATGAAACCGTCAGAAACATCCCTGTTTTTTCGGTAAGCTTTTTCAACCAGTCATGGGATGGCTGATGCAAATCAATTTTATTGACAATTATTAAGATGGGTATTTTGCGCTTTTGAGCTTTGGCCAAAACCGTATCTTCGTATTTTGTCCAGATATCCGGTTCAACGACAAGAATGATAATGTCGGCGCGGTCGAAAATTTTAGCTGTTTTCTTGAGTCTTGCGCCGGAGAGTTCTGAAACATCATCAAGGCCTGCCGTGTCCAGAAATAGAACAGGCCCGATCGGCAGTAACTCCATGGCCTTTTCCACAACATCGGTTGTTGTTCCGGCCACAGGGGAAGTAATGGCAATATCCTGGCCGAGCATTAAATTAAGCAGACTGGATTTGCCAACGTTGGTGCGTCCCATTAACGCGATGTGCAGCCGGTTTCCTTTAGGCGTATTATCCATTATTTTTGTAACCCAGTGCTGTTAATTGATAAGGGGATAAATATTTATCCACGATTTGTTTACCCAGTTTCTGTTCTAAAAAGAGCCGCATATTTTTATCGGAGCACGTAGAAAATTCGGTGATCAGTTGCGTTGCCCTTTCATAACCGATCGCGGGCAGAAGCGCTGTAATGATCATAGGGCTGCGGTCAAAATATTGCCCGCATTTCTTTTGATCGGCTGCGATGCCTTTTACATATTTTACCAAAAGCGTGTCAACGTTAATCAATAAGTCCAGTGATTCCAAAAGCGCCTGCGCCAGCAGCGGCAGAAATTCATTAATCTGAAGTGTTCCACGGGCTGCGGTATCGGTGATGATACCGTCATTGGCAATAACTTTCAGGCCGGCTTGAATAGCTGCTTCCGCTAAAACAGGATTTACTTTGCCGGGCATGATGGATGAGCCTGCCTGAAGCTGCGGCAGACGAATTTCTCCCAGAAGATTCATCAGGCGCAGATCGCCCGCAATTTTAATCAGATTGACGGCGTGGGCTTTGAGGATGCCGGAAACTTCGACATAAGCATCGGCGTTGGCAGTTTCTCCCATGATATTTTCTCCACGGGAAAGACCTAAGCCCGTTACCTCCCTTAATTTTTCAATGACGGAAAAAATATAGTTGCGTGGCGCGGTAAGGCCGGTGCCGACGGCAGTGCCGCCCAGATTAACGACGCGCAGACGTTCCTCGCATTTGAATGTCCGCCAGCGGTCGCGTGAAAAAGCTTCGGCAAACGCCGAAAACTCCGCGCCCAATGTAATGGGAACCGCTTCCTGCCACTCTGTTCGTCCTAATTTAACTATTTCGCCGAAGGCCTTTTCTTTTTCCTGAAACGCGCCTTGCAGACGGGCGATGCTTTGCGCGAGTTCCCGCAAGGCCATAGTTCCGGCAACTTTAATGGCTGTGGGGTAGACATCATTGGTGGACTGATGCAGATTTACGTCTTCCAGTGGATGAACAATCGTGTAATCGCCTTTGTTGCCGCCTTGCAGTTCAATGGCGCGGTTGGCGATCACTTCATTGAGATTCATGTTGGTTGATGTTCCCGCGCCGCCTTGAAGAGCGTCAACCGGAAATTGATCGGCGAGTTTGCCCGCGATGATTTCTTCGCAGGCGGCAGTTATGGCGTTTGCTTTATCCGTCGATAGATAGCCGTTTTCGGCATTTGCCAGACACGATGCTTTTTTGACCATCGCCAGTCCCCGAATCAATCGGCTGTTGACTTTTATGCCGCTGATCTGGAAATTATGGATGGCTCTTTGCGTGTGAATACCCCAGTAGACATCGCGCGGGACTTCCATCTCGCCTAAGAAATCTTTTTCTATTCTTTGATCGGTCATCTTCTTATTTCAACCACAAAAGCATCAACAAAAAAGAGGTTTGTCCGTAATGGACAAACCTCTTTATACATGATTTTCAGTTAACAGCAAAGCTTCTTATTCATCTTTTCCGTGAGGCAATTCCGTGCCTCTTTTTTTGTATTTGGTGTGGAGAAGCTTGTGCGACTTGTGTCCCAAAGGTTCCTTCAGGAAGTTGGCATACAGTTTCTTAACCGATTCATTTTCATGCGATTGACGGTTCTTCTGAACTTTTCCGTCATCTTTATAAAGAGCGGAAGTGCGCAATACTCTGATTTCGTTGTTAGTGGGGATGGGTTCGCCGCCGCCGGCGATGCAGCCGCCCGGACAGCACATTACTTCAATGAAGGCGTAACCGCCTTTACCTTCGCGAATCAGATCCATCAGTTTGCGGGCATTTCCCAGACCATGAGCAACGGCAATCTTGACATCTCCAAGAGCGCCAACCTTGACGGTAGCTTCTTTGACGCCTTCAAGACCGCGAACAGGCGTGATATCCAGACTCGGCAGGTTTTCGCCGGTTACAACTGCGTAAACTGTGCGCAGAGCGGCTTCCATAACGCCGCCGGTCGCGCCGAAAATGGTGGCTGCACCGGTGTATTCACCCATCGGGGCGTCATAATCTTCATCCTGCAGATTGACAAAGTCAATGCCGCCTTCATGAATCATACGGCCTAATTCTCTGGTTGTGAGAACATAATCAACATCCTGATAGCCGCTGCTGTTCATTTCAGGGCGTTGGGCTTCAAACTTTTTAGCGGTGCAGGGCATGATGGAAACCGAAACGATATCTTTCGGATCGATGCCCGCTGTTTCCGCGTAATAGGTTTTGGCCAGCGCGCCGAACATTTGCTGCGGCGATTTGCAGGTGGAAAGATGACCGAGCATATCAGGATAGAAATGTTCGCAGAACTTGATCCATCCGGGGCTGCACGAAGTAATCATCGGCAGTGTTCCCCCTTCTTTAACTCGTTTGAGTAATTCGTTGCCTTCTTCAATGATGGTGAGGTCGGCAGTAAAATTGGTGTCGAAAACTTTATCAAAACCGAGACGGCGCAGTGCAGCGATCATCTTGCCTGTGACAAGGCTTCCCGGAGGCATGCCGAATTCTTCACCAAGAGCCGCGCGGATAGCCGGAGCTTCCTGCACGATAACATGTTTGGTCGGATCCTGCAGAGCCTTCCAGACCAAATCAACGTCATCCTTTTCATATAAAGCGCCTACCGGGCACACCATGATGCACTGGCCGCAGGCGATGCAGTTGGATTCAATCAAAGGCAAATCAAAAGCAGGAACGACTTTTACTTTGCTGCCGCGATTAGCCGGTGTCAAAACGCTGACAGTCTGAACTTCATCGCAGACGGTTACGCAGCGATGACATTCAATACATTTGCGGCTGTCCCGTACGATAGAAGGACTGGAATGGTCGATCATGTCTTCTTTCAGGAATTGTGTATAATCAAAACGAACTTCTTTAATGCCCACAAATTCGGCGACTTTCTGCAATTCGCAGCTGCCGTTTCTTACGCAGTAATTGCACTCCTGCGGATGATTGGCCAACAGAAGTTCCACCACCATTTTTCTGGCTTTGCGTACTTTCTCCGTATTGGTATGGACGACCATTCCATCGGTTACGGGAAAAACGCAGGCCGCGATCAGACTGCGCTGACCTTCAACTTCCGTCATACACACACGGCAGGCGCCGGGAGTGTGATTTCTTTCCGTCCATGCACAAAGTGTGGGAATGACAATACCGGCACTGCGAGCGGCCTCCAGAACTGTGGAGCCGGCCTCTGCCGTCACTTTACGATTATCGATAGTCAAATTAACGGTTGACATGAAATATTTCTCCTTATCGTTAAAAAATATAAATTAAATAGCCGCGTCGCAACGCAAACAACGACAGGCTTCTTTAATAGCATCTTCAGGTTTGAAGCCCAGTTCCACTTCTGCAAAGCTCATCTTGCGGGTGCCATGATGCATTTCCGGCATTGCCATCTGAGGCACTTCCTCCGTTTCTTCATCAATGACCAGAGGCACATCAATTTTCTCTTTCGCCGGTTTCTCGTAAGCGGGTTCGCCATTGGCTTTGCGGATAGCTGCATCGATATCGTCGGCAGCCTGATGTCCGTCGCCGATAGCCGCTATGACAGTGTCGGGTCCTGTGACAGCATCGCCGCCCGCGAAATAACGGGGGTTGGCTGTACGGGTCTTATATCCCTTGCCGACATTGAAGCAATCCCACTTGTTGATTTCCACGCCGCTCTTCTTATCGATGAAGCTCATATCGGGAACCTGGCCGATGGCGGCAATGACCGCATCAACATTTAAAGTAAATTCAGAACCTTCTATAACAACAGGTTTCTTGCGTCCGCTATTGTCAAAGTCGCCCAGTTTCATGCGATTGCAGGTAATGGAAGATACTTTTCCCTTTGCGCCGTCAATTTTCAACGGGGCAACCAGATAATCAATCTTGATTCCCTCGTCTTCAGCCGCTTTAATTTCCTCTTCGGCTGCCGGCATATCTTGTCTCAAACGGCGATACAGAATGGTGACATCTGAACCGAGTCTTAATGCTACGCGGGCAGCGTCGATAGCCGAATTACCGCCGCCGATGACAGCCACTTTCTTGCCCAGGGTCTTTTCGCCTTTGAGCCATTTGTCTTCGTTGTTGTTGAAGTCGCGCAGGAATTCAACACCGCCGAAAACATTCTTCATATCTTCACCGGGCACGCCCATTTTCTGGCTCTTGTGCGCGCCTGTTGCCAGATAGATAAAGTCGAAATCTTTTTCCAGTTTGGCAAATGTAATATCCTTGCCCACGCGGGTGTTGAGGCGAATTTCCACGCCGAGAGCGCGGATATCATCAATTTCACTATCCAGAATATTACGCGGCAGACGATATGAGGGAATGCCCCAATAAAGCATTCCACCGGCTTTATTGAGTTCTTCAAAAACGGTTACTTTGTAACCGCGTAAAGCCAGATCACGTGCGGCGGTAAGACCGGCCGGGCCTCCGCCCACAACAGCTATCTTTTCTTTGCGTGTGACAGGCACAACATCGATCTTCGGACGAGGCGCGTTATCTGTAATGAAACGCTTCAGGAACTTAATGGCAATTGGTTCATCCATGTTGCCGCGGCGGCATTTGCTCTGGCATTTGTGATCGCAGACTCTTCCGCAAACGGAGGGGAAGGGGTTGCTTTGCAGCAGTATTTTGTATGCGTCGTCAAATCGTTCGGCCCGAATAAGCGCTATATAGGAAGGAATATCCATTTCGATCGGGCAGGTATGCTGACACGGTGATTTGAACATGGCCGAGCATACTGCTGCTACGCATTTATGCTCGCGGATGTGCTGTTCATACTCTTTACGGAAATAACGGATGGTGCTTAAAATAGGATTTGGCGCTGTTTGTCCCAATCCGCAAAGGGCCGCATTTTTGATAACTTCGGCCATTTCTTCCAGAAGTTCAATGTCGCCTTCCTTGCCTTTGCCCTGGGTGATATTGGTCAATATATCCAGCATGCGTTTCGTGCCCTCGCGGCAGGGCGTACATTTGCCGCAGGATTCATCTTGGCAGAAATCCATGAAGAATCTGGCCATATCGACGGCGCATTTGTCTTCATTCATTACGATTAAACCGCCGGAGCCCATAATGGCGCCGAGTTCCACTACTTTTTCATAATCAACAGGAGCGTTTAAATGCTGAATGGGAATACAGCCGCCGGAGGGCCCGCCTAACTGTGCTGCTTTGAATTTCTTGCCTTTGGGAATACCGCCGCCGATATCATAAACGATGGTGCCCAGTTTTGTTCCCATGGGAACTTCCACAAGACCGACGTTGTTAACGTCACCGGTAAGCGCGAATACTTTTGTTCCTTTGCTCTTTTCCGTGCCGATGGATGCGTACCATTTTCCTCCGCGCAGAAGAATCTGGCCGATGTTGGCCAGCGTTTCCACGTTATTCAGAATACTCGGTTTCTGCCACAGACCGGCAACAGCGGGGAAGGGCGGTCTTGGCCGGGGCATGCCTCTTTTCCCTTCAATGGAGGTCATCAGGGCCGTTTCTTCACCGCAGACAAATGCGCCTGCGCCCTGGTAAATTTCCAGATCGAAATCAAAGCCCGTGCCCAGAATATCCTTGCCCAGCAAACCGGTTTTATGCGCCTGATCTATGGCTACGTTTAAACGATGAATAGCCAGCGGATACTCAGCGCGGCAATAAATGTAACCTTGCTTGGAACCTATGGCTTTGGCGGCGATAACCATTCCTTCAAGAACGGCGTGTGGATCAGCTTCCAGAACGCTTCTGTCCATAAAGGCACCGGGATCTCCTTCATCGGCATTGCATAAAACGTATTTAATATCACTTTTGGACTGAGCGGCAAATTTCCATTTCAGGCCTGTAGGGAATCCCGCTCCGCCGCGCCCTCTTAATCCTGAATCGAGGATTTCCTGAACGATTTGTTCCGGTTTCATTTCAGTCAGGGCTTTAGCCATGCCGGCATAGCCGTCACGCGCGATATATTCATCAATTTTTTCGGGATCAATCAGACCACGATTCTTCAAAACTCTCAACTCCTGATGAGCGAAGAAGGGGATGTCCTGCATGGTGGGAATAATTTCATCTGTTGAGGGCTCATGATATAAGAGACGCTCTAAAGTTCTTCCCTTGATTAAATGTTCTTCAACCAGTTCCGGTATATCTTGCGGCTTCAAGCTTACGTAAATTATGCCTTCCGGATAAACAACCATGATCGGTCCCAGAGCGCAAAATCCATTACATCCTGTTTCCACAACCTTTATTTCTTCAGTCAATCCTCTTTTGTCAAGCTCTTCCACTAAAGCTTTTTTTACTGCGGGTTGGCCGGAAGCCTGACAGCCGGTGCCTCCACAGATTAATAAATGCGAACGAAAAACTTTCATTTAGCCTATATCCTCCTTAAGAAATCATCATGCCGTGCAACAATAAGCATGTTAGAGCGAAAAAAATTATCTGGTTACTTCAGATCCTCTGGCCAGTACAAAAGGAGTCTGAATTTCTCCCTCCATGATGTGTCTTTTGAAAACCTGTCTCATTTTGTTGGAATTCATATATTCATATTTTATCGGTTCCTGATTCAGGACTTCAACAGTAACAAGAGGCTCGCGGCTGCATAATCCCATGCAACCGGAAGTGGTTATGACAACATCATTTGCGCCGGCAGCTTCAATTTCCTGAAGCAATGTATCCATAACTTCTTTGGCTCCCGAAGCGATACCGCAGGTTCCCATGTGGACGGTAACTTTGACGCGACGTTCGCCATCCCGCAGGGACATTTCCTTGTGCACTTTATCCTTTATTTTTTTTAAATCATCTATTGTTAATTTCGCCATTGGCGTTTCCTCCCGGCTTTAAATTATTTTATTATGTATTATGTGTATTGAGCTAATATCTCTTTTACCTTGCCCGGCTTGACACGGCCGTGCACGTCTTCATTCACAACAACTACCGGCCCCAAACCGCAGGCGCCTAAACAACGAACGCTTTCCAGAGTAAACATTCTGTCGGGAGTGGTCTCGCCTTCCTTAATGCCGAATTCCTTCTCCAGAGCTTCAGTGAGTGCTTTTCCGCCGCGCACGTAGCAGGCAGTTCCCAGACAAACGCGAACAGTATGCTTGCCTCGCGGTGTCATGGTAAAAAACGAGTAAAACGTGACAACACCGTAAACCCGGCTTAAAGGCAAATTCAAGTCTTTGGCAATCTTTTTCTGCGCTGATAAGGGCAGGTATTCCAGACACACCTGCGCTTCTTCCAGTACGGGAATTAAACTTCCCGGTTTGCCTTTGTGTTTGCTGATAATCTTGTTTAGTTTATCAACTTGTTCTGATGTAAATTCTTTCAAAAGTTCAGTATCTTCCGCCTTCATCAAATTCCTCCTTACGTAATCTTCGTGTTTGTTATGCCCGGGGTTTAATTTCGCTTAAACCTTCGTCAATAACGCCACGAATATATTTTAATATCTCAAAATGATTTATCGGTAAATCATCGATTTCCTTGCGGATTTCACGTGTATCCACTGAGAACCGTTGGTCATTATGCCTATGTTTGTAAATAAAGTCAACAAAAGAATTTCCGGCAATAAGATTGATAATAGTTGCTGAAATATCACCCATAGGCTGCCTGTCCAGATGGTTTAGTTGAAAAGTTGCCTTAAGCCTTGTTCCCTTACCTTTTTCTGATTTCAGATCAAGATTGCCGCCGGCCATTTGAGCGGCATTGGTCAGAAGAGGAATTCCCAATCCGAATCGTCTCACTTTTTTTGTTGTGTAAAAAGGGTCAAAGGCTCTTTTGATTTCCTCTTTGGTCATTCCACAGCCGTCGTCATTTATTTCTATGGAGAGCAAATTATTTGCCGAATCTTCCTTTATATTTATTTCGACTGTTTTAGCCCCTGCACGAACAGAGTTTTCAGCAATATCCAGAATATGTTCGGCAAGCTCCAGCATTTCTACTCCAATACACGACGGCCGTTTTGCCCGGCGAAAGCCATTTTTAATTCCGCCAGGGTTGGTTGTGCAAGCATGATCTTTGTCAGTGCCGTTCCAATGTCTTTTAAGTAATGGGCATCGGAGGAAGTTATAAATGAATAATTATTCAACTCCCTGTATTTAATTCGTGCCTGTTGAAGACCTGTTAGGGACGATATTTCCAACGCGTCAAAATTAATGCTTTCGTCAATAAAGCCGAGTTGGCTCAATACGCTGAAACTTTCCCTGTCTATATGAGAGGCAACGGCTAATCCGTTTTGCTCATGTACGTGGTTCAATAAATCATTTAATGGAATATCAGTAGCTCCGATTAATAATTTATCGTTTATTCCCTCAACCTCGCCATTTTCATTTACAATGGCCTGAACGCCGAAACGGTCTTCATCATTTTTCCCCGCCAGATGCTGATAAACAATTTCCTGCAGCCTGGCTAAATCCGGCAAAGAATCGAATAGAGCTAAAAAATGCACTTCTTCACTTGTTGTTATTTCCATTCCGGGAAATATCTTTAAATTTTTCCCCCGGGCGGCATTGATGACGTAAGAAACATTTTCGGAAGAGTTGTGATCGCAAATGGCAAGAATATCAAGACCGGCGGCGATGGCCCTTTCCACCAGAGCTTTGGGATGCATATCCAATTCGGCGCAAGGTGAGAGACAAGTGTGAATGTGAAAATCACAATTAAAAACTTTAAGCATCGTCTTTTGTGGGAATTAAACAGACATGGCCAAAAGTCTGCGGCAGTTATAAAAACATTTTTATTATTTTTCCGTTTTCAACAAGTTATAAATTCTACCTGTTAATTCAAATGCGGACAAATTTGAAATCAGTATGGGGACATTCTCCTGAATGGCCTTTTCCAGGGTGTCTTTAGCCGGTTCGCAAGAATTAACCAGAATAACAGCCGCGTGCTCTTTCAAGGTGGCTATGGCAACGATATTTTGGTGCACCTGTCTTGTTATCCAGATGTCTCCTTCGTGAGAATTTGCCATTACATCGCTTAAGAGATCTCCCGTATAACCTCCTTTAACATTATTATTCTTAATTCTGTCTGATGCAGATACTACTTTTAAATTTAATTCTTTTGCTATGGTTGCGATGTCCATTATATATCCTTTGTTAATTGAGTAGCGTTAATAGTCATTCTTAAAGAAGTTCCTTTGTTCACTTCCGATGAGATATCGAATTTGTCAGAGTAGAAATTGATATTATGAAGTCCCATACCAGCGCCGAATCCCATTTCTCTTATTTGCTGACTGGCAGTAGAATAACCTTGTTCCATTGCCTGTTCAATATTGGGTATTCCGGGCCCTTCATCAGCTGCTTCAATCTCGACATTTTCCGGTGTGACTGTAAGATTGATAAATCCTTTTCTGGCGTAAGAAACGATATTGATTTCGGCTTCATAAGACACAATGGCGGACTTTCGAACAACATCGCCAGGCAGTCCTTTTTCTTTAAGGATAGCTTTTATACGCATAGAAACTGTCCCAGCAGCATTAAAATTACCGCCTTCAATATTAAAACTATACTTATTTAAAGTGTTTTCAGGTTTGTTCACTGCCGGTATCAACTTTTTCCAGGCAGCCGACTATGCCTTTTGCGTAAAGACGGCCCGCCGTTTCAAATAAAATGTATTTTGTTGTTAAAATGGGAATTTGAAGACTCTTAGCCATAGATATGGTTTCTGCAGGCGGTTTTTTCCCGCGAACTAAAATTATCGCGGCCATATCGAGAACATTTGCGATTCTCACAACCTGCGTATTAGTCAGGCCGGTCAACAAAAGACAGCCCGCCTTCGCAAAGGAAAGGACATCGCTCATTAAGTCTGCTCCAAAAGCGGTTGTGACTTCAATATCTAGTTTTTCATCACCAACAATAACATCGGCATCTAACATTTCTTTAACTTCTCTTAGTTTCAATATCTATTCCTCACACAGAAAAAATCCGGCGATTTCTTTTTAAAATATAGAAAATATTTTAATTTCCACTATCATATATTAAACTTTATTGTCAATAAAATCATTTTGGTAACTGGATTATACATTAAGTAAATTAATAGCCGTACTGACCGCTTTCAATGAATTTTAAATCCAACTTACTGACAGATCTTTCAGCGGCATTAGCAAAAAATGTAATTTCCCAATTAATCCTCTTTAGTTCATCAAAGGAGTTCCGATATTTATTGGTTGTGAAAACTGTCACCGTTGACTTTTTTCAGACAGCCAACAATACCTTTACTATAAAGGATACCGGCTGTTTCAAATAAAATATATTGCGTAGCTAAAATCGGAATTTGAAGTTCTTTAGCCATGTCAATAGCTTCAGTAGAGGGTTCTTTTCCTCTAACTATGATAATAGCGGCAATATGCCTGGCAGCAGCCGTTTTAATGACTTGAACATTTGTTAAGCCGGTCAATAAAAGACTTCCCGCTTTTGCAAAAGCCATTACATCGCTCATCAAATCAGCTCCAAAAGCCGTAGAAACCTCAATATCTAAATTCTCCTTGCCAACGATTACATCGGCATCTAATACTTCTTTAACTTCTCTTAGTTTCAAATAAACTCCTTATAGATAAGAAACTTGACGTTTATTGTTTGGGTGTACAAAGTGTTTGATTATATTAAAAATGTCGTATTAATCAATACTTACTTATGTGTTTTCTAGCATAAATTAATATTCAATGTCAATGAGATTATTAGGGGAAATGAACGATATTCAATTTGTGACCGCTAGTTTTTTTCTTAAAAAAACTAATTGTGAGATTACAATAAAAATACGACTGCATTTACCCTTGACATGGTTTTACTGTAATGATAATGACCTGCACACTTTTAACATGTCGGGGCGTGGCGCAGTCTGGTAGCGTATCTGAATGGGGTTCAGAGGGCCGGTGGTTCAAATCCACTCGCCCCGACCAGTAAAATCAAGGGGTTAACCAATGTTTGGTTTGCCTCTTTTATCTTATAAGCTCATTCTGTCCCGCCAGTGAAAAGGGTAAACATTGAATGGACATGATTTATACAAAGAAAATCTTCAATATTATAAGCGCCAGTAATTAATTCCATTGGAGATGGCTGACTCCGGTGCAAAAACCGCCTTTACATCTAATAAAATCGGTTGTTCCTTACGACACAGGCCGGCAATACGCTGAACACCCATTGATTTATAAGTGCTGTGTGCTACTGCTAGAACGACAGCATCAACGTCTTTTATAGATTTCAGCGGAACAAGTCCAATGTTGTAGAGGCGACGTGCTTCTTGAGGTTCGGCCAGAGGATCGTGAACCAAAATCTCTACGCCGTAAGTCTTTAGTTCATTGATAATATCAATAACGCGTGTATTGCGCAGATCCGGGACATCTTCTTTGAAGGAAAGTCCCAGAATGGCCACACGGCCCTTTTTTACCTGTATATCGGCGGCAATCAGCATTTTGATTGTTCGTTCCGCGATATACTTGCCCATATTATCATTAATGCGCCGACCGGAGAGGATTACCTCCGGATGGTAACCGATACTTTCTGCCTTATAAGTTAGATAATAAGGGTCAACGCCTATACAATGACCACCGACAAGACCCGGACGGAACGGTAAAAAGTTCCATTTTGTTCCGGCTGCCTCCAGGACTTCCAGGGTATCAATATTCATTTTGTTAAAAATAACAGCCAACTCATTCATTAACGCTATATTAATGTCGCGTTGCGTGTTTTCAATGACTTTTGCCGCTTCAGCAACTTTTATGGACGATACTCGGTGCAATCCCACCTTGACTACCGAACTATATATTCCTTCAATTAAATCCAGCGTGGCCGCATCGGAAGCGGAGATTATTTTAACCGTGTTACTGACAGTGTGTGTTTTGTCACCGGGATTGATGCGTTCGGGAGAATAGCCGATTTCAAAATCTTTGCCGAAACTCAACCCGGATGCTCGTTCCAGAATAGGAATACAAATATCTTCCGTTACCCCGGGATATACGGTGGATTCATAAACCACGCAGGAACCGGCGGATAAATATTTGCCGACAATTGCCGATGCATTTTCTAGGTTGGAAAGATCAGGAACATTAAAGTGGTCCACCGGCGTGGGAACCGCTACGATAAAAAACTTGCATCCGGAAAGATCAGTAGACTTGGAAGTAAACAGGATTCTTAGTTTTTTTAATTCAGCGTCGGACAACTCCATTGTATAATCGTGTCCTTTTTTTAATTCCGCCACAGTTATTTTACTGATATCAAATCCGATGACTTTGAAATGTCGCGATAAGTGCGCTGCCAAAGGCAAACCGACATACCCCAATCCGATAATGGCAATTTTGTTCTTTCCCGCAAAAAATGATTGAGCCGTCAAAGTTTGTCTCATAAATCTGCTCCTGATTAGTATTTACCCGGTTAGTATTTAAAGGATATGTTTTAAATTTACATAGTTAATAGATACTTGTCAATCTTAAAAAACGGCAATTGACCTGCCACGATAATTTGAACATCTTTTCATATTGCATTTAACGGGTGACATAATATATGACATGAACAATAAAAAATAATCCTTATTAATGTTTCCATTTAAAATAAATATACATTGTACGAATATAAAGTAATACCAAAAAAACAGTTAACAATCATTTTGAGTGTGATAAGATATGAAAAATAAGATCAAATGGATTTGGAGAGGAATTTTTCTTTCCCTATTTTTAATAATTATTCTTGTTTTTTTGTTCCGGGTTCCTATCCTGACGCGAGCAGGTAAATTTATGGCTCCCCAAGGTAATTATATTGCTGATGCTGCCATTCTGGAAGGTACTGAAGCCATTGATAGGGATATAGTAAGAAGTGGGATGAATTTGCTATCAGCAGGGAAGGTCAAGCGATTATTTATAGTATTGCATCTAATTGCTCCATCCGACAGACCTTTTGCTTTCGATGAAAACTACCCGGATCTCGTTAAGAAAAAAATGCTGGCTCTTGGGCTAAAAGATAGAGATTTCAGAATCATTATAACCCACATTCATAATCCAATAACCTTGACAGCGGCGAGAGGGGCAATGGATATTATTTCTAAGGAGAATGTCAAGAGCGCTATCCTTCTATCAACAGGATTTCATACCCGGCGAAGCTATCTCATATATCAATATGTATGCATTCCGTTTCAAATTAAAATCTTCCCCTATGCCTGCGTTAATTCATATCAACTTGACCATTGGTGGTCTCAAGATGAGGGATTACGCGACTTCGCTACGGAACTTCCTAAGCTGGCTTATTATTTAGCAAGAGGGTACATTCCCCTTAAATTGTCTTACTAACTTTATTACTGTAAACAGCTCCCAATTCGCCGGTTCATTCACCCAACTTAAGTTTGCTTATATTATCCGCGTGAAGACTGCCCAGATACAAATACCCCGCATTCTCCTTCGCTGATGTTACATCGTAAATATGTTGCCCTGTCGGATCCTGCAATGTTTCTGTTATGAACCCGTTTTCATCGAGGGCTGCCACAAATCCATACCGTTCGGATTTAGACCACCACGATACAGGCAGCCTGCCCAGAATTGATTTAATTCTTGGATATTTTTGCAACATATCGAGCATATCGTTTCTGACAGTGAAAAGAGCAAGCCAGAACTTCCCCTTTCCATTGGACGATATTTTATCCGGGAAACCGGGAAGATTTTCGATGAACATATCGCTCATTCCGGCTTTTGGCCCGGTAAGCCAGTATCTGTGTATACGGTATTTATAGGTTTCGTTAACCAGCACAAAATCCTCGTTCATGGATAACGCCACACCATTGGCGAAATTAAGTCCGTGTAGCAGCACTGTCACTGTGCTGGTGGCGGGATCGTATCGCATGAATCTCCCGTGTGATCGCGCCTCGAGCATATCAAACAAATAATCTTTAAATGGGAATTTGTCGGAAGCGTCTGTAAAATAAATAGTCCCGTTTTTTGCGACATCGAGCGAGTCGGTGCACCTAAATGGCACGCCATCCGCCGATGTCGCCAGAATCATGATCGAGCCTTGGGGGTTAACAGAAAGAAGGCCCTTGTTGGCGTCAGCTACAATAAGGTTGCCTTTTTGGTCAAACTTCATGCCCAGAGGACGGCCCCCTGTATTAGTAAAAGTCTCGATAATGCCGTTAGAAAGGAGCCGTGATATTGTTCCGTCCGGGGTTCCGAAATAGATACGGCCTTGATCATCCACCGCAATTTCAACGGGACCGTTGACTTTTCCTTTGGCCAGTAGATCCGCTTTTTGCAAAAGATCATTGGGCTCCAGCACGCCGGTCATTTCCGGTCTTTTTGGAGCATTATAGGCGACAGGGTCTATTGGTGATTTTATAGCGATTAAAAAAGTGATTACTAATAGAATGACAATTACTATAGCTGCTAAAACAATTTTTTTAAACATTCCCAACTCCTTGTGATTATTTTTAAGATTCAGCTTCTGCATTACTAAAAATTATTGAAATAAATTGGTTTATGTTAATACCTTTTTGATTTTTGTCTGTCAAAAGAATATTGTCATGCCGATCAAAAGGTATCATGCCATACATTTGCGATTAATCTTTAATTGACATACAAAATATTTTTTCTTATACGTCTTTCCGATATATGTACTATCTAATTGATGATAAATACTTGCCGGGGAAAGTTCCTTTTTCAACATTTTTGATTATTTTTATGGCATATCTCTGGAAGCGATAAAATTTATCTTGAACATCCATATCTTTGCAATTTTCGCCCGGAGCCATTTCTTTAATAACTTCTGCCATTGAAAGTCCTTTCTTACGGTAATCATAAACTTTCAAATAATATTTAAGTTCATTAGATATCAGTCTGGTTGATGTCATGCGAAATTTTCTTAATCCGTTGTCCGCTTCCTTTACGGTGGTTGTCTTTTTATAAATGTCCCTGAGTCTCTTTATCTGTTTAGCAATCATTTTCATGTCTTCTCGACCGACGACAGGAACAGCCAAAAAAATATACTGAGTTTCATGGTTGATTATTTCCCAAATTTGTTTTTGATTTGGGAGCGATTGTGAATCGCTATCCCAATTAATCAGAGATTTAAAATACAGGCTGGAATAAGACTCCTTATCTCTCAGATCAAGCACAGGGCGTGATCCAGGTAAACTTCCGTTTCTTCTTCGCGGCTCATTACACCAGTCATCAAATGATTTTTCAAATATGTTTCCAAAAAATATCAAATAATTTAAAAACACTTCATAAGAAGCGCTGAAAAGATCTTCTCCAAGCTCACCATAATTTTTGCAAAATTCTTTATATTTTTCACTTCTCTTCAAATACTCCCACCACAATCGATAGACTTCCATTTTTTCTTCTTTTTCCGTCATATTGTCTTTCCTTTTTGCAGAATTCGGCAGCGAGCGCATTCCCCGTAGCTTGCTGCGGAGAACTTCCATTCGGTAGAGATAGCAAACACTTTTAAACCTTTCCTGGAATTTCATCAAGTCTAAAAGAACGTTTTTGCTTCCTTCGTAACAGCATGGTTTTTTGTTTAATCTGTTTGTCATTTGGTGAATTTAACCTAAAAATGGGGAAAATGACCATATTTTTAGGAAGCCAACAGCGCCATTTATGTATAAGGTCACGATATTATACACTAATTTATAATGTTGTTTAGGGCATAAATATTGCAGTATTATTAGTAGAATAAGCTTGAAAAGGGCAAACCACTTGAAAAGGTGGGGCGCAAAGTTACTGACCTAAGTCTTCATAGGAAGATACGGTGGCAGAACTGCCGGGCACATTCAGAGCCCTCCATAAAATCTGAACAACAAATAACACACAAAAGGGAAATAATGTCATTTTTTTGAATTATTTTGCCTGTTGTTTACGAAAAATGGAGGTGCTATCGTGAAAAGAAGTAAAATTTTAAATAAAATAGGCGTAATATTTGTAGCTTGCCTGCTCATATCTTTATCTCCTCAAGTAGTTATAGCTGCCACTTACTATTCCGATTTTGCCACTGGTTTGGATA
>Ga0074045_10000546_pt1 | contig 36695 bp, 30 predicted proteins | sample BogForMeECP23OM2_FD_94442 | JGI IMG/M metagenome (GOLD analysis project Ga0074045, IMG submission 94442) | Bog forest soil microbial communities from Calvert Island, British Columbia, Canada - Bog Forest MetaG ECP23OM2 | ecosystem: Environmental > Terrestrial > Soil > Wetlands ...
AAATTCTAACGAAATGTGCTTGAACAGCAAAATCGAAAGTACTAGCGTCTTTGGAACTCTAAAAAGGTCAGTCGCTAGGAACACTTTTTGCGAGAATTCCCTATTTGATGTGTTCCGGGCCAAATTTCCTCTCATCAACATGAAAATAAGCCATTTATCATTACTCTTCGTTCGTAAATCGTTCCCTGGAAATTTTTTCGGACACAACCACCAGTAACTGTCCCACTAGGAAGCCAGGACGGGTGCCTGCCCACTGCTCTGAACCCGTACTTCCGTCCAGTTGTTGCCCTCAAGTGCGTGCCCTATACATTAGGGAGCAGCAAGTATCGGTGAAGCGGGTGTACTCGGTGGAGTGTAGGTAACAAAAAGCGCCAGTCGGCAGTTGTTGGGCGACAGGCACCCGGGCGAGACCGCATTCGCCGATATCGTGATTCGTGCGATTTGCTAGAAAGAATGGAGTTGCGTGATGAAAGCGAAGAAGAAACTCGAGAAGGGCTTCTCACTCTTAGAAACTTTACTGGTCATCGGCATCATTGGAGTGATGACGGGCATCGCGATCATGGGAAGCGCGGGTCCGGTGCAAACGTATACCGCCAACGCGGCGATGGACGTTGTGTGCAGTCAATTGAAAGTCGCCCGGCAGATCTCTATCAGCCAACGCCGCTATGTGCAGGTTACGATCAACCAGGCAAACAACACGATCAGCTATCAAACGTATTCTCTGACTTTCGCGCCCGAAGGCCTTTTGACGACCGTACCTCTTCCTCCTCGTACCTCGATTATGCTGGAGACTGGCATTCCTGACACGCCGATGGCGTTTGGCAACACCGCCCCGGTTTATATCGGCGGCGTAAGTGGCGGGCCTCCGAGCGGAATGTTCTTCACCCCCACGGGCTCCTTTTCGGACGGCACTTTTTACAATCCGATCAACGGAACAATTTTTGTCGGGATGCCGAACCAACCCAATACCGCAAGAGCAGTAACCATACTGGGAAGCACCGGCCGGATTCGGCCGTATGTGTGGACTTCCCATTGGACGGAATAGGAGTCGCCAGATGGAAAAATTGCGCAGAGCCCGGCGTCAAAGAGGATTCACCTTAATCGAGACCATGGTTGCGATGGGAGTTTTGTCCTTTGGCATCCTCGCCCTTGTCGGTGTGTTCACCCAGGGGCTGAAAACAAACTCGACAAACCAGATCCAGTTCATTGCCCAGGCCAAAGCCCAGGAAGCCGTCGAAGATATTTTCACGGCACGAAATACGCAAACGTTGACATGGTCCCAGATTACCAACGTCAGCATGGGAGGCGTATTCCTGGACGGGCCGCAACCGCTGTTGGCTCCGGGCCCAGACGGTCTGGTGGGAACAGCCGATGATCTTACAAATCACCCTGACACCATCATCGTGGGACCTCCGGGAAGCAATGATATTCAAAGCACATCTGGAGACACGGTCATCAATTTGAACACGATGATGACGAGAACGATCGCGTTCACTCCGGTTGCGGGTAACGCCAATCTTCAGGAAATTAAAGTGACCATCACCTACATAGTCCAAGGCCAGACAAATCAGTTTGTATTGACAACGTACATATCGAGCTTCTCGTGAGGCATCTGATGAGCGTTAAATCAAATCGCAAGAGCGCCGGGTTTACCCTCGTTGAATTGATGATCTCGATGGGGGTTACCATGACATTGTTGTACGCGGCCGTGAGTATGTTTCAAAACGCATCGCAGTCCAACACGATCGTCTCGCAGGGAACGGAAATGACCGACAATTTGCGTGTCGGATTGAACCTGATGCAGCAAGACTTGCAGCAGGCTGGAACCGGCATTCCCACGGGCGGAATTCCCATCCCCTTTACTTCCAACGGAGCGGCAAGTCCTTGCGGGATCACGGCTGAGCCCAACCGCCCGACGCTAACGGGTTCCACAACATTTCGTGCTTGCAATACGGCTCTTCCCGCAGTTGAGCCGGGATACATGCTGGGGCCTCTTGTGACTGCACCTGACGCGACCACCAGTGCTCCGACGGACGAGATCACCATCTTGTATGCCGACAACACGCTGGGCACCGACATTCGGCCGATTAACATTCCTGCGAATCCGGGTCCGCCGGCTCAGCCAGCCTGCAACGGGACCTTGACCATCGCGGGAACTACACTGAATGTGACCTTTGATCCGAGTGCGTCGTGCTGGCCCCCTGCTCAGCCCGGAGTTCAGTTAAATCCCGGCGATCTGGTTATGTTCTCAAACACCATAGGCAGCACCCTGATGGCAGTCACGACGGCGTCTGGAAATAATGCGACGTTTGCACCGGGAGACGCGTTTAACCTGAACGGACGCGTTTCCGATAACGCCGGAACCATCTGGCAAATGCAAACTTCGCCGACCTGCGGAGGAACTCCGGCGTGCTTCCCCCCGACGACGGCTCTGCGCATTTGGATGGTTTCTTATTACCTCGATAACATCACCAGCCCACCGTACGTCCGGCTCATTCGCCGCGTAAATTTTAATTCGCCAACTCCGGTCGGGGAGACGCTCGAGAACTTGCAGTTCACGTATAACTTTGTGGATGGCCTGACCAATCCGACAAATCAGCCGGTTATTCCCACGGGTGACACGGAATTACAAATTCGTTCCGTCAATGTGCTGCTCGGTGCGAGAAGCACGTTCTTAAGTCAAACTGGAAACCAACCGAAGTACGCGCGAAATAACCTGGTGACGCAGATCAGTTTTCGCAGCTTGGCTTACACCAATCTGTATCAATGAGGAGTATGCAATGAACTTGAATTTGCTGAAAAAATCCAAGCGGGTTCGTAAACAGGCAGGTATCGCCCTGGTCACGACTCTTCTGCTCCTTTTTATGATGTCTAGCCTCCTGGTGGGCTTCTCGATCCTTCTGGCTTCCAGCCAGAAACAGGCGGGTACGAGCACCGACCAGGTGACCGCTTTCTACGGCGCGGAAGCTGGCATGGAAAAAATGACTTCCGACTTGGGCAATTTGTTCAACATAACCTATTCGCCCAGTATCGCTCAGATTAATGCTTTGGAGACCGTACCGCCGGTTGTGCCCGGCGTCAGTTTCTTGGAAGAAAGTGGCAGCAGCGGCTACCTGATTACGCCCCTGGCTGTCGATAGCAATGGAAACCCCGCGCCAACAATTTCCACGATCAAGTCCGGAACCTACCAGGGCATGACCGCCATGGCAACGGAATACACCTTGATGACCAATGCGCGGACGCCGGAAGGATTGGAAGTGACACTGAAGCGCACGACGCAAACGGTGGGTATTCCGATGTTCCAATTCGGAATCTTCTGCGATCCCGATTGCAGTTTTTTCCCTGGTCCTAATTTTAATTTTGGCGGTCGCATGCACACCAACGGCAACTTGTATCTCGCAGCCGGATCTACCTTAACTATGTCTGACAAGGTTGATGCGTATAAAGATGTTATCCGCGATTCGCTTTCCAACGGCTACAACACCGCGAGCAATTACCCCGGAAACGTGAACATCACGATATCGCCCGGAGGCTCGAGCTATCGCAATTTGGCTTACAGCGAAGGCAGCATATCCGGCCTGACACTGGCTGCAATTCCGACATGGCCCACGGTCTCGCAAACGAACTATAACGGAAACCTGCAGAACGGAGCAGGCAGTCTGTTTCCTGCGTTTGCCGGAAACTCCAAAAAATTGAACCTGGGTATCGTGACGATTGGTGCCGGCGCAACCCAATCGATCGACCTGATCCGCCGCTCGATTCCAGGAGAAGGGCTCAACGTAACTGCAGAACGCTACTTTTCGCAGGCCAGCTTACGAATCCTGCTGTCTGATGACCCAACTGACATTATGAATTCGACGAGTTGCCTCGATGGTACGGTCCAGCCATTTGATCTTGGCAAGATGGCCACAACTCCTCCCGCCAATTGGGGTACATCAGCGTATGCTCCGCTGGTCCAGTTGGATACGAAGATGAAGGCTCTTGGCGTTCCGGAACTGCCCCTGGCTCTCTCTGGGGCATTAGGCGGTGCCGGCTATAATCAAGGGGCTCTGGGCGTCACGCCAATAGACGGATACTGGCAGCCAGCTGGGTATCCCGCCATTCGCGGATTCCTGAAAATCGAAGAACAGCTTACCTACGGATCGAGCACCGGTTGCGGAACCTGGAAGGATGTCACTCTCGAGGTCCTCAGCTATGGATACGTGGGACGCAATATTGACCCCGTTCCCCAGTCGTTTGATGGCCAGAATATGAACCCCCAGTGGTATTCGGATTCTTCACTAAATATGGGCCTTGGAGCTTCACCCGGTTTGCCCAACCCGCCCAGTCAGCAGCTTGCCTATCAGAATTCACCAGCATACCCGCTCACAAGCTTGCCGACACAGTTTACTGGCATAGTTACGCCCGCTTCGAATCCGAAGTATTCATGCCCTGATCCCCACCCTTACGCGATCATTCGCCTGGAACGAATCCGCGATAATCCGAGTACGGTGCCGTTCCAGGGCGGAACCTACAAGGTGCCGGTGACGAACCTTCCAAAGGTTGCCACTGTCGCACAAGTATGCGGTTTGAATGCAGTGACCGGCCAACCAGACCCAGCTCTTACCGCGACTGATTTTTGGCCGAATGTCCTCTTTGACACGCGCGAAGGTACTTTGCGGGACACCTCCATGAACGCGGCGAACCTGCCTACCTTGAATGGTGCAATGAGCTACATCGAAGTGGACGGCAAAAATCTAGCGGGTTGGTTCGGGGGAAAGATCAACACATTTGTCACCTCTGGACAAGGCACCAAGGACCCGGCCGTCGCACCGAATGATTTCGTCTTCTATGTTTCTGACCGGCGCGGGAACTATGCCGGTTCGCAAACTCTGACTGGTTCTTGGCCGCCCGTCTCCTACACCCGAAACGAGACCGGCGAGTACGGCTGGACCGATATCGTAAACCTTACCAGCAGCAACGGATGCCCGAACGTGGCTTTGGATACGGGCGAAGACATCGACAACGTGAATGGAACGTCGTATGGACTTTTCTGGTACGGCGCGAGCGCAAACTATATCCATGCACCCGGCGTAAGTCCATACGCTTCGCTTCTGAATGGACAACTGGGTATCCTAAGCAACGTTTCTACCAAAGCTTTGGCGCCGAACATCTCTTGCGGGACGCCAACCTACAGCAGTACAGACGGGATCTGGCCCATGATGGTGGCAACAAGCGCTAATGCGCCGCGGGAAAATCCTCCGCTATTCTTCCGTCGAGCTATAAAACTGGTAAATGGTGCCAATTTGACGGCCGTAGGACCGTGCCCCAGCGGAGTTAGCTGTGGGCTCACGGTCTCATCGGAAAATCCCATTTATATCCAGGGGGACTACAACGCCAACGCCGCCGGCAACACAGGTTTCGCCGATTCGAACGAGATTGCGACATCCGTCGCTGGCGATGCGGTTACCCTGCTGTCGGTCATGTGGAACGACGCCAATTCGTTCAGCAGCACCTACAATATGAACAATCGCGTGGGCGCGACGACCTACTACCGCACAGCCGTCATTGCCGGAAAAACGCAATCGTTTCCGAATCCCTCGGGCACGTCTCAGGACTTCGGCACCGATGGCGGTGTGCACAACTTCCTCCGGTACATCGAGAACTGGGGACCCGCAACGCTTAACTATGAGGGTTCCATGGTCGCCCTCTACACCAGCCGCCAAGCCATTGGCACCTTTAAATGCTGCACGACGGTCTATAGCCCTCCGGGCCGTGGATATAACTTTGACACCAACTTCCTGAACCCGACACTGTTGCCGCCGCGGACCCCGCTGTTCCGTGCGATCAACACCACGGGCTGGACCAGACTGTTGCTGCCTGGTCAGTACAACTAACAATCGCAGCATAGTGTTACGTTCACTTCCGCAAACGTCCCAGCTCCCTGCTGGGACGTTTGCTTTTTGTGCTAGGACCCCGCGCCTGCGCAGATCTTTCGTGGTATCGTTCTTAGTAGCGCCTAAGTTCATTCCTGGCTTGGAAGGCTATGAATCCACTGGAAACACTGAGTCTCGTTCTTGGCGCAGGATTTTCCTCCGGGCTGAACTTGTATGCCACGGTAGCCACCCTGGGGCTGTTGCAAAGATTTGGGCTGATCAATCTGCCGGAACACCTGCATGTGCTGGCGAATCCTTTTGTGCTGGGAATTGCCGGCGTTCTCTACGTCGTGGAGTTTCTGGCCGATAAATTCCCTTATATCGATTCGATCTGGCAGGCCGTACATACCTTTATAGGGCCGCCGGCTGCGGGATTGCTGGCCTTCAGTGCGACGGCGGCGGCACCACCCGCACTGCGATGGGGTGCGGCGCTGCTGGCAGGAGGCATTGCTTTAACTTCGCACGGAACAAAAGCGAGCGCACGCGCGGCAGCCAACATGACCCCGGAGCCGTTCAGCAATTGGGCCTTGAGTTTTGGCGAGGATGTTTTAGCGGTATGGCTGACGTGGTTTGCGACAGCTCATCCCGTAATTGCAATCATCGTCGTAGCGGTCCTGGTGGTGATATCACTCTATTTACTGCACCACCTGTTCTATTTTCTGCGGCGCACGCTCGACAAATTAGCCGAAGTGTGAGTTCACGCGGCCCCCGCTGTCATGCCGGGGCACGCATGATTATTTCACGTAAGTCGCAAGCCAATCGAGAAACGTCTTATACCAGAGCTGGCTGTTTTGCGGCTTCAGCACCCAGTGGCCCTCGTCAGGGAATATCACTAATTTTGATGGCACCCCTTGGCGCTGCAGCGCGGTGAAAAATTCCAGCGACTGCGTGTAAGGGACGCGATAGTCTCTCTCGCCGGCGATTACCAGAGTTGGCGTCTTATATTTTGCCAGGTCAGCTGCGTAAGTTGAAGCCGACCATTTTTTATAATTCTCAGGTGCCGACCACGGAGTGCCTTGCATGTCGTGCTCTTCAAACCACAACTCTTCTGTCGCATACATTGAGACTTTATCGTAAACGCCCGCGTGGCTGATGATGGCTTTGAAACGGTCGGTGTGGGTGTCCAGCCAGTCAGCCATATAGCCGCCGTAGGAGCCCCCAGCCGCAGCGAGTTTATTCCTATCGATAAACGGATACTTGGCGATTGCAGCGTCGATGCCTTTCATGACGTCAACGTAAGGTCTGCCACCCCAGTCATTGGTAATTTCATCGGTGAATTTCTGGCCATAGCCGGTCGAGCCCCGGCGATTGATCATCAGCGTTACGTAGCCTGCGCCGGAAAATACCTGGGCGTTCCACCGATAACCCCAGGCATCTGACCACATGGTTTGGGGGCCGCCGTGGAGGAGCACCAGCGTTGGATATTTCCTGCTTGGCTCAAAATCGGGAGGCTTGATGAGCATCGCTTCGACGCGCGTGCCTTCGGCACCCTCGAACCAGAATGTTTCCGGAGGACTCAATTGCACGTTTGCGAGGATCGAATCATTGGCGTGGGTCAGTGGCTTCAGATCATTCCCCTCGCCGGTTGCGACGAACAGTTCGCCAGGCAGGGTCAGGCTGGTGCGTTCGGAGACAAGAGTTTTTCCATCGCGGCTAAAGGAAAAGGCGGCGTTGAAGCCGTCGAGCAATTTTCTCGGAGTGGCGCCGGCGCGCGGTTCTATTGAGTAGATGGGCTGCAGTGTCTCATTCTCGGCAGTGAAGTAAATCGTTTTGCTGTCGGGCGACCATGCTAACTCAGTAACGCTGCGGTCAAAATTTGCGGATATATTTTCAAGCTTCTCAGACTTGCGGTCGTAAAGCATTAATTGCCAGCGATCCGCTTCGTAACCCGCGGTAAGTTGCGCATGGTAAGCGATGTAATTTCCGTCGGGCGAATAAACGGGATTGCCGTCAAAGCCGGGGTTTTTGGTGATGCGCTTCGATTCGCCACCACCGACCGGAACAAGGAATAGATCTCCGTTGGTGCTGGTTGCTTCCACTTTGTCGCTGACGGCGGTGTAGCAGATTTCCTTGCTGTCGGGGGAAAAATTGATATCAGTTGAGCCACCGCGCTGGTCGGGAGGAATATCGTAGTCGGCAGACGGAGTAAGGTCGCGGGCTGGGGTACTGGCATCGGCCGGTTGTATAAATAAATGGCTGCGCTTCCCGTCGGACCAATGATCCCAATGCCGAAAAAGCAAACGATCGTAAATACGAGCCTTTACCTTGCTCTTTTCTTTGTCCTCATCGCGCTTGGCATTGCAGGCATCGTCTTTGCAATCGAGGTAAACGGCCGAGGTAAACGCGATGTTCTTGCCGTCCGGGGACCATTTGAACAAATCAGCACCAGTCGAGAGTGTGGTGAGCTTCTTCGCTTCGCCGCCATCCATGGGCAGCAGGTAGACCTGAGAATTTCCGTCGCGCGAGGAAAGAAAGGCGAGCGATTTTCCTTCTGGTGACCACGAAGGGGAGTTGTCGTGGCCGCTTTGCGTGAGCTGTATGGGATCGCCTCCGCTTGTCGCGATCAGCCAGATGTTGCTGACGCTGCGGTTGGTCTCTAGATCCGGCGTGGAAATGGTATAAGCAACCAATTTACCGTCGGGGGAAAGTTCGGGGGCCGCGATGCGGTGGAGTTTGATGAGGTCGTCAAAGCTCATGGGATGTTTTGTTGTGGTCTGCGCTTTTGCATCGCCATGAACATTTGCGAATCCAACAAACACGAAGATCAAAACCATTCTCATCGCCCGCTTTGCGGTCATGCTTTTCTCCTCTGACGATTCTCGATTTCAACGCTGGGTTAGCACCTGTTACCAAAACAAAAGATGATGTCACGAGCGGCGCGGCAATACCAGCGATGTCTACTCCATCGCTCGGATGGCTTTGCCCAAGGCCCAGATGTATCCATCAGGGTCGGCCAAGCTAACTTCACGCCAGCCGTGGGGATAATCCTTCGATGGCTGCAGAATAACTGTGCCCGCGCTTCTGGCGCGTTGCTCGATTGCGTCGGGATCGACGCCGAGGAAGCGGAGTTCAGTTCCACTCCCGCGCAAGCCGGTTTTCTGCAATCGCAAATAGGATGGATGGTGATCGTAAGTGTGGTCCGCGTGAAGCATGAAGGCCCAACCGTTAAGCTCGAGTGCCGCGAAGTCTCCATCGGCATAGCGAACCTTCACGCCTACGACGTCCTTATAAAACCTGACAGAGTTTTCCACATTTCGCACCAGCAGATTCACGGAAAACTGTGGCATAGCCCGGCCATAATCACCCGCGGGCATGAAGGGATCACCCGTTCTCGTTCTGGTCATGCTTAGCTCCGGACTGCCAACCGACGGACAGCCAACCAATTGATGAGTGCGATCGTGCAGGTCGCGGCGACGACGGTGAATTCTCCGCGGCCCATTTGTGCAAGTAAAATTATAGAAAACAAAATGCCAAGTCCTGCAAATAAGTAAGGCGCCGGCAATTTGAACTGTGTTTCCTGGGGCTTCCTAGTGCGCAGGACCGGGACGGCCAAAGCCATCGCCCCGTACACGGCGAGCCGTGAGACGGCCGAAAGCACTGCATTCCACTCAAAATTTCCTAGCAGCGCAAATGCGAACACCAGAATCGCATAGATGAGAATAGAAACGTAAGGCGTGCGATAGAGGGGATGGACCGTGGCAAGGATCGAGGGGAATTCACCCTGTTCGGCCAGAGCATAGGTGATTCGTGGCGCGTGCAGCAGGTTTGCGGCGAGATAGCCGTAAGCGGAAACCAATGCGGCGACGCCGATTGCTGTCGCGCCGGCTGGGCCAAGAAAGCGAAGAGCTGAATCGTGGAGAGGGGTACCGGTAGCCCCAGCGTTCGGCAAAGTTGCGACAACCACGAATTGGATTGCTGTATAAATCACGGCAACCATGACCAGAGCGGAGAGCAGAGCAATCGGAGTGTCCCGCCTTGGGTTTTTGGTTTCACCGCCTAGAAACAAAGCGCCTTCAAATCCACCATAGGCATAGACCAGAAAAAGCATGGCGCTCACCCAGTTTTTGGCGGTGGTCGCCGGGAGAGTAAGTGGTACGCGAATTTCGGGTTTCACTACCAGCGCAAGAATGCCTGCAAGGACAAACAGCAGTAGAGAGCTGACCTTGATGGTCGTGAAAAGATTGCTCACATTCGTTCCGGTTCTGGCGCCGAAATAATTGAACAGAGCGAGATGTGCAATCAAGAGCGCGAGAAGGATGGTCTCTGCCTTGCGCGACGAGAGAATTGGAAAAAATTGTGCCAGGTACGTATGGAAGAGATTTGCGGCGGCAGCAGGAGCGGCGATCCTGGTTAGCCACGTGAGCCACGCAACCAGCAACCCCGCGAAGCGTCCGAGCGCATCACGCGCGTACAAATACAAGCCGCCCGTTTCTTCGTAGTAAGAAGAAACTTCTGCTATGCACCCGGCAATGATGAGAATTCCGACTCCGGCGCCGATACAACTTAGTGGACTTAGGCCGCCAAGCTTTGCCGCGAGGTCGGACGGCAGGCGAAAAATGCTGACGCCCAGAATGGAATTGATCATCAGCGCCGTCAAGCTCCCACGGCCGATGGTGCGAACGAGTCCGGGCGAAGTTTGCCTCAATCTTGCACCTTCCCCTTGTACAGAAAGCTCTTCGTGCGGTTAATAAGTGGATGGCAGCGGCACCGCCGGCGCTTTTCGCCGTGAAATGTCGGCGAGTATGTCCGGCTTTCCCTCAACGGCTTCCAGATGCGGATAGCGTTCGCCGCCGTGATAGTCGATGCGGTAGGTCTGAAAATAATCGCCGCTTTCCAGGAGCAACTCGATGGGGTCCTTGCTCGTCCGAGCGCGACGGATTGCATCGAGCAAGACTTCTGGCGTCCACTTGCGACCATTGACCGCGATTAATTGCATTCCGGGCGCCAGACCGGCAAGATCGGCCGGGGAGCCGTGAACCACCTCGAGAAGCCGGTCGCTTTGCTCACCCCCCGGTAAGTGAACAAGAAAGCCCAGCGAATATTGCACGTCGACTTCCTGATCGGTAAGTTCCTCGGAGCGCTGGTGGTCGTTCATGAGTTCGGTGAACACCAATTTCCAGCCGCTGTTTTCCAAGCCACCGAGCGGTGCGCCTGGCCCGTGGGTTTCTAATCGCTCGGTGAAAAATCCTCGCCAATCGTATGGTGCCACTCCATTCATCGTCACCACGACGTCCTCGAAATTGTAGGGAATGACTTTGGCAGGCGTATTTTCACCGCCATAAAAGGCAAGGCAAAAATCATCGAGCGATTTCTTGTTTTTTGTTTCGCGGCGGATGATGGTGTCGGCTTCCAGCCAGATCAATATGCTTTCATCGTAATAATCCACACCTCGGCGCCAGGATGAGCCTTCTTCACCGATGCTGTAGAGCAGTTGCGCGGCGATGGCCGTGTCTTGCAAATTGCGCCAGGTGCGGCCCGGGCGGCTGTTGTTCAAACCGGCCGCGGTGGCGGCCAGATTCTCGTGGAATTTGTCCGCAGTCCAAAAACCGGAACGCGCGGTTAGCATGAGGCCATAATATTGCGTGAGGCCTTCGTACACCCACAACAGATCCCCTTTGAGCGGTGTTTGGTAATCCTCAGCCACCAGTCCTTGTGGACGGCGATACTTGCCGTTCCAGGAATGAGTGAATTCATGCGCCAGCAGATCCATCTGTGTTTCGCGCAAATCCGGGTCGAGGAACAGACCTTCAGGTGTGCGATTGTCACTCGATTCGTGATGTTCAACTCCGTCGGGAGGAAGATGATCGCTGAGTGTGAGAAGAAAATCATAGTGGCGGTAATGGCGCGCGCCGAATAGCGCCCCTGATTCGGCAACCAGTTGCCGCATGTGCTGCACTTCATCGGGAGTGGGGGAAACTGCGATGCGTCCATCCGCAACCATATGGAGGATGTGTGATGGGTCTTGGCCAGGTGACAGGTCGATATCCCGCATGTAAGCGCCGGCGATCAGTGGCGAATCGATCAGAGTGGTGAGTGAGACGGGAGAAAAGGAAATCTCGCCGGAGTCTTCGCGTTCGGGTCGAAGCGCGGTGGCGTACTTCCATCCTGTGGGTAACTGCACGCTGGCTAGGTATGTCAGATCATCCGTTTTTGCGCCTTGCGGATAGAGAGTCACGACATACCAATTCAACACCAGGAGTTTTGCAGTGGATGCTGGCCGTTCACGTGTGCCATTGGCTTCGGCCGGTGACAAATAATCGAGAGAAACGTCGAGGCTGGTTTCGCCTTCCGGAATCTCCAGATGCAGCGCGAACATATCGACGGAATCGCGGCGCCAGACGATCTCTTTTCCCGCGCAGGACATTTTCAACCCAGTCAAGTCGGCGATTGGGCCGATTGGCGAGTGTTCCCCTTGAATCCATTTGGGGTAGACGAGTGTCAGTGGCCCGCTTTTGACAGGCATGGTCAGTTTCGCGTGGAAAATATGCTTGGGAGCGTCGCGCAAATCCACTGAAATTCCCACGCCGGCTTCAACTTGCACGGTATTTGCGGCCATTCGTGGGCTCTCGGCGAAACTCGAAACAGATAGCAACACCGCGATCGAAAGAAAAAGAAGAAAAAGTTCCAATCGCTTACAAAAGCGAATCATGAAGGATAACCTCCGAACCCGCGAACGAGTATTACATGGCACGTCGTGCAGGCCAACTTGAACGGGCCACACGGTTTTTCGCGACCTTTTGTTACAATCGGCTTATGAGCACAACCACTGAATCTTCCTCTCTTTTTTCACGCAATCTTGGCAAAAATTATCCCGTGGCTGTGCGCGGCGAAGGAAGTTGGATTATCGCAGCCGATGGGCGGCGCTATCTCGATGCCTCTGGCCAGGCCGCCGTCGTCAGTATTGGCCACGGCGTCCCTGAAATCGGCCGCGCGATGGCGGAACAATCCGATCTGATGGCCTTCGCGCATAGTTCGCAATTTCATTCCGCGCCCGCGGAAAAACTTGCGGCTCGAGTCCTGGCGATCGCCCCTGGCAATTTTCAGAAGGGCGGGCGTGTCTACTTTACTTCGGGCGGTTCGGAAGCTACGGAAACGGCGATCAAGCTCGCGCGACAATATTTTCTCGAAACGGGGCAGCCGGCCCGTTACCGTATTGTTTCCCGTAAGCAGAGCTATCACGGCAGCACGCTCGGTGCGATGTCGGTCAGTGGGAATATTGCCAGGCGCGCGCCCTATGCACCGATGATTCCAGAATGGGGGCACGTCGCGCCGTGTTTCTGCTATCACTGCCCGTTTGGCAAGACGTTTCCGGAATGTAATCTGGCATGCGCGGATGATCTCGACGATTTTCTGCGGAACAATGATGCTTCTTCGGTCGCGGCATTTATTTTTGAACCGGTCGTTGGCGCAACTCTAGGCGCCGCCTCCGCCGTCGACGGGTACACCGCGCGCATCGCGGATATTTGCCGCAAGCATGGCATTCTTTTGATCGCCGATGAGGTGATGTGCGGAATGGGACGCACGGGAAAGCCGTTTGCCAGCCAGCATTGGGGGCTTCTGCCGGACATCCTCCTAACCGGGAAAGGGATTGCCAGCGGATACGCGCCGCTCGGCGCGGTGCTGGTCGCGCCGCACATCGCCGAAGCCTACGAAAAAGGTACAGCAGCGTTCATGCATGGTTTCACGTATCAATCACATCCCGTTTGTACTGCCGCAGGAAATGCGGTCTTCGATTACCTTGAAGCGCACCGGCTCTTTGATCGCGTACCTTCGGCTGGAGAGACCTTGCGCAAAGGGCTTGCGGCGTTTGAGAACCATCGGAATGTTGGCCAGGTGCGTGGTTTGGGCCTTCTGCAGGCGGTCGAGTTCGTACTCGACAAAGCGACTCGCGAGCCGTTTCCCAGGGAAGCTGGCATTGCAGGGAAAATTCAAGCGGCTATGCTGGAGAAAAACGTCCTGTCCTATCCGACTCAAGGTTGCGTCGATGGAATGCGTGGCGATCATATTCTGCTCGCGCCGCCCTTTATTCTCACCGCTCCAGAATCACAATTGATCGCTGATGCCCTAGGCCATGCTCTCGGCAAAGTCTTTTCCGCTTGATTGAGTCCCCCAGCTGTTCTAAAACCGTTCCGTCATTCTTTTGGCTTTTGTCGAGGAGAGCATCTTGCAGCGTCCATTCGCAACCTTTTGCGCACTTATACTTGCCGCTACTTTTCTCGCTACACCCAGCTGGGGTCAGCAGGAAGCCCGTAAGAAACCACGTGCACGTGATCTCGGCGTTCCTTTCGACGGCACTCCTGGCCCATTCAATGCGATTACGGATGTCAGTGGGGTGACAGTCGGCCACACTACGCTGATTTCCGGTGAAGGGAAATTGGAAATCGGGAAAGGGCCGGTGCGTACTGGCGTTACTGCAGTTCTGCCACGCGGAAAAGATTCCATGCTCACTCCTGTTTTTGCCGGATGGTTTGCGCAAAACGGCAACGGCGAAATGACTGGGACGGCGTGGGTGGAAGAATCGGGGTTTCTTGAAGGCCCGATCATGATCACCAACACCCACAGCGTTGGCGTGGTGCGTGATGCCGTGATTCAGTGGCGCGTCACCCACGGGCAACCGGATGCAACTGGATATTGGTGGTCGCTGCCAGTGGTTGCAGAAACGTGGGACGGTTGGCTGAACGACATCAACGGCTTCCATGTGAAGCCCGAGCACGCGTTCCAGGCAATCGATACAGCGCACGCTGGCATGGTGCAGGAAGGAAATGTAGGCGGCGGCACCGGAATGGTTTGCAACGGATTTAAAGGTGGCATTGGTACTTCTTCCCGCAAGCTGCCGGAAAAAGAGGGCGGCTACACGGTTGGGGTACTGGTGCAGTGCAACTCCGGCTCGCGGCAGAATCTGCGCATTGCCGGAATTCCGGTGGGCCGTGAAGTTTTCTCGGAAGACCCGTACGCGTATCAGCCGTCGAACATTTCCGAACGCGGTTCCATTATTATCGTTATCGCCACGGATGCGCCGCTGATTTCACACCAGTTGAAGCGTTTGGCACACCGCGCCACGTTAGGACTGGGACGCAACGGCAGTATTTCGGGCAACGGCTCCGGCGACATTTTCATTGCCTTTTCAACGGCAAACGCGAGCGCCGGCTCCGCGGATAAAGTTGCTGATATAAAGATGCTGCCAAACGATTCACTCGATCCCATTTTTGCCGCGACCGTGCAGGCCACGGAAGAAGCCATCATCAACGCCATGATTGCGGCTGAATCCATGACCGGTATCGACAATCATCACGTAACCGCGCTTCCGCACGACCAACTGCAAGCCGTGCTGAAGAAATACAACCGATTGAATCCGTAAAGATAACAAGTTCGTCATGTCCACGCACTGACGATGCGGCCTGCCGCTCCGCTCACCTTCAGGCTATCCTCTCTGTGCGCGAAATATTGTTCGTTGATTTCTTTCGCCGCGAGCTGCTCGATTCGCCGAAATCCCCGTCCGTCAAGGAGTGCATCCAGCTCTTCTGGCGTGAAAAATAATTGAAGCGGTTCACCGATGCGGGCGACGCGGGCCGAGAGAGCCTCTAAAGCGAGCCGCTCGAGCACCCCAAGCGACAATGGCGAAACTGCGTAATCAAAAACGACTCCGCTACCCGGAGGAAAACCTCCGATGAAAGCAAATGTTTGCGTTGCAGCTTTTCTGGTGAGATAAGGCACGACACCTAACCAGGAAAAGAATGTTGGTCGATTCGTGCGAAGACCGGCTACCGCCAATTCTGTGGGAAGGTTTTGTCGCTCAAAATCCACTGGGACAAATCGCAAGGTAGGGGGGATGGGGATCTGAGCGGCTTGCACACAGGCTATCTTCCACGCTTGCGTATCGGGGTGATCGACTTCAAATATGCGAGCATCAGGAGATGCTGTGCTACGAAAGGCTGATGTATCGAGGCCAGCCCCGAGCACCACATACTGCTCGACACCCCGAGCGACACTTGCTGACAACTGATCTTCCGCGTAGCGGCTACGCGCAACCATGAATGCCCGGAGGTGTCTCCCGGTGCGCGATTGATGCAGCGACGGCTTCTGGTGAATTTCCTGTACCGCATCACCGACAATCCGCACTGCCAAGGGATCATCCAGCACATTCGGATCGTCCAGGAGTTGATGGGCTGCGCGGCGCAAAGCCACGCGCAGGGCAGTCCGGCTTGGCGTACGCTCTTTCATCGGGAGGAATAAATTAACCTGAAGAAGTTCCGAGAGATACCGATGGCTTCGGAACTGTCTGAACATTCGGATCCATTTCAAAAATTTAGAATGTCACGGCCGCCGTTTTCCGCGGAGGGTTGAAGAAGGGCAGCGGCACAATTTTTGCCAAGACGGTCTTGCGTGCTGCTTCTACTGTTAGCTCGATACTGAGCGTGGCCCCCAGTGTGGCGCTATCCCGGCTGACCGATGCCAGCGCGATCATGCGCTTCAACGTCGGCGACCAGGTTGTAGAGGTGGCTTTGCCAACTTGGCGGCCACCGCGATAAACGGGCACGGCGATGCGCGAGGCGGTGCCGGGAACCTGTGGGGCCATGCCGATTTTTTCGTACAGCGCTTCCACTTCACTCCAGTTAATTTCAAGTCCAACGAGCGAACGCGCCGGGCCTCCCCGCTTTTCTTCCAGAGCCAACGCTTCGCGTCCCACAAAATTCTCCTTCTTTAAATCCACCAGTTTCCCTAAACCAATTTCGGCTGGCGTAAATTTCTGGTCATCGATTAAGGATTTCTTGCTGGAGGTGTAGTCCACTTCGATCAAGATCAGTCCAGCTTCAATGCGCGCGATATCGAGCGCAACTATTCCCGCAGGATGAATGTCGAACGCGCGCCCTTTCATCATCAGTTCGTCAAAAACCTTCACCGCACTGGTCCAGTCCACCCAGACTTCGTAGCCCAAGTCGCCCGTATAGCCAGTGCGGGAAATGTCCACGGGAATGCCCGCGATTTTCCCGTGGGCCACGCGGAAATATTTCAGTTTGGCGATGTCTGCATCCGTCACTGCGCGCAATAATTTTGCGGAAGTAGGTCCCTGCAACGCCAGCGCGGCAATCTTCTCGGAAATATCCTCGATCTGCACGTCCAGCCCCAGCGCATTTTGCCGGAACCAGCGCAAACTCGGATCGGCAGCGGTCCAGCGGTAGTCATTTTCGCCAAGGCGGGTGATCGTGCCATCGTCGATGACATGACCTTCGGGGTCACACCAGCAGCAGTAAATCACCTGGTCGATCGCAACTTTATTGATGTCACGCGTGATGACGCGATTGACGAGTTTGGTAGCGTCGCGGCCCGTGACGCGATATTTGAACAGCGGTGAAATATCAATCAGTGCAGAAGCATTGCGAATGGCGTTATATTCGTGCTCGTGCGTCATTTCATAGACGCTAACGGTATAATAACCGGACCACTCTTTGTAGTTCAGGCTCTCGCAAAGCGCGAGGGTTCTCTCATGAAAGGCAGTTCCTACAGGCACGTTACCTCCGCGATCCGTTCATCCTTCTCTTTCTCAGTACCTCCGTCACGGTAAGCACGACGACTCGGAATTATAGGTTCGAAGATTGCGATGCCGCAAGCGCTACGGTATTGCAGTTCGTGGCGCGACCTTGTGGACGGGAAGCGCTGTCAGTAGAATGATTTGATTCTTTTCATGTGTCGGTCGCTCTCATCAAAAGCGGAGTCCTAATCGAATGCCTCAGTCCTACGATGTAGTCGTCATCGGCGGCGGTCATAATGGTCTGGTGAACGCAGCCTATCTGGCGAAAGGGGGAAAGAAAGTTCTGGTGCTCGAGCGGCGCGGAGTCCTAGGTGGCGCCGCAGTCACCGAAGAAATTGTTCCCGGCTTTCTGTTTTCTGAATGTTCCTATGTTGTTTCGCTGCTTCGCCCCGAGATTATTCGTGAACTCGAGCTCCCGCGGCATGGTTTGGAGATTCTTCCACTGGATGGCACGTTTTCGCCCATGCTCAATGGCGATTATTTGTGGCGCGTGAACGACCACGGCAAGACGCAACGCGAAATCCGCCGTCACTCGATTCTGGACGCGGAAGCCTACGACGAATTTTCGAAGATGATGACGCCGATGTGCCGGTTCGTGAAACCGATGCTTTCGATGATTCCCCCGGACCCCACCACCCTGAATCCGAAGGATCTGAAGCAACTGCATTTCATGTTGCAACGTTTTCGCCAGCTTTCCTCTGATGAACGTTACACGCTAATTCAGTTGATGACCATGAGCTCTGCGGATTTTCTGGATCAGTGGTTTGAGACGGATGTGCTGAAGGCCACGATGTCCGCTTCGGGAATAATTGGAACGTTCCTCGGCATCCGTTCCCCGGGGACGGCTTACGTTTTGCTGCACCACTACATGGGTGAAATTGATGGAGCGTTCCGCTCGTGGGGCTTCAGTCGAGGCGGAACGGGAGCAATCTCCAATGCCATCGCTTCGGCTGCGCGGGAACTAGGTGTGGAGATCCGAACGAACGCTCCGGTCAGCAAAATCCTGATCAAAGACAACCGAGTTAGCGGGGTTGTGCTGAAATCTGGCGAGGAGATCCTTGCCAACGTGATTTCTTCGAGCGTCGATCCTCATCTGACGTTTGAAAAATTCATCGAGCCCAAGGAATTGCCTTCGGATTTCCTTGAAAGCGTGAGGCGTTACAAGTTCCGCGGCTCTTCCGGCAAAGTAAATGTTGCGCTGAGTGGACTGCCCAATTTCAAGGCTCTTCCTGGCGTGGGCGCGCATTTGCGTGGGGCGATGTCCATTTCACCAGGCATGGAGTATATGGAGCGCGCGTACGACGACGCGAAGTATGGCAACTATTCGAAGCGGCCTTACATCGACATGGTGATTCCTAGCCTGACCGATCCGTCGGTGGCGCCTGCGGGCAAGCACGTTTTGTCTTGCTTCGTGCAATACGCGCCCTACAAGTTAGCGCAAGGCACCTGGGACGATCATCGCAAAGCGTTTGGCAACAACGTGATCGACACGATCGCTGAACATGCTCCAAATATTAAGGACTTGATCATCGACAAGCAGGTGCTTACACCGCTGGATCTCGAACGCGAATTCGGTCTGACGCAAGGAAATATTTTCCAGGGCGAGCTTTCGCTCGAGCAACTCTTCTTTCTGCGTCCCGTGCCCGGCTGGGCGTATTACCGCACGCCCGTTCACAATTTGTTCCTGTGTGGTTCGGCAACGCATCCCGGCGGCGGGATCATGGGCGCCAACGGCCGCATCGCCAGCCAGGTGATCTTGAAACAGTGGAAGAAGGCGGCGAACTGACCATGCCCATCGGACAGAAAGTAGTGCTCATTGGGGGTGGTCACAACGCACTGATTACCGCCTTTTATCTGGCAAGAGGTGGATTCAAGCCGGTCGTACTCGAATGCCGTGAAATCGTAGGCGGCGGCGCGGTCACTGAAGAATTTCATCCCGGGTTTCGAGCTTCTACGCTTTCGCACACGCTTGGCCCGCTTCGCGCAGACATTTTGAAGGACTTACGACTGGAAAAATTTGGACTGCAAATTCTGCAACCTGACCCGCGTGTGTTTGCGCCCGCCCCGGATGGCCGCGCGCTGCTTTTTTACAATGACGCGGCGAAAACGGCTGGCGCAATTTCGCGGGTTTCGGCGAAAGACGGGACCCGTTATGCGGAATTCGCCGAAGCCCTCTACGAAACGTCAAGCGTGTTCAATCAAATTGCTTCCGTAACTCCGCCCAGCATTGATAATCCTTCCACCGAAGATCTTTGGAATTTGCTGAAGCTCGGACGCGGTATTCGCGGCTTGGGCAAAACAGGAATTTTCGACCTCTTGCGCTGGGGCCCGATGGCTGTGGCGGACTTCGTAGGGGAATTTTTCGAGACCGAGTTGGTTCGGGCGGTCATTGCGGCGCGCGGAATTTTTGGCTGCGCGCTTGGGCCATGGTCGGCGGGTTCCACCGCGGTTTTGCTCTTGCGTGCTGCTGCGGACGCGAATCCTGTAGGATCGGCTGGATTCCCGCTTGGAGGACTTGGCGAATTCACCCGTGCTTTGAGCGAAGCGGCCAAAGCTGCAGGAGCAGAGATTCGCACAAACGCCGAGGTCAGCCAGATTCGCACCAAGGCAGGTGCTGTGTCCGGTGTTGTCCTGGCTGACGGTGAAGAAATCGCTTGCCAGGCCGTTGTTTCCGGCGTTGATCCGAAACGTACGTTCTTCAACTTGTTGGACCCGGCAAATCTTGACCCGGTTTTTGCCCTGCGCATCAAGAATTTCCGTTTGAAGGGCCACGTGGCCAAAGTGCATCTCGCGCTAGGAGACCTGCCGAACTTTCCTTCACTCGCCAATGCCGTGGGGCCGGATGGTCTGCGACAAGCGCTTTCCGGACGGATTCACATTGGCCACGAGATCGATTATCTCGAGAAGGCCTTTGACGCATCGAAGTATGGCGAGATTTCCCCGGCGCCGTATCTTGATGTCACGATTCCTACGTTGCTTGATCCTTCACTGGCGCCGGAAGGGAAGCATGTGCTCTCGGCTTACTTCCAGTTCGCACCCTACAGCTTGAAGAGCGGCAACTGGCAGGATCGTCGTGGCGAGCTTGCCTCAATCGTGATCAAAACGCTCGGCCCCTACGCGCCAAATTTAGCGAACGTGGTGGAAGCGGCTCATGTCATTACGCCGCTCGATCTGGAAACCACCTACGGGTTCACTGGAGGCCACATTTTCCACGGCGAGCTAGCACTAGACCAAATCTTTACCATGCGTCCCGTCCTCGATTGGGCGCGTTATAAGACGCCCGTACCGGGATTATTCCTTTGCGGCAGCGGCACGCATCCCGGCAACGGGTTGACCGGTGCTTCGGGAGCCAACGCAGCGAAAGAGATCATTCACGAACTGCGCTAGCCTGTTTTCGAAGTGGCTGAACTTCCGTTCGAGACGTCCATGACAACGATCAATCGCGAAAAGCTAAAAACTCTCGAAGACCGCGAATCGAAACGCTTCGTTGCGCAGCACCCAAACTCGGCCGCGCTCTACCGGCGCGCGCAAGGTTCGTTACTGGGCGGCGTGCCGATGAACTGGATGAAGAAATGGGCAGGCGATTTCCCTGTTTTCGTCACGAGTGCGAAAGGCGCGCATTTTCAGTGCGCCGACGGGCGCGACTACATCGATCTTTGCCTTGGCGATACCGGTGCGATGACCGGGCATTCTCCGGATGTGGTTGCCAAAGCGGTGGCCGAGCGGGTGCGCGACGGCATCGCTTTCATGCTGCCCACGGAAGATTCCTTGTTTGTTGGCGAAGATCTCAAAAAGCGATTTGGCCTGCCGTATTGGCAATTTACACTGACCGCAACTGATGCGAATCGTTTTGCAATTCGTATTGCGCGCGAAGTTACGCAGCGTTCCAAAATCCTCGTATTCCATTATTGCTATCACGGTACGGTGGATGAAACGTTTGCAGGACTGCGTCACCACGCCGTCGGACCGCGCCGGGGAAATATTGGTCCTCCCGTCAATCCGGCAGAGACGACGCGCGTCGTCGAGTTCAACGATTTGAACGAGCTCGAAGGAGCGCTGAAGCATCATGACGTGGCGTGCTTGCTGGCCGAACCGGCCATGACCAACGTGGGCATAATCCTTCCTGAAAACGGCTATTGGAGGCAGGCGCGGGAATTGGCTCGACACTACGGTTCGCTGTTTATTGCAGACGAGACGCACACGATTTGTGCCGGACCGGGTGGGTGCACGGCGGAATGGGAACTCGACCCCGATATGCTGGTGTTCGGCAAAGCCATCGGCAGCGGTATTCCCGGCGCGACGTACGGATGCACGGAAGAAGTGGCAGAGCGAATCTCCGCGCGGATTCACCTGGAAGATTGCGACGTAGGCGGAATCGGTGGCACGCTCGCCGGTAACGCGTTGTCCCTGGTGGCGATGCGCGTGACGCTGGAACATATTCTCACGGCGAAGGCTTTCGAGAAGATGATTCCGCTGGCAGTCCGGTTTGCCAACGGTGTTGCGGCGGAAATCAAAAAGCACGGACTGCCTTGGAACGTGCAGCGCCTCGGCTGCCGCGCGGAATATACTTTCTGCGGAACGCCTCCGCGCAATGGCGGCGAATCAGCCGCCGCGGGCGATTTTGAGCTGGAGCGCTTGCTACATTTATACGCGCTCAATCGCGGCGTGCTGCTGACGCCGTTCCACAACATGGCGCTGATGTGCCCGGAAACGACCGCGGCGGACATCGATCATCACACCAGAATTTTTGCGGAAGCTCTCGGCGAACTGACGGGCAAGTAACAGAGAAACACCCCCGGGAAAAGTTTGGATTATTTCTAATGGAGAGCAGGGAGCTGCCAGATCAAGGCCTTGGTGCTGGGGCTCTGACAATCGGCGGAGGAGCCTGAACTACTTTCTCAACCTTTTTCTTTGGCTTTTTCTTTTCCCGGTTACGCGCGTCTTTGTTTCCCATGCCAGTAGAGTGCCACAGGTGGCCCACAAAGGCTAGTGACAGTGATTCCCATCTCACGGAAACTGGTCGGCATCTCCCCTGCGGGCAGGTGGCCTTGTGAGGCCACGACCACCCGCCCTATAATTGAATGTTCCCAACAGAGGAGGAAAGCGCTATGGTGACCGCTGAGGCGAAATTGCATGTGACGGAATTCACCAACGAGCCATTTATCGACTTCGCGAATCCCGACAGCCGAAAAAAGATGGAAGAGGCCTTGAAAAAGGTCAAGAGGGAGTTTGGCCACGAATATCCCATGTGGATTGCCGGGCAAAAAGTCATCACCAGCGGCAAGAAGAAATCCACAAATCCGTCACGGCCGACGGAACTGATCGGGATCTTCCAGGATGCTTCAAAGGAGCAGGCTGTCCACGCGATTGAAGCTGCCAACAAGTATTTCGATACCTGGAAGAAAGTGCCCGCCGAGCAACGCGCCAACTATCTGTTCAAGACGGCTGCGCTCGTGCGTGAACGCAAATACGAACTTGCGGCGCTGGTCTGCTACGAAGTAGGCAAGAGCTGGATCGAGGCCGACGCGGATATCGCAGAGACGATCGACTTTTGCGAATTTTACGGCCGCGAAATGCTGCGCCTGGCCGAACCCCAAAAGCTGACGCCGATGCGCGGCGAGCGCAACTACCTTGTGTACATCCCCTTAGGTGTCGGCGCAATCATCCCGCCCTGGAATTTCCCCTGCGCGATTATGGCGGGCCTGGTAGTCTCATCGCTGGTTACCGGAAACACAGTGGTGCTGAAGCCGGCAGCCGATTCACCGACGATTGCCGCAAAATTTGTGGATCTCTTGTTTGAAGCGGGCGTACCCAAGGAAGCGGTGAATTTCCTGACTGGTTCGGGTGCGGTGATCGGCGACGTGATCGTGCAGCATCCATTGACCCGCTACATTGGGTTCACCGGCTCGAAAGAAGTCGGCCTGCGCATCGCGGAGTTCGCAGGCAAAGTAGCCCCAGGACAGAAGTGGATCAAGCGTACCGTACTGGAAATGGGCGGCAAAGACGGCATGATCGTCGATGAAGAGGCCGACATCGACAAAGCCGCGGCGGATACGGCACAAGCTGCGTTTGGTTACCAAGGACAGAAGTGCTCGGCGTGTTCGCGCGTGATCGTCAGCGAAAAAGTTTACGACACGTTCTTGAACAAGCTCGTTGAGCACACCAAGAAAATTAAAGTCGGCCCGGCTGACGAACCAGACAATTTCATGGGCCCGGTGATCAGCGAAGGCGCGATGAAGGGCATCCTGAATTACATCGAACTAGGCAAAAAGGAAGGCCGGCTCGTCGCGGGAGGGAATCGCGCTTCGGGAGACGGTTATTTCATCGAGCCGACGATTATTGCAGACGTCGATCCCCAAGCGCGGCTGGCCCAGGAAGAAGTATTCGGGCCGGTGCTCGCCGTAATCAAGGCGAAGGATTTCGATCACGCGATGGAAATCGCCAATAACACCGAGTTCGGCTTGACCGGTGCGGTCTATTCCAAGAACCCGGAAAAGATTCGCCGTGCGGAAGAAGAGTTCCATGTCGGCAATCTCTACCTGAATCGGAAGTGCACCGGAGCGATGGTCGGTGCGCATCCTTTCGGCGGCTTCAATATGTCTGGCACCGATTCGAAGACCGGCGGCAAGGATTATCTGCTGCTCTTCCTGCAAGCCAAAGCCGTAGCGGAGAAGGTCAACTGACCCAGAAACGCGGATTTCCCAGATAGGCTAGAAGTCCGCTGTCTATTTATTGTGTGGCAGCTCGATCGGTTTGGTTCGAGACCATTTTCAGCACGCGATACACCGGATAGCTGCAGGCTAGTGCCAGCAAGGTCAAGATGCTGTTGGCTCGGTCTTCGCGGACTGCTTCGACCAGGAAACCGAGCGAGCCCAGCAGTGCCAGCGCGGTTGTCCAGGGGAAGCCCCAGGCACAGTACGGCCGAGGCATATCGGGCTCGCGCCTTCGAAGAATGAACAAGGACGTGAACGACAGCAAGTAATTGGTGACGAAGAAAAATGCCAGCATGGCGATTACTCGCTCGAAACTGAACACGGCGAATGCCACGCCGACCAATGCGCTAAGCAATAGGCCGATTGTTGGCGTGCCGCCCTTGTTGATGCGCGAGACCGCGCGAAAAAATAGTCCATCGCGGCTCATCGCATAGATCACCCGCGCTCCCATTAGATGCAAAGCGTTCAAGGAGCTAAACAACGCGACGACCATAATCGAACGGAAGATAAAATCGCCATGCGGGCCAAAAACACGCTGTGCGGCCAGCCCCAGCGAAAAATTGTTCCCGGCCACTTCGTTCATCGGCAAAACATAGAGCACCGCGGCATTGATCAGCAGATAGATCAGAACGACCGAGAAAAGACTGGCAAAAATGGCGCGGGGCACGAGGTAACCGGGATTTTTAATCTCATCGCCGAAATAAATCACACCATCCCACCCGTCATACGTGTAGATAGTGGCCTGAATACCGAACAACAATGCAGTAATCAACGCGGCTCCAGCGGGAATAATCGAGGCCGGAATTCCCCGTGCCGCAGCCGCCGCCTCCGAAGCGTACCGCATGCCGCTGCCCAACGTGAAGCAGGCAATGACCATGATAAAGAAAACGAGTCCCTTGAGCACCGTTGTAAAGTTCTGAACTTTGCTGCCAATACTGATGCTTTTCCACTGAAGCAAGGCGAACAACACGATCACAGTCACGGCCGTAATTTTAATTCGTTGCGTACCGTCGAAGGTCGGAAACATGTGCCCCAGGTATTCTCCAACGACGATTCCCACAGCCCCGGTCGTGCCACAGGTGGAAAGCCAATCGCTCCAGCCAACGATGAACCCTGCGTAATCACCAAGTGCACGCCTTGAAAAATTGTACTGGCCACCGCTCTTGGGAATCGCCGCGCCGAGTTCCGCAAGTTGAAACGCGCTGACCAGGGCATAGAAAGCGCCAACAAACCACACCACAAAAAATAACCAATGATTGGGCAGGCGGGCGGCGATATCTCCAGGTGTTCGCACGATGCCTGCAGAAATCGCGTTTCCCACGGCGACGGCAATACCAAATCCGACGCCGAGAATCTGCAGAAGCTTTCCCTTGTCTTTGCGTGGATGAGCAGGGTGTACGGACGGATAGTTGGGATTGCTGTCGGAAGTAGTCGGCAATGGGGAGTCTCAATGAAATTGTTAGGTCCGGCACATCATACGTGGGTGGCACAAAAAAGCAAGTGGACAGAAGCTCGCAAGCTGCGCGCACTGGCCAGCAAGATTGCAGGACGCGACGGCTTGCCGAAGGGGAAGCTTAGCTGGTCAGTTCGAGTTCTGATTCCTGCTCCTGCCTTACTTCCGCTGGTTTTTCTTCTGGGTGACCTTCAAGGAAATCGGTCAACTCTAGGCGGAGATTGCCCGCATTTGTGGCATAGGTCATGCCCGTCTCGATATCGATCTCGCCTGAGCGAATCAGTTTTTCAATCTCGCCGTCAAAGTGTTGCATTCCATCGTTGCTGCCGTCGCGCATCGCATCCAGCAAAGTCTTGCCCTCGCCTTCACCTTTTTCCACGTATTCGCGCGTTCGCATAGTGGACTTCAGAATTTCAATCACCGCAATGCGTCCCTTTCCGTTTTTCCGCGGCAGCAGTCTTTGCGAAAGGATGAAGCGAAATGCCTTGGAAAGCCGGTTGCGGATTCCTTGCTGATCTTCCATCGGAAATGCACCGACAATACGCTCGACCGTTTTTGCTGCGTCGATGGTATGCAGCGTGGAAAGCACAAGGTGGCCGGTTTCTGACGCTTCCAAAGCAATTTCAATTGTTTCCCGATCGCGCATCTCCCCCACAAGAATTACCTTGGGTGCCTGCCGTAGCGCACCGCGAAGCGCCGCAGCAAACGTCGGCGTATCGCTATGCAATTCTCTCTGGTGAATCGTCGCTTTCTTGTGGCGATGGAGAAATTCGATGGGATCCTCAATCGTAAGAATATGGATCGCCTTGTCGGTATTCATTTTGTCGATAACCGCGGCGAGAGTGGACGATTTACCTGAGCCAGTCGGCCCAGTTACCAACACGATGCCATTGCGTAATCCGCAAATTTCTCCGAGATGCCCTGGCAGATTCAACTCTTCAAAACTCGGCACCCTATCCGGAATGACGCGCATGACGATCGCACAACTTCCTCTCTGGCGAAAAATATTCACGCGAAAGCGTGCCGTGCTGTCCAACCCGTAGGAAAGATCGGCGGAACCGTCTTTCTCGAGATTGACCCCGGCATGTTCGTTCTTGCCGATGATGGACCGAGCGATGTGTTCCGTGTCCGCCGGCGATAAATGTTCTAGCCCCTTGAATTTCAACTCGACCAGTTGCCCGCTCACCTCGACTTGCGGTGCGCGCCCCGGCGAAAAAATCAAGTCGCTGACATGTGCTTTGGCGTTCAACATGGCACCAATCAGTTGCGGCACGTTGATAAATCGATGGACCGGTGGCAGTGCGGTTGTCGTGCTCATAATTCCCCTGGAAAATGAGATAGAACGAACGAGTTCTAGCAGCGGCGTTCGTACTTGGGCGAATCTGTCCTTAGTCTAAGGGACCTTCAAGAACTAAGGACTCGCCCTGAAGGACAGGTTTCCCCTTATGGTTACTGGCCTTTTGCAAAACAGTGGTGAGTGCGAACTAGCCGGCCCTTAGCTCATTTTGGGCTGGCGGCGGTTCTTTCCAAAATCAACCAGTTCAAACAGTAAATTGCGAGGATCACCTTTATAAAGGTGAATGGCCGAGCAGTCGTCGACGATCCAGTCGGCGCCAGCAGCTCGCAATTCGTCGTCGGGCGTTGTGGTGCGGAGCGCCATCACTCGCGACCCGGCGGCCTTGCCGGAACGCACACCAGTAGGTGCATCTTCGATCACGATGCATTCTCTGGAAGGGAACTGCAGCAATGCGGCTCCCTTCAGATACGGTTCTGGGTCTGGTTTTCCGTAACGGATGTCCCCAGAACTGATCATGTTGTGCGCGAACTCGCGTAAGCCTGCCGCACCGAGGCGCACTTCCGCGAGGGCTCGCGTGGCGGAGGTGACCACTGCAAATCGATTTCGTGGCAAATGGGAAAGCAGCTCCAACGAGCCGGGGAGTGCGATCACGTCAACGACGTCGGCGATCTCTTCCCGCTCCATCCATTCATTTTCTTGTTGATGCACGGCCGGACTTGCTTTGGGCAACAGCTCTTGAATTGTGGACATGCTGGGGCGGCCGTGAGCTTTTTTTGTGGTACACACCGGATCCAATCCATGATCCTGCGCCCAACGCGACCATACCCGTGCCACGGCGGGTGTGGAATCCACCAAGACACCATCCATATCAAAGAGAAATCCCGCGCAGACGATTCTCGTCACTATCCAAATATTTTAGCGCGATTGGTTCAGAACTTGCGCTGCGATTTTCTCGATGATGATGGCCTTCGCCCCGCTGAGATCGATACACCTATCCATTTTACAAATGAGGGCGAAACGGTAGGAGTGGACGCCCCTCAACGACGAAGGCGCGTCCATGAACCGGGAGCTTGCTTTGAAGGTCCTTGCAGGGTTGTATCCTCAGCCGAAAACAATCCCATCTTTTTATTCCATAATATCGAAGGATGGACAAATAACGAAATGCTGAAAACCTAGGACTACCTTCGCAGCGCCTGACGCACCTGATGTGTCGCGCTCGTACGATTCTTCGCAAAAAGTTGGTGAGCCTTTCTCGTAATGGGAAAGGGCAGTGAATGAGCCTTATTAACCACCGCAGCCTGAGCCGCAAATCGGAAATAAAAATGGGCATCACTTTTTGTGAACTGACGCCCATTTTGGCCCCACATTTATGCTTTTGCGCTGCGAGAGCGCATCTTGGTTGTGGGCACGTTATCCCCTTCATCCAACATTTCTGTCGCATCGGATTGCTCATCCGCGCTGCCCGAATTTGCTTGCACATTGATCTGCTCTGAAAGCTCGGTCAGCTTCCCGTCGCTTTTTCTTCCTGCAGCGTCTTTTCCAAAAGCTCCGCTGCGCGGCCCTCTCCCAGTACTTGCGCCCAGGCTTGCACGCAGCCGTACGCCGCGATTTCGTAGCGTTCCACGCGTTGCGCAGCCGAAATCAATGCCGCATCCTTCACCGCGCCCGCGAAGTCCTTATCCATCATCTCATCGCCTTCTTCAACGATCCCGGCAATCCCGGCACACTTTTTTGCTACTGCTTTCTCTCCCAGAGATGTCAGAACCTGCTTCAGCCTCGCCACATGTCCCTTTGTCTGTTCCAAGTGATCCTCAAATCCAGACCGCAGTTCTTCTGAACTCGCGGCTTTGGCCATTTTCGGAAGCGCCTTCACCAGACGATTCTCCGCATCGTACAAATCACGCAATTGTTCGACAAATAATCCTCGTAATGTATTGTCCTTCATCGCTCACCTCATTTTAGTTTTAGGCTTAACTACTGGAGTCCACCTAGCAATCAACTTAAGCCCGCACCCTTCTTCGGTCCATACATGGGAAGGTGTAATTAAGAGTGCTGTCACGCTAAGTTTAAAATTTCTAAGCAAATGATTGGCGGTTCTTAAGTTCGATTTTATTCACCATGGCAATCCGCCACTTGCTTCACTTCCCACAAAGCCACCTGAAGGTTCTAACGATCATACAGTTCCACCAATGCCTACCTGATGGAATGCCCCGATAGCCTTGTCTACTGTAATGACGGACTCTCTTGAAGTCAGAATCTGATGTGTCAAATTTGCTCTGCAGGAGATGAAAGACGATGGGTAACGACAAGTCAGTATTAGGAATTTACGCTACACGCGGCGGCGTCGAGAACGCAATCACGGTTCTTCGAAATGGAGGTTTTCCCACGACAGATATCTCCGTGTTGCTGCCGGAAAATCTCGGCCCTCGTGAACTGGCCACAGAAAAATCCAATAAAGCTCCGGAAGGCGCAACAGCTGGTGCTAGTTCCGGAGCGGTAATCGGCGGCGCTTTGGGTTGGCTCGCGGGGATTGGTGCACTCGCTATACCAGGTCTTGGGCCTTTTATCGCCGCTGGACCGATCGTGGCAGCTCTGGCTGGCGTAGGGGTTGGAGGCGTAGTAGGCGGCGTCACTGGCGCTCTCGTTGGAATAGGAATTCCCGAATACGAAGCGAAGCGCTACGAAGGGCGGCTCGAAAAGGGTGGCGTCCTTCTCTCCGTTCACTGTAATAATTCCGATGAAGTGACCCGCGCTACAGATATTCTCCAAAGAACCGGAGCAGAAGATATCGCGTCGACTCGCGAGAGCACGGCAGACGTTCCAAACGTGAAGCGTGCCTCCGCAACAGACTAAAACAAATCGCTATTCACGACGCTGCTGTTTTCCGACGGAGGCAGCAGCGTTTTTCTTCAGAGTGTCACCGTCTATCTTAAATACGGGGTGGGAATGGCCATCGATTCGGAGCCCTTGGCGGAAGTCCAATATCTGCGAAAAATCTCTGCTTTCTTGACGGTAGTGGTCATTGCTGTTGTCTTTGCGTTTTGTTACTTGGCCAGTACTTTTTTTCTTACGATAATTCTAGCTTCGCTTCTGGCCATCCTTATTGATCCGATCATCTGTTTGGCCGAGCGCTGGAAAGTAAATCGCAGCATTAGCTCTGCCCTTGTGGTCGTCGTCGTGATGGTTTCGCTGGGTGCAGGTGTCTATTGGTCCTCGACCCGCCTGTCTGACCTGCCTGAGAGTTTGCCGACGTACACCTCTGCGTTGAAACGCGTGCTCCGCCCGCTCAATCAAAAGATCGAAAAGGTCCAAGAATCTGCTGGAAGCCTCACTACACCGGACGCAAAAAAGAAAAAAATCGAAGAAGTCGCGATCAAACAGGGTCCCACATGGCCTAGTTACCTAATCCAAGGTGTTGGTTCTGCTTCTTCGATCCTGATCAGCATAGGCGTACTGCCATTCATGGTTTTCTTTCTGCTCGTGGGCAAAGAGCGCACCTACAATACGTTTCAATGCTGGCTCGGCGAGCGAATTGCCGTAGCGCAATTTTCGCACCGTCTCACAACCATGGTCCGCGGCTTCACGATCGGCAATCTGGTCGTCGGCGGAGTTATGTCCGCCGCCACCGTCGGCGTGTTATTAGCCGTTCATTTACCGGGCGCGGTGCCCATCGGCATTTTGAGCGGCTTTCTAAATCTGATTCCTTTCCTTGGACTGATTCTTGCCTCTTTGCTGCCCGTGGCGGCCGGACTGTTGGAATTTTCCACCGTCGGTCCGTTCGCCGCCATCCTGGCAACGATCGTCACTCTCCATGTCATCTCTTCCAGTTTTCTGATTCCCAAACTCATTGGTTCACGCGTCAACATTGGACCCGTCACAGCAACCCTGGGAGTCTTGTTCTGGGGATGGCTGTGGGGTGCAATGGGGCTCTTCCTTGCGATCCCGCTGACTGCTTTCGTCAAATTGATCTTGGATTGCTATCCAGGCATGATTCACCTTTCCAATCTCATGTCGGAAACTCCGCGCCCGGTTCGCTCTTGGCGATCCTTCATTTCAAAAAGACCGGCGCCTACCGTTCCACTTCCAGAGCCGAAGGAGCCGGTATCGACTCAAACCGAAGTAAATGTTTCGTAAAACTGCTCAAGTAGTTCGTTCCTTGCACCCGGGGTGTCCGCACTTGCAATCAGTATCCGGCATCCCCTCGTTGCCTCGCACTGAGGCCGACAGTATTTTGAGCTATCCGTCACCACGCACGGACAATTTGGATGTCCGCACGTATTGCCTTGATTTGTTGCCCCGTGCGTTCTCTTTTATTTCTACTTTCCTGCCGTCTGAGACTTGCCCTTCGCTTTCAGAACAATTCCAAGATTGCTTGGTTAAATGTCGAAATGCCGTTCGGTTGCCTGCTGCTGACCCAATTCCCATCGACCACAGTCTGTTCGTCGCTCCACTTTGCTTCGGTATTCCGCAAATCATCTTTGAGCATGTAGGCTTCTTAGATGTTATCAAGTTCCGCGATGGCAGCGCCCTCAGACGCTGCTGGAATCAACGGCCCTCCGGAAATTTGCGCAGCAGTAAGGGTTTGCCTGATGTTGAATGCTTTTGTGCCCGCGATGCTGCCTATCATCAAGGCACCGTCTGGCCCTGGCTCATCGGTGCTTACATCGACGCTTGGTTAAAAGTGCACCCTGATAAAGTGGACGAGGCAGGGAGTATCTGCTCAGCGCTTTCAAGGAAACGCGGGAAAACACCGCGGTAGGCTCCATTGCTGAAATCACCGATGCCGATGCTCCTTACACTGCCAGAGGTTGCGTCGGGCAAGCGTGGAGCGTTGCCGAAGTCTTGCGAAGCCTAGTAAAGTTAGCAACTATGAAAGATTCCGAAGAGTCTCTGAAGCTCCAGCGAGACCAATCTTTAAAGTAGGTGAAAGTGAACATCGGTCGTTGCAGCGGCGTTTTATTGCACGTTACATCTCTGCCGGGTCGCTTCGGTATCGGCGATCTGGGCCCGGACAGTCGCAATTTTGTCGACTTTCTTCACCAGGCAAAACAAAAACTTTGGTGCGTGCTCCCGCTCGGTCCGGCTGGTCAGGAAAATTCTCCATACCGTTCACCATCGGCATTCGCGGGCAACAGTCTTTTCATCAGTCCGGAATTGTTGCAGCGCGAGGGCTACGTATCCAGGAATGATCTGCGCTTCCACACGCATGGCAATGCCTCCAAAGTTGATTTCGCTTCCGTCAACGTCTTCAAAGAACGCCTTCTGCAAAAGGCATTTCTGCAATTCTCTCCCAATAGGCAATATTCTGGGTTTCTTCGCAAAAACTCCTGGTGGCTCGACCAATATGCTTACTTCATGGCTCTGCGCGAAGCAAATCATGGTGTTCCTTGGCCTCAATTCGATCCCGTCATCCAGCCCAATTCCAAGACAATTCGTTTTCACAAATTCGTTCAGTACGAATTTTCCCGTCAGTGGAATTTGCTTCGCGGCTATTGCAAGGCACGGGACATTTCCATCATGGGCGATATGCCTTTTTACGTCGAACATGACAGCGCCGACGTTTGGAGCAATCCTGAATTATTTGACCTGCGCAAAGACGGCGAGCCCGCGACTGTCGGTGGAGTTCCTCCCGATTATTTCAGTGCCGACGGCCAGCTTTGGGGGACTCCCACCTACAACTGGAAGAATTTGCAAAAAACAGGTTTCAAGTGGTGGCTGGATCGTCTTCGTGTCACATTCGCAACCGTCGACCTGCTCCGTCTCGATCACTTCCGCGGATTTGAATCTTTTTGGAGCGTGCCGGCGGGGGAACGTACCGCTAGAAATGGTCGCTGGAAAAAAGGTCCCGGCGCTCGACTCTTCGACACGGTTCAAAAAGAACTCGGTGATTTACCTATCGTTGCGGAGAATCTGGGAATCATCACCCCGGAAGTCGAAAACCTTCGCAAGCGTTTCGCGTTCCCTGGCATGGCTGTGCTGCAATTCGGTTTCGACGAAACGGGCAACCATCGCCCCAACAATTACATTCGCGAACTGGCCTGTTTCACTGGCACCCATGACAACGACACGACACGCGGCTGGTGGAAGAATTTACTGAGATCCGCTCGCACTCATTCTGCGGACCGCGATGCCGTAAAACGAGTCAAAAGCTTTATGCAGACCGACGGCAGCGAAATTCATTGGTCCTGCATGCAGGCCATTCTCACTTCAGCCGCGGAAGTCGCGGTCGTCCCTATGCAAGACCTGCTTGGTCTCGGTTCGGAAGCCCGCATGAATCTTCCGGGCAAAGCGAAAGGGAATTGGGGTTGGCGTTTCACCGAGGATCAATTGAACCGTCATATCGTCGAACGTTTGCGAGATTTAACCAGTGTCTGTGGCCGCGGTTAACAATTTTTGCGCATCATTGTCATTCTAGATTGGACGCGGTTCAGTTCAGAATTATTCTGTTTCAACAATCAGTCAAATCACAAAATCGATTTTGCGATTTTCGGTTCCGTTCACCATGGGGGCTACTTCACAGTACAGTTCACCTAAGAAAATTCTACAACCCGACTGAACTTTCTTCCTGTTAGTTTTATTTTATATATTCATGCAAGGCTTGATTGCTCACTTCAACCTTCAATGTTTTCTTTTATATCCCATACCCCTGTTGATTGGCAGCGGACGTGCCTCTAAAGAGGCGACAACTAACTTAAACAAGGGGAAAACGCCGTGGATGAAAAATTCGACATCTTCCGTAAATTGCCCGACGGCCAGCCCATTTGGTTGAGAGCCGTGGATGGCCTGACTGAGGCCAAGAAACAGCTTTCCGAGATTGCCCGTAGCGAACCTGGCGATTATTTTCTCTATAATTTGCCGACTGGTCAGATCATCCCGTTTGGCTGCGAGAACAGCGTCTAGACCGCATTGAGCTCCGAGCTTTACGTTTTGTTCGAGTTGGCCATTCTCCTGCGATTCTTTGCCGCTTTTACTGCTGCTGCGCGCCGCTTCGCCGCCCCTCTTCTCTTCGCCGTGCTCTCGCGCCGCAATGTCTTTATCGACAGTCGTGCTCGTTTTAGAGAACTCTTTCTACTGCGGTTGCGCGGATGTCTCGCACCGGATTGCTCTCCGGCACTCGAGTGATTTGGATTCGGCGGCAAGTCTACTCCCGCCCTCCGTGCCTTCGACAATCCAATCGCAATCGCCTGCTTTACTGATCGAGCTCCATGCTTGCCTTTCCGCACGTGATCGAATTCTTCGCGCACAAACTCACCCGCCTGCGTTGATATTCTGTTCCGTTCGAGCTTGAATCACGCATCAGGAATTTGACGAAAATGAAAGTGACAAGTTAAGGAGACTTTGGTGCCAGAAGAGAATGTGATAGAACGAGCACGCGCGGATAAGAGAGAAGGCAAAGCACCATTGCATTTTCGACATAGATGCCTCCGGGCAAGATTGCATTTTCAAATCCGCACACCCACCTAGCCATCGGCTTCTTGCTGTAGCGCGACGGGAACTAATGGACAAGAGAAGGGAAATCGCTTTATTGAAGACCTTTCGAATGCTTCATCTGCATTTCATCGATCACACTCTTAATTAGTTGGCCGTCGATTCGCGGACTAATGTAGGATCCTTCGCCAATTACAACTCGTAGTGCCTTCAGCAATTCCTGCTCCGCATCCGATTTCAGTAAGTACCCCCGTGCGCCCGCTCGAAAGCCACTTCTCAATAGCTCTGCAGAATCGTGCAACGTTAGTAGCACAATTTTGATTTCCGGGTGCGTCCTCGAAATTAACCTCGTCGCCTCTATCCCGTTTAACACTGGCATCGAAACGTCCATGATGATTACTTCTGGCCTCAACTCATCCGCAAGTCGCACCGCTTCTTGTCCGTTCTCCGCTTCAGCGCACAGCTCCCACTCGGGGAACGATTGCAGAATGGAGTTCACTCCCCGTCGAATGAACGCGTGGTCGTCCACGACCAGTACTTTGGGCATACCCTTTATCTCCTATCCTGTTGCGGGGAATGCGAAGCAGGAAGGGAACTAGCTAGAATGAGAACGTGGCATCGGCACATTCTTACCGTTTAGCAGGACCGCGGTCCAGAGCATTTGGCCTTGGTGGGTTAGCACTATTTTTACGCCTCGATGATTTGATTCTTAATTGCGTATCTCACCAGCTCGCTGACCGAATGTAGTTCCAATTTCCTCATAATATTGGCCCGGTGAGTTTCTGCCGTCTTCACGCTGATTCCCAAGGCAACGGCAACTTCCTTGCTGCTTTTTCCTTCGGCGAGCAATTGCACGATTTCCCGTTCCCGCGATGTCAGCCTGTTCCGCAGAGGTAGTTTCGGTTCTGCTCCGTAACTCTGTCGCGAAAATCCGTCCAACAGCATCTCCGAAGCTCTCGGCGTGAAAAACGTCCTGCGATTGGAAATCGCTTCCACTGCACTGACCAAGTCCTTATCCGCATCGGATTTCAGAATGTATCCACGCGCGCCTGAATCCACCACTTCTCTCACTAGCTGATCCGAAAAGTGCATCGTCAAAATTAGTATTCCAGTCTTCGGTGCGTCCTTGTGGATTCTCCGGGCTGCTTCTAGTCCGTTCAAGTCCGGCATGCTGATGTCCATCACCACCACATCTGGCTTCATCTGCTCTGCCATTGTCACCGCTTCTCGGCCGGTTTTCGCCTCGCCACACACTTCCCATCCTGGCTTCGCGGTCAAAAGTTGCTTCAGCCCCCGCCGAATGATGTCGTGATCATCGACAACTAGGATTCGCAATGCTTTGGTTCCCGTCCTCAGCATAACATTGCTTGCGCCCGAATTTTGCGTCGATTCATCGCGTGTGTCGTCTATTCCACGCAATTTTTGTGCAGGATTGGAAAGTGTGTTTAGCATGATGCTAACTTGATATAACGCGCAGCTATAACCTGGAATACCGGCTTCTCTGTATTTTGTTTCAATAAAGTCCACACTTCTTTTTCGCAATAATAAAGGGGCGATTTTAAATTCCGCCCCTTGAGTCGTTTCTCGTAAATTGAACCAATTTGTTACGGCTTTAGCTGCGGGCTGGCCTTGGTAAGTCTAGATTCCAGCATGCGTGCCTGTTCCGGGGCATCACGCCTCGGCTCCTGAATAATCTGTTGTGCGGTCGCATCGTTTCCGTACAACCGGTGATTGCCTCCATCATCTGGCCGCAACGTTGATCCCTCCAGCGACACTCCCGCAAACACTCCTCGCGCTCGCGAATAGCTCAACATCTCGGCACGCATAAACGCATCGGATTCAGCCGTCACCGTTCTCCCTACGGGCCCAGCCGCGATTGAAGCGTCCCCACCGAGTTTCACTTTGCTGTGTAACAGACTGTTAGCGCCATGATCATTCATAATTAGAATCAAAAAGTCGGTAGCTTCTGCTCCGATCTGAAATCCGAAGCTTCCGCCTTCTAACGCCATCATTGCTGGAGCACCCCACGGTCCGCGGAAATCCTTGCCAGTTCGGCAAACCATAAGACCTCTCCCATAGCTTCCGCCCGCGATAAACGCAGCTTTTATCACCGACGGCAATACCACTACGCAACGTGCCTTATTCAGTAGATCTTGTGGCACCTCGTCTGGCACATCCAGAATTTCTCCTAGAACCCTACCGGCGTTTTCAATCCGGTTCACATCGTCCTTGTCTTTATCGTCTCTCGGTCTGGGTGCGGCCATCACCAATGGCGCAACCAGAACCGCGGCGCACAAAACGGTTTTAAACGCATTCATTGTTCTCTCTCCTTGTGCGCCGGTTAAAACCGGCGAGGTGT
>Ga0074045_10000547_pt1 | contig 36681 bp, 33 predicted proteins | sample BogForMeECP23OM2_FD_94442 | JGI IMG/M metagenome (GOLD analysis project Ga0074045, IMG submission 94442) | Bog forest soil microbial communities from Calvert Island, British Columbia, Canada - Bog Forest MetaG ECP23OM2 | ecosystem: Environmental > Terrestrial > Soil > Wetlands ...
ACTGTGGTCGTCGTGACTTGTTGATGCACCTTCTTGATCTCGGTCCGCATCTGGACGCGCAGTTTAGCGTCGAGGTTTGAGAGGGGCTCGTCAAAAAGAAACACCTTCGGGTTGCGAACTATCGCACGGCCCATCGCAACACGCTGGCGTTGCCCGCCTGAAAGCTGCTTTGGACGACGATCGAGGAGGTCAGTAATATCGAGGATGCGGGCAGCCACTTGGACCCGCTCCCTGATCTCCGCTTTCGGAAACTTTTTCAGCCGAAGCCCAAACGACATGTTCTCAAACACGGTCATATGCGGGTAGAGCGCATAGTTCTGGAACACCATCGCAATGTCCCGATCTTTGGGCGGTACGTCGTTGACAAGCTGATCGCCGATATAGATTTCTCCCGAGGTCGCTTCCTCGAGTCCGGCGATCATGCGGAGGGTCGTGCTCTTGCCGCAACCGGATGGCCCCACCAGCACGATGAACTCGCGATCGGCGATCTCCAGATCGATCCCTTGCACCGCAGGGGTTTTGTCGAATGTCTTGACGATGTTACGGAGCGCGACTTGCGCCATCTCTTACCCTTTCGTCGCGCCGGCGGTCAGGCCGGCGATGTAGTAGTCCATCAAGAACGCGTAGATGATCAGCGGCGGCGCAGCCCCGAGCAACGCGCCGGTCATAATTTGTCCCCAGGCATAGACGTCACCCCTGATCAGCGTGGTGACGATACCGACCGGTAGCGTGAGCTGATCGGCTGATGTTGTGAAGGCAAGACCGTAAAGAAAATTCGCCCATGAAACCGTGAAGCAGAATATCGTGGCTGCGATGATGCCTGGGAGCGCGACCGGAATAAAGATCTTTATCAGCATTTGTATATAGCCGGCACCGTCGATCAACGCTGCCTCGTCGAGCTCCTTCGGAATGCTCGCAAAGTATCCAATCATAATCCAAGTGCAGAACGGTACCGTTAACGTCGGTAAAAGTATGATCAGCACCCACCAATGATTAATTAATTCGATGCCGGTTTTGTCGTGGATAAAGGCGAAGGTCTTAAACAGCGGGATGAAGACCAGGGTATCTGGAATGAGGTAGGCCAGGAATACGCCGGTTGCCAACGTCGCCGATCCCCAGAACTTCATCCGTGCGAGCGAAAACGCGGCGAATACGCTGATTAGCATGGTGACAGACACGACGCATAGCGACACGACGACAGAATTTCGAAAAAAAATCCGATAGGTCTTCTGCGTTAACAGGTCGATGTAGTTCGACAGGGTCGGATGATACACCCACCACGGGTTAGTTGCCGCGGAAATCTCCGCGCTCGATTTTAGCGAAGTGATAAACATGTAGACCGGTGGGGTGAGAAAGAAGATTACAAACAAGATCAGGAAGAGATACGACCAGTACAAGGTCCTACGCCGGCCGCGGGAAATGCTGCCGTGCCGCACGAGGCGGCTTTGACCAGCAGCCGTGTCAGCGGTTGTCGTTGTCATGCCTCGTTTCCGCGGCGCCGCACGTTGCGCAAGATCAAAAACGCAGCGATCGCCAGGATCGGGGCCATAAACAACGATACGGAGGCACCGAGCGGGATGTCGTTCCCCGAGATCGCCCAGTTGAACGCCCAGGTGGCGAAGACATGGGTCTGATCGACGGGACCGCCATTGGTCAGAATCTTGACGATGTCAAAGTTAGCAAAAGTGACAATCAACGAGAAGAGCGCCGTAATTTGGATAATGTTGCGCATCATCGGGAGATTGACGTACCAGACTTTCTGCCACCAGTTTGCGCCGTCAATCGCAGCCGCCTCGTGCAGCTGCTCGGGGACCGATTTGAGCGCCGCGAGATACATAATCAGAAAGAATGGCGATCCGACCCAGACATTGACCAGGATCACCGCAAAGCGCGCCCAATACGGGTTGCCGAGCCAAGCGATTTGTGGGAGGCCCAGCTGGACGAAGATCCAATTGAACGCGCTATAGGACGGGTCAAACAGCCAAAACCAAGCGAGCGTGCTCATCGCCGGCGGGATAACCCAGGGGATCAGCAGCATGCCGCGCCACTTGCGCTGACCTTTTGCCGGGAGGTTGTGCACAAAGTGCGCGGCAATGAACCCGATCAGCGCTTTAAAGATGACCGCGGTGACCGCGAACAGCACCGTCTGTTCGACCACCATCCAAAACGTGTTACGTCTGAACAAGAATTTAAAATTGTCCAACCCTACGAAGTGCTGCATCGATTTGTTCATCATTGCCAAGCTTATCGAATAGAACGCCGGGTAGACGACGAGACAGGCAACGATGGTGATCAGCGGCAGTGTCATGAAAAACGCGATCGTCGACTTTCGCCGCACAAGTTTTCGCATGGTGATCTGTGCGCGCGCTGCGGGGATGCGGAGGTCGCGGGCGACAATATCGGCCATTTATCTGCTCCCTTTGTTGCTCACCGCCGGACTGTCGCCGCGCCCGCTAATTCGATATCGGTTCGCCCTAGTCAACATAGCGCGGTAATTTCACCTACCTTCTCAAATCCGCGTGAAGCGCACAATCTCCGAGGCGCCCCAAACCGCGGCGCTCATTGTACCGCAACTATGCGAATTTTCTTCATCTATTTTGCGGTTGCTCTTGCTCCGAAGGCGCGTCTCCGAGAGCGGGGCTGAAGATGCCGGCATCGTCCTGCCGTCCGCCGCCGTGCCGCTCCAGTTCCTGGGCATAGCGGCGCAGAGCATAGGCTTCGCTAATATAGCCGATGATCCGGCGGTCTTTGACGTTATCGATGACCGGCAGCGTCTCTTGCGCGGCTTGGCTGAACCGGTCGAGCGCGGTGCGCAGATTTTCTCCCGGCAGCAAGAACGAAGCCGGCTTCGAGACGAGGTCTCCCACGGTCTTGTTACCGTCGGCGCCGTTCGCCGGGGTCGGTTCGCCGGGATCTACGCTGCCGCAGAGCCCGCCGCGGTCGTCGACGACGAATACATGCCTCGCGCTACCGGCCGGAAAGCGCCGGTGCAACTCATCGAGCGGTAATCCGGCGGCGATCACCGCCGGGTCGCGCCGCATCATCGGACCGACCAGCAGCTCGTTGATCCAACCGACATCCTCAGGGCTGCGGATGGTCAGGCCGCGCAGGTGAAACCGCCATGTCGCGAACGAGTAGCCGAACCAGTGGCGCACCGCGATCGCCGCGGTGACGACCCCGACCATGACCCCGATCGTCGCTGCAAAGTCGCCGGTTGTCTCGAGCACGATCATGATCATCGTCATCGGCGCGCCGACAATCGCCGCGGCGACGGAGCCCATGCCGACCAGCGTGTAGATCAGCGGATCCGCGCCGAGATAGGGGCCGAGCCGAGCCAGCATCTCGCCGATAAAGCTGCCGAACAGGCTGCCAAGGAACAGCGAGGTGCTGAACAGCCCACCGCGAAATCCCGAACCTATCGACGCTGCGGAAGCGACGATCTTCGCCACAATCAGACCGCCGAGAAAAGGAAGATCGAAGCCCGAATGCAATACCCGCATAATGCCGCCATGCCCACCGCCGAGAATCTGCGGGAACTTCAGTGCCATCGCACCAACCAGGAGGCCGCCGAGCGCCGGCCGGGCCCAGCGCGGCACCGCCAACGAGCGGAACAGCGCTTCGGTCGACGTCACCCCTTTCATGACCACGATGCCGAGCCCTGCTGAGGCGAGACCGACGCAGAAAAAGGCGGGATAGTCGGAAGGTGAAATCGTAATTTCATGCCAGACGACGAATATCGGGTTCGATCCGACGAGGCCGCGGACAACGAGCGCCCCGGTCAATGCCGCGATGCCAACCGGAGCCAGGGTCTGTAACGTATAAGCGCCGATGATTAGCTCGAAGGCGTAGAAGGCGCCGGTGAGCGGGGCATTGAAGGCTGCCGCGATCGCGCCGGCGGCGCCGCAGCCGACGAGGGTGCGGACGTCGTCGCGGCGCAAGCCGAGCCATCTGCCGAGCCGCGATGCGAGCGCGGCCCCGAGCTGGGTATAGGCCGCCTCGAGCCCTACCGAAGCGCCAAACCCGCCCGAGAGCAATGTCACGCCGACCAGGCCCAGGCTATCGCCCACCGACATCCGGCCGCCGAACAGCGCGTTCGCCTCGATCGCATCGACAACCTCGCGTTGGCGCCAGCGGCGCAGAAGGGTCGCGGCAAGGCCGACGAGCAGGCCCCCGAGCACCGGCATCAGCAGCACCCGGGCTGGCCCGAGGTCGATATCGCTCAAATGCCCCTCTTCGGGCATCGCGAACGCGAGCCACCGTAGCTGAGCCAGTAGCAAGTCGATTAGAACCACGCCGATACCCGCCGCGACGCCCGCGCCCACCGCGAGTACGAGAAGGAACAGATCGCTGTCGCGCAACTGCGGCTCGGCGCGCCGGCCATCGGCTGCCGCGGCGCCGGTCTCTTCTACCCCCTCGGGAGGTGCAATCTCGGCCACACTCGAGCGCTTAGGCCAGCTGGCGGGAGCCGGCAAGAGCAGTCGTGAAAGATCGACGATTACGGACCGCAGTTGGCTGCTTCCTATGGGACGAACTACCTCTACCGTTCAGTCAGCTTCAGCTCGATGCGCCGATTGCGGCGATAGGCATCCTCGACATTGCGCGGATCGATCGGCTGCTTGTCGGCGAAGCCCGCCGCGCCAAGGCGTGAGGCGGGTATCCCCTCGTCGATGGCAAAGCGCACCACCGATATCGCGCGCGCAGTCGACAATTCCCAATTCGACGGAAACTGGGGATTGCTGATCGGCCGGCGGTCGGTATGGCCGTCCACTCGCAGGATCCAGTTGATATCCGGCGGGATCTTAGCGGAGATTTCCTTCAGCGCGGCGATCACCGGCGCGAGCTCCTGTTTGGCGTCGTCGCTGAGGTCTGCGCTCCCCGGCGCGAACAGCACTTCGGACTGGAACACGAAGCGGTCGCCGACGATGCGGATATCCGGCCGATCACCGAGGATCTCGCGTAGCCGGCCGAAAAACTCGGAGCGGTAGCGCGCGAGTTCCTCGACCTTGTTGACGAGCGCCAGATTGAGGCGCTTGCCGAGTTCGACGATCTGGCCCTGCTGCTCCTTGACCTTGGCTTCGGAGACGTCGAGGGCTGCTGCGATGCGCGACAGCTGCTCGCGCAGCGAAGCGAGCTGCGCGTTCAGCTGGTCGACCCGCGCGAGGGCGTTGCGGCTGATCTCCTTCTCGGCGGTGAGACCCTGCTCGGCTCGATCGGCGCGGCTGCCGAGTTCGCGCAGGCGGACGTCGCGAGCATCGATCTCCTTCTGGGCGAGCGACGTCCGCTCTTGCTCGGCGGCGAGGCGGGCTTCGAGGTCCTTGGTCCGATCGCGCAGCATTCCCGCATCTTGCGCGGGCTGCTGCTGCGCCAGCGCAGCGACCTTGGCCTCGAGATCGGCTCGCACGGTCTTGAGGGCATCGAGGTCGCGCCGCAGGCTCTCGATCTCGCTCAGCTGCAGCTCGATCTTCTCCTTGTCGGCGCTGACGGTCGCGTCGGCGTCGCGCAGTTGCCCAGTCAGCCGGTCGTGTTCGGCGAGAGAACTTTGAAGCTGAGACGACAAATCCGCCGCGTTGGCACGCAGGTCCTCGCTGCTCCGCCGTTGCATGGCGAGCAGATCGTCGAGCTCGTTGACCTGCTGTTGCAGCCGTTGCAGGGCTTGGTCGCGCCCGGAGAGGGCCTCCGAAAGATAGAACTGACCGGCGGTGAACACCAGGAGAATGAAGATGATCACCATCAAGAGCTGTGCCAAGGCATCGACAAAGCCGGGCCAGATGTCGATGCTCGAGCGGCGGGAATTGCGCCGTGCTATGGCCATGGCAGTGCGCGAACGATGCCGTCAGCGCCTGCCCTCTTCGGCGAGGGCGGCGATCGTGCGGGCGAGGATACGGATCTCCGAGCGCAGCTCCTGAACGCTCTGGGCCCGGCCTTGGGCCACGTCCTCAGTCAGTCGTGCCAGGTAGGCCTCGATGTTGCGCAGATGGCTACGCAACACATCGTCGTGCCCGAGCGAGCCCTCGGCGACATCGGCCAGCCGGGTCAACGACGGCTTCAATTCCAACTGGTTCTCGGCGAGCCGCACCATCAGGATCTGGCCCGCCTTCATCTGCTCGCCGAGGCCCCCCAGTCGATCGGTCAAGCTCGCAAGGGTCGCATTGGCGCCGATGCGACTCTCCTCACTCCTGGCCATAATGCGCTGAAGGTTTTCCAGGCTGTCCGCGGTCTGTTCGAGCAGCGCCTGAATGTAGGCCGGCACCGATCCGTCGCCGCTGTCGCCGAGCTGGCCACCTGAGAGTCTGGTGTAGGTTGATAGCCACTCTTCGAGATCGTTATAGAAGCGGTTCTGGGCCTGCCCGGCTTGCAGGTCGAGAAAGCCGAGAACGAGGCTGCCGGCGAGGCCGAACAGGGAGGAGCTGAAAGCGGTGCTCATTCCGGCGAGCGGCGATTCCAATCCCGATTTAAGGTCGGCAAAGGCGCGGGCGGCGTCGCTGCCGCCGACGCCGAGCCCGCCGAGCACGCCGCCGACCGAACGCACCGTCTCCAACAGCCCATAAAACGTGCCAAGAAGGCCCAGAAAGATCAGCACGCCGATCAGGTACCGCGAGGTCTCGCGCGTCTCGGCAAGGCGGGAGCCGATGCCGTCGAGCAAGGTCTGCAAGGAGCTCGCCGACAGGCTGACCCGCCGGCCCTGCCGCGCCCCTAGCATGCGGGCCATCGGTGCGAGCAGCCGCGGCGCAGGCCGGTCCTCCTCCGGTGCCCGTTCGTCGCCCGCCCGACCATAGCGAAAGCTGTCGATCCAATCGATCTCAGGATCGAGCAGCAGCACTTGGCGAAAAATGTAGACGATGCCGGCGAGCAGGATGACGAGGATCACGCCGTTTACCCCGGGGTTCCCCATGAAGGCGTTGAAAAGCGGGCGTCCGAGCGCCACGACGAGAGCCGAGACGAGCACGAGAAACAGCATCATCCGAAGCAGAAAGCGGCGCGAGTGAGTCATGCCGCAAAACCGTCAGGTCGGGAATTTGCCCGCGCGTTCACCAATCTCCAAAAATCCCACCCCTCAAACGCGCCGCTGCTCACTCGCGCCGGCCGCTCCGGGGAACTTAGCGCAGGGTGCAATTTGACGACACCGGAATCTGCCAGCGGCCTCCCACCCTTCGGCCAAACTCAGCGGGTAGCCGACCCGCCGCGCAGCGCCTCTCTGATCAACGCGGCAAGCGGAAGATGAAGATGATCGTTGGCGGCGAGCACGTCGCCGGCCGTCATCATATCGTGACCGCCCGCCAAGTCGCTGACATAGCCGCCCGCCTCGCGTACCAGCAGGATCCCGGCGGCGATGTCCCACGGCGCCAGACCGAATTCCCAGAACCCGTCATAGCGGCCTGCAGCGACATAAGCCAGATCGAGGGCTGCCGAGCCCATGCGCCGAACGCCGCTCGTCGCACCCATGATCGCCGCCAGCGTATCGATATAGCCCCGTTGGTCGGCGCGCGCGCCGAAGGGCATGCCGGTCCCGATCACCGCCTCGCCGAGCTGCCGGCGCGCCGAGACCCTCAGCCGGCGATCGTTGACGTAGGCGCCGAAGCCCTTCTCGGCCGAGTACATCTCATCTCTGGTCGGCTCGTAGATCACACCGGCGACGATCTCGCCGTCGCGCTCGAGGGCGATCGAGATCGAGAAGTGCGGGATACCGTGCAAAAAATTCGTCGTGCCGTCGAGCGGATCGACGATCCAGCGATGCCGCGGGTCCACCCCCGCCGCCGCGCCGCTTTCCTCGAAGAGCAGCCCGTAGTCGGGGCGCGCCCGCATCAGCTCGGTCTTGAGCGTGCGCTCGGCTTTGAGATCCGCAGTCGAGACGAACTCGCCCGGACCCTTGACCGAGACCTGCAGCTGCTCGACCTCGCCGAAGTCGCGGATTAGGCCGCGCGCCGCCTTCAGCGCCGCGTTCGCCATGACGTTGAGGATCGGTGATCGCATGACCATGGCGGCTGGTCCCGGCGCGGCCGGCGCTCAGTCCTTGGCCCGCTCGAGATAGCTGCCGTCGGCGGTACTGACGACGATGCGGGTGCCCGCCTCGACATGCGGCGGGATCATCACGCGGCGCCCGTTTTCGAGCTTGCCCGGTTTGTAGGAGGACGACGCCGTCTGCCCGCGCACCACCGGGTCGGCCTCGACGACCCTCATCGCCACGCTCGGCGGCAGCTCGACCGAAAGTGCCACACCTTCATAGAGCATAACGTTGCACACCATCCCGTCGCGCAGAAAATCGGCAGGCTCTCCGATTGTCTCGCGGGGGATCGCGATCTGCTCGTAGGTATCGTTGTCCATGAAGGTCCCCTGGCCGCTCTCCATGAACAGGAACTGCATTTCCTTTTCGTCGAGGCGGACGCGCTCGACGGTCTCCTGGGTGCGAAAGCGCTCGTTGAGCTTCGACCCGCCGCGCAAATCGCGCAGCTCGACCTGGGCAAAAGCACCGCCCTTGCCGGGCTGGACCAGCTCGCGCTTCAGCACGAGCCAAAGCTTGTTCTGGTATTCGAGGACGTTGCCCGGCTTGATGTCGATGGCGTTGATCTTCATTGGTGAGATCCCGGGGGAGAGGGCTCGATGGAGCCTAACATAGGTCGGCGGACCCGCAAGAACGAGGGCAAGAGGATGCAGGAGTGGTGGCGGCGCGATCGGTTTGCGGCGCGGCGCGGCCGGCTGGAGCAGCGCGGGCGGATCCTCGATGCCGTCCGCAGCTTCTTCGCCGCGCGCGGCTATGTCGAGGTCGACACGCCGGCCTTGCAGGTGAGCCCCGGGATCGAGCTGCATCTCCGGGCTTTCAAGACCCTGCTCCATGACCCGCGCGACAACCGTGCGACGGAGCGTTACTTGCACACCTCGCCCGAGTTCGCGATGAAGAAGCTCATCGTCGCCGGGATGCCGCGCATCTGGCAACTCGCCCATGTCTTCCGCGACAGTGAGCACAGCGCTACCCATCACCCGGAATTCGCGATGCTCGAATGGTACCGGGCCGGCGCCTCCTATCGCGATCTGATGGACGAGTGTGCGGCATTGATCGGCACCTGCCAAGACGCGGCGGGCGCCGAGGCACTGGGCTGGCGCGGGCATAGCGCCGACGCGCGGCGACCGTGGCAGCGGCTGAGCGTCGCCGAGGCTTTCCAGGAACACTGCGGCCTAGATCTGTTGGCCACGGCACCCGACCCCGTGGCACCCGATGTCGAACGCCTCGCCGCCGCGGCGCGCCATCTCGGCATCGCACCGCACCCAGGAGACGATTGGGAGGCGCTCTATTTCCGCATCTTCCTCGATCGAATCGAGCCTGTTCTCGGCCTCGGGGAGCCGACGATCCTGTACGACTACCCGTTGTCGATGGCGGCACTGTCGCGGCGCAGAACCGGCGACCCGCGCCTTGCCGAGCGGTTCGAGGTCTATGTCTGCGGTCTCGAACTCGCCAATGCCTTTGGCGAGCTGACCGATGCGGCCGAGCAGCGCCGGCGGTTCGTCGCCGCCCAGGCGAAGCAGCGAGCGCTCTACGGCGAGACCTACCCGATAGACGAGGATTTCCTCGCCGCCCTCGACCACGGCCTTCCGCCGTGCGCCGGGATCGCGCTCGGCTTCGATCGCCTGGTGATGCTGGCGACCGGTGCCGAGGACATCGAGGAGGTGCTGTGGACGCCTGTTCGCTGAATGTTGCTGCCGGTGTCGGGCAGCCGCAAGAAGAAGGAAGCCGCCATCGCGGAGCCGGAGGCGGCAGTGGCGCCGAAGCGAGCGGCCGTGAGCAAAACGTCGAGCCCGAAACCCCTCGACTGCCGCCAGGGCCCGGTCGAGAGTTGGTCCCGGGCAGGCCGGATGCGCTCACTTCATCTCTCGCCCCCGGCGATGACGAACCCGTTGCAATTTCGCTGTCGACAGCGAAAAAATGGGTTTTTTTTGCGGTCGAAAATTACCCCGTTACCATCAAAAATCTATTTCAGCCTAGATTCGGCAGTTGGTCTGTTGCCAGGATTGGATTTGACGGAAATGAAGGGGGATGAGCAGAGAAACAGGGGTGCCGGCGGTTCACCCGGCGGGTGAGCAACCGATGGTAGAGCTGGCGAGCGCCGGTCCGGTGACGGCGGAAACCTTTGCCGGCCGGGTTCACCTCGAGTGGGAGGCGGTCGCGCCGGTGATGACGATCTGCAAGTCGTCATTTTTGGATTTGAGGCCTTTTGCGAACCCGGAAAGCGCGCTCAAGGCCCGCCTTGCCGCAGCCTTTGCAGCGGCTGCGCGGCTCACCCGCGTCAGCAACGCGCGCAGGGGCCGAGCGCGATGCGGCGGTCGTCTTGTTCATAGACGAACATCAATACGTGCGGGAGGAGCAGCTCGCCGCGCTGATCGGCGCACTCCACAGCGCCAGTCAGGACCAGTTACCGATTACCATGATGGCTGCCGGACTGCCGCAACTCGTCGGCCAGGCGGGTCGCGCGAAATCCTATGCCGAACGGTTGTTCGAATTTGTGCCGATGGACCGCCTCGACCCGGAGGCGGCGGGGGCGGCGCTGCGCGTGCCTGCGGCAAAGTCGAATGTCACTTTTGACGACGCCGCGATATCGGAGATTCTCGCGCAAACGTTGGGCTATCCCTATTTTCTGCAGGAATGGGGGAAGCATAGCTGGAACCTGACTGACTGCTCGCCGATAAGGGGAAACGATGCCAGGCGAGCGACGGTCCAAGCTTTGGCCGAGCTCGATGCGAGCTTTTTCCGGGTGCGGTTCGATCGGCTGACGCCGAAGGAAAAGCGCTATTTGCGGCCATGGCCGAACTCGGCCGGGGACCTCATCGCTCGGGGAACATCGCCGACCGTCTGGGGAGGAGGGTCACGGCCGTCGCGCCGATCCGGAATGTGCTGATCGCCAAAGGGATGATCTATAGTCCGGCGAACGGGGACACTGCCTTCACGGTACCTCTGTTCGACGGATTTATGAAACGGACCATGCCGGACTGAAACTGAAGCGCCTTCCTCAAAGGCGCGGCGACTGACGTTAACTCAGCTCGTCGAGCAGCGTCTTGGCGTCTTTGAGATCGGCGGTTTCCAACCCCTCGGTGAACCAGCCGTAAACGGGTGCCAGTAGATCGCGCGCCTCGGCACGCCGTCCTTGTTCGCCCCATAGCCGAGCGAGACTCGTCGCGGCGCGCAGCTCCCAGGACTTTGCCCGTTGCCTGCGTGCAATCGCAATCGCATGATGGAAGCAGCCCTCGGCTTTCTGCTCGTCTGCCGGATCGAGGCACAACTGCAGTTCCCCTTCGAGCCGACGCAACTCGGCTTCGTAATAAACAATACCGGTCCGCGCGACCTGGTCGAGCGCCTCCGCTATCACGCGTAATCCCTCCCCGGGCTGGCCGGTATCGCGATAGACCTCTGCCAGCAGCCCGAGCCAGTGCGAGCATTCGAGGTTGGCTCCGGTCGCACGATAGGCAATGAGCCCTTCGCGCAACTGAACGAGGCCCTCTTCGGACTGCCCCTGCTTGAAGAGTCCCCAGCCGCGGAAGATGACTGCATGGGAACGGAAAAAGGGTATTATTTCCTCGGTGGTAAGAGCCAAGTCTGTCTCCGCCACCTCTCGGGCTTGTCCGACCTCGCCGCGCAGCTGATGCAGTGCCGCCAACCAGCTCAGCGCACCCGCTCGGCTGACAGGGTGTGACACCGTCTCTGCAATCACGACAGCCTGCTCAGCGCTTGTTAATGCCTGGTTGGGGTAGCCCAGATGCCACAGCACCCGCCCCAAGAAGAAGTGGCAGTTCGAAGCACAGTTAAACCCAAAACGGAAAGCTAAGGAGCGGCTCCATCCGGGCTGATAAAGAGCGATCCCTTTCTCCAAGTGTTCCTGTGCAGCGCCGAGCTCACCAAACCAGAACAAATTATTACCCACTGCATGGTGAGCGTACCCCAATGGCTCCGGATCGTGTAGGCGCTCCCCCACGACCAGCAGTTGCTCAGCAGCCTCCAGTCCGACCCCAATTTTCCCACGCACCGAATAAGTCATGCTCAGTCCAAACAGAGCCCGAAACAGTGAGGGGAGGTCTGCGCCGACCCTGCGGGACAGCTCCGATGCTCGTGCCCCGGCGCGTTCGCCCTCGGTAGATCCGAAGCGAGTCGCAAATAGCGGCGTCAGCAAAGCGACCTGGAATGCAAGTTCCTTCTCGTCGCGCTGCACGCCCTCAGGCAGGTCCTCGAGCATTTTGAGCCCTCGGGTCAGATGGGCGATGGCTTCGAGCTTTGCCGAGCCTTCGATCGCGCGTTCGCCAGCGCGGCGCCAGTTGTCGATGGCCTGTTGCGCCAGGGCTGCCTCGGTGCAGTGATGAGCGAGCAGTTCGGGCTGCGCTGCGACAATCTCGGGAAATTCCCGCTCAAGTGCCTCAGCAATGGTCGCCTGCAGCTGCTGGCGGCGGGCTCGCAACAAAGTCGCATAGGCAGCGTCTTGCACCAGCGCATGCTTGAACAGGTACGACGAGTGCGGCGGCACGCCGCGGCAGAACAGCAGCCCGGCATTGTTCAGGCGGTCGAGCGCTGCTTCCAGCTCCGGTTCCGGCCGCTGTGCCACCGCCTGGATCAGCTCGTAAGAGAACTCGCGGCCCAATACCGCGCCGATCTGCGCCACTTCCTTGGCCGCCACGCCAAGCCGATCGAGGCGCGAAATCAGCGAGGCGTGCAGTGTCGCAGGGATCGCCAGATTTGGCAGCGGATTTGCCGCCAATACCGCGGCGACGCGGTGGTCGCGATCGGCGCTTTCGAGCACCGCCTTTGTCAGCTCTTCGACGAACAATGGCACGCCGTCGGCGCGTTCGACAATCTCGCCGACGATCTCGTGGGAGAGACCGGCATTGCCGGCCAGGCCCTCGACCAGAGCTACGCCGTCGCGTTCCGCAAGGCGGTTCAGCGCCAACATCGACACATGCGCTTGCCCGCTCCAGCCGTGCTGGAATTCGGGGCGGAAGGTGACGACGAGCAGGACGGGAAGCCCAGAGACCCGAACAAACATTAGATCGAGCAACTCGCGCGAGCTCGGGTCGACCCAATGCGCGTCTTCAAACACCATCAGTGCCGGCCGGCCGTGTGCGCGGGATTCGAGCTGACGAAGAAGTGCTTCGAACAGCTTTTGTCGCTTGCGCTGAGGGCCCAAATTGAGATCAGCGGCAGAATTTGGCAGTGACAACAGCTCGGCCAGCAACTCGATTTCATGATCCCCGCGCGCACCGGGTGCCAGCAATCTCTGCAGTTTCTCGAGCTTCCTTTCGACCGTGTCGTCGCGCGCGAACTCGGCGGCGCGTTCGAGCTGGACGGTGAATGGGTGGAGCGCACTATCGTGATGGTGTGGAGAGCAGAAATAGCGCAGCCGCATGTGCGGTTCGCTAGCGATCGCCTGCGACAGTGCCGCGGTTAGGCGGGATTTCCCGATCCCGGGCTCCCCCGAAAGCAGCACCACGCGCCCTTCGCCGTCTTTTGCCTGCTGCCAACGGCGCACTAACAACTCGAGCTCTTCATCGCGCCCGACGAGAGGTGTGGCCTCTGAGCGCAGCGCCTCGAAGCGGCTTAAGACGCCGCTTTCGTCGACCACACGCCAAGCGTGTTGCGGCTCGGCAAAACCGGCGAGCGGCTGCGGCCCGAGATCCTCGAGCTCGAACAGTCCGCCGATCTGCCGGCGTGTGCTCTCGGCAATAACCAGCGTGCCCGCACGAGCCAAGGCCTGCAGCCGGGCGGCGAGATTTGGCGTCTCGCCGACGACCCCGCGTTCCTGCGCGGCTCCCGCACCGATCAAATCGCCGACCACGACGAGGCCGCGGGCGATGCCGAGCCGCACATTCAACGGTTCCGGCGTCGCCAACCCGCCGACCGCCTCGAGAACGGCGAGCCCGGCCCGGACCGCTCTCTCGGCATCGTCCTCATGCGCCTCGGGATAGCCGAAATAGACCAGCACCCCATCGCCCATATATTTGGCGACAAACCCGGCGAAACGGCTGACCGTGTCGGCGACGCAGCGGTGATAGGAGCCAATCACCTCGCGCAAATCTTCGGGGTCGAAGCGCACCGACAACGCCGTCGAGCCGACCAGATCGCAAAACATCACCGTCAGCTGGCGACGCTCGGCCTCGCTGAAGGTCGCGAGGGCAGGGGAACCTCGGCGGCGGCTCGCGGCGTGTCGCTGCGAAGGACGGTGATTGCTGCCAACAGCTTACGGCGATGCCCGATCGATGTGACGCCGAGACCGACCAGATCATCGGCCATCAGCTCAGGCAGCACTCCGGCGTCGATGTCGTTGGCGGCGAAGGCCGGCGCATATTGCTCGAGCCCGAGCCCGCGCAGCCATTCGGCTACATCCATTGTAGTTGCCCAGAAAGGGATGCCGCGGACACTCATTACAACCCCGGAACGGTGTCCTGTCCAGACCGGCCGCGGCTTCGCACGCCCCGGGCCTTCTTCGGGGCTTGCGACGTTGCGGTCTATTTTATATGTCTACCCATATAATAACATCCATATCGAAGGGAAGCATGAAGACGAACGTGGAGATTTCCGATTCGCTGTTGCGCGAGGCGCGCCTACTGGCGGCGCGGGAAGGGGTTACGCTGCGAACCCTGGTCGAACGTGGGCTGCATCGTGTTATTGTCGAAACCGAGCACAGGTCGCCGTTCAAGCTACGCCGAGCAAGCTTCAAGGGGAACGGTCGGCAGACGGAGCTTGACGGAGCGTCGTGGGACACGCTGCGCGATCTGGCCTACAAAGATCGTGGCGCATGATCGCGGCGATACGAACGTCCTCGTCTACGCCCATCGTGAGGATTCCCCATTTCACGAAACCGCTTTCCGGCGCGTAGCCGAACTCGCCTAGGGGTCGGCGGTCTGGGCCATTCCCTGGCCATGCATCCACGAATTCCTCGCGATCGTGACGCATCCGCGCATCTATGCGCCGCCGACACCGCTCGACCGCGCCCTCGATCAGGTAGATGCCTGGCTCGAATCGCCGGCGTTAGCGATTTTGGCTGAGTCGGCGGCGCATTGGCTAACATTGCCGGGCCTCGTTGCCGAAGGGCGCGTCGCCGGGCCCCGGATCCATGACGCGCGCGTCGCAGCGCGGTGCCGCCGACACGGCGTGCGTGAGCTATGGTCGGCGGACCGAGACTTCAGCCGGTTCGCCGGGCTCCGGGTTGCGAACCCGACGCTCGGCAGTCGTTAGCGACGGCGGGGGACAGCGCGAGTGCGCTCGGGTCGGAGCACTGGAGTCCGAGGTCAACCGTTTAGAAGAGCGATTAGCCATCAAAGCGTGCCGGCGAGACAGCGATGCAATCAACCTCTTTGATCGTCAATGGCAACACCGTCAGCGTCACTGCGGACGGAGACACGCCCCTGCTCGACATCCTGCGCAATTATCTCGGCCTCTTCGGAACCAAATTCGGCTGCGGCCAGGAGCAATGCGGCTGCTGTATGGTGCTGATCGACGGCCGGCCGGAGAAATCCTGCGGAAAGCCCCTTTCGACGGTCGCCGGCAAGGCGATCACCACGGTCGAGGGGCTCGGCACGCCGGACCGGCCACACCCGTTGCAGCAGGCCTTTCTTGACGAGCAGGCCGGTCAATGCGGTTATTGCCTCTCCGGTATTCTGATCTCGGCCAAGGCCCTACTCAACCATAACCCCTCGCCGTCGCGCGTGGAGATCGCCGAGGCGCTCGACGACAACATCTGCCGCTGCGGCAGCCATATCCGCATTCTGCGCGCCGTCGAACGCGCCGCCGCCCGATTGCGCGAAGGAGGCACCCGATGAACGCCCCGACATTGCCGGCATTGCTGGCCAGCAATCCTCGCCTAGATCAGTGGGTCGGGTTCTCGGCACCCGGACGCGTGACGGTCTCGACCGGCCGTGTCGAGATTGGCCAGGGGGTATTGACTGCAATGCTGCAGATCGCCGCCGAAGAGCTGGAGGTCGCGCCGGAGCGCATTCTGCTGCAGACCGGCGACACCGATCTCACCCCGAACGAAGGGTATACCGCGGGTAGCCAGTCTATCCAATTCGGCGGCGTCGCCTTGCGCATGGCCTGCGCCGAGGTGCGCGCCCTGTTCCTCGACCATGCCGCGACTTCCCATGGCTATTCGCGCGCCGATTTAGCGGTGCGCGACGGCACCATCACCCACCGCGGCGAGCCGACCGGGCATGACTACTGGTCGCTCGCCGCGGCCGTCGATCTGCGGCGCGATGCTACCGGCCGGTCCCCAACCAAGACCGTCAGCGACTACAGCGTCGTCGGGCGGAACGCGCCGCGCGTCGATCTCGCCGCGAAGGTGTTCGGCGGACCGGCTTTTATCCACGACATGGTTCTCGACGGCATGGTGCACGCGCGCGTCCTGCGCCAACCACGCCGCGGTGCGACGATTGCCAAGATCGACGAGGCCGGGCTGCAGCGCGCCGCGAAGGGGCCGATCGAGATCGTCCGGCATGGTAACTTCCTTGCCATTCTCGGCACAGACGAGACGGTCGTCGAGGCCGTCGCCGCCGGCGCGCCCGGTCATGTCGCGTGGGACGGTGTAGACCCGATCAACCCGTATCAAGAAGAAGCGCGTTGGCTCCTTCAACAACCCTCGATCGATCGCATGATCGGCGCGCCTCCACCCTCCGGGCCGATACCGGCAACATCCCGGCACGAGGCGACTTATACGAGGATGCACATCGCGCACGCCTCGGTGGCACCCTCTTGCGGGCTCGCGCAATACCGTGACGGGCGGCTCACGGTATGGACGCATTCGCAGGGCGTCTACCCGCTGCGGGAGGCGTTGGCTCGGACGTTGAAGCTCGATCCCGTGGCGATCTCGGTCAAGCACGTTCAGGGGCCGGGCTGCTACGGACACAACGGGGCCGACGACGCCGCAACCGATGCGGCGGTTATCGCATTTCACCGGCCGGGGCAGCCGGTTCGGGTGCGGTGGCGGCGTGAGGAGGAATTCGCCTTCGAGCCGGTCAGCCCCGCGATGGTGGTGACGACCCAGACAGTCCTCGACGGGTCCGGACAGCCCGCCGACTGGACCACCGAGATCTGGAGCGGCCGGCACACGAGCCGGCCGGGGGGCGGCGGCAATCTGCTCGCCGCCGAAGCACTACCGGATCCGCCACCGCATCCGCCCGCCGTCGAAGGGGGCTACCCACCCGGGGCCGGCACCCGCAACGGCGAGCCGCTCTACGATTTCCCGGCAAAGCGCATTGTCCATCACCTGATCGCCGAGACCCCAGTGCGCACCTCATCGTTGCGCGGGCTCGGTGCCACTCTCAACGTCTTCGCGATCGAGTCGTCGATGGACGAGTTGGCCGAGCGGGCGGGTCAGGACCCAGTCGCCTACCGGCTCTCGGTATTGGCTGACGTGCGGGCGCGGGCGGTCGTCGAGCATGTCGCGCGGATCAGCTGCTGGCAGCCGGGTTTGCCGTCGGGCACGGGCCGCGGCCGCGGCGTCGCGCTTGCCCGCTACAAGAATATGGCCGCCTATGCCGCAGTCGTCGCCGAGGTCGCGGTCGACGAGAGCGTCCGTCTTGTCCGAGTGTGGTGCGCGGCGGATGCGGGCCTCGTCATAAACCCGGACGGCGCGATCAATCAGCTCGAAGGCGGCATCATCCATGGCGCGAGCTGGGCGCTCAAGGAAGGGGTGCGCCTCGACACATGCGGCATCAGCTCGCGCGACTGGGAGAGCTACCCCGTGTTGCGCTTCAGTGAGGTGCCGGAGGTGATTGTCGAGCTGGTCGACCCTATGGCGGATCGTCCTTGTCTCGGGGTCGGCGAGGCGAGCGGCGGGCCGACGGTCGCCGCGATCGGCAACGCCGTAGCCCATGCTCTGGGCGCACGCTTGTGCGATCTGCCCCTGACGCGCGAGCGGGTGATGGCGGCGCTTCTGAAGGCGTGATGCAAAACGAATCGCTCTCGCTATCCGGCAAGTGCCGCTTCCTCTCCTGACGATCTTCGCAACGTCGGCGCTATGAGAATCGCCTCCCTGGTACCAGATTATTGCTTCAGGTAGCTAAGCTCGGAAATAGGAACGTCGGGCTTCTACTGCTACGGCCTCCGTTGCGCTGATATACCCTCCCGCGCTGCTCTAAGCCGGCAGCGGTCCGTGGCCGGTATCCTGCACGCCGACGACGGTTCGATCCTATGGACGCCATCTCGGCGGACCGGAGCGGCCGGGCTGGCGCTTGCACGCGCGACTCGAACGCTTGTCGAGGGTGATCTGGGACGGCTCCGGAGAAGATCCCTACTCGCATTCCTCGCCGACGCCGTACGGTAACGGCCGATTCGATATCGATGATCAGCGACGGGGCCGCAACCGGCAAACCCGTGCACATCCTCGAACTCGATGGCAGCAACACCAAATTCGCCCACTTTCATGAGGCGATGCCAGCAGCCGGCATCCCCTCCCTTCTGCGGGCGCATCGAATCCTGGTCCGACCCGATCCATGACGACGCGCGCGCTGGCGCCGCGTTGCGGACATTGGTTTTGCTCGGGTCGAGCGGCGAAAGCGGCCGTAACAGCATTCGCGATCTCTGTCTGTGGGCCGGGCCGCGATGAACTCGGGCGGTTGCTTGCCCCGACCACGAAAGATGTAGTATCGCGCCGAACGCAGCCCGCTTCTTCTGGGATCGGCCTGGCACCATGACCCTGCGCATCGAGACCTTCGACAATGTTCGCGGGGGAAACACCCTCTACAAAGCGCTAACCCATCCGCGGGCCGCACAACGCGGCCGTGCGCTGGTCAACACCCTAATGGGCCATGCACCCATTGCCATCTTCGATCCAAACGGCGCCGCCGAAGCCTTCAACGAAGTCTTCGGCCTCGGCGGGGTCGAGGTCTTCGGCACCTATGTCCAACAAGTGGCTCGAATCGGCGACAAGCTTCTCGGTCACCCAGCGGCACTCGCGACCGACCTCTCTCGCTCGGGCGCGCGCTCGGTGTTCGTCGCGGCATTCGATGCCGAGCGCATCATCGCGCAGCTCCAGCCTTTTTGGCCCGCCGGCGCACGGGCTTTCAGCCTCGACGCAATGCGGATCCCGGCCGATCGCCTAACTAACCCTCACGTCTATCTCGACCCGCTGAACTTCGCCACCAATTTTGCTTTTTTCCGTGACGCGGACGGATTGCATACGCGGCTCACAACCGCGAATTACTGGTCGAGCTACGGCGCAGCAACGGTTACCTGCTGGATAACGCTGTTTGCCGGTGATGGTGAGATCCTCGCCGAGTGGTGCGAAAGCTTTGGACCGGCCGCGAGCGCGATCATTCTCGATAGTCGCGAAATCCGGGCCCGCTTCCGTCTCGCCGAATTCTGCGGTCAGCTGTTTCTCCACATCGTCGGCGCGGCCGGCCACGACATTGTCAAATACGCCCTCGACACCTTCGGCGATGCCAGCCCCGATATTGCCCGCGGCGATAGTGTTTTTTCGGATTACTCTCTCTCTTGCACGCATGACGCGAACTCTTGGCCCGCAGATCGCTACGCCGGCCTCCCTGCGCCGGGCCCCGGCGAGCGGGTCGTGCTCTGGATCCAGAACAGCCATCCCATCGCAGTTCCGCCATCTGAAATTGGTGTTAACCCGATGGGCGAGGAGCGGGTGGCGCCAATCGACGAGCCGATCCCCCCGTTTGCGACCCGCGCGGTCGACATTAGCAAACTCCTGCCCGACCTAGCCTGGCCGAGGCAAGCCGAACTTCGCGCAGGTAAGCACGTGGTGCGGCCGCGCTACGAGATTTTCGAGCACGGCCGCCACCGTATCGCACATGTCAATGTCGAACGTGCTGACCTGATGCCGGACCTCGATCTCCCGAGGGTCACGAGCATCCTCGGGAAAGGTTATCTTTTGCCTGCCCCGATCATGCCGCTCGGCGAATGGCAGACCTTTGTGCTGCCGACGCCGATGGCCGTCCGTCAAGCTGAGCTGCCGATCGCCGCGCTGGTCTACGACCCAGAGGGAAACGAGATCCTGCGCCATCCTTTCGGGCGAATGCCGCGGGCACACCAAACGGCGCTCGACCTTGATGAGGTCGCCGGAATCGATGCGCTGCACGACGGCTATGGCCATATCGAGCTGGTCTACGATTTCTCCACAGGGGGCGAGGCCGATGGATGGCTCCACGCCCTGTTCCGCTATCGCCATCGGCGCAGCGGTCATGCTGCCGAAACCAGCTTTGGGGCGCATGTCTTCAACACGATTTTGACCTATCGCAACGAGCCGCAATCTTACAGCGGGCGTCCCCCGGGATTGTCCACCCGCCTATTCCTGAGGCTCGGCGAGGCAGGGTACGACACGTTGTGCCAGCTGATCTATCCGGCATCGCGCCCGTGGCGGCCGGTCAGCGCGACCGAGATCACTCTCCACGACGGCGCCGGGCGCGAGGTCGCTCGGACGAGTTTAGCGATTCCTTGTTCGGGTTCGCGTCTCTTCTACTATTACGATGTCTTTGATGCGGCGACCCGCGCCCGTGCGGGAACAGGCGCCCATCTGACGATCCGCGACACGACCTGCCGCCTCTTCGGCTATCACGGGCTCGTCGGTCGCGAGGGCTCCTTTAGCCTCGATCATCTGTTCGGCTTCTGACCCGGCTCCCTTTTCGCGGTGCAGCAGAAGGATGATATACTTATTTATCAATCAACCGGGGTCCGGGATGTCCGAGCGTCTTCACAGCAAGGTCCTGATTATCGGCGCGGGACCGGCCGGCTATACCGCAGCGATCTATGCGGCACGCGCCAATTTGCAGCCCATCCTCGTCTCGGGGCTGCAACCGGGCGGCCAGATGACCATCACCACTGACGTCGAGAACTATCCCGGTTTTGCCGAGATCATCCAGGGCCCGTGGCTGATGGAACAGATGAGGAAGCAGGCCGAACATGTCGGCACCAGGGTCATCCTCGACCTGATTGTCGCGATCGATCTCGCGCGTCGGCCTTTCGTCGCCACCGGCGATTCGGGGGATCTCTATATCGGCGATACCGTGATCATCGCCACAGGCGCCCAGGCTCGCTGGCTCGGCCTGCCGAGTGAGGAGCTCTTCCGCGGCTTCGGCGTTTCGGCTTGCGCCACCTGCGACGGATTTTTCTTCCGCGGCAAGAATGTCGTGGTGGTCGGGGGCGGCAATACCGCGGTCGAGGAAGCGATCTATCTGACCAACCACGCGCGACAGGTAACCCTCATTCACCGCCGCAATGCGCTGCGGGCGGAGAAGATCCTGCAAGACCGGCTGTTCCGCAACCCCAAGATCGACATTGTCTGGGACAGCGTCGTCGACGAGATCCTCGGTGTGCCTGAACCGCCTGCCGTCACCGGGCTCCGCCTGAGAAATCTGCGCACCGGTGCCCTCAGCGAGCACGCCTGTGATGGGGTCTTCATCGCGATCGGGCACACTCCGGTGACCGGGTTCGTCGCCGGGCAGCTCCCGCTCGATCCGGAGGGCTATGTCGTAGCCCGCCCCGACTCGACCGAAACGGCGATCCCCGGGGTCTTCGCCGCTGGCGACGTCAGAGACAAGGTCTTTCGCCAAGCGGTTACCGCGGCCGGGATGGGGTGCATGGCGGCGCTCGAGGCGGAGAAGTTTCTTGCCGCGCGGGAGGAAGCCGTGAGCGTGCGCGCGGCCGAATAACAGGAGAGCGCCGAGATCTGTCGAGGCGCTCCGGGGGAAACAGGGATGGATTGGGACAAATTAAGGGTTTTCCACGCCGTGGCTGAGGCGGGCAGCTTTACCCATGCCGGCGAATCGCTGAACCTGAGCCAATCCGCCGTCAGCCGACAGATCAGCGCCCTCGAGGAAAGCCTTAGCGTCCCGCTGTTCCATCGCCATGCCCGCGGCCTGATCCTGACCGAGCAGGGCGAACTCCTGTTCCGCACTGCGCGCGATGTGTTCGCCAAGCTGTCGATGGCGGAAGGACTGATCTCCGAATCAAAGGACCGGCCCAAGGGGCCGCTCAAAATCCAGACAACGGTGGCCTTTGGCTCGACTTGGCTCACGCCGCGCATTCGGGAATTTCTCGATCTCTACCCCGAAATCCAGGTCAGCTTGGTGGTCGATGATGCCGAGCTCGATCTGTCGATGCGAGAAGCCGATGTGGCGATTCGTATGGCGCCGCCGCGCCAGCCGGATCTGATCCAGCGTCACCTCGTCAGCATCCAGGTCCATGTCTATGCTGCCGCGGACTACGTCAAGAAGCATGGCATGCCGCAAAGGCTCGAAGACCTCGATAAACATCGACTGGTCGTGTATGGGGAAGACTCTCGCCCGCCGGTGCAGAACGTCAACTGGCTGCTCGATGCCGGGACCGGGCCCGGGCAGGAGCGCAAGCCGATTCTAACGGTGAACAATTTCTACGGCATGCTTCGCGCCGTGGTCAGCGGGCTCGGCATCTCCGCGTTGCCGGATTTCATGGCCAACGAATATACCGAGCTCGTTCGCGTCTTGCCGGAACTGACCGGCCCGCCGGTCGAAGCGTATTTCGTCTATCCCGAGGAACTGCGTTCCTCGAAGCGCATCAGCGTCTTCCGTGATTTCCTATTGCGTAAGGTAGCGGAGACCCGGCTCAGCTAATCTCTGTAAGCCATCGAGATTCGAACTTGAGAGACGACGCCGCGGAGCGTTGCAGTTTTTGCAGACGAGCTAGAAGAAATTCCGGGTGGTGGTCGCCCGTAGAATGCTGCATGGTAAACATGCGTTGCGGCGCACCGAGTTTTTGTCGGCGCTAACCGCCGACATAGGGTTCCGGGACTTGTGCCCGGAAAGAGGGTCTGCGGACCCTTACGTCTCCCAGACGTGAAGCCTCCCTGTTCAAACTTGGCCGGAACTTTGGTTCCGGCCAATTTCTTTTTGACAAGTCGCTTCGGCAGCTTCGCGAATCGAAAGCCTCGGTCAAGCCTGGCGTCTGCGATACGTGCAAATCTGCGCGGATCGAGACTAAACTCCACGTCTTGGTTTGGATGAGCCCCTTGTGTACCTGGCTACGAGCGAGGAGAGGACGACGATATGAAAGACGGATACCGGTTCGTCGATTGCGACATGCACATCATGGAGCCGATTGATCTCTTCGATAAATACCTCGATCCGGCATTCAAGCGGCGTGTCACATCGTCGACGCGGCCGACCAATTCCGGAAGCACCGGAATGCGCCGCCGACCGCTGTGGTTCTTCGATGGGTCGCCGATCAGCAACGACGGCAACATCTCGCAGTACAACCGAATACGCGGACCCCTCGTGTCGGCCCGCGCCAATACAAGCGTGATGTTCGCCGTCGAGCGAGGGTACGACGCGGAGGCCCAACTCATGGGCATGGAAATGGAAGGAATCGACATTGCCGTGCTGTTTCCGACGGTGGGTCTGTCGTTCCTCGCTCGCGACAATATGGATCCGCAGCTATCGGCCGCGATCTCCAGGGCCTACAACGACTGGCTGCATGATTTCTGCCAGCACAGCCCCGAGCAGTTAAAGATGGCGGCAATGCTCCCCATCCACGATGTCAACCTCGCCTGCCAAGAGCTTGACCGATGCGTTCGCGACCACGGAGCCGTTGGAGCTTTTGTGCGGCCCAACTATGTCAACGACCGTTATTGGCACTCTACCTACTGGGACCCGCTTTACAGCCTGCTCCAGGACCTCAACGTCCCGCTGTGCTTTCATGAGGGGACCGGATCGTACTATTCGACGATCGAGCCGCGCTTTGGCGAGAACCGGTTCATGCGCCACGTGGCGAGCCACTCGACCGAGATGCAGCTCGCTCTGATCGCGTTGATGCTGGGGGGCATCTTCGAGTTCTATCCGCGGCTGAAGGTGGCGTTCCTCGAGGCGCAGAGCTGGTGGGTGCCCGGACTGTTGGGGCGTATCGAATGGGATCTCCGGCAACACCGTGACGCCGATGCACCCTATCTCAAACTCTCGCCCCTCGAATATTGGCAACGCAACTGCTTCTCGGCGATCGAGAGTGGCGAGCGCGAGGTGGGATCGGTCGCAGAACTCCTGGGTGGGGCCGACAACATCTGCGTGTCGACCGATTTCCCGCATTTCGACTCGAGCTTCCCCGAGGTGTCGACGCGGGTGTTGAACAATCCGAGCATCACACCCGAGATCGCCGGTAAGATCCTGTACGGCGGCGCTCGCCTCTACGGCTTCACCCAGGCCGACTTCGAAAAAGCCGATATTGCCACAAAGCGGCGCGATAATCTGCACGCAGCGCAGGTGTAACTATCGATCGTTCTACTAATGCGCCGGGGTCGCTTGTGCGCGAACCCCGGGCGCGGCTATGCGATAATAGCCCAGAGCGGCAGCAAGATAGCCGCCCAGCCGAGGACCGATAGCGTAAAGATGCACATCATTGCCGCTCGCACCGAGAGCGGATTTTGGGCATTGGTCTCCGCCTCGAGCGGAGTAGCGGAATGCCGAAAGCTGGGAAGCGCAAGCACGACATCACCTTCAAACCGATCGAGGAGACCGTCTCATGCGAGGCGTTAATATGTGGTGAACACGGTCAGGGTCGCAGCGGCCAAGCAAAACTGAGCTCGTGACCGTCGGGATCGGTCAGGTGGAAAAAGCGCTCGCCCCACTCGGCGTCACGTGGCGCAGTGTCCGGCCGGCAGCCCGCGGCGACCAAACGCGAATACAACGCATCGACTTCCGACTCGTAGAAGATCACGCGGCCCCACCAGGACCTGTGGCGCTCGGCCGGCTGAGCGATCAGGTTGAGAAAATTGCCGCCAGCGCGAAAACTAGTGAATGCCGCGTCTTCGCCGCCGTAAAGCAGCTCAAATCCCAGCATGCGGTAAAATCGTACGGCGCGCCGCATGTCGTGAGTGGCGAGGGTGACGGCGCTGATGCTCTCGATCATGGCGACCCACCGCAATCCTCTAACAACATCCCTTGGTCATTTAACCAGAGCCCGACCCCCGCCTGCGCTGCTCACCGTCTGAAATCAGCCAGTACAGACCTCCCAGAGCGAGCGCAAGACCGCCAAATCCCAGCAAGGTCTCAACGCTCGCCGCTGCGTAATCCAACAGAACAATCTTCCGAGCAACTACGATGATCGCGATGAGCACAATAATACGAACCTGAATGGCTCCGGATCTTTGTCGAATCGCCAACACGATCGAGTGATTGAATTCCACTAAAATTATTACAGTAAGAATCAACCCGAACGTATCTTTCAGCGCCCCGGTTTCCATAAACGCGATGCCTACGCGAAAATCGTCGACCAAGGTGATGCCCACCAGGATTAGTGCATAGAGGATGATTATCGAAATGATAAACACCAAGATTCCAAGAATAATCTGTTCGAACCACTCGTATGGTGTATGCCCTTTCGCCTGCTTTCTGAACAAGTCGAGCAGAAACATGGGCGCCTCCGTTCGGTGAGTTGCGCTAGATTGGTCTTACTCCGGCCGGGCATTGTGGCATGCCTGTCCCGCAAGGCCAAGTCGAGGACTTTTCCGTTACTCGGAACCGATGTCCGGTCGTACTGGGCAAGGCGACATCCCGTTGCTCAATCTTCTCGCCGACCCATCGTTTAGACGGCGATCGCGGCCAGATCTCGCTTGGAGGCTGAGATGACAAAAGCGTACTTGAAGCGCGAGGCGGCTCAGGCGCGGGCCTATTCGCAAGCGGTGATCACCGACGGGGGAAAGGTCGTTTGGCTGGCCGGACAGGTCGCGGCCCAAGACGCTTCCGGCAAATCGCTCGCCGCTGATTTCGACGGCCAAGTCCACGAGGTGTTTGCGCGGTTGGGAAAGACCATCGAGGAGGCCGGCGGCTTACTAGCCGACATGGTGACGATGACCGTGTTCATCACCGATGCACGGTTTGGCGATCGCTTTACCCAGCTGCGGAAGGAGATCTTCGGCGACAATTTTCCGGCGAGCGCGCTTATTACTGTCGCCGCTCTCGCGCGTCCGGAACTGCTCGTGGAAGTTCAGGGCATCGCGGTGATCGACTGAGGTATCTTCCTGACGCAGGCGCATTGCGCTTCTCGCGCTCTTTTCTCGGACCTTGCCGAGGGTACCGCCGCTTCTCACCTTGAGGGTCAAGGTCACCGCAACCTTGGATTACCGCCATTGCGACGGGTGTGCCTGTCCCACGGTTTGCATCAGGTCTTCCTCGCTCGCTCGACATGAGCGGGACGACCGCGGCCCGCGGTTGAGGTGTGTCAAAGCGGCGAGGCACATGATAAATTATCCGCGAACAGATCAGCTGGGAGGATCCGATGCATGCTGCGGACGTCATGACAACCAACGTAATCACAGTCGACCCCGACACATCGGTACAGGCGCTGGCGACGCTGCTTTCAGAACGCGGAATCAGCGGGGTTCCGGTCGTCGACAAGGACAATCGCTTGATCGGCATCGTAACCGAGGGCGACCTGTTGCATCGTGCCGAAACCGGCACCGAGCGCCGGACCGAGCGTCGCCGCTCGCGATGGCTCGACACGATCGGGTCGGATCAGGAGGCAGCTCGCGACTATGTCAAGGCGCACGGCCGCATAGTTCGGGAGATCATGACCCGTGACGTCATCTCGGTCAGCGACACGACCGACCTCGCCGACGTCGCGACCTTACTCGAGACAAAGCGGATCAAGCGCGTGCCGGTCCTGCATGACGGCAAGCTCGTCGGCATCGTCAGCCGGGCGAATCTTGTGCGGGCGTTGGCGATGACGAAAAGCGAACCGGCGATAGCGGCCGATAGCGACGACCGTACGATCCGCGAAAAGCTTCTCGCCGAGCTTAAGGGGCAAGAGTGGGTTCACATGTGGGCGGCTGATATCATCGTCAGAGATCGGGTCGTGCATCTCTGGTTCACCGACGACCGCTCCGGCGAGGAGAGGCAGGCGCTGCGCGTTGCCGCCGAGAACATTCCGGGGGTTCGGCAGGTCGAGGAGCATGTCATGCCGGCCCCCGTTTTCCCGGCGTTCTAGCGGCCCGACGACAGGCGTGGGCATACCGGAAACGCCGCGCCGCCCGGCCTCTCCTCAGGCGCGGCGTTGCGCACGCCGCAGAAAATCGATGAAGATCGCCGCCAGCAGCCCTTCTTTGACGCTCCAATCTTCCATCGCGACATCGAGGTCGGGGCGATCCTCGGTCAGCACCTCGTGATACTCGGCGCTGGGCATCAGCCGATGAGCAGCCTGGCCGGGCTCGCGCGGGTGCACCCGGTCATTGCCGGGGACAATGCACGCCGGGATCGTTAGCGAGCGCATCTCGGCCGGGCTGATCCCGATGACGGGGTGTTCCGCGCCCTCGTTGAAGCTCCGGCGCCACGCCTTCATCACCGCGATGAAGCGCTCGACACCGATCGACAGGAGCCGCTCCCGGTTGGCCGGATTGTTCGCGATCACCTCGGCGAAGTGTTCGGTGCGGCAGACCGCCTCCATGCCGCCCCGTTCCGCCGCTTCGATGAGCTGCGTGTAGTAATTCTGAACTAGACGCTGCGCCGCGTAGGCGCCGCCGGTGACCCGCCACAACAAGAGCCCACGCAAATCGGCGGGATGGCGCAGTGCGGCCAGCAGAGCCAGCCGGCAGCCCGATGAGCTGCCGCCGATGAACGCGGGAAGCGCGTCGAGCTGCAACAGCAGCTCGTGGAGGTCGTCGGCCCACACCTCGTTTTCCGAATTGCCGCCGTCGAACGAGACGGCGGAGGCGCCGCAATTGCGCCGGTCGTAGACCAGCACGCGATTGCCGGCCTCGGCGATCTTCTCGGCCAGCGATTTGACCCCGACCAGGCCGCGGCGCCCGCCGGGTTGAAGCGCCACCCATGGGCCCCGCTCGCCGAGCACTTGATAATTGATTTCGACACCGCGGACGGTCGCGATCGGCATGGCTCTCCTCCATGGTCGAATATTTCTAACTATGGCATCCTATCGGACATCGATCGGATGCCGAGAGGAATCGACATGCGCGTCGCCGTTTTCATCGATCGCTCAGCGTAGGCGGGCGCATGATCCGGGAAGAACTCATTTTCGTCGCGACCTGCGACATCTCGGGCCTCGCGCGGGGCAAGGGGTTCCCGGCAGGCGAGCTTCCACTGCGGCTCAAGAAGGGCGTTGGTTGGACCGGCAGCAATTTGATGATGTCGCCGTTTGGGCCGATCTGGGACACCCCGTTCGGCACCGCTGGAGATTTCATGATCGTGCCCGACCCGTCGGTCGAGGTTCGGGTCGATTTCAGCGACGGATCGGCGATTGAGCATTTCTTCGTGGGCGATATCTGCAATACCGATGGCAGCGCTTGGGAATGCTGCCCGCGTGATTTCCTGCGCCGCGCCGTGCGACAACTCGAAGACACAGCAAGCCTTCGCTTGATCGCCGCATTCGAGCAGGAATTCGTCTACACCGGTACGTCCGACCGGCCGGGTGACGCCTACGCCCTCGGCGCCTTCCGCCGGCAAGGTACTTTCGGCGAGAGTTTCATTGCGGCCTTGCGGGCGGCCAGGGTGGGTCCGGACACCTTCCTCGCCGAGTACGGCCCGCGCCAGTTCGAGGTGACGGTGATGCCGCAACCTGCGTTGACGGCGGCCGATCACGCGGTCATCACCCGCGAGATGGCGCGGGCTGCCGCACACAGGCTGGGGCACCGCGTCATCTTCTCGCCGAAGCCCGACCCTGATCTCGTCGGCAACGGCGTGCACATTCATATGAGTCTTGTCGACATGGCGGGCAGGCCGGCAACCCACGCGGCCGGCGAGGCGATGGATCTCAGCAAACCGGCCCAGCACTTCTTCGCCGGCGTCTTGCACCACTTGCCGGCGATCTGCGCGATCACCGCGCCCTCGCCCGTCTCTTACCTGCGCCTTGTGCCCAACGCGTGGGCGCCGACCGCGATCGACTTGGTTCGGCAGGACCGCGGCGCCACCTTGCGCATTTGTCCGGTCTTCGCCGCGGCGACACCGGAGGAAACGACGGGCCAGTTTCATGTCGAATTCCGCGCCACAGACGCCTCGGCGAGTCCCTATCTCGCATTGGGTGCGGTCATCTTCGCGGGGACCGACGGGATTCGCCGAGCGCTGCCGCTGCCAGCAGCCGGCGGCACCCCACCGTCGCTACCCCGCTCGTTGCCCGAGGCGCTCGACCGGCTGGCCGTCAGCAAGACAGTGGCGGACTGGTTCGGCCCGACCCATTTCGACGCCTATCTGCGCTTCAAGCGGGTCGAAGCGGAAAAGGTGGCGGGGCTTTCCCACCCGGAACTCTGCGCCCGCTACGCCGAGGTCTATTGACCGCAATGGCGCAGACGCTGCTCGACCCCGACGAACCCCATCCGGTGACCTTCGATAACGAGGCCGGCCGGTCGGTCTTTTTTCTCACTTGCGATCATGCCGGCCGGGCCATACCCCGCCGGCTCGACAGGCTCGGCTTGCCCGAACACGAGACCGAGCGCCACATCGCCTGGGATATCGGCATCGGCGCGGTCGGCCGGCAGCTTTCGCGCCTATTGGACGCGGCGGTGATCCTGCAGACCTATTCGCGTCTGGTGATCGACTGTAACCGCGACCCCGATGTGCCGAGCTCGATCCCCGAAATCAGCGAGACAACCGAGATCCCCGGCAATCGGGACCTCGGCGAGGCCGCACGCGCGGCTCGGATCAATGCAATATTCCGGCCCTATCACGACACGATCGGGACGGCGCTCGATCGGCGCGCGGCGGCGGGTCGCGGCTCGGTATTGGTGGCGCTGCACAGCTTCACCCCGGTCTTCAAGGGCTTGGCTCGCCCGTGGCACGCGGCGGTGCTGTACAATCGCGATCCGCGTCTCGCGCATCCGCTATTTGAATTGCTGAGCGCTGAGGAAGGTCTCGTTGTGGGCGATAACGAGCCTTATCGCGTCACTGATTCGACTGATTATACCGTCCCGGTGCACGGCGAACGGCGTGGCCTGCCGCATGTCGAGATCGAGATTCGCCAGGATCTGATCGCCCAATCCGCGGGACAAGCTGAATGGGCCGAACGTTTGGCACGCCTGCTGCCGGCCGCCTACGCGGAAATGGCGCGCCGATGAAGGCGCTCAGTCGCGAGGCGCGCCGGGCAGACCCGGAATCGCGACGCCGAACGTCTGCAGGACGAGAAGCGCATTGAGCGACAGCACAAGGATCGTGCCGCCGACCGCCGTGCTATGCGTCAGAGGTTAGATTAGTCCTGGCCAACCGGAGGCCGGCCGGCTCTGCGAGCGCGTCGAGAAGGGCCTTTGCAGCCTTGAGATCGGCCGTGTCGAACCCTTCGGTGAACCGGTCGTAGACCGGCTGGAGGAGCGCCAGGGCGTCCGCGCAACGGCTCTGGTCGTGCAGCAGCCGGGCAAGGCTCGTGGCGGCGCGCAGTTCCCAGGACAAGGCGCCTTGCCGGCGCGCCCAGTCGAGCGCTTGCCCGAAGTGCTCGGCCATCGCCGCAGCGGCGGCGATCACATGCTCGCAGGTGTCCAGCACCAGCCGCCGGTCGGCGAGCGCCTGCGCCGCGCCGAAACCTCCCCGCCGCCAAGCTCGAGCCCGACCGCCGCGGCCACTGTCGCGGGAACCAGACCGGGATCGGCGAGCGGCGAGAACTCAGCCAGCCACACGCCGTCGGCAAAGTGCGGCAATAGCTGACGTGCCGCGGCGAGCGCGAGCCGCGTCTTGCCGATGCCTCCGGGGCCGGTCAGCGAGACGAGCCGATGCGCGGCGGTGAGGCTCAAGATCTCGCGCAATTCGCCGTCCCGGCCGATCAGCTCGGAAACCGGCTGCGGCAGGTTCGTCGGCGGCAGCGCCGCTGCGGGCTGCGCAGCGGCCATGCCGGCAGCGGCGCGCGCGTCCGGGCTCCCCGGCAGAATGCTGATCTCGCCGGTGAACTGATAGCCGTGCCCGGAGACCGTGCGGATCAGATCCCGCTCCGCGCCGAAGGCGGCGCGCAACGTCGAGATATGCCCGTGCAGATTATTCTCCTCGACGATCCGGTTCGGCCACATGCGCGCCATTAGCGCGTCCTTGCCGAGAACCTCGCCGCGCGCCTCGATTAGCGCCATCAGCACGTCGAAGGCGCGTCCGCCGAGCTTGATCGGCAGGCCGTCGGCAAGAAGCTCTCGGCGATGCGGCAGCACCCGGAAACGCCCGAACGCGACGCCCGCCGGTGTTTCGGAGGCGCGTTCCATCGATCGCATTATACCGGGCCGCCTCAGAAATTTTCAGGTTTTTCCAGGAAAAACCAGCGCGCGGCCCGCTAGCCGGCGCGCGGATAGAACTTTCCAGGTCTTTCCAGACCGGCCCCCCTGACCTCTTCACGTGTTGCTGCTTAGCTCTACGCCGAAGGAAGACCTCGCGGCATTGATCGAGCATACGCCAAGCTGGGAAGTGCAGCCCACGCGGCGATCGATGCGACGACCGTTCCTGAGAAATGGAGAAAGAATTTCGCCAGACCTGGAGAAAGAATTCCACCCCAGCGTTTATCCCGAAAACTCTTTTGTGCCGATCATACGGAAAGGAGAACGACGATGCCTGAAGCCAAGCCCCTCCCTGGAAAGCTGCTCCTCTCGCCAACCGACCACACGCTGATAATGATCGACTTCCAGTCGCAGATGGCCTTTGCGACCAAGTCGATCGACGCCGTGAACCTGCGCAACAACGCTGGCCTCGTTGCCTCCGCGGCGGCCGAATTCCGCGTCCCGACCATCCTGACGACCGTCGCGGAAAAGAGCTTCTCCGGTCCGATGTTCACTGAGATCATGGACGCCTTCCCCGGCCAGGCTCTGATCGACCGCACGTCGATGAACACGTGGGAAGATGCCAAGGTTATCAAGCAGGTCAATGCGATCGGCAAGGATCGCGTCGTCCTCGCCGGCCTCTGGACCAGCGTGTGCATCGTCGGGCCCGCGCTCTCGGCGCTCGATCAGGGCTACGAGGTCTACGTCGTCGCCGACGCCTGCGGCGACGTCTCGACCGAGGCGCATGACCGGGCGATGGACCGCATGGTCCAGGCAGGGGCCCATCCGATGAGCGCCGTGCAGTATCTCCTCGAACTGCAGCGCGACTGGGCCCGCACCGAGACCTACGAACTGACCATGGGCATTGCCAAGAAGTTTGGCGGCGCCTATGGCCTTGGGGTCATCTACGCCAAGACGATGTTCGGCGGTTCTGAAGGGCACTGAGCGCTAATCAATCCACTCTCGGTGACGGTCGGCCGACGGCATGCCATTCTGCCTGTGCGCCGGCCGGCCGTTGCCACCTGTCCTGTCCATTATGGAGGCGAGCCGGTGAAGTTGTACCTGATATCGCTCGGCGTGGGCGTTCTGGTCGGCGTGATCTACAGCCTGCTGAACGTCCGCTCGCCAGCTCCGCCGATTGTAGCACTCATCGGGTTGGCGGGTATGCTCGTCGGCGAGCAGATCATCCCTGTCGGCAAGCAAATGCTGGCGGGCTCGGCCTTCCATGTCGCCTGGCGGCAGTCACACTGCACGGCGCATATCTTTGGAATGCTCCCGGGCCGGCCGTCCGACCAGGCCGAGACCGCAGCAGCCAAATCACCGGAGACACTCTGATGAATGCATCCGTCCATATTCCCGACGTCATCCTGCATCGAGGCCTCTTCACGACCCTCGACCGCTCCAATCCGACGGCCAGCGCCGTGGCGATCAAAGACGGCAAGTTTTCGGCGGTGGGAACAGATCCCGAAATCATGCCTCTTGCCGGCGCGAACACGCGCCTGATCGACCTGAAGGGCCGCTGCGCGCTGCCGGGGCTGATCGACAATCATCTCCACATCATCCGCGGCGGGCTCAACTATAACATGGAGCTGCGCTGGGACGGCGTGCGGTCGCTCGCCGAAGCGATGGGCATGCTGAAGCGGCAGGTCGCCGTCACGCCGCCGCCGCAATGGGTGCGGGTCGTCGGCGGCTTCACCGAGCATCAGTTCGCCGAGAAACGGCTGCCGACCATCGACGAGCTCAACGCCCTCGCTCCTGACACACCCGTCTTCCTGCTCCACCTTTACGATCGGGCGATCCTGAACGGCGCTGCGCTGCGCGCCGTCGGCTACACCAAGGACACGCCACAGCCGCCGGCCGGCGAGATCGTGCGCGACGCGAGCGGCAACCCGACCGGACTGCTCCTCGCCAAGCCCAATGCGGGGATCCTCTATGCGACGCTCGCCAAGGGGCCGAAGCTGCCGTTCGAGTACCAACTCAACTCGACGCGGCATTTCATGCGCGAGCTGAACCGGCTCGGCGTCACCGGCGCGATCGACGCCGGCGGCGGCTTCCAGAACTATCCGGAGGACTATGCCGTGATCCAGAAGCTGGCCGACGATGGCCAGCTGACGATCCGCCTCGCCTACAACCTCTTCACCCAGAAGCCGAAGGGCGAGAAGGAGGATTTCCTCAACTGGACGAGGACCTCGAAATACAAGCAGGGCGACGACTATTTCCGCCACAACGGCGCCGGCGAGATGCTGGTCTACTCCGCCGCCGACTTCGAGGATTTCCGCCAGCCGCGCCCCGACATGCCGCCGGAAATGGAGGGCGAGCTCGAGGGGGTGGTGCGCGTTCTGGCCGAGAACCGCTGGCCGTGGCGTCTCCATGCCACCTATCAAGAGACGATCGCACGCGCGCTCGACGTTTACGAGAAGATCAATCGAGACATCCCGCTGAAGGGACTCAACTGGTTTTTCGATCACGCCGAGACGATCTCGGATCGATCGATCGATCGGATCGCTGCACTGGGTGGCGGCATCGCCGTGCAGCACCGCATGGCCTATCAGGGCGAATATTTCGTCGAGCGATACGGTAGCGGCGCTGCAGAGGCGACGCCGCCAGTGGCGCGGATGCTGGAGAAGGGCGTCAAGGTCTCGGCCGGCACCGACGCTACGAGAGTCGCCTCCTACAATCCCTGGGTCTCGCTCGCCTGGCTAATCACCGGGCGGACGATCGGCGGCCTCAGGATCTATCCGCAGCGCAACTGTGTCGACCGCGAAACCGCACTGCGCATGTGGACCGAAAATGTTACCTGGTTCTCGAGTGAGGAGGGCAAAAAGGGCCAGATTCGCGTCGGGCAGCTCGCCGATCTGATTGTCCCCGATCGGGATTTCTTTGCCTGCGCCGGTGACGAAATCGCCGATACGACATCCGATCTTACCGTTGTTGGCGGCAAGATCGTCTACGCGGCCGGGGACTTCGCGCCTCTCGACGACACGGCTCCGCCGCCTGCCATGCCGGAATGGTCACCGGTCCGTCGGTTCGGCGGCTATGCCGCCTGGGGCGATCCGGACGGCGCCGGCGGACCCGCGCTTCGACGAAAGGCGGCGATGAGCTGCGGCTGCGCCAATAGCTGCGGCGTCCACGGCCATGACCACGCTGCGGCCTGGTCGAGCAAGCTCCCGATCTCGGATCTCAAAGGCTTCTGGGGCGCGCTCGGCTGTTCCTGCTGGGCCGTGTGAGGGGAAGACTTCGTCATGTCCGGCCAGCGGCCTTCGCGGCGAAAAACTCACCTGGCTACTGAGCGTCCGCCGTTCGAGCGCATTGCGCTGATTCTGCAGGGCGGCGGCGCTCTCGGCTCGTATCAGGCCGGCGTCTATCAGGCGCTGGCGGAGGCGAATTTGCACCCCGACTGGGTCGCCGGCATTTCCATCGGCGCAGTGAACGCGGCGCTGATTGCAGGGAATTCGCCGGAACGGCGCGTCGACAGATTGCGGGAGTTCTGGGAAACCGTCAGCGTGTCGCCGTTCGGGATGCCCAATTTCCCGTTCAACGACGAGTTCACCCGCAGCGTCGTCAATCAGATCCGCTCATTGGGCATCCTGCTTGGCGGCACGCCCGGCTTTTTTCAAACCGCGTGTGCCGCCCCCGTTTTTGTATCCGAACGGCAGTCCCGAAGCCCTCAGCTACTACGATGCCACCCCGCTGAAGGCGACACTCGAAGGCCTGGTGGACTTTGATCTGATCAACGACGGCCGAATGCGCTTCAGCGTCGGCGCGGTCAATGTACGCACCGGCAACTTCGTCTGTTTCGACAGCACCACCCACCAGATCGGCCCGGAGCATGTGATAGCCAGCGGCTCACTGCCGCCTGGGCTCCCGGCGACCGAGATCGAAGGCGAGCAATATTGGGATGGCGGTCTTGTCTCCAACACGCCGCTGCAATGGGTGCTGGACACCTCGCCGAGGAAGGACACGATCGCCTTCCAGCTCGATCTCTGGAGCGCCCGCGGCGAGTTCCACGCAATCTGCTCGAGAGCGAGGCGCGCCAGAAGGATATCCGTTTGTCCAGCCGCACCCGGATGGCGACGGACCAATTCAAGAAGCAGCAGCTTCTTCGCTGTGCGATCGCCAAGCTGCTGGCCAAGATGCCCAAGGATTTGCTGCAGACTCCCGAGGCGGAGATGCTCGCCGCAGAAGCGGACGAGAAAGTCTACAACGTCATTCAGTTGATCTATCGGACCAAGAATTACGAGGGGACCTCCAAGGATTACCAGTTTTCTCGGAGGATGATGGAGGAGCACTGGAATTCGGGCTACAACGCTGCGGTGCGCACGCTCCGCCACCCGGAGGTGCTGGAACGGCCCAATGGCGAGGACCGCTTCTTCACCTTCGATCTGGCACGCGACGGCCGCGAATAGAATTTCACACAGCATTGTCTCAAGGAGGTCTGACCGATGAAGCTTACCGAGGTTCGCCGCAAGGCGTTCGCTATGCCGCTGAACGATCCCGCCTATCCGCCGGGACCGTACAAATTCTACAACCGCGAGTTCGTGGTCATCACCTACCGCACCGACGTCGACAAGCTGCGCGCGGTGGTGCCCGAGCCATTGGAAGTGGCCGGAGACACGGTCAGCTATGAGTTCATCCGCATGCCGGACTCGACCGGCTTTGGTGATTACACCGAAACCGGACAAGTCATCCCGGTGCGTTTCAAGACAAAGGACGGGGCGGTGCAGGAAGGCGGCTACGTGCACGCGATGTACCTCGACGACAATGCGCCGATCGCCGGCGGACGCGAGATCTGGGGCTTCCCGAAGAAGCTGGCCAGCCCGAAGGTTGCGCATGAGGGCGATGTCGTGGTCTGCACCTTGCACTACGGTTCGGTGCTGTGCGTCTCCGCCACAATGGGCTTCAAGCATCGCGAGATTGACCCGGCGCCGCTGCTGAAGGCGCTGGCGCGGCCGAACTTCATGCTCAAGATCATCCCGCATGTCGACTGCACGCCGCGAATTTGCGAGCTGGTGCGCTACTACATGGAAGGCGTCACGGTGAAGGGCGCTTGGGCCGGCCCGGGCGCAATTCAGCTCTTTGAGCATGCTCTGTGCGACGTAGCGCGGCTGCCGGTTCGCGAGGTGGTCTCGGCTACCCACTATGTGACCGACCTGACGTTGGGTCTCGGCGAGGTCGTGTTCGACTATCTGAAGGACGCTTAAGTCACGCTGAAAGGAAAATCGCAATGTCCCGTTTCGATGAAAAGGTGGCCATTATTACGGGTGCGGCCAGCGGCATTGGCAAGGAGATCGCGCTGCGCTTTGCCGCCGAGGGCGGCACGCCGGTTATCGCCGACCTCAATCTCGACGCCGCGGATGCAACCGCGCGTGAGATCAGGGCAAACGGCTCGGACGCCTTTGCGGTCGCCATGAACGTGGCCGACGAGACGGCGGTCGAGAAGGGTGTCGCCGACACGATGGCGAAATATGGCCGGATCGATGTGCTGGTCAGCAATGCCGGCATTCAGATC
>Ga0074045_10000548_pt1 | contig 36677 bp, 24 predicted proteins | sample BogForMeECP23OM2_FD_94442 | JGI IMG/M metagenome (GOLD analysis project Ga0074045, IMG submission 94442) | Bog forest soil microbial communities from Calvert Island, British Columbia, Canada - Bog Forest MetaG ECP23OM2 | ecosystem: Environmental > Terrestrial > Soil > Wetlands ...
AGTCCGTTATCGATGGCGCCGGTACAGAATGGTCCGCCGCCGCTATAGTTATACGCCCATCCGTCGGCCGAGCCCTGCAAGTGACCCTTGCTATCGAGGAATAGAAATAGGTAGACCGAGAGCGTCCCACTGGCGTTGCTGCAGTACCACGGGGTCTCGATTTCAAAGTTAATATCGACCTCGACGAGCATGTCGGTCCAGTTGTGGCGATTGGGGTTCTGAAAGAAGTACGGAACCGCGACCCACTGCACACCCTGGACAAACAGCGCGCTCGTCAGAGACGCCCCGGCATTCTTCAGTTGCGTCGCCACCAAGTTCGTGTTCGCGGACGTTGCGATCTCCTTCCCCAGGTCGATTAAGATCTCGCCGTTCGGCCGGTGCACGGTCCATACAAACCCGTTCCCCGATTCGCTGAACGCCTGATCGCTGGCATCGGCGGTGTTGTTCACGAAAAACAGACCGTTGAAGAAGCCCATCAAGAACGTGTATTGACTGGTTACCGACATTTGGTGTCCCTCATCGTGCCGATTTTCGGGGGCTACAGGTAGACAGCGTCTCCGAATTGACTTGGATTGTCTCACGACGTTATGTCATTTGCAATATCTAAGTAGTAATTTATCGCACGCCAATAAGTCACTTAGTATTGAATTACACGTCGCGGCTTAAATGTAGGTTTCAGCACTAATCGTGGCGCGACGCCGATGTGGGAATCGCCCGTTCCTCACCGTTCCATCCGGCACGCCACAGCTAGCCCCTGCGCTAGCGGCGCTCGCGCCGGCGCGCACTCCCGCTTCAGCTCCAGCACCGTCACCGAATTGGGCGGGAAGGTAAACGGAAGACTCGGTCCCACGCCGGTGACGACGCTCTCGACAGGCGCTACCTGGTTGGGAGCGTCGAACGTGTTCTGATCGGTGCGGGCCGCCGAGGTCAGCGTTGTGACGTAGCCGGCCGGATTCAGTGCTATGCCGCCCTCTATAGCGATCGTCGCCGCGTTGGCCACTGCCGCGTTATTGAGCGCCTTGATCACGATGGTCTGGTCGAAACGCCGCCATGTGACGGATGCGTACAGCCCGTTCACCTCATCGGCGGTCGCCGGCAGGACCACGTCGCCGCGATGTGTACTAAACATCCACTGCACCCAGTAGTTCGGCGTCAACACGAGGTGGCTGGCGTCAAACCAGATCAGGTCCGGCACCCACGCCTGGTTGTTGACGTTGACGAACAGCGGCGCGTAGGCCTCTCCCCAGACGATGTCCGAGTTTCGCTCCAGCCCGATCAGGAACGCCGCTTCGCCCAGCGCTCCGCCGAGCGTATTCAACCTGGCAGGCTCCTGCGGCGCCGTCGTATTGAAGTCGAGCGCGGCGAGTTCGCCGACGAAGACCTGCGGTCCGGAGCGATCCCGCGTGTCGTACTTATGCGAATCGGTCAATAGACTGGCCGTCGGTTCGTAATAGTGTTCGTCTTCCAGGTCCGGAGTGCGGCTCGTAACGGGCGTTGTCAGCCAGTTCTCGCCGTAGGAAGCGATCACATGCATATCCGGATACTGTTGCTTGATGGCGTCGTAGAACATTGGAAAGCGGTAGGCGTTGTAGCTGTTCGGCGCGGCCAGCGTGTCGTCCAGTTCGTCCTCGTTACCAATCTCGATGTAGCTGAGCCCGAACGGCGCCGGGTGCCCGTTCGCCGCCCGCTGGGCGCCCCACACGCTGGTCACCGGGTCGCCATTGGCGTAGTCAATGGCATCCAGCGCGTCCTGCACATACGGTTGCAAATCGTCCTGGGCGACGATGAGTCCACCGGTTGTGTAACCCGACCAGACGGCCAGCACCGGCGTTGCGCCGAGGTCTTCGGCCAACTGGAGATACTCGTGCAGCCCCATGCCGGCGCTCGAGGTGTAGCCCCAGAGCCCGGGATGGCCGGGCCGGTCAATCACGTCGCCGATCGTGATCTTCCAGTTCCATCGGCTATTGATGTCGTAACCTTCGACGAAAGCGCCGCCCGGGAAGCGGAGCAGGCTCGGCTTCAGTGCAGCCAACGCCCGCGCCAGATCCGGGCGCACGCCATTGGGCCGGTTCTTCCATGTCGGCGGAAAGAGCGAGACCATCTGCAACCACACCGTCCCGTTCCCGTTCAGCGTCACCAGCACGGTGTTGTCGTCGCTTTCGCCCCGCGGATTGGTCACCTGGATCGGTGCGGTCAGTCGCGTCCACGACGATCCGGGCGCCGGAAAACTCACGCCCCCCAATACCGCGCCCGAGTTGGACTGGAGCTGCATGGCGATCATGCCCGAGTAGCTCCCATCCGTCTTGGCCCACACCGTGGCCGTGTACGTGGCGCCATCGGCGAGCGGCACACCCCAGAAGCCCGTATTCACGATGCTGGCGGAGTTCGCCCCTGCGGCGGCGCCAGCCGGAATTCCGGTGACGGTCAGCTTCAATGCGCTCGTCTGCGCGCCCGCATGCTGGCTCGGGTCCATCGCCGCACTGATCTGCGCGCCGCCCAGCGACGACACGCTCCAGTTGCCCGGCCAAGCCATCTCGTTGAACGCCCGGTTGCGCACCAGTTCCGCATAGAGACCGCCGTCCACCGCATGGTTGATCTCCTCCAGGAAGGCCCCATAGAGCGTCGGGCTTACGGCGATGCCCGGATGGGCGATGTCAATCGTGAGTTGGCTCCCCAACGCCGCGACCTGCGGGGCCAGGCAGGTCAGAAACAGGCGGAGGATCCGTCTACGGCACGACCAATAAGAAGGAAAGGATGAGGAGCTTTGCCGCATGGGGACCGGGTGCGATCGCGAATAACTCAAAGTATCTCCGCTCCCACGCAGTGTCAATCGTGGCAACGCGAGCGCGCGCGGCGCCGCACCGGTTCCGCGACCCGTTGCGGACCTGCCGCTGCGCCCCGCCAGCGAGCCGGAGGAATTGGCCAAGCCGGACACTGGGCTCCGATGTGGCAGGCTGCGGAGATGCTAAGCTAATCAAAAGATGACTGTAGACGAAATACGAGAGCTGATCCAACTGGCTTCGGAAACCGGCGTTGCCGAACTGGAAGTGCAGCGCGGCGAGAACCGCGTGCGCATCCGGCGCGCGGCGTTCGCGCCGCAGGAAATCGTGCTGGCGCCGCCATCCTACGCGGCAGCCGCACCTATCCATGCGGTGGCGCCCACCCCAGCACCTGCGCCGGTGGCTGCCGCCGAAGCGCCCGCGCCCAAGGAGCAGGCCACCGGCGCCGACCCGAACCTCACGCTGGTGAAATCGCCGATTGTCGGCACCTTCTATGAGTGTCCGTCGCCGGGCGCGCCGCCTTTTGTGCGCCTGGGCGAGAAGGTGCAGCCGGGGAAAGTGCTCTGCATCATCGAGTCCATGAAGCTGATGAACGAGATCGAATGCGAAACCTCGGGCGTCGTTGAGAGCAAGCTGGTGATGAACGGGCAGCCGGTCGAGTACGGGGAGGCGTTGTTTGCCATCCGTACCGTTTAAGAAAATACTCATCGCCAACCGCGGCGAAATAGCGGTCCGGGTCATACAGGCGTCGAAGGAGCTGGGCATACAGACGGTGGCCGTGTATTCGGAGGCCGACCGTTACAGCTCCCACGTGCGGTACGCCGACCAGGCCATCTGCATCGGCCCGGCCAAGAGCGCGCGCAGCTACCTGAACGTGGCGGCGATCATCAGCGCGGCGGAAATCACCAACGTCGATGCCATCCATCCCGGCTACGGTTTCCTGAGCGAAAACGCAGGATTCGCCGAAGTGTGCGAGACGTCCGGCATTCGCTTCATCGGCCCCAAGGCGGGTGTGATCCGGCTGATGGGTGTGAAGGAACAGGCGCGAGCCTTCATGCGCGAGCGGGGCGTGCCTGTGCTGCCCGGCTCGCCGGGAGTGCTGGCCAGCCCGGAAGAGGCGCTGGAGCTTGCCGCGAAGATCGGCTACCCGGTAATTCTGAAAGCTTCGGCGGGGGGCGGCGGACGCGGCATGCGCGTCGTGAACGAAGCCAAGGACCTCGCCGCGCTATTCGCACAGGCGCAGCAGGAAGCGGGCGCCGCGTTCAGCTCTGCCGACCTCTATCTCGAGAAGTTTATCGCCGCGCCGCGCCATATTGAGTTTCAAGTGCTGGCCGATGAGCACGGCAACGTGGAGATCCTCGGCGAGCGCGAGTGCAGCATTCAGCGCCGCCATCAAAAGCTGCTGGAAGAATCGCCATCGCCGGTGGTGACCGCCGCGCAACGCACGGAAATTGCGGCCGCGCTGCGCAACGCCATGCAGGCGGCCGGCTATACCGGCGCGGGCACGGTCGAGTTCCTGATGGACGAGACCGGCAAGCTGTACTTCATTGAAGTGAACGCGCGCGTGCAGGTGGAGCACCCTGTCAGTGAGTTCGTCACCGGCGTGGATATCGTGAAGAGCCAGATCCGCATCGCGCAGGGCGAGTCGCTGCGGGAGATTCTGCCGGGGCCGATCACGCTGCGCGGCCACGCGATCGAGTGCCGCATCAATGCGGAGAACCCGGAAACGTTCGCGCCATCGCCCGGCCGTATCACCGGCTTCCATCTTCCCGGCGGCATCGGCGTGCGCGTGGATACGTGGGCGTATACCGATTGCGTGATCCCGCCATACTACGATTCGCTGGTGGCGAAGCTGATCGTCTACGGCAACGACCGCGCCGAGGCCATCGCGCGCATGCGCCGCGCGCTCGATATGTTCATCGTCGAGGGAATTCACACCTCGATTCCGCTTCACCAGCGCATTCTGGCCGATCCCGATTTCCAGGCCGGCCGCTTCGACACCAGCTTCATCAACCGCTTCATGCCCGCGCCGAAGGCGCCCAGGCAGGGATAGACGCGCTCTTCGCCGCCGGGCGGTTCTGCGCCGTAAAGAAATGTCGAGATGACTCTCGACACAGCGGCCAGGACTGGCCGCGCCACGTCGGCCGGTTTTGCGTTCGTGGCGCAGGCCTCCAGGCCTGCTGAGCCGAGATTCGTCTCGGCTTTTCTTCCCGCCGCAACCCTTGCTACGATGCAATGTGAGCCAATGCTCGAACTTGCCGCCAACGATCCGTTAATCAAGACGTATCTCAAGGACCTCCAGCACCTCAAGGGTCAGGCCGTGACGCACGAACTCGGCCTGCGAGCGCCGTTCCAGAACTTACTCGATAAGGCCGCCAGGAAGCGCGGCTGGACGTTGGTTCCGGAGCTTTCCACTTACTCCGGCGGCAAGCGCGTGGTCCCCGATGGCACCGTCCGCGACGAGTTCCGCCTGGCGCGCGGCTGGTGGGAAGCCAAGGATACCTCCGACAAACTCGCCTCCGAGATCCAAAAGAAGATCAAGGCCGGCTACCCGACCCGCAACACCATCTTCGAGGACACGCAAACCGCCGTCCTTTATCAGGATCGCGGCGAGGCCGGCGAATACGCGCTGGGAGAGCCATTGAAGATAGCGGAGCTGATGAACCGCTTCTTCTCCCACAACGAATCCGACGAGCGCGAATTCCAGCGCGCCATGGACGAGTTCAAGCTGCGCATTCCGGATCTGGCGCAGTCGCTCCGCGACCACATCGACGAAGCGCACAAGAAGAACCGGAAGTTCCGCGAAGCTTTCGCCGCATTTATGACCTTGTGCCGCGCGTCGCTGAACCCGGAATTGACCGACAGCCAGGTGGACGAGATGCTCATCCAGCATCTGCTTACCGAGCGGCTGATGCGCAATCTATTCCAGAACCCCGAATTCACCAAGCGGAACGTGATCGCGGCGCAAGTCGAAAACGTGATCGAAGCGCTCGCCTCCGCCAGCTTTTCGAAGCAGGAGTTCCTCAAGAAGCTGGACCCGTATTACACGGCGATTGAACGCGCCGGCGCGAATCTGAGCCACTTCACTGAGAAGCAGGATTTTCTCAACTCGGTCTACGAGCAGTTCTTCCAACGCTTCTCGCCGGAAACTGCCGATACGCACGGCATCGTCTACACGCCGCGCGAGATCGTCGATTACATGTGCCAGTCGGTCGAAGACGCCCTCAAGGAAGAGTTCGGTTACACCCTGGCGTCGCCCGATGTGGTGATCCTCGATCCTTGCACCGGGACCGGCAATTTCATCGTCAACCTGATCGACCGTATGCCGGGCAAAGCGCTCGCCGAGGCTTACCAGCACCGCCTCTTCGCCAACGAAGTGATGCTGCTGCCGTACTATGTGGCTAGCCTGAACATCGAGCACGCTTACTTCGAGCGGATGCACCAATACGAATCGTTCCCCGGCCTCTGCTTCGTGGACACGCTCGATGTGGCGGAGGCGCGGCAGGGCGCGCTGTTCACTGCCGTCAACACCGAACGCGTGGAGCGGGAGAAAGAAGCCGCCATTACCGTGATCATCGGCAACCCACCGTACAACGTGGGGCAAAAGAGCGAGAACGATAACAACAAGAACCGGAAGTACAAAGAGATCGATGGGCGGGTGCGGGATACCTACGGCAAAGACTCCAAGGCCAGCAGTAAGAGCAAACTAGACGACGCCTATGTGAAGTTCTTCCGCTGGGCCTCGGACCGGTTGGGTGATCGCGATGGCATCGTGTGCTTCGTGTCGAATAACGGCTTCCTCGACAAACACGCGTTTGGCGGCATGCGGAAGCACCTCGTGCAGGACTTCCAGCGAATCGACCACCTTGACCTGCATGGCAACGTGCGCCGGAATCCGAAGCTTTCTGGCACGACGCACAACGTGTTCGGTGTTCGGGTGGGCGTCGGAATCACGGTTGCGGTTCGGAAGAAGCACGCCGCACAGCGGCTGCGTTACCACCGCGTGCCCGAAACTTGGCGCAAAGGAGAAAAGCTGGAATTTCTGGCGAAGCGTGAAGTTCCGTGGACGACGCTTTCGCCGGATGCGGGCCACTCATGGCTGGTCCCGGAGAACGCGGGCGAGTTTGCTCAGTTTGTGCCGGTCGCCGAGCTGTTCAGCTTATGGACTCTCGGCGTCGGAACAAATCGAGACAGCGTTGTCACTGACTGGGACCGCGACAAACTGGCCCCTCGTGTCAAGCGATTCATCGCTGACTACAATACAGAGGTCCATCGACACAAGGCCGACCCAGAAGCGGATTGGCCTGATCACCTCGACTGGAGCCGTGACCTGAAGTTGGACGTTAAGCGCGGACGCCTCGCCGAGTTCGGCCAAGAGAAGATTGTTCCCGCGTTGTACCGGCCATTCGCGAAACGCTGGCTCTTCTTTGACCGCATTCTGAACGAGGAGGTGTATCAGTGGCCCCGCCTCTCGGGCAGATCCATCGCGGTCACGGAATTCACCTCGGAAAAGCCGTTCATGGTGCTGGTCGCTGACGTGATCGCTGACAAGCACGTCGTTGGCGCGGGAGCAAGTTGCCAGTGCTTCCCCCTCTCCCACCTCAAAGACTCCGCCGTTGCGCAGTTTCGCCAGCACTATTCCAACGACTCCATCTCGAAGGAAGACATCTTACATTACCTCTACGCGCTGCTGCATCATCCGGGATATCGCGAGCGGTACGCGGCCAACCTCAAGCGCGAGCTGCCGCGAATTCCGTATGCGCCCGATTTCGCGGCGTTCTCGACCGCCGGGAAGGAACTGGCGCGGTTGCATGTCGAATATGAATCGCTCGAACCCTGGCCGCTCGAGGAAATCGAAACGGCGGGCGTGGCGTATTCGCAGCGGGTCGAGAAGATGAAGCTGAGCGCGGACAAGCAATCGCTGCGCGTGAACGAATCGCTGGCGCTCGCCGGCATTCCGCCGGAGACATTCGAATACCGCCTCGGGTCGCGGTCGGCGCTGGAATGGGTCGTCGATCAGTATCAGGTTAAAGGCGAATCCGACCCCAACCGCGAGGACGATCGCGGCTACATCGTGCGCCTGGTCGGCCAGGTGGTCCGCGTCAGCGTGGAGACGGTGCAGGTCGTCAACAGTCTGCCGGAATATCGGTGACCAGATCGATTGCCAGTTGAGCAGGGCGGTTTGAAAGAAAACGGGCAAGCTAAGGCATGCCCCACCAATGGCACGCGCAGTCTTTGGTGGGGCATGCTTTAGCTTGCCCGTAAGACACGGAGCTGTGCGCCTGTCACTCTTGACCCGTCCACACTTGCCCGATCGCTCGCGACAGTTCTCGCCTCTGCCGACGGTACAATATAGGATTCTATGCAATTTCAGGAAGTTGTCGAAGCGGAAGGGCACCTGATCGACTCCCACATCATGGAGAATATCTTCGATACGGTGGTGGAGCAGCACGGCCGTTTCGAAGTCGAAGAGTTCCGCATCGGGCGTACCAACAGCGAAGCGTCGTATCTGCGGTTGAAGGTGATGGCCGAAGAGCAGAGTGCGCTCGACCGGCTGCTCGAGACGTTGCTGCTGCTCGGCTGCGCGCCGGTGGATGCGAGCGACGCCCAACTCCGCGAGGTGGAGCGCGACCGTTGCGCGCCGGAAGATTTCTATTCCACCACCAACCACCGCACCTACGTGCGGCACGGCGAGCAGTGGATTGAAGTCGAGAACCAGCGCATGGACGCCATGGTGGTGGTGGAGGGCGGACGCGCGCGCTGCCGCCGGTTGCGCGACGTGCGCCGCGGCGACCGCATCGTCACCGGCCTGCGCGGCATACGCGTGGTGCCGGAAACGAAAGAGCGCGGACGCCTGTCGTTCGCCTTCATGGCCAATGGGATTTCGTCCGAGCGGCAGGTGGAAACCGCCGTGCGCCAGACCGCCGAACTGGTGCGCCAGACGCGCGCGCGCGGCCTCAAAGTCGTGGTGGTGGCGGGGCCCGTCGTTGTGCATACGGGCGGAGTGGAAGGACTCTCGGCGCTGATCCGGCAGGGCTGGGTGCAGGCGTTGCTGAGCGGCAACGCACTGGGGGTGCACGATGTGGAAGCGGCGCTATTCGGAACCTCGCTGGGGGTTCGCCTGGCCGACGGGCGCCTTGAGGAGCACGGGCATCGCAACCACATGCGCGCCATCAACGCTATCTTCCGCGCCGGTTCGCTCGGCGCGGCGGTCGCAAACGGGCGCCTCAAATCCGGTGTGCTGTACGAATGCGTGAAGGCGCGCGTGCCGTTTGTGCTGGCCGGCAGCTTGCGCGACGATGGGCCGCTGCCGGACACCCTTACCGATATGAACGCGGCACAGGATGCGTATGCGGCCGAGTTGCAGGGTGCGGGCCTGGTGCTGTGTCTCGGCACCATGCTGCATTCCATCGCCACCGGCAACATGCTGCCGAGCTGGGTGCGCATCGTTTGCGTGGATATCAATCCCGCGGTCGCCACCAAAGTCAGCGACCGTGGAACCGGGCAAGCCGTGGGTGTGGTGGCCGATGTCGGCCTGTTCCTCAGCCTGCTCTCGAAGGATCTCGCATGAAGCGTCAATATACCGATCAACACGCCGAATCCGGCACGCGCGCGCCGCTGCCGGATATCGAAACCTGGCCCAACCAATACCGCGAGCCGTACGAAATCGAAATCGTCATGCCGGAATTCACTTCGGTGTGCCCCAAAACCGGGCTGCCCGATTTCGGTAAGATCGTGTTGCGCTACGTCCCGCTGCGGCGCTGCCTGGAATTGAAATCGTACAAAATGTACCTGCTGGCATATCGCGAGCTGGGCATTTTTCAGGAGAACATTGTGAACCGCGTGCTGCGCGATGTGGTGCGCGCGGCCGATCCCGTGTCGGCCACCGTGATCGGCGATTTCGCGCCGCGCGGCGGCCTCGGCACGCTGGTCACCGCCAACTGGAGTCGAAAACGTGGAAAGCGCTGAGTTGATCGCCATTCTGCGCGACGTGCGCGACCGCGTGCGCGCGAGCAATCCGGAGACCGCGGCCGGCGGCATGGATATCGCGCTGCCCGACCTGAACGAGCTGGTGCACGCGCGCGACGCGGCCTTGGGAAAGGTCGCCGCCATCGGAACCGTCAACCCGCGTGCCGGCGGCCCGATCAACAGCCTGGTTCAGGGGTGGAAGCGGCTGGTGGCGCGCGTGCTCGACTGGCACGTGCGGGAGCAGGTGGAATTCAACCGCAAGGCCGTCGCTTGCGTGGACGCCGCGCTCGATGCCCTCAACCAATCCAACCGCGCCCTGGTCGAGTTCGGCAACCGCTTGGCCGCGGAGCGCGCACGCCGCGAGGAACTGGAAAAGCGCGAGCGCGAACAGAGCCAGGAAATGTCCGACATCCGCGCCCACTGGACGCAATGGCGCGTCGGCTGGGAGCAGAAGCTGGCAACCAACGAAGTGCAGTTTCTGCGCAGCGTGGCCGATCTGGAAGGCGCGTTTCAATACCGGCTCACTTTGATGGACGCCAACTATCGCCAGGCCGTGCGCTCCCAGCACGACGACTTCACCGTCCGGTTGGACCAGCGCAATGCGGAGATCCAGCAGCGCCTCTGGGCCGACCTGGAGCGCGTGCGCGCGGAGTTCGAAAAACTGATCCACGTCGAACTGCGCCTGATCCGCCAGCGAAGTGCGGCTGTATTCCAGGCCTCCACCGCGCCCGCGGCGATGGCTGCCCCCGCGACGTCCCAACCTGCCGCCGAGCTCGGCTTCGACTACGCAAGGTTCGCCGAAGCCTTTCGCGGCAGCGAAGAACGCGTCCGCGCGGCTCAGCGAATTTACCTGGACGATTTCAAAGGCCGCGCCAACGTGCTCGATATCGGCTGCGGGCGCGGCGAGTTTCTGGAGCTGATGCGCGAAGCCGGCGTCCCGGCGCGCGGCATCGATTCGAGCCTCGAGTCGGTCGCGGTCTGCCGCGAAAAGGGTCTATCCGCCGAGAGCGCGGACCTGTTCGACTATCTGCGTGGTCTCGACGATGGCGAACTCGACGGCATCTTCTGCGCGCAAGTCGTCGAGCACCTTCCACCCGAGCGGCTGCCCGAAATGATCCGCCTCGCCGCCAGCAAGCTGGAACGCGGCGGAGTAATCGCCATCGAGACTCCCAATCCCGACTGTCTCGCCATCTTCTCGACTTACTTTTACCTGGACCCAACCCATGCCCGCCCGGTGCCCCAGAAACTACTCGCGTTCTATCTCAGTGAGTTCGGCATCGGCGACTTACAGGTGCGGCGCCTGGAACCAGCCGTCGATTCGATGCCATCGTTAGCCGAGCTGCCGCAGGCGTTTCGAGAAGCCTTCTTCGGCGGTCTGGATTACTCGATCGTCGGCCGGAAAGTGTAAGCGGGGGCGTGTCTTCGAGCGCTAGCTTCTGCTATCCTCGGCTCATGGACGATCGTCGTTTCAGCGATGTGGGTGGAACCCCCGGCGGGCTCGGCCCCTTTGCGATGGGTTTCATCATGGCGTGCGCCGGGGCATACTTTCTGGCCGACCGGGTGACCGTGGCCGGCGGCTACTGGAATTTTTACGGAGGCAATTCGTTCGGCATCACGCTCATCCCCATGTTGTTTGGCATCGGGCTGTTGTTCTGGAACGGCCGCAGCATCGCGGGCTGGGTGCTGACCTGCGCGGGCGCGATATTCATTGTCGCCGGCGTGATTGCCAATATGCACATCTATTTCCAGCCGACCAGCCTGTTCAACACCATCGTCATGCTGGTGCTGCTCGTGGGCGGCCTGGGTCTGATCGCCCGATCACTCGCTTCGCACCACAGCGCGCCCCGCGAGTAACCCTTGTACGGGTTGGCTCACGGAGGCGCGCGAGACTTGGTCGCCGTAGCTTTATTGGTTGCGTGCGGCCGAGTCGCGGTTCAGTGCCTGCTCAAACCGGTCCGCGACCGCCGGAGTCTTTAAGCCGCCGGTCAGGATTTCACGATTCGTCGTGTCGCGGCCGTAGAGTTCCCGGTTGCTATCCTCGTCCGGACGCAGTGTCGCGCCTTCCAGGGAGATGCCCGCGAAAAGCCCGCGCGAACGGGAATACGACAGCATTTCCGCGTTCATCTCGGCGTCCGTCTGCGCGGCCACGTCGCGGCCCACAGGGCCCGCCGCCGCGGTTGCCTCTCCCCCGATCGTGAACTTATCGGACAGGAGGTGCCGCATTCCGCCATCGTTCATCACCAGCAGCACAACGTCGGTCTCCGAAGCCCCAATCTGGAATCCCACGCTTCCACCCTCTACGCGCATCGCGGCCGGTGCGCTCCAGCCGAAGCCGCCGTGCTGGCGGCATGCCGCGAACCCGCGGCCATACTTCGCGCCGAAAACGAAGCCGGCCTTCTTCATGCCCGGCACGACGACGACGCAGCGCGCCTTATCGATCAGATTCTGCGGGATGCCTTTATCGGCAGCCCTCATCATATCGGTCAGCGCGTCGGCCGAGGCGTCCAATCTGTCTTCAACCTTGACTTCCCTGTCCGCCGCGAAAGCCACGGCGCTCATGGAACCGGCAACCGCCAAAATGGCTACAAATGTTTTGCGCATTCAGAACTCTCCTTCGGCCTCCATAGAGAGCACGCCGGCTTCCAGTGTGTTGGGGATAACATCGATGCGTATCCTCCTGGGGTTGACTCACTTGCGCCTCCAGCACCATTCCGGATGTGGTGTAGAAACTGCATCCGGCCATGCAGATGCTGCCGAAAGCCGGTGGATGTGAAGGTCCGCCTGCCCCCTCGGCGCCGTTCACCCCGCCTTCCTGCGTCCCCTCCATCCGAGCACCATCGCCACCAGCATCGCGGCCAGACTCATGGCGCGTGTCGCTTTGTGCTCCCATCCTCCTGTGTAACGCAGCCAGAAGTGGCAAGGCCCGGAGCAATCGGGCTCGATTACCATCTGTCCTATGCCGTCGCCGTACACCCGTAACCGTCTGCCATTTGCCCAGGCCTCCCAGCCACGCGTGTAAGTCACCTGGACGGAGACGACTTGTCTGGGGCCCGGCGCCGCTTCGATCTCGGCTTCGCTCAGGCCGTTCCAGCGGAATGACGCTGGCGGGTACGCGGCGTTGTCGAGAGCCGCGACGTACGCCTCGGCCGGCGCGGTATCGAGACCGTGATTCGGGGCCCGCGTGACGATCGCCGCAGCGGGAATCACGTGCGCCAGCGACTGGGAGCGGGCCGGCACTTCGTAGATCGAATCGCCTTCCGACCGCCATAGCAGCGGCAGCACTCCGTCGAACTTCGCCGGATGGACCATGGCGTCCTTGTAGTAATCGTGGCTGCCCGGGCCTGGCATCGCGATCAGGTGCGTGCCGAAGGCTCTCAGCCAGAAAATCGAATATTCGGCATCGCGGTCGCCGGCATTCTGCCCGCTGTAAATGGTGTAACGTACCACCGAAACGAACGTGTTCACGGTGTGTTGTTCGTGTCCACCCGCGAGTTGGGGATTGTCGGTGAAGACGTTGTACAAAAGGCTGCTCGAGCCGAAGAGAAACGCCCGCTCGCCCGGGTGGTGCGTGTCCATCCACTTGGCGATCCGGTACTCGCTCAAGCGGCTTGGCTCGACCGGGCGGATCAGGTCGCGAGAATAGAGCACCGAGTGCACGGTCTGAAAGCCAATGCCGGCGACGAGCGCCGCCACCACTGCCAAGCGCACGCGCGCCGGAACACGGTCCAGCATCGAAGCGCCGGCGAACACGATGGCGAGCGGCAGGAGCATGTCCAGCTCCAGCTCATAACGGGGGGGCTGCGGGACGATGGCCGCCTTTCCGAAGTAGAAAGCCGTCACGATGGCGGCTGCTATGTATCCCAGCAGCAGAAAAAAGCGAAGGTGCGGGGGCACGCGGGATCGCAGCAGCGCTAGCACGAGTGCGAGAAAGCCGGCTGCAACCAGCGCCAGCGCGATCCACGTGCGTGGCGTGTATCGGTAGTCGCCGCCGGTGGTGGCTGCGTTCGCGTGAATCGCCCGAATCATGGTCGGGCTCAGCCACGGCGAAATCCAGCAATAGATCAGAATCCCGATCGCGGCGACAGTAAGTGGAGCTTTCCACCACGGACGCAGTGGGAATGCGAGCAGCCAGCAGACCAGTGCTGCCGACAGCATGAGAATTCCGAAGGCATTACTCAACACCACACAAGCGCCCACGCCACCAGCCAGCAGTTGCCACTTCACCTGTCGCGTTTTCAGCGCGCGGGAGAAGCAGACCACCGCAACGGGCAGCAGCGCCAGGGCAGTCATATGGGGAGCTTCGCCGTAGAACACCAGCGCCTGCAGGCGCCGCAGATTCAGCGCGCCGCCGCCATCTGTGGCGATGGCCGGCACCAGCCACGCGGAAAGCGGAACCGACGAGTAGGCCAGCGCGGCCAGCAGGCTGGCGCCCAACCGCCGGCTGAGTTCCAACGCCATCCAAAAAACCGCCGGCGCGCTGGCAACGTAGATGGTTGCCATCACAACGTGATAGGAGCGCGCCGCGCTCATCCGCGTCAGCAGACTGAGTCCGGCGACTAGCCAGTGCAGGAACGGCAGGTAGGCGCACTCAAACGGCAGCCCGCCGTTCCAAAACGGCCACCACTGCCATTGCCCGGGATACTTGGCCATGATGCGCGAAATCGCGATGAACGAGCCCTCGACGGAGCCCGTGCAGGCCGAGTACTCCACCCCAAGAAGCTTCCCCACGACCGCCAGGTTGACCAGGATCAGCAGCAGCACGGAAAGCCGCACCCGCGTGCGGTGCGCGTGCGCGTCAGTGGTGGACGGGCGTCCTGACATATTTGCTTCCCTTCTTGGTCCGGCTCCCATCGGAGCCGCGACCACAGGGAGCGGTGTTCCGGTACTTTCAACTCTCGCAGTAAGCGGCCTAGCTGAATACTCCTGCCAGTGCCGACTTGCCGAGTACGTAGACCGCCCAAGGAAGCACCACGGCGAAGACCGCGCTCCCGAACGTCAGCTTCTTGCCCGCCGCCGCCTTCAGGCCGGTGGCCATCAGCAGGATCGTCCAGAAGGAGATCAGGTCGAGCGAGGTGGCCAGCGAATACAGGAACTTCGAGCTGGTTGCCTGGTCCATGAATGCCGCCGGGTTGAACGCCAGCGCGTTCTGCACGTTGACCTCGTCGGGGTTCTTCAGGTGCAGTACCACAATCGTCAAGACCGATGAGACCAGCCCGGTCAAGCTCGAATAACACACCACGGCGAAGACCTGCTTGAAGCGGATCCCCGCGGAAAAGATTCCCGACGCCACGCCCAACAGAACGCCGGCCATAATCACGAAGATCACGGGCACGAAAACGACGCCGGTGTAGGCCATGATCGACGCGATTTTGACGCCCATGGCAACCGCCTGCTGGCGCTGCTCCGGGGTCATCTGCTGCGCCCGCGAGCTGGTATCCATGCTCTGCTGCACGATTCGTTCCCAACCGACCCGTTGCGAGATGGTGACGCTCACCGCCAGACCGGCGATGATGAGCAGTAGTACGGGAATCAGCCAAGTGGGGCGCTTCGCGATGTCTTCGAACGTCTTCTTGGGGTCGAAAAAGACCCCGGTGATTCGCGAGAATTCGCCCATTCCCGCTGGGGCCGGCTCGACGGCCGGAGAGTTTTCGGGTGTCATATCTTTGGTGATTGTACGCCATTCCCGGTGATTTGTTCCATGGAACATTTCGCATCGCAATTACGTAAGCCGAAAACGAGGATTTTCATGCGCGCTCTGCTCTTTACGCCCGTGCTGGCAGCCATGTTGACGCTGGCCGGTTGCGATATCGAAGATTTCGGCGGCAATTGGCAACATTACAATCGCGACTTTCACTACAGCTACCCGTGCGCCGCGGCCAGCCGCGTCTCGGTGGAGACGTTTAACGGCTCTGTGGAGATATCGAGCTGGGACGAGGCCACCATCGAGATCGATGGAACCAAGTACGGCCCGTCGCAGGCCGCCGCCGACAGCCTGCGCATCGATATCGATCGCGGAACGGGGACTGTGGCCATTCGCGCCGTCCGTCCGGTCGAGCGCCGAAACAATCAGGGGGCGCGGTTCACCATCAAGGTTCCGCGCACGGTGGCACTGGAGCGCATCACGGCCAGCAACGGAGCCATCGCCACGGCGGATGGCATCGGGCCGTCGCATTTTCACACCAGCAACGGCGCGGTTCGCGTGGAGCGCCTACACGGCAGGCTGGACGTGGAGACATCGAACGGGCCAATCGACCTGATGGACGTAGAAGGCGACGCCCAGCTGCGAACTTCGAACGGCAATGTGGGCGTTCGCGCGCTGCGCGGCTCGCTCGATGTCACTACCAGCAACAGCGCGATCACCGCGCAGATCGACCGTTCGCCGAGCGACATCCGCGCCACCTCGAGCAACGGCTCGATCAATCTGGAATTGCCGCCGGATTTCGCCGCCGGCGTTCGCGCCCACACTTCCAACAGTTCGATCACGGTTCACCTGCCACCCAATTGCAACGCCCACCTGATCGCCTCCACCAACAACTCCTCCATTAACTCGGAGTTCGAGATGACGGTGCATGGCGAGACCAGCAGGAATCACCTCGAAGGCGACATAGGAAAGGGTGGCCCGCTGGTCGATCTGGACACTTCCAACGGCAGCATCCGGATACTGAAAGGCGCGCGTTAGCGGCGGCTTCCATCGTCCGACGTGGTGCCTGATCCCGCCGCCCGCCCGGAGCCGCGACCAAAGGGGGCGGTGGCCGGCGATGGACCGGTTGTTCCCTGACGTGCCTGCTGTCGGGAACAAACTGGCTCGACCAGCCGCACCCGGGAGTCGCCCTCCGCGGAGTACAGGCTACACTAGGAGATCATGGATCAGCGAACCATCGGGCTCGTGGTTCACGCGGTCGGCACCACCGGCGTGCTGCACCAACTGACCGGCGTGATTGCGCAGCACCAGGGAGACATCAGTTCCGTCGAGATTCTGGTGAACCGGCCCGAAGAGGCCCGGACTTATTTCGAAGTGAATTTGCCGGGAGATGTCGAGCCGCTGCTCGCCGGACTCCGGGCGCTGGCCATCGTGCGCGGCGTGGAGATCGTCAAGACGCTGCAGACCGTGTATGGCAAGCGCATCATCATTATGGGCGGCGGCGCGCAGGTGGGCCAGGTAGCCATCGGCGCCGTCTCCGAAGCGGACCGCCACAACATCCGTGGCGAACATATTTCTGTAGACACCATCCCGCTGGTGGGAGAGCGGAAACTGGCCGATGCCGTGCGCGCCGTGGCCCGCTTGCCGCGCGCCAAAGCGCTGGTGCTGGCCGGAGCGTTGATGGGCGGCGAGATCGAAGAAGCGGTCCGCGAGGTGCGTGCGCAGGGATTGCTGGTGATCAGCCTGAATATGGCCGGTAGCGTTCCCGATGCGGCCGACCTGGTCGTCACAGACCCCGTGCAGGCCGGTGTGATGGCCGTAATGGCGGTTGCCGAGACCGCCAAGTTCACTATCGAACGCCTCAGCCGCCGCGTGTTCTAGCGCGGACGCGGTATCGGGAAGACAACCAGCTCAAGAGTGGCCCGACTCACGGCCAGAGCAGCGCCTCAACACACGAAGGCGCGGGCCGCTGCCCGCGGCGGGCACTGAAGCAGAGCATGCCCTCCGCCCTTTGCGCGCATCGGTGAGCCGCGCATTGGGCTTCGATCAGGCCGTGATACACCGGATGCCCAGGCGGCAGCGCGTCCAGCGATTCGGCGACGGCGTTTAGGATCACCGTCAATTCGTCGTTCAATTCGTGCGCCGCGGCAGCCACCACGGCGATGGCGCGATCGGTCTTATGGTGTCTCTCCACGTCCGCAGGATAAGCCCGTCCAGCGCCACACGTGCCGGCCGCCGTCCCGCAAGAGACTGCAAACGCTGGGCTTGGCGGCCGACGATGGCGCGTGACTGAGCAGCGGGGCGCACCGGTGAGGGGAACGTGCCGGTGCGCCCTCCCTGCGCTTACTGCACCGGTATGGTCACCGGGCCGTAGGCCGTGCTGGCGGGCGACGTCGCCCCACCAATCGCTATCGAGATCGGGACGGCGTTCCCAGTGGTCGCGGCTGTCGGCACGATCACGTTGATCTGGTAAAGCGCCTGGAAACCGGGAGCAAGACCGCTGAACTGTACATTCGACGCTGGAACCACAGCACCGCCGATGGTCACCACCGGAGTGGTGGTGGTTTTGGAAAGCGGACTGGCGCCGGCCGGCACTCCGTCTCCGGGCGGACTGGTCACCGGCCCCAGACTGTTGGCGAAAAGGAAAACGTATTGCCCTCGCTTGGCCGGGTTGCTGGTCGTGATCAAGTTATAGTTGGTGTCCAGCGCGCAGGCCGCCCCGCAGCTCTGGAGAAACGCCGGAGCGTAATTGGCAATAGGTACGGTGATCACGTTGCTGTACAGGTCTTGGTCGATCGACAGTTTCACCTGCGCCGAGGTTTGACCCTCCAATTCCCATGGCACCACCAGGTTGACCTGGCCGGGACTAACGAAATACGGGTACCCGGGATAGCTCACGCCGCCGGCATCGAAGCTGACGCTCACGTTGTCGAACCAGAGCGGATACACGCAAGGTCCGGTCGCGCATTGGTAACTAAAAATGTCCTCCGCGACGTTGCTCAAACCGCTGCCGAAGATCGCCGCGTAGGACCCTGGCACCAGCGTAGTGATGTACGACGCGGCATCCGCCACGCCGCCGGCGGAAATACTGGGAGGCGTCTGGATGTTCGCGTAGAAGTGGTCCGAGAAGCCGGCGCCGCTGTAGCTGATTTGCGGCTGGCTCACCGTGGAACCCAGCACAATGTCCAAATACACCCAGCCGAACTGATCGGTGGGGCACGTGATGGAAGTGGTGCTGGAAGCCGGTGAGCACCCTGGCTTGCCGGACACGCTGTTGAACGTCACGCTGCCCGCGGGCGATACCGTGAACGTCACTTGGGAGCCACCCACCGGCACGCCGAATAGATCGGTCACCTGCAAGTACGGCCGGGCCTTCGTGTCGGTGCCAGGCGCGCCTTCGAGATCCGTCGATTCCGGCGTGGCGTAAGGTGTGATGTTGAACGCAGTCCCCGAACCCACCAACAGCATGAAGGGAATGCGCAGGCTCGTGGCCGATCCAAACGTGATGCTGCCGGAATACTCGCCCGCCGCGGGCTGCGAACCGGAAAGCGTGACCGTCAAAGTTGAGGTTCCGCCGGCTGCCAGCGTCAGGCTGGAAAGGCTTGCTGCGACCGTGGCGCCCGCCATCGTACCGGCGCTACCGTTTACCGTGCAGCAGGAAGCTTTCGGCGCGAGGGTCACCGAACTGGATCCAATATTGGTCAGTGTGACGGTCTTCGATATCGGCAGCGAACTCGACTGCACAATGCCAAACGAGATCGTGGCTCCGCTCCCGCCAGCCGCTGTGGGCTCCGCGGTCACGGTAGCGCTGGCGGCCGCCCCCGCGTTGAGAAGTCCGGCGCCAATCCACTCCGCATCCACCGGGTTGGCTGCGTCGTCCGTAGTCACCGTCTGGGCCGCGGAATCGACGATCAGCGATCGCACCTGCGTGCCTCGCGCGAGACCCGGATGCGCCTGAATCGCGAGCGCTGCGGCGCCCGCCGTCAGAGCCGCGGAAAAGCTAGTGCCATCCACGGCCATAAATCCGTTGGCGCTGTATAGCTGGGAGTCGTAGGCGTCGAAGCTCTGCGTGGGCACGTAAAAGCCGCCATACAGATAGAAGGAAGGATCCCAGCCTCCGGTGGCCACGAGATCGGGTTTGAGCTGGCCATCCGGTGTGGGGCCGAACGAAGAATAGCTCGGCACCATGTTCGCCGTGAGTGAGCCGTAGCCTTGGGAAACCCAGAACTGGTTCAGCGTGCTGACATCTTCCTCCTGGCCGCCCAAATCAATCGTGACCTGCTGGCCGGGATTCTGATCGATGTACGTCTTCAGGTTCCCACCGTCGGCGTTGGAGATCGCCGCCGATGGACCGTATTCGTTGATGCCCGTTGGGCCAGCGTCGAATGGGGCGACGGCGGTTCCCGCCGGCATTACGAAGATGTAACCGACCGCGCCGGCGTTCTGCGCGTTCAGCGCCGGGGTGTCGTAGCCGCACGTGCTATAGGCGATCAAGGCGAAGGAGTATTTCAGCTTTCCGCCTGGCAGGGCGGAGCAGGCCGTGGGATCGCCGATCTTCGATACGTCTACCAGCGGCGCGGTGTTGGCTCCCGCGTCGGAGAAGTAGAAATAAGAGTCGCCCGCCAGCGCGACGATGTTCTTGACGTTGGACGGTACGCCCGCGGCGGTGGCGCTCACGCTAGGTTGCATGATGTGCGAACTGGTGCTGGCGCCCACGGAAATCACGTCGGGCGCGTTCGATGGCGAATTGATGGTGTTGAAATTCGGGTATTGATAGTTGTAAAGGACCCCGAGCCCTCCATCGTTGCCGGCGGCTGCCACGAGCACGGGAATGGGAATCGTGCTGGACAACGAGCCAGCGGGACGGGCGGCGGTCGCCGCCTGCTCCGCGGCGGAAGCCATCGGATCGTGGGACCAATCGGTTAGCGCCAACGTCCCGTATGGCGAAAAGATGACGTCCATGCCATCTTTCAAGGCGTCTTCGAGCGCCTGGGTCGCCGCTTCCTCAGTGGTGAAGCCGAATGTGTCGGCAATCTTGTAGACGCCGATGTAGGCCTTGGGCGCCATTCCCTCCATGCTGATGGCCGATCCGCCGGTCGAGATACCCGGCGCTGTGATCGTATTGCCCGCCGCTACCATGGCCGTCGCCGTGCCGTGGCCATAACGATCGTGCGGAAACGGATCGTCGGGCTCTGAGTTCGCCGCGCCGGTCCCGCCGCCGACGGCCTGCATGTAACTGCGCGCCACAATCACCTTACTGTTGGTATAAGTGCTGCACGAAGTCCCGGAGCCGGGAAAGCCACTGCACAGGGGATAGCCGGACGGCATGGAAAGCGACGAGTCCTGGAACGCCGGGTTGGTGAGGTCGATGCCGGAATCGAGGATGGCGATCTTGATCCCCTTGCCCGCGTTCGATTGGCCGCCCACCGCGCTCCAGGCGTTCTGCGCATCCGTCAATTGCACGGCGCGATTTAGGTTCGCCTTCATGCGGCGCATGGGTGTCACCGATTTCACGCCGGGAATGGCGCGCAGCTCGTCGATGCTATGCCCAGGCGCCGAAACGAAAAGGGCATTCAACAGGTGCGATACCTGGCTGGTTACCTGGATGTGGCGGCTAGTAAGTTCACTGGCGACGGCCGCCTGCGTGGCTTCGATTTGGCGGCGGTAATCGGCGGCAGCCGCGGAGTTGGCGTCTGCCTGCCCCGGGAAGCGTGCCGACACGGGCGCATCATCGAGAACCACGACATAGCGGTCGGGAATATAAGGCCGGAAGACCGGAGCCGCGGCAGCATGGCGGCCGGGGATGGAAAGCCGGGGAGCCGTCGCCGCCACAGCGGCCATCGCGAACAGAGCGACACAAGCCAATCTCAAAGTGCCAGTGGACATGCTGGATACATGGTACCGGCAGGTTTCGGGTATCGCGGGGTTAAGTTTCACCCCTATATTGTAAGATGCGGACGGCCCTGATGGGATAGCTCTAAAGGGCTGCTGTAGCTGGCGCCGGTCGGACTCCCTAGCCCACCCGGCGTGTGTCAAAACTCACATCTTCTTCTCAACTGCGGCCGAGCAACCCTAACGCAGCCGCGATAACGCGGTCGGCGGTAAAGCCAAAATGCTGCAACAACTCGGCGCCGGTAGCGGACCCGCCAAAGCGATCGAGGCCGATGACCACGCCCTCGTCCCCGGCGAAACGGCTCCAGCCAATCGTGGCGCCCGCTTCGATTGTGACGCGTTTGCGAAGCCCCTTGGGCAGCACGCTCTCGCGGTACGCCGCGTCCTGCCGGTCGAATAGCTCCCAGCTCGGCAGGCTCACCACGCGCGCCCGCACGCCTTGGCCGGCCAGCTTCTCGCGCGCCTGCATGCAGAGCGTCACCTCGGATCCGGTGCCGATCAGGATCACGTCCGGCGCGCCGCCGGCGGCTTCGGCGAGAATGTAACCGCCGCGCGCCACACCGGCGTTTTTGGCATCCGAGCGGTCGAGGTGCGGCACGTTCTGCCGCGTCAAGACAATCACCGACGGGCCGTTGTGCGTGGCGGCGAAAGCCCAGGCTTCGGCTGTCTCCGTGGGATCGGCGGGCCGCAGCAGGGTAAGTCCCGGTATCGGGCGCAGACCGGCCATCTGTTCCACCGGCTCGTGCGTGGGGCCATCTTCGCCCACGCCGATGCTGTCGTGGGTGAACACGTAGATGACGCGCAACTGGCTCAGCGCGCCCAGCCGAATGGCCGGCTTCATGTAATCGGAAAACACCATGAAGGTCGCGCTGAACGGCAGCACGCCGCCGTGCGCGGCCATGCCGTTGACGGCCGCGCCCATGGCCAGTTCGCGCACGCCGAAAGCCACGTTGCGTCCGCCGTAACCCCACTCGCCGCCCACCGCGCCCGGTGTGCCGGGGCCTTCGGATTCGGGCGGCTGGAAGTCTCCCAGCCCTTTGAGCGCGGTTTCGGTGGAGGGATTGAGATCGGCCGAGCCGCCCATCAAATTCGGGATGCGCTGCGCCAGCGCGTTCAGCGCCATACCGCCGGCCACGCGCGTGGCGATAGCCTTATCGCCCGGTTTCCAGGTTGGCAGTCCCGCCGCCCAGTCTGTGGGCAGCTTGCCGGCGATCATCGTCTCCAGCTCGGCCGCTTCGGCGGGAAACTCCTTGCGGTATGCGGCAAAGCGGCTCTGCCATTCCTGCTGGGCTTTGGCGCCTTGCGCGAGGGCCTCGCGGAAGCGATCGAGCGCTTCGGGCGGAATGAAAAACTTCTCCGTGGCCGGCCAGCCAAGCGCCTTTTTGGTCGCCAGTAATTCCTCTTCACCCAGCGGCGCGCCGTGCGAATTAAAGCTGTCCTGCTTCTTGGGGCTGCCGTAACCGATGTGCGTGCGCACCAGGATCAGCGAAGGCCGGCTGTCGGCCTGGGCTTCTCGGATGGCGGCGGCGACTTCGGCGGTGTCGTTGCCGTCCGCGACGGCGCGCGTGTGCCAGCCATAGGCGTCGAAGCGCTTGGCGACATCCTCGGTGAAGATCAAGCGCGTGGCGCCGCCCAACGAAATGTGGTTGTTATCGTACAGGTAAACCAGCTTGCCCAGCTTCAGGTGGCCCGCCAGCGACGCCGCTTCCTGCGTGATGCCTTCCATCAGGTCGCCATCGCCGCAAATGACATAGATGTAATGGTCGACGATCGTATGCCCCGGGCGGTTGAATTTTGTTGCCAACCACGCCTGGGCGATCGCCATGCCAACACCATTGGCGAAGCCCTGCCCCAGCGGTCCGGTAGCGACTTCGACGCCCGCCGTGTGCCCGCGCTCCGGATGGCCGGGCGTCTTGCTGCCGAGCCTACGGAAGCGCTTCAGCTCATCGATCGGAAGGTCGTAGCCCGTCAGGTGCAGCAGGCTGTAGAGCAACATCGAGCCGTGCCCGGCCGAGAGGATGAAGCGGTCGCGATCGAACCAATTCGGATCCTTGGGATTGTGCTTGAGGAACTGCGTCCACAGCGTGAAAGCCATGGCGGCTGCCCCCATCGGCAGGCCGGGGTGCCCCGAGTTCGCATTCTGAATCGCATCGGCGGAGAGAATGCGGATGGTATTGATGCACAAATCGTCGAGTGTGGTAGTGGCGGTCAAAGCGGATGATTCCTTTCGGGCGATAAATCCTATATTACGACGTGGCGAGTGGGGCATGCTTTAGCTTGTCCGTCGTTTGCTTTTAGTTTTCCCAATCCATCCCTCCGTCGCGCCTTCCATCCCCGCTGCTGCCTTACACTGGAGTCTCATGAACCTGCTCGTACCGAATCTGGGCTCGACGTCGCTCAAGTATCGGATTCTCGAAATGCCCGGCGAAGCGGTGCTGGCCAAGGGTAAATTGGAACGCGTGACGGACTACGGCGCGGCCCTGGCGCAGATCGCCACCGCCGGCATCCCGATTGATGCAATAGCGCTTAAAGCCGTCCATGCCGGGCCGGATTACCGCGGCACGTTCCTGGTGGATGCAGCCGTGCTCGCCGCCATGCGGCAGTACCTGGCCGCCGCCGCGCTGCACAACGCAATCTACCTGGCGGCCATCGAGGCGTTCGAAAAGGCCATGCCGGGCCTGCCCATCGTGTGCGCGTTCGAACCGGAGTTTCACCGGACCATGCCGGAGCACGCGCGTCTCTATGGAGTCCCCGCCGATTGGCGCGCCGAGGGCGTGGCCAAGTACGGGTTCCACGGCGCTTCGCACCAGTTCATCGCGGGCCGCGTGCGCGAGATGCTGGGCCGCGACGTGAAGCTGGTGAGTTGCCACTTGGGCGGCAGCTCGTCCATCTGTGCCATCGCCGGCGGGCATTCCGTCGACACAACCATGGGATTTTCGCCGCAATCCGGTTTGGAAAACGCCACGCGCTCCGGCGACGTGGATGTGTTCGCCGTGCTCTACATGATGGAGCGGCGCGGCTGGGACGTCGCGGAAGTGCGCCGCCAACTGGCGCAGACGGCTGGCCTGGCCGGCCTTTCCGGCATCGCCGGCGGCGACGTGCGCGACATCGAAGCCGCGGCCGCTGCCGGCAACCGCGACGCCGCGCTCGCGCTGGCGGTCTTTGCCTACCAAGTGAAGAAAACCATCGGTGCTTACGCCGCCGCCATGGGAGGCATCGAAGCCGTCGCCTTCACCGGCGGCATCGGCGAAAACTCGGCGCGCCTGCGCGCCGCTTGTTGCGAGGGTCTTGAATTCCTGGGAATCCACCTGGACCGCGACCGAAACGAAAATGGCAGCAGCGACCGCGCCGTCTCCACCGAAGACTCGCCCGTCACCGTGCTGGCCCTGGCCACCAACGAAGAGTTGATCGTGGCGCGCAGGGCGTGGAAGGTGCTGGAAGGGCGGGGAAGCGGAGGCTAGTGCTTTCACTGCGCACCTTAGTCCAGCGACTCAAGTCTTGGTTGTTATCGTTCGGGGGCCATCCCGTATCGGGCCTGCTGGCCGTTGATTGGGACGAAACAACGGTGCGAGTACAAGTGCTGGATCAATTGGAGCCGTTCTGGAATCAGGAATTCCGCTGGGCGGATGTCACCAGGGTGTGCTTCAAGGACGAAGGTCTGTTCGCCTCGGACATCCTATTTCTGGAGGTCGCAGGGCGGGAGTATCCGATCTGCATTTTGACTGAAGCTCGACAGGGGCCGGAGTTTGTTGGGCAACTTGCCGGGCGCGGTCTCTTGCCCTTGGACGTCGTGAAGAAGGCAGCTGGCTGCACGAACGGCCGCATGATCTGCTGGCCTCCGCGTGAGCGATGACTCATACCGTCTATCTGAAATGCGATTTTGGTCAGAAGCGCATTCACTCAGCGAGTTTCTTCAGGATGTGCTTGGCGAGGGTTTCATTCACCTCTGTGTGCCGGGGCGCCGGCTGGGATATTCCATTCTTCGGGTTCCGATACCAGTCGTGCATCCCGCCGCCGTGGCGAACCAGTGATCACCCGAGCGCTTCAAGCTTACGAATCAGGTCGGTCCGTTTCATCCGACCGCAAGCTCGGCGACTCTGCGAATGCCGGGAATTTCGCCGCTTGTCAAGTCCCGGTAGAGATCGCGGAGATTCTCTTCCACTTCCGGCAGGGTCTCACCTTGGGTCAGGTAATCGGGAAACTCCACAAAATACCCGAGCCACATGCTTCCGTCTTGCCAGTGAACGTAACGGGTGGTGCTCACGAAACCATTTTACTTCTTTGCTGCACCGGCCGCCCCGGCCCGCGCGGGTCTAGTATGATGGCTTTATAATGACCGAGCGGGAATCGTTGGTGGCTTCTCCGGCTGGTATCCCGTCTCGCACGCTGCCCGGTTTAGGCACGCTCGAAGCGGCGCTCGGGTCGGCAATTCGCGGCAAGCCGGAAGTTATCCGGTTTTCGCTGGTCTGCCTGGTCGCGCGCGGGCACTTGTTGATCGAAGACGTTCCGGGTGTGGGTAAGACCACTTTGGCGCAGGCCCTGGCGCGCTCGATCGCGTGCCGCTTCCACCGTCTGCAATTCACCAGTGACATGCTGCCCAGCGATGTGCTCGGCGTCACGATCTATAACTTGCAGACGGAGACTTTCGAGTTCAAGCCGGGCCCCATCTTCACCAACTTCCTGCTGGCGGATGAAATCAACCGCACCACGCCGAAAACGCAATCCGCGCTGCTCGAAGCTATGAACGAAAGCCAGGTGACCATCGACGGGCATCCGCACTCGCTGCCGCGCCCGTTCATGGTGATCGCCACGCAGAATCCGGTCGAGCATCACGGCACCTATCCGCTGCCGGAATCGCAGTTGGACCGCTTTTTCATGCGGCTGCGCATCGGCTATCCGGACACGGCCAGCGAACGCGAAATCGTCCGCCAGTCCGCCGGGCCGCTGCCCGAAGCGGCCGCGAGCGGCCTGGTGGCGGAAGACATTCTCCGCATCCAGGACGCGGCGCACGCGGTGGTTGTCGACGATGCCGTGGTCGATTACATCCTCGCCATCGTCGAGCAGTCGCGCCATCACGAATCGCTCGCGCTCGGCGTGAGCCCGCGCGGCGCACAGGCGCTCTATCGGGCCGCGCAGGCGCTGGCTCTTCTCGAAGGCCGCGACTTCGCGACGCCGGCCGACGTGAAGCGCCTCGCCGTACCCGTCTTCGCCCACCGCGTGGTCATCAACACGCGCAACACGTTGGTGGAGCGGCGCGCCGACGCGGGCGAGCGCATCATCGAACAGATTCTCACCCAGGTGGAAGTGCCCCTGTAGAGACACGCCTTTATGAAGACTGCCATCATCGGTTTGCCCATGACGGGCAAGACCTCTCTGTTCGCCATCCTCACCGGCGTTCACCACGAAACCCGCATGGGATCCACCGCCGCGCGGACCGGCGTCGCCAAAGTCCCGGACGCGCGCTTGGATGCGCTCGGCCGTCTCTTCGAGCCGCCCAAAGTCACCCATGCCACGGTCGAATATGTGGACATGCCCTCGATTTCCCGCGAAAGCCTGCGCGACCCGGCTTACGTCGCCAGCCTGCGCGTGGGCGACGCGTTTGCCCACGTGTTACGCCTGTTCGAAGATGAAACCGTGCCGCACGAGAAGGGCTCCGTCGATCCGCTGCGCGATATGGAGGACGTCGAAACGGAACTCATCCTCAGCGATTTCGCGGTGATCGAAAAGCGCCTGGAGCGTCTCGATAAGGATCGCAAGAAAATCAAGAATCCCGAGTTAGATCGCGAGTTCGACTTACTTACTCGCTGCCAGGCCACGCTCGAGAAGAATCAGCCGCTGCGCCAGCTCGAGATAGACGCGGACGACGAGAAACGCATACGCGGGTTTCAGTTTCTATCTCGCAAGCCGGTGCTGTATGTGTTGAACCTGGGCGAAGCCGATGCCGGCCGAATGGCTGAGCGCGAGCGCGAATATCGCGAAGGCCCGCTGGCCGGGCGCGCGCACACCGCCGTGACCGCAGTCTGCGGCAAGATCGAAGCCGAACTCGCCGAGCTGCCGCCCGCCGAGCAGGCCGATTACCTGGCCAGCTACGGCCTGAAGGAATCCGGCCTGGAGCGCTTGATCTCGGCGACTTACTCGCTGCTCGGCCTGATGAGCTTCCTCACCGCCGGCGAGGACGAATGCCGCGCCTGGACCATCCCCATGAACAGCCCCGCCGTGAAGGCCGCCGGCGCCATCCATTCCGATTTCGAAAAGAAATTCATCCGCGCCGAAGTGGTGAACTGGCAAGCCTTGGTCGATCACTCTGGCTATGCCGGCGTCCGCGAGAAAGGCCTCCTCCGCCTGGAAGGCAAAGAGTACTTAGTCAAGGATGGCGACGTGTTAGTAATTCGGCACGGATAATCGTGGCGCAGGCCTCCAGGCCTGCTGTGTCGAGATTCATCTCGACATTTCTTTGTTGAGCTCGGTAAGATCCTCACTCCACCGTTGCCAAGAAACGCCGCAATGAATGGCGACGCTGGAAGCAGGACTGCCTGCGCCACGCGGCGCTTTTGTTCACGGGACCGGGAACGCGCTACGCAAGACTGGCCGTGGTCTCTGTCGGCGCCGTCGGCGGTTGGCCTGGGCCCGACCCGCGCTTCCTTGCGCGCACCGCTTCGATCACCGCCCCGACCGCATACGATACCGACAGCGTCGCGAAAACGACGGCGACGAGAACACGCCCAGAGAAGCACCATCGCGGCCCTAACGCTAAGTGAAGCGCATAGACCGCACAGGCGGCAGAGAATAACGCCCTCTCCAACCACTTGGGGTGTTCCCAGCGGCTTCTTGGCACGAAAAGGGCCACGAGGGCTGCCAGGGCCAACAAGACTGCGACAAGGTACGTCCAGCCCTGGCGGCGTTCGGAGTGAAGCGTAACCGGTCCGATAACCTTCAGAAACCAACCGGCCGCTTGAACGTAGTTCCGCGGCACCCCTTGACCCCGGCGATACGCATCGGCGAGATAAAGCCGGGCCGCCATGTCACCCTGCTCGGCGGCCTTGCGGTACCAGCGCGCCGCTTCGGGATAGCTCTGCGGCACTCCCTGGCCCCAGCGATACGCGTATCCCAAGGCAACTTGAGCTTTCGCGTTTCCTTGCTCAGCGGCTTTGCGCGCCCAGCGGACGGCCTCGGCATAATCGCACGGCACGCCTGCGCCTTGTTCATACATGTAGGCAACGGCATACTCACGCGTTGCGTCACCCTGATCGGCAGCTCTGCGGTACCAGCGAACAGCTTCGGCGTAATCCTGAGGCACTCCTTGGCCTTGAGAATAGCAGTAGCCCAGGGTATATTGAGCTTTCGCGGCTCCCTGGTCGGCGGGCTCACGATACCAGCGGGCGGCCTCCGCATAATCCTGTCGCACGCGTTTGCCGTAGTAATACGCGGAGCCGAGCCGGTATTGAGCGTCCGCGTCTCCGTGCTCGGCGCGCGCGGTCTTTCCACGGAATCGAATTCGCCGGTCGAGGTACTGGCCCAGCGGCCCAGGGCCCTGCTCTGCCTTTAGCAAGAAATATCAAGTATTCCAGGTCCGCTTTGTTTAAACTGCTCACGATGCGTCCTGCGCGGCGCATGATTCTCAATTGAACGGAGTGAGTATGGTCAAAATACTGTTGAGCGTTGCAGTTCTTATCTTGATCGTTGTCGTGGCGGGTTTCTGGATTTGGCACCGGATGACCGGGCCGCTCTATCAGCCGGGCGATGTGCGTGCGGGCAAAGACCTGGCCGAGCCGCTGACGCCTCCGCCGGCCGTGGCGGGGCGCTGGCTGGTGGCGCCGGACATCGAACTCTATCACTTCGAGGAAGGCGCGGGCACGCCGGTGCTGGTCGTTCACGGCGGCCCTGGGTTTCCGCCCGCCGAGCCATGGCGCGCCGGCGCGCTGCTGCCATACCGGGTCATCTATTACCACCAGCGTGGCTGCGGTCGCTCGACTCGCCCAATTCACAGTTTCAGCGGGTCCAACATGTACGAGAATATGCGCAACGTCCACCGCATGCTCGGTCTGCCGGCGCAGGTGGGCGATATTGAACGGATCCGCCGCATTCTCGGTGTGGACAAGATGATCGTGATCGGCCACTCGTTTGGCGCGGAACTGGCTGCGCTGTGGGCCGCGGAGTTCCCGGAGCATGTGCGCGCGCTCGTCTGCGTGGCGCCCGCCGACCTGGCCGTGCTGCCCAAAAAGGCCGCCGATGATAGCGACCTGTTCGAGCTGGTGCGCCGCCGTCTGCCGGCGGCCATGAAGCCGGAGTACGAACGGTACGTGGCCGAGTACTTCGACTTCCGCCGCGCCTTCGCCCGCAGCGAAGAGGAGTCATCGGCCTTTTACGGCGGCCTGGCCAAGTTCTGGGGAGCTGGCGGCGCGCCGCGCGGGACCTCCGCGCCGGATTCGGCCGGCTACGAGCCGTTGGGCATCTATTGCAGCATGGGCGCGCACCACGATTACCGGGCGGCCTTCGGCGCCGTGCGGGCGCCCGTCCTGGTGATTCACGGCGGCGCCGATCTGCAGCCGGAGTCGGTCAGCCAGGCTTTCGCCGCGCGCTTCGCCAACCACAAATTCGTCAGCATAGCGGGCGGGACCCACTTCGTCTTCGACGAACAGCCGGATGTCTTCGCCGGGCTGGTGAACCAGTTCCTCAGCGGCCTTTGAGGTGCAATTCCGCTACCCGCTTAAACCGCAGCCTGCGCTCCGCTTGGCACCGTTGCGCCGGCCGGTTGGGCGCTCAGGCGTTCCATGTAAATGTAGATCACTGGGGTGATGTAGAGGGTGAGGAACTGGCTGACCACCAGTCCGCCCACCACGGCCAGGCCCAGCGGCTGGCGCGCGTCGCCGCCTTCACCATAGCCGAGCGCGATGGGCAGCGTGCCGAACAGCGCCGCCACCGTCGTCATCATGATCGGCCGGAAGCGCAACATGCAGCCCTGCCAGATGGCTTGCTCGGCCGACATGCCTTCTTTGCGCTTGCCGATCGCGAAGTCGATCATCATGATCGCGTTCTTCTTCACCACGCCGAACAGCATAATGATGCCGACGAACGCGTAGAGGTCGAGCTCCTTGTGGAACAGCAGCAGCGTGAGCAGCGCGCCGAATACGGCCGACGGAAGACCCGAGAGAATCGTGATCGGATGAATGAAGCTTTCGTACAGCACCCCCAGCACGATGTAAATCACGAGGATGGCGACGATCAGCAACAAGGTCAGGTTGCGGAAGGAGTTTTGGAATTCCTTCACGGTTCCCTGGAAGCCGGTGCTGATGGTGGAGGGCATGTGCAGATCGAGAATGGCGTTGTCCACCAGGTCCACGGCCTGCCCCAGCGAGAAGCCCGGCCGCAGGTTGAACGACGCGGTCACCGCCGGCAACTGGCCGAAGTGGTTGATGTTGAGCGCGCCGGTCTGGCGGTGGGTGCGGGTGACCGCATCCAGCGGTACCAGCGACCCCTGCGACGAACGGATGTAGAGCCGCGATAACGCGTCCGGCGTGCGCTGGTATTGCTTTTCGAGCTCGAGGATCACTTCGTACTGGTCGGCGGGCGCGTAGATCACCGACGCCTGGCGCTGGCCGAAAGCGCTGTACAGCGCATCCTGTATCTGCTGGGCGGTAACGCCGAGCGCGAGCGCGCGGTCGCGGTCGATTTCGACCATCAACTGGGGCGCGGCGATATGCAGGTCGTCGCTGACGCCGACAAAGCCGGGAAGTTGCTGCATCTTGGCGGTGAGCCGGGGTGCCCACGCGTACAGCTCCTTCAGGTCGGGGCTCTGCATGGTGAGCTGGTAATCCGCCGCGCCGAACTGGCCGCTGACGGAGATGGGCGGCGGGTTCTGGATGATGGGGAACAGCGCCGGCACGGCCATCACGCGCGGCAGCAGGGCTTCGATCGTCTGATCGACCGAAAGCGCGCGCTGGGCTCGCGGCTTCATGTTCGCGAAGAAGAACGCCTCATTGCCGCCGATCACGAACGACCCCACATCCGAGACGCCCGGGAAGGCGCGGACGATTTCCGTGATGGCGCGGTGATGGCGGGCCATATTCTCGAACGAAATGTCCTGCGGCCCCAGAGTGATGCCGAAAAAGAAATCCGAATCCTGCGACGGAATGAACCCGCGGGGCATGATCTCGAAAAGATAGACCGTGCCCACCAGCATCAGCAGCGCGACTCCCAGCGTCACCAGCCGGAACCGCATCGCGATCCCGAGCGTGAGTTCGTACCACCGCTCCGTCAGTTTGTGGCCGCGCTCCAGCGTGCGGTAAAGGAGGCCGTGGCGTGTCTCGCGTTCGCTCCGCAGGAACCGGCTGCCCAGCATCGGCGTCAGGCTCAGCGAGACGAAACCGGAAATCAGAATTGCCACCACGATGGTGACGGAAAACTCATGCAGCAGCCGGCCCACGATTCCCGCCATGAATAACACCGGAATGAACACGGCTACCAGCGAGAACGTCATGGAGAGAATGGTGAAGCCGATCTCGCGCGAAGCCGCAATGGCGGCCTCCATCCGCGACTTGCCCATTTCCATGTGGCGCACGATGTTTTCGAGCATCACGATGGCGTCGTCCACCACGAAACCCACCGAAAGCGTGAGCGCCATCAGCGACAGATTGTTCAGGCTGTAACCGAGCAGGTACATCATCGCGAAGGTGCCGATAATGGAAAACGGAACTGCGGCGCCGGGAATCAACGTCGCTGAAATGTTTCGCAGGAACAGGAAGATGACCAGCACCACGATGCACACCACCAGGGTGAGCGTGAACTCGACGTCGTGAATCGACTGGCGCACGGATTGGGATGCGTCGAATGCCACCGACAGGTTCACCGCCGGGGGAATCTCCTTTTCGAACTCTGGCAGCAGCCGCTTGATGTTCTCGACCACCTCGACCGTGTTGGTGCCGGGCTGGCGGTTGACGGCCAGGATCACGCCGCGCCGGTTGTTGTACCAGGCGATCAACTTATCGTCTTCAACGCCGTCGACCACGTTGGCCAGCTCATCCAGGCGCACCGGCGCGCCGCCGCGCCAGGAGACGATGATCGGCCGGTAAGCCGCCGCATTGAGCAGGCCGCCGCTCGATTCGATGGTGAACGCCTGCTTGGCGCCGTCCAGCCGGCCGGTGGGCAGATTGGTGTTGCTGGAGGCGATGGCCGCCTGCACTTCATCGATGCCGATGTTGTGGGCTGCGAGCTTGTCGGGGTCCACCTGCACCCGCACCGCGTACTTCTGCTCGCCATAGACCTGCACGCGCGCCACGCCACTCACCATGGAAATCCGCTGGGCCAGCAGTACGTCGGCGTAGTTGGTCACCGTGTAGAGCGGCAAGGTGTCCGAGACCAGCGACAGGTAGAATACGGGCTGCTCGGCCGGGTTGACCTTTTCATACGAAGGCGGCCGCGGCATGGTGGCGGGCAGTCTTCCGCCAGCCGCGGCGATGTGCGCCTGGATATCCTGCGCCGCCGCGTCAATGCTGCGATCGAGCGTGAACTGGACGGTGATCTGTGTGCTGCTCTGCGAATTCACCGAGTTCATCGATTGAATCCCGGCGATGGTCGAGAACTCGCGTTCGAGCGGTGTGGCGACCGACGAGGCCATCGTCTCCGGACTTGCGCCCGGCAGCGCCGCGTTCACCTGGATGGTGGGGTAATCGACACTGGGCAGCGCCGCCACCGGCAGCGAGCGAAACGCCACCGTCCCGAACAGCAGGATGGCGAAGCATACCAGCGTCGTCATGATCGGGCGGTCGATGAAGATGCGCGACAGGTTCACAGCGGCCCCGTTCCCAACTTGGCTGCATCCACCGGTACGATCTGCGCGCCGGGGAAGATTCGCAGTTGGCCGTCGGTCACCACGGTCTCGCCCGGCCGGAGACCGCTCGCGATCACCACCTTGCTGTGCCACGTCGCACCCGTCGTCACCACGCGGATTTCCACGTGGTTATCCGCCTTCACGGCGTACACAAACGAACCCATCTGGCCGCTTTGCACGGCTTCGGCCGGCGCCACCACCGCATTCTGGATGGTATCGAGCGTCAGCGTAGCGGTGACGAACTGGCCCGGCCACAACATGCGGTCGGCGTTTTCGAACGTCGCCTTCAGATGAATCGTGCCGGTGGTTGCATCCACCGTGTTGTCGATGACCGATAGAAAGCCGTTTGTTGTGCGCCCTGGGTCGTCCTGCGATTCCACGCGCACGGCCAGTTTGCGGCCTTCGCCGGCCAGGCGGCGGATAGCGCCCAGGTGCTGCTCCGGCGCCGCGAAGTTGACGAAGATGGGCGACACCTGATGAATCACCACCAGCGGCACGTCGTTCACCTTCACCAGGTTGCCCGGGTGCACCAGCAGGTTGCCGGTGCGGCCGGAAATGGGCGCGCGAATCTGGCAATAGACCAGATCGAGCCGGGCGCGCTCCACCGCGGCCTGGTCGGAATCGAGCGCCGCCTTGGCCGTGTCGATGGCCGCCAGCGTGGAGCGCGCCGAAGCGTTCGCCGCATCGGAGCTCGATTGCGCCTGGTCGTAGACCGAGTGCGGCGTGAGCCCGCCCTTGTTCAACTCCGCCTGCCGCTCGGCATCGCTTTGCGCGAAGCGCGCGGTGGCTTTGTCGCGCTCGAGCGCGGCTTCCGCCTGCACGATCTGCGCCTTGTCGCGCTCCACCGCGGCCTGCGCCTGCCGCAGCGCGTCATCGAAAGGCCGCGGGTCGATCTCGAACAGAAGATCGCCCTTGGCCACGTTCTGCCCTTCGGTGAAGTGCACCGCCATCAGTTCGCCGGCCACTTGCGATTTGGCCTGCACAATCGCCGAGGCCTCTACCGTTCCCACCACCTTGAGCTCGGTGGGAACCGATTCCTGCACAACCTTGCCCACCGACACCGGCACCACCGGCATGCCCGCCATGCCGCCAGGCCGAGCCGCCTGCTGCTTGCAGCCCGTCAACGCCAAACCCACGGCCAACCACAACAAAGCTTTATTCACTGAATTGTCCCCGGAATTTGCAGTGTATCAGGAACCTGCGGGCCCGGCGAAAGGCCCCCGCCCTGAGGGCCAAATGACTGGGTGGCGGGCCAATCGCCGGCGTGCGCGTTTTGCGCCCAGGCAAACCGCCCTGCCTTTCGGACCGCCAGTTTCCGCGAAGCCCGCTTTCCTGGATGTTGTGCATGGCGGTAGCATCGGATGTGAGCTATCGCGAATGGCATTCGCCTGTCGTTGGTAAGTTCGTAACACAAGTCTGGGAAGGATATGCGGCCCGGTTGTTCATCTCCTTTGGTCAACTCACTCCTTCAGGTCACACGCGCCGGGACGGATCTCCCGGCAGGCCTCACGGCAAATTTGACCTCACGAACATGTCGAGCCTCTCTGGGTGGAAGATCACTCTGAATCGCCATGAGCTGGCGAGTTCGGACTCACCGGAAAGACGGCGTGAGAGAGCGTTACAAGGACTCGCGGGAAGGCGGTTACTCTCACTGGAGATAGACGAGGAGTCTCGGGCAACGATCCTGACATTCTCCCGAGGGTGCGGGATCGTCACGAAAAGCCTCGTAGGTAGCCGAGAACAAACTCCACATTGGTCGTTACGGATCTCGGAACACAACTGGCCACCGGTTGTCTTGATGGGTACAGGATATCGCTGGCGAATGGAGAACCGGCGTCTCCGACTCGGCAGATGAATCCCGGAACGATTGGAACGATTCGCCCTCAAACCACGGACCAATTGCCTATTGGACGAGGAACGGGGTGGTCGGAAACTGACCCGCTCTGCACTGAGCCTCCGTGTCGCCCTTCATCCCTGGACCTCACAACCACGCTCTCGTGTCTCGTACCGCGGAACTATGCTGGCCAGGGCCAAGGCCATCCCTCGGCGTGAATCTTCTTTACAATAGGAACTCGCCGGCTATGGACAATCTCACCCACACCGCGATCGGCCTCTTCCTGGCGCGGGCTGGGGCCCGCAAGTGGTCGCCGTGCGCGACGGCGATTCTGCTGGTGGCATCCAATGCACCGGATATCGACGTGCTCGCCGGCCTCGCCGGACCGCTCGCGTACCTGCATTATCACCGGGGCATTTCGCATGCGCTGGTCGCCATGCCCCTGCTGGCATTGCTATCCGTGGTGCTGGTTCGCGTGGCGGGCCGGAAGCCGCTCTATTGGCCCGGCGCATTCGCGGCGGGCATGCTCGGCGTCGCCGTTCACCTGTTGCTCGATTGGACCAATGTGTACGGCGTGCGGTTGCTGCTGCCTTTTTCCGGCCGCTGGCTGCGTCTGGATTCCACCGCCGTGGTGGACCCGTTGATCTGGGCCATCGCGGCGGTTGCCCTTGCGGGGCCGTTTCTAGCGCGCATGGTCGCCTCCGAAATCGCCTCCGGTGGCGCCTCGCCGCGCCACCATGGCCGCGCCGCCGCTGTGTTCGCTCTCGCCGCCGTGCTGGCCCTCGAATGTGGCCGGCTGGTGCTGCACGGGCGCGCCGTCGCTATGCTCGATGCGCGGACTTATCAGGGAGAATCGCCCACCCGCTTGGCCGCATTGCCCGATCCGTTCAACCCGCTGCGCTGGCGCGGCCTGGTCGAAACCCCGGCCTTCTACGCCATCGCCGATCTCGATGTGGCCGGCGATTTTGACCCAACCCGCGCCCGGATCCTCTACAAGCCGGATGCCGATCCCGCGCTCGACGCCGCCGCGCGCACGCCCGCCTTTCGCGATTTTTTGCGTTTCAACCAATGCCCTCTGTGGCGCGTCACGCCGGCGCCCAGGTTGGATGGCGGCAAGCTGGTGGAGCTATTCGACCTCCGCTTTGGCACCCCCTCTGCCCCCGGCTTCCAGGCCACCGCGTTGGTGGACTCGCAGCTCCGCGTCGTCGATGCCAGCTTCGGTTTCGGCGCGTTGCGCTCCCGCTGATGCCTGCTCAGTGGGGCCGGTCCCCGACCGGCCAACCGGGCGAAGCACGGAATGTTCTCCCGTCGCCCTTCGTAGGGGCCGTGTCATCCCCAGCCCCCGCGCCCACCCGGTAGGACAGACTATCGCCTGTTGTGGTCTGTCAATGTCTCGCTAATGCCTAGCCGTGGCGCGGGCCTCCAGGCCTGCTGAGCCGAGAGTCGTCTCGGCTTTTCTTATCGCGCTAAACTCTCTCCACCCGTCAGCCACCGCCTTTCCACCCCACTAACTCAACCACTTAGCCCCAAAATCCCTTGACGCAGCCGTCATACTGGAATTGGGACTGTGGCGCTCGAGCTCCGCTGCTAGTTCTTACTTCGTGGCCACGAAGCGTTGCATTCCAGTGGTACTGAACTTCCGGCGCCCGTCAACGGCATGCGGGGTCCCCTTCGGGCAGGACTCTCGACGGAAGACTTTGGGTTTCGAAACTCATGACCGCCGGCGGAAAACGG
>Ga0074045_10000549_pt1 | contig 36534 bp, 43 predicted proteins | sample BogForMeECP23OM2_FD_94442 | JGI IMG/M metagenome (GOLD analysis project Ga0074045, IMG submission 94442) | Bog forest soil microbial communities from Calvert Island, British Columbia, Canada - Bog Forest MetaG ECP23OM2 | ecosystem: Environmental > Terrestrial > Soil > Wetlands ...
AGCGTAGCCCTAGGACCGCCAGCAGCACTAGCGCGAGCAGCATGGAATTGACCACGCCATGCATCAGCTCCCAAGGCCTGTGATGAAGGAAGGCAGGAACCTTCTGCATTCCCATGCCGACGGCAATCAAGAGGTATCCGGCCCTCAGAAGATAAATTCGCCACAGCGCGATCTCCCGCGCCGCAGTTTCGTTCCGGTCCCGCGTGCCCAAGGCTAATGCTGGCGATGAATCGGTTTTCATTGCGTATCTCCCAATCCGACTCGCATTGGCGGCGTCCGTTAAGTTAGCTTACGAGCTTTCGCTGCTCTCTTGGGCGCATTCGCCTGCTTCGAGGATTTTGTTGCCTTCTTGGTCGCCGATCTTGATGCTCGCCGTTTCCCTGGTACTTTCCCGATTCTAGGATCCCCTGCTAGGACAAGATCGCAGGCGTGCAGCGCTGCTTCCTCGAAATCCTGCGCATCGGCTGGAAGAACCTGCCAGCCCGTCACCTTCTTCCCCAACACTTGGATGGATCGCATGTTGGGGAACTCCCGCCGCAGACTCCGGTGCTGGTCTTCGGTTGTAGCGAGCCACACCCCGTTGTCTGCCGCCTGATCACGTTTGTCGCGGAGGATGAGGACAATCTTGTCCTGAACGTAGATCGCGAGGCAGCCGAACATGGAGCGCGTCTGGGGCGACAGCGTAGCGATCGCGTCGAGCACGAATTCATGTGGAACCGGCTTGCGGGGCTTGCCGGCGAACAGGGTGTCGTCCAGCGGGAGGCAGGACGTATTGCGACGGGACTTCGACATGCGAGCCAAAAATCGCGCTCCGTTCATTTCTGCCCAGCAGATGACGACCTTATATCACTGACATGTCACTTTGCGAATTGTCGGCAATTTGGAAGTGGGAAAACCTGGTTTATCGGTGGTTGCCTCCTCTGATACGGCGAAGCGGGAAGAGCGGCCTCATCGCGTGTACTGCCGAATTATTTCCACCACGCCCGGATACTGCGCGATCAACTGCTCGCAGTCTCCAATCTGAAAGTCCGCGTAGTCAAACCCCGGCGACATTGTCGTACCCATCAACGCAAACTTGCCGCCCGGAGCCAGCCGGGAGCCTTGCCACACGCCTCCACGGACTACGACTTGCGGTCGCTGCCCGTTGGCAAGATCGGAGCCGAGCGTGATCGTTTGCGAACTTCCGTCCGGCAGCAATTGGAGCATCACCACCGGGTCGCCGGCATAGAAATGGAAGATCTCCGTGCCCGGCAGCCGGTGCAGCGCCGAAAACGTCTCCGGCGTGAGCATGAAGTAAATTGCGGTGCCGATGGAGCGTGAGCCGCGAGTTCCCTCCGGCAGGTACTCCTCCGAGACGGTCCAGCGGGAGCGGTAGGTTTCACGAAAGAAGCCGCCCTCGACCCGCAGCGGCTCCAGTTGCAGCATTTGCTTGACTTCGTCAGCCGTCATGAGGGGAACAGTGTATCACTTGGGCTTCCTGACGTGCTCCTGTCACATCCGAGCGTGACCCGCATCCTTGCCGTTGTTAGCTTCGGTGATTTATCAGTGAAGGCGAGGACAGAGGTTGTTGTGTGTCTTCGCGGGCGGCACCCAGTGTGCAGGCCTTAGAAGCTCTTTGAAAACCAGTTGCCGGTAGCAGCCCGTAACCAGTTGCCAGTTGTCAGACCTTGGAACCGGCTACCGATTACTCTTCCGGTAAGTGCTGCCGAATCAATCATTTTACGGTAAGTTTAATGTTTGCAATTAATTGCCGTGATTTCATGCCTAACTTGCTGATTCTAAAGAAGCGAGGGGGAGGGTGGTAGCGGCGTTACCGTGCGCAGAAACTCGATCCAGCGCTGGCAAAACTACGACGTGCCGCTGTTCGTCGACAGGTAGTTGAAGAGGCTGAGACTGCCAACGCTCGCAGCAGCTTGCAGGGCAGCATTGCGGGCAGTTTCGGCATTGGCCAGATTAGTGGCTGCCTGATTCATGTCTACACCCACGAGGTTGCTGGTCTGCTGCGTAAGCTGAAGCTGCTCGCTGTTGAGGAAGGTCTGCGAGTCGTTGAGCTGGTCGAGGGTGCTGCCGTAGAAGGTGCGCGCTGAATTGAGCTGGTTGTAAGCGGCGCTGACTTCGTTGGTGGCGTTGGCGATGTCATCGGTGGTGCTGCTGCTGGACTGCAACGTAGAGGCCAGATCGCTGAGCGCCTGAAAAACGCTCGCTCCCGCAGCGGAAAACAACTCGCTGCCCGGCTGGTTCACCGCGATTGTCTGTCCGGTTTCGATCTCGACCTGGTTGACCGAGCCGTTGCCCTGATAGACGATGCCTCCCGCTGCAGCAACGTAAGGAGGCTGCGAATCGGCAGTGCCGGCGAAAACGTACTTGCCGTTGTAGGACAGGTTGGCGACGCTCATCACCTGCTGCGAAATGCTCTGGACTTCGCTGGCCAACGCGGCGCGGTCCTGCTGCGACAGGGTGCCATTGGCGCCTTCGGTGCCGAGGGTGATGGCGCGTTGCAGGGCAGTAACAGCGGAGTTCAGCGCCGAGTCGGCGGTTTGCAATTCCGACGAGATACTGGAAATGCTGCGCAGGAACTGATCGCAGTCGCCCGATTGTGATGCAATTGCGACCTCGCGCGCGGCGGCGGAAGGATCGTCGGAGTCCACGTTCACCCGCTTGCCGGTCGTCATCTGCAGCAGTGCGGTTTGTTCCGACTGGTCCGCCGTGCTCATGGCGTTCAGCTCGATCTGCGTGATGTAGGGCGAGATCCTCATGCGCCGGAACCCATCTGTATGGCGGTTTGCAGCATCTGGTTCACGGTTGAAATGGCCTGCGCCGCGGCCTGGTATGCCCGCTGATAGAGCAGAAGATTGGAGGCTTCTTCGTCGAGCGAGACTCCGCTGACCGACGCCTGCTGCTGTTGCAGTTGTTGCAGCATGGTGTTGCTGGCATTCAGTTCCGTGGTGCCGTCGCTGACCGCGCTGCCGGCCTGAAACACCACGTTGCCGTAAGCCTGAGTGGGCGTCATACCGTTGGAGACGGCTTGATTGGCAACGGCCGACAGATTGGCCAGATTGCCGTTGCTGCCGGGAGTCCCGTCGGAACTGGCGGCGAGCAGGGTCGGATCAGTAATCGCGACCGCCATGCTCGCCGCTGCGCCTGCTCCGCTCACCGGAGTAAACAGGTCGCCGCCGGGATTGCCGTTGAGGTCGAAGCCTTGTGCCTGAGCAGTATTCAGGGCTTGCACCAGGCCGCTGGCCAGCGAATCGAGTTGAGTTTGCATCGAAGGCAACGTCTGATCCCGGGCCTGCAGCAAGCCGCCCAACTCTCCAGCGGAAATTTTTCCCGTGATGTCGGTGCCCTGCGAGTAGATGTGCTGCACTCCACTCGTCGGGTCGAGCGCGGTGCTCAAAGCAAAACTCTGGCCGTCGGAAACGAGTGGCGCGCCTTGCTTGGTGGTCAGCGTGATCGAGGTCCCATCGTTAATCACGGAGACATCAATCAGCCCGGAAAGATTCTGTATCAGGTTGTCGCGCTGATCGAGAAAGCTGCCGTAACCCTGCGCCGTGCTGCTCGGGCTGGCAAGCTTGGTATTGATGTTCGCAATCTCTTGCGTGATCTGATTTACCTCGCCGGCAGCCTGCTCGACGTTCTGGTCGAGCGAACTGCGCTGAGCGCTCAGTTGATTGGCCGCGCCATTGAACGCAGAAGCCATGCCGTTTGCGGCCGAGAGCACACTTTCGCGCAGTGCCGTGTTCGATGGGTCGGTTGAAAGGCTGTTGAGGCTCTGGAAGAAGCTGCTGATCTGCTGCCCGATGCCGCTGGTATCGTCCGGGAAAAGCGTCTGCGTCTGGCTCATGGCGTTCACGTAGGCCTGCGATTGCCCTTGTTGCTGGGTTTCGTTGCTGATCTGCAACTGGAGGATGCTGTCGCGCAGACTCTGGATGGTCTGGAGCTTGACGCCAGTGCCATAAGCAATTCCGCCGTTGATGATTGGATCGGCTTCTTCCAGCACTGGCCGTTCGCGCGTGTAGCCTGGAGTGTTAAGGTTCGCGATGTTGTTGGTCGTCGTCTCCAGTCCGGCCTGCTGCGCCCCCAACGCGCCCATCGCAATCGACATGGTGCCAAGCAGGCTACTCATGGCAATACCAAAGCGGATCGGCGGACTCGGTGTAGATCACAAGCCCCGTTGCGAGGCCCAGCAGTTGTTGCCGCAGGCGAATCGAGCGCCGCCAGCGGCGCAGCATCGCGCGGCAAAAGGCGCTCTGCTGGCGCAACTCGGCAAGTAACCTCTGCCGCTGCAGTTGCGCTTCGGGAATCACCGGCAGGCGGCTTAGGTTGAGTGAAGTGGCCATGATCTCGTCTGCGGTGGCGTTAATCTGCCGACTTAGCTCAACCACGTTCTCCGGTTCTCCACGGCTGAGTAACTGGATCGCAACGGCGAGCAACCCGTTCAGCGTGTCCAGAAGCGCCAACTCATGGAGTTCAGTGGCAACGGGACCGCTCGGCGATGCGATCTGTAGACTCAACTGCTCTCCTCAAGCCATGTCATCCAACTGGTGATTTTCCCGCTCGTCTTCTGGTTCGTCTGATTCCGCCGCTCCAGCTTCCTCTTTGGGTCGCTGCCGAGCGCGCCCTTTTTGCTCTTCAGAGGACTTGCTGAAAGGGCGCTCTTGAATTCGTGCCGATGCTTCCAATCGGCCAGTACTCAGGTCCATACCTGTACACCCTCCAGCACCGCAGAGCTAGAGCCATCAACCGAGATGCAGTCCAGCATCCGCTAACATCGCAGTCGCGACGGCATGTGGCGAAATCCTGTAGGTGCCATCACCGATCGCTTGCTTCAGCGCCTCCACACGCTGCTGCCGGACCTCTGGAACTGTATCCAGTTGCATCTTCAGCTTCGCGACGGCGTCGCTCCCGCTGGACAGCTGCGCTACATCATCGGCGTTCGGCGCCGCCGCTCTCGTCACATCCGCTGACTTGGTTCCCCCAACCGCATCACTGCTGCGTCCCAACTCCGGCATGGCCGACGGACTTAAGTCAATTCTCATCGCGGCACCTCGTGCTACTGTATTGCCCTGCAATTCAGTGATCGGCAATTGGTAAGAAAGCTTTAATCTTTTCTCCCGCTCATTCACTTCTCTAGTGTTATCGGCTGTGCCCCTTCTCCAGAACACTCTTTGGTGCAGGGGAATCCGCCTGTTGCGGGCTCCGAACCGGCCGGTCAGCGGGCTCCAGTTGTCGTAACAGCATACTGGCGATCCCGATGCCGCCACGCAGCGCCAGCGCCGAAGCGAGGGCCTGCGTCCCCAGGCTGCTTACCGTGTCGTGGGCCGCATCCTGACTCTCACTGGCGCCCACAAAGCTCTGGTTCATCTTTTCCAGCCAGCTCTGCAGCAGAATCGATTCGAATTCCCGCGCCGCTTTCTTCAGCTTGCTGGAAGCTTCCGACTCCGGTGAAGCAGCCGCCGGATTCGCAGTGGGAGCTTTGATCGACGCTGTGATCGCGAGCGTCATTATCAGATCACCTCCAGCTCAGCCTGCAAGGCACCCGCGGCCTTAATCGCCTGCAGAATCGCAACCACGTCGCGCGCAGTTGCCCCGATGGCCTGCAGGCCATTCACCAGTTGTTCCACGCTGGCACCCTCGCCGAGCTCGATCCGGCGCGCTTTCTCGTCTTTCGTCTCCAGGGTGGTTTGGGGAACCACGGCTGTCTGTCCCTGACTGTACGGGGTGGGCTGAGAAACCTGGTACTCGGTCGAGATCTCAATGGAAAGGTCGCCATGCAGAATGGAAACTGCGCTCAAGCGCACATCCTTGCCCATCACAATGGTTCCCGTACGTTCACTGACCACGACTTTGGCTTGCGGATGGATTTCGACTTTCAAGCTTAGGAGCCGGGCCAGCAGTTCCGGAATTCCGGTGGAGGGAAGGTTGCGAAGTTCCACTCGGCGGCTGTCAACCGCGGTCGCCACAGGGCTTCCGACCTCCTGATTGATCGCCGCTGCCATGTCTCGCGTAATGCGGAAATCAGGCTCGCGCGCGAGAAGAGCAATCATCGGAAGCTTGCTCAGGTCGAGCGCCGTGTCCCGCTCCACCAGTCCACCATTGGGAACTCTTCCGGCGGTCGGATGGTTTACCTGCTTCGAGTTGCCACTTCGGCCTGCGGTGTAGCCTCCCAGAGTAAGCGCGCCCTGGGCTTCGGCATAAACCTGGCCGTCGGCGGCGTAGAGCGGCGCCATTAACAATGTGCCGCCTTCGAGGCTGGTGGCGTCACCGATGGAGGAGACGGTCACATCAATCTGCGTTCCTGGATGGGCAAATGGTGGTAGTGATGCTGTAACAAACACTGCCGCGACATTCTTTACGGTCACCGAGGCGGCCGGGATCGTCACGCCCATCCTTAGCAGTATGTTGCCCAGCGTCTGGGTGCTGAACAGCGTCTGCCGACGGTCGCCGGTTCCCGCCAGCCCGACCACCATGCCGTAGCCGATCAGCGGATTTTCCCGGACTCCTTCGATCATGGCCAGATCGCGGATTTGCACGTAATGATTGGCTTGTTCCCCCAAGGCCACCTGTGAGCCCAGAGCCACTAAGAACAGCAACGATCCCGAGATGACTTCCAGCTTGAGTTTCATCACCAGTTCAACAGCCTCATCAGCAGACGAGTAAAGAGATTCGGCTGCCGGGTTGCGTCCGTGACCACTCCTTTGCCCTTCAGCTCAAGTTCGAGATCACTGACGTAGGTTGAAAGGACGGAGTCGTCGGAGGCGACGTCACCGGGCCGCACCAGTCCGCGCAGGACAATGGTCTGGCTCTGCTGGTTGAAGCTGACCTTGCGCTCGGCCTCGACCACCATGTTGCCATTGGGCAAAACCACGACAACCCGGCCGGCCACACTGGTCTGAAGCAGGGACTGACTGTTGGCTGTGCCGGTACCTTTCAAATTGTTGCTGGAATTCAAGGCGTACAGCGGATTCACAGGATTGGTGTTCACTTGTCCAGCCAGGCCGGTGATTGCCGAACTGGAGCTGAACCCGCGTTGTGCAGTCACATCGCCTGAAAATTGCGCCAGGGTCTGCTCGGCAATGCGAATAATGATAACGTCGTTCAGCCGCCGCGCCTTGTAGTCGGTAGCCAAGTCGGTGAGCGTCCCGCCTTCCAGCGGCCAGAGACTGCCCAGAGATCTTGTGGTAGCAGCCTGCTCTCCTCGTACTCGTTGAAGAAACTGCTGAAGGGAGGACGGAGACAACGGCGCTTCCTTCTTGGTCTTGGCTTTTCCGGTGCCTACTCCTGCCAGGCTGAAGACCAGCAGCAATGCCGTTAATACAGTTCGATGGCTCATTTGCTTTCACTCCACCCGGACCTGGTCTTTGCTCGCAATCGTGGCCATCAGGACCCGATGCGTGGCAAGGTTTCGTACGCGAATCGCATCCCCCAGAGTACCTGAGTCCAGGCACACCGCGGCTACCTGAAGCCGCATTCCGGGGCGCTCCTCCACCAGTAGCACGCGATCTCCACTGCGGGCCAATGGTGGAAGTGAAGGGCCGTGCCCAACCGCAACCGCGTGATCATTCGCCTGAGATAAAGCCTTGACAACATTGCCGTAGCGTGGGTTGCGGACATTTGTGGCCGGCGAATGCAGCACGACATGAAACGGCAGGCAATCGCGTCGCGAAGAACAATCCATGCGCAGCAGCCAGCTTCCCAGGGTATAGCCCGCTCGCACCGAAACCACGTGTAGCTCCGAATCCAATGGCACTGAAAGCGAAGGAGCAAGCACCTGCAGATTGCTCCAGGTCGTTTCGTCAGCCGTATCAAACTGTAGATCGCGAGCAATCGCCGCCACTACTTTTCGCTGCAGGGCCGAGGCGCTGGCCGTTGCCAGTGCCGGTCTTTCTGCCGCAGAACATGTCATGGTCAGGGCCAACCCGGCCAGCATAACCAGCGATGCCAGGACTCCAGTGCCGCGCCGCACGCATGTCTCCTAGCGGGAAAGGTTGTTTAACTGTTGCAGCATCTGATCGGCTGCGGTAACTACCCGCGAGTTGGCCTCATAGGAGCGCTGCGCCAGGATCATCTGTATGAATTCTTCCACCACGTCGACGTTGGACTGCTCCAGCACCCCTTGTTGTAGCGTTCCCAGACCTTCAGAGCCTCCGGGGGTGCCGACGATCGGATCACCGGAAGCGGTGGTCGCGAGATAGACGTTTTGTCCAACACTGTTCAGACCGCCCGCGTTCTGGAAGGTCGCCAGTTGGATGTTGCCAACCTGCTGGGCCTGCGTTTGTGCCGGTTGGGTGACTGTAACCGTCCCGTCCGAGCCGATCGAGATCGTCAGCGCCGTGGTAGGGATCGTGATTGGGGGATCCAGCGGGTTGCCGTCGGCGGTCACCATGTTTCCCTGGTTGTCGAGATGAAACATGCCCGCCCGCGTGTAGCCGGTCTCGCCGCTGGGCATCTTGATCTGAAAGAAGCCGGTGCCCTGGATGGCCACATCCAGCGAGTTACCAGTGGAGTTGAAATCCCCCTGTGCCTGAATCACCTCGGACGCCGCCGTACGCGTGCCCAGACCGACCTGCAGTCCCGAAGCCACGGTCGTGTTCTGGGTCGCCGCCGCGCCCGGCATCACCAGGTTCTGGTACATCAGGTCCTGAAACTGCAACCGCCGTCGGCGAAAACCTGAGGTACTGGAGTTGGACAGGTTGTTGGCAACGTTGTCCAGATTTAATTGCTGGGCTGACATTCCGGTGGCAGCGGTGTAAAGGGCACGAAACATGGCAGTCCTCAGATTCGCGACAAGTCTTGTGCCGCGATGCGGTTAAAGTTCGAATGAAATGCAGTGAGAGCTTGCTGCAGCAGGTCAGCGTTGCGCTGCAGCGCAACCAGACCGACCGCTGCCGTGACGCCATTCACATTGCTGCCTTCCAACGCTCCCTGTACCAATTGCCCGCTGGCAGCACGTTCGCTGCCTGCCGGAGCTTCAAAGTAGGAGTTGCCTGCAGGCGTCAGTGTGGACCCTGGCGCGAAACTCACAACCTGAAGCTGGCCCGCCAGCGCTCCCTCCACCGAAATCGTTCCATCGTTGCTGATAGACAGTTTGCCAGGAGGAATGGTGATGGCTCCTTGGGCTCCCGATACGATGTTCCCTTCGCTGGTGACGAGGTGCCCGTTGCGATCAACATGAAAGTTGCCGTTGCGTGTATACAGCCGTCCACCGCCTGTCTGCACCGCAAACCACCCTTCGCCCTCGATGGCAAAGTCCAAATCGTTGCCGGTGCGCTCCAGGCCTCCCTGCATCAAATCGGTGCGGGTGTCACCCAGAACGCCAAAATCGTTCACCGCCCGGGAAGCCGCATTGGCAGGTACATTCGCAGCCGCAATCGCCAGTAAGGAATGAAAGCTCGGAACCTGGCCCTTGTAGCCCGTGGTATTGATATTGGCCAGATTGTTCGCTGCCAGCTCCAGTGCTTGCGTGCGCGCCAGCAGACCGGCACAGGCCGCGTAAAGTCCGCTGTTCATGGATCCTGCTCCAGGAATTCTTAAAGCAAGACGCAGACCAAAGGGCGGAGGAGGGGATGCCTGATTCCAAGAACTTACGAGGGACGCAGGTTAAAAAAGACTAAAGTCCCGACCAATCAGTTGTGAGATTCTTATTACGTCGGTTTCGCCAGTAAGGGAAGCACCTGGCGTTTCATCTGGTCAGGAGTGAATGGCTTGCGGATGTAGCCCCGGGCTCCGCAAGAGATCGCCTCCACCACCTGCGACTCGCTGCCTTCGGTAGTAATCATCAGCACCGGTATGCCGCGCGCCTTCTCCAGGGTGCGCAGCTGGCGCACAAACTCCAATCCGTCCATAACGGGCATGTTGATATCGCTGAGCACCAGGTCAACCGTCTGCTGGCGAAGAATGTCCAGAGCCTGGGAACCATTTCCGGCCTCGATGACTTGCCCGATTGCGATTCCCGCCTGCCGCAGCGTGCGCTCCACAATCTTGCGCATCACCGAGGAATCATCCACGATCAACGTCCGGAGCGCTTCCATCCCTCACTCCCACGACTTGCGTCTTTGCAGCCTCGCCATAAACTCCCACGGAGACAGCCTCGGCGCGTTTGCGGCTGCCCACTTCGCCAGTACGCGGCCTTGACCGAGAAGCCGGTAGCGTTCGCGCATACTGCATTCATCCCACGATTCCCAAAGCGGACTGGCGGCCAAACTCTGGACTTTCCCGGAAGATACTGCGGTCTCGCCCTCGGGGAGTTCAAGCAAGGCATTCGCAATCAGAACGCTCGCTGCGACGGGATTGCTCCGGTGCTCTCCTGGGTTGGTGGATGGACCGGCGTCCGCGGTCAACACGTTGGCCGACAAACCGCCCCACAGCGCCGACCTCAGAGCAACTGAGAGCACCGAACTCGTTGGACTCGATGGGGTTGACACGCCCGGCAAGCCAAGAAATAGTCCTGCCACATAAGACTGCTTGGGATTGGCTCCTCCCAACAGATTAGTCAGCAACTCCGCGATGCAGGCACGCTGCACACACCGCACGTAGAGTTGGCGGAGTCCTGCGCTCGTACCACAGGCGAAACTCGACTCGACTCTGGACGCGCAGTTCACCATCTCCAGCAAACGATCGCAACCCGCCGTTATGACAGCCAGCGGTAACTGCCAGATTTCACCGTCAGCGTTACGTTCCAGGTTGGCCACCTGCAGGGTCCCAAACGCGAGACCTGGATCCAAGGCAATCACTGAGCTGGCCAACTCCAGGTCAATAGTCCCGTCCTGCAAAAGAAGTGTCATCAGTGCGGCGGAGCGGGTCAGGATGGGAAGCCAGAGAATTGGCAGGTCCGGCAGACAGAGACAAGGATCGCGCGACGTGCCCAGACCACCCGCCCTGCCCAAACGGTTTTCAATTGTGGTCGGTTCGACTGCGCAATCCATGGTCCCTGCCTTTTATCCTTATCGGCAGTCAAAAAGACACGCTTTAATGGGTGACCTGGCGCCAGAATGGCCGGAACGCACCTTCACGCGCGCACGTCAGTGAGAGCCAAATTGCGAGCCGCCCGCTGGCAATCGAAACAGGAAGTCAACATGGAAGCCGCCGGAGCGCTGGAGTCGGATCCAGAGATTATCCTTACAAAAGGCGATGGCGCACCGCTCGGCGCGCACTTGTTGCGCGTAGTTGCCGATCGTCTGAGCCATTTCGAAGCTGCTCTGGCGCTGGTAGATCACGACCGTCTCGGTTGCTACAGTTGACGCCTGCCATTCCATGTTTAGGCGGTACACAAATGACGGGACGATACAGGGCTGGGTCCGGCAGTGCAGCATTTGCTCTACCGAGCACAGGAAGCTGTGGTCCACTTCTTCCAGGAACCCGACATACAGATTCGATTGCGGCGGATTAAAGAAAACGGGAACCGCCCGATAGGTCTCGATTAGTGGCGCTGGCCAGTGAATGGCTGCCGGCAGTGGCTGCGGCTCCCGCAGGGCGAACACGGGACAGCCCTGCTGTGCGGCCAGGGCCTTTATGACTTGCTGTTCCGAGACCGCCCCCATTTTGACCAGCCACTGGCCGATTTTCCCGGTCCCGGCCGAGCGCTGGATTTCCAAGGCTTGGCGCAACTGTTCGGCCGCGATCTCCCCTTGCGAAAGCAAGACCAGTCCAAGCGGCAAGCGGCTCGGCTTGGGCGTGCGCCGCAGCTTGAATGCTCCTGCGCTCTCCAGGTGCAGGCCAACGCCGTCTTGGAAGCAATCGGGAGAGCAGTACCAATTCTCTTCCAGCCAGGTGCCCTCGTGCCTGGCCCACCACCGCTGCCACAGGGTTGGCGGACGAGGACAAAGCGGGTTCGCACATCTCGGCAGCGTAGCCATCACCGTGATGGGAGAGGAACTGGGAAGCACCGAGCGGAACGAAAGAGACATTTTCATCTCCTGAAGAAGCAACTTCAAAGGCTGTTTACCCGCTGTTGAGGGGAGGCAACTTCCGTGACCCGCAGGCCATAGTTGCCATCCATCACCACCACCTCGCCGCGGGCGATCACCCGGCCATTGAGCAACAGATCGACGGGTTCCTGTATCTCGCGGTCGAGTTCCAGGACCGCTCCAGTCGCCAGTTCCAGCACCTCGCGAAGCGTGGTCCGGCGGCAGCCAAACTGCAGCATCACCCCCAGTTCGACGTCCATCAGAAGTCCCAGATTCCCCTGGCGTAACAGGTCGTCGATCTGCGCCGAAGGACGCTCCTGCGGCGTTTCGCTGGAAGCGGTCGTGCGACGGTCAAGGGCGGCTACGATCTTGTCGTCGATCTCGATCAGCACGGCGATTGAGCGGTCGCCGTCGTTGACGCGCAGCAACTTGGCGGCTGGGCGGCACTTCGCTGAAATTGCTTCCAACGCGACTTGCAGCGACACCTCCCTGAAGTCCTGTTCCAGAGCGGTGGCGGCAAGGCCAGCCCACTGCCGAACCAACTCCACCACGGCCTCTTTTCCCTGTCGCTGGTCGGGCTCGGGCGTGTCACTCGATTCCTGCTGCAGGAAAACGCGAAGCAACTCCGTCATGTCGGCGGCGCTGAAGCTAAACCACTGCTGGCCGTTGAGCCCTTTGATCGCAGTTACGCGGACGCAAGCAACGGGAGCATAGTCGGCAGCCTCAGTGACTGGCTCCGGTTGCCAGCAAACCGAAGACAATTTTGAAAGCAGCAGGGCCAGGCTGCTGACCCAGGCTTCGAAATAAGCCTCGACTTTAGTTTGTGGAATCACCTAGAGATCTCCCTCTTCCGGTTGCACCAGCGGTTCCAGCAGTTGAGCGGCGCGGAAATTCGTGCTGCTGCGGACGGGTCTCGCTGACCAGCAATCCCGTCCCTTCAACCTAAGCCTGGCCGGCTCATCAATGTGAAGCCGCAGCGGCAAAACAGCTCCCGCTCGCATGGCGAGCAGATGGGTCAGCTTCACCGGTATCAGCGCGGTGCCCAGCTCCGTTTCCACCGCCGAGTCCAGCAACCGTTTCATGATGCTTTCCTGGTGCACCGCCGGTCCGCGAGGGCGCTGGTAAACGAGATCCGTGGCCAGTTTGCGCAATAGCGCGCTGGAGACCACCGCCGGAAAAGCGATGTTCAGCATTCCACGGGAACCCGTCATCGTCACCTCGAAGGTCAACGTCAACGTTTTCTCCTGCGCTGGCATGAGCCGCGGCATCTGCGATGTCGGCTGGCGTTGTTCCAATGCGACCTCCAGCCCCAGCGGCCGCCAAACCAGGTCCAGTTCATGGCAAATGACCTGGGCGACACTCTCCATAACCATTTCCTCAATCTCGCTGACCTCGCGTCCGCCCTGAGGGACTCCTCCCGGGCCGCCCAGCAGCAGATCCACTATGGGAAAGGCCAGGCTCAAATCCATTTGCAGGATCCCCCTGGCGTCACCCGGGAGCAGGTGGAACGAGGCGTAGTAAGTCGCATCGGAGACGCGGGCCAGAAAGTCGCGGTAGGCGAGTTGCTCGACCGCCACCAGCGCCACTTCGAATTTATCCCGCAGATACCCCCCGACCGAGGTGGTCAAGTTGCGGGCAAAACTCTCATGCAGCTGGCTGATGCTGTTCAGCTGCTCCTTGCGAAGAACTCCGGCTTGATGGAGGTCCCAACGCTCCACTCGCGCGCCCCCGACCTCTTCTGCGTCGCCCGAGGATCCAACCCGCGCAGCGCGAAACAGGGCATCGATTTCTTCTTGGCTTAATACCTTTTCCATAGACCTACCGCCGGTTTGTCCGTGCGGGCTGCAGAGGCGAGGACGGCCGTGCGCGCCCGCTGCACGGTTTTCAGGGTGGCCCGCAACCGGGCCACGGCCACGGAATGAATCTGGGAAACCCGCGACTCACCCACTCCCAGCACCGCTCCAACCTCCTTCATGGTGAGCTCTTCCTGGTAATAGAGCGCGAGCACCTCCTGCTCCCGTGGCGGCAATTGAGCGATTGCATCGGCCAGCATCTGCTTGCGTTCGCCCTGCATGCAGACGAATAGCGGGTCCTGATTGGCCGGACCGGGAATGGTTTCGCCCAGATTGGTTTCCCGCCCATCCTCCAGAGATTCGATCTGCAGGCTTCCGACTTCCAGCCCGCGAATCTCATCCAGCATGTGCTGGAACTCTTCCAATCTCATGCCCATGGCCTGCGCCAGCTCGGGCTCACTGGCAGAGCGGCCCAGCTCTGTCTGCAGCTTCTGCATTGTGGCTTCCAGCCGGCGTGCCTTGCGGCGCAAGTCGCGAGGACTCCAGTCCATGTCCCGCAGACTGTCCAGAATGGCGCCACGAATGCGGAACTTGGCGTAGGAGGAGAAACGCACGTTCTTGCTGGGATCGTACTTGTGCATGGCATCCATCAGCCCGACGATACCGGCATGCAGAAGATCGTCGAACGGAACGTGCTGGGGCAGGCGTTCGTGGATGCGGCGCGCGATGTACTTCACCTGCGGCAGCTGCTCCAGCAGTAGCTGTTCGGAATTCTCGCCAACAGGTTCACTGCTGTGCTCATAAGCCTGAGCGGCGGTCATGCTTCCTCCTTATCGAATCATTCCCAACGACTGCACCTGAATTACCGGGGGGACCTCGCCCGGAGAGAGCACCACCACCTTGGGCAGGAACGGCTCCAGCAGACGCCGCAGGTGGAAGCGCGCCGGCGTATTGCAGAAGAGCACCGGCGTGGCCATGCGGACGTGCTCCCCAACCAGCTTCTTGAGACCTTCCAGCACCCGGCGGACGAATGACGGCTCCAGCGAAAAGCTGCTTCCGGTGTTGGCCTGCCCCGAAAAGGCCCGGCTCAACTCCTCCTCAATTCCCGGATCGAGCGTGACCACGCGCAGACCTCCGTCGTCAGCCAGCAGCGGCCGCACCAGCGCGCGTCCCAGTGCCTGCCGTGCAGCTTCCACCAGCAGCACAGGGTTCTTGCTGCTCACAGCCGTGTCCAGCAGGCTCTCCAGGATGGTGGGCAGGTCACGAATGGAAACTTGCTCACGTAAGAGCTGTTGCAATACCTTTTGCACTTCGCCGAGGCTCAACATCTTTGGGACCAACTCTTCGCACAGCTTGGGGTGCCCCTCGCCCAACCGGTCCAGCAAGCGCTTGGTCTCCTGGCGACTCAGCAGCTCGTAAGCATGCTGTTTGATCACTTCCGCCAGGTGCGTCGCCATCACCGATGTCTGGTCCACGACGGCATAGCCTGAAGCCAGTGCCTGCTCGCGCAACCCCGGCGCGATCCAGCGGGCCGACACTCCGAAGGCTGGCTCGTTGGTTGCGAAACCCTGCAAATCAGGAGGATTGGACTCCGAGCTGATGGCCAGCAGGCAGTCATCTCGCATCTCCCAGCGCGCGATCTCCACCCCGCGCAGATACACCACATACTCGCGGGGGCTGAGCTTGAGGTTGTCGGTAATGTGCACCGGCGGAACGATAAAGCCCAACTGCACTGCCAAGTGGCGGCGAAGCGCCTTTACTCGCTGCAGCAGTTGTCCGCCCTGCTTGGCATCTACCAAAGGCACCAGCGCGTAGCCCACCTCGAGGCCGAGTTCATCCAGTTTCAAAAGACCTTCCAACGCCTCCTGTTGCGCTGCGGCTTGCGGCGCGGTGCCGGCCGCTGCTTCCTCCGGAACCGGCTTCTCGAATTCCTTTTTGGCGCGGCGGGCCAGCACGCCGGCCGCAACCGCGATCGCCAGGAAAGCAAATTTTGGCAGGCCTGGAATCATGGCCAGTGCGACCATGGCGGCGGCGGCAATCCACAATGGCCGGCTGCGGCCAAAGAGCTGCTTACCGACGTCGATGCCGAGCGTGTTATCGGAGGAAGCTCGGGTGACGACGATCCCACCGCCCACCGACACCAGCAACGAAGGTATGATCGTTACCAAGCCATCTCCGACGGTTAGGATGGTGTAGGTCTTCAGCGCCTCGCGGAAGGGGATATCGAGCTGAAAGATCCCGATCAGGAACCCCGCAATGATGTTGATGACGGTGATCAGCACGGTGGCCAGCGAGTCGCGCTGATTGAAACGCGCCGCCCCGTCCATGGCCCCGTAGAATTCAGCTTCACGGCTCACCTGCTCGCGGCGGGTGCGGGCCTGCTTCTCGTCGATCAGGCCGGCGTTGAGATCGGCGTCGATCGCCATCTGCTTGCCCGGCATGGCATCGAGGGTGAAGCGCGCTGTGACCTCGGCGGTGCGTACCGCGCCGTGACTCACCACCATGTACTGGATGGCGATGAGCGCCAGGAACAACACAAAGCCGACGACGTAGTTGCCGCCCACCACGAACTGACCAAAGGCCTCGATGACATGCCCGGCGGCGGCCGAGCCCTCGTTACCGTGAAGCAATATGCGGCGGCTGCTGGCCAGGTTCAGCGACAAACGAAAGAGGGTGAGCAACAGCAGCAAGCTCGGGAACACCGAGAACTGAACTGGCCGCAGGATGTGCACGGCGGAGAGCAGCACCAGCACCGATGCGGTAATACTGATGGCAAGCAGCATATCGAGCGCGAATGCCGGCAGCGGCACTAGCATGACAAACACCAGCGCCACCGCAGCAACAGGAATGATCCATTCGGCTGCCCCTCCGCTCAACGGCGATCTGGGTTTGTTGGTTGCGTTCGCCATCGGCTACTTCCTTCCGCCTGCGTTTTGTACCCGCATCTGAGCGCGATAGATGAATGCCAGGATCTCCGCCACCGCGGCATACAACTTGGCCGGAATGGCCTGACCAACTTCGGCGCTACGGTACAGCGCCTGCGCCAGCGGCGGGTTTTCCGCGATGGGCACCTCGTGCCAGCGGGCCACCTGCTTGATCTGCTCCGCCAGCAGGTCAGCCCCTTTGGCAACCACGACTGGCGCCGCCATCTCCAGCCGGTACTCGAGCGCCACGGCGAAGTGCGTGGGATTGGTCACGACCACGCTGGCATGCTCGACATCCTTCAACATGCGGCGCCGCCGCATCTGCCGCTGCAGCCGTCTCAGACGCGCCTTCACCGTCGGGTTGCCGTCGGTTTCCTTGTACTCGTCGCGCAGCTCCTGCTTACTCATGCGCAAGTCGCGTTCCAGCTTCTGCCGCTGCAGCAGGTAGTCAATGCCCGACCACAACAACAGCACCAGAGTGGATTTCCAGCAGATTTCGAAGGCGCGCTGGTAAGCCAGCTCGCCGATTTCACCAACCGGCATCTGTCCCGCTCGCAACAGCAGATCCCAATCACGCGCCAGCATCGAGACTCCGAGGTACAGCAGCACGGAGAAGGGAATCAGCGATTTCGCCGGCGGGGCCAGACCGGCAATGGAGAACATCTGGCCCAGTTTCTTTGCCGGACTCATACGCTCTGCATTCGGGGCTAAAGCTTCAGCGGAGAAAACAAACCCCCCTTGCGCCAGGCTGCTGCCAATCGCGAGCACCCATACCAGCGTCAGCGGAGCAAGTACCCAACGCAGGGCGGCCATCGCAGTCCAGGTCAACATCGGTGTCGTGCTGCTGAAATCGGCCCGCGCAGCAAACTCCGGCAATTGGCGCCATGAGCCGCGCCAACGCTGCAACTCGGCGGAAGAAATCCACAACAGAACGAGGACCCCGGCAAAGCTGATGAGTGCACCGCCTAATTCGCGGCTGCGCGCTACCCGGCCTTTTTCGCGGGCCTTCTGCCGCCGTCGCGGAGTTGCCTGTTCGGTCTTGTCGTCGCGTGCCACTTAGCCCTCAGCCCGCCAAATGCATCAGGCGTTCCGCCCAGTGAATTGCATTTGAGAAATAACGTTCGAAGATTGCCGGCCAGTACTTCAACGAAAGCGCCAACACCGAAAGACCAACCATGCTCTTGACCGACAATCCAAGGAAAAGCACCGGCAACTGCGGCGATGCCTTGCCCAGAAATCCCAGAACCAAATCGGCAAGAAGCGTCGCGATCAGGGCCGGGGCCGCAACCTGCACGCCCGCCAGCCAGATGCCGCCCGCGGCATGCAGCATTTGCCGGGCGACTTCTCCGTTGGCAACAGCGGCTCCTGCGGGAAGATAGGCAAAGCTGCTTGCCAGGGCGCGCAGCAGCCAGTGGTGCACGTCCATCTGCAGAAAGATGAGCATCACCACCGTCTGCGAGAACACTGCCAGCACCGGCGTATCCACCTGGGTGTTAGGGTCGAGAATGTTCACCAATCCATAGCCCACCTGCATGCTCATGGCCTGTCCCGCAAATTGCGCCGCATCGAAGACGAACTGCACCGCCAGTCCCATTAACATCCCAATCAAGGCCTCCGAGAGCATTACTCGGAACAGCCCTGCTGTTGTCAGCGACAGCCCACGCGGCCCGCACACCGGGTACAGCACGGCTGTCAACATCACCACCAGCCCAACCTTGATGCGGGGAGCAATGGCGTTACTGCCGAGGAAAGGGGTGAACACCAGCAGCCCGGAGACCCGCGCTCCAAGAAAGGCCACGGCGGCAACCAGATTTTCGAGTCGTAACTCCATCCTTCGCCTCTAGCGCAACAGCGGCCGGAAATCGGCGAACATCTGCACCGTGAAAACCACCAGCTTGCGCAGCATCCACGGCATCAGCACAATCGCACCCGCCGCGGTGGCCAGCAGCCGCGGCACACTGGAGATGGTGTTGTCCTGCAACGAGGTCAGCACCTGCACAACGTTGATCGCCAGGCTGACCAGCGCCAGCGCGATCAACAACGGGGCGGCCAGCATCACCGCCGTCTGCAATGTTCTTTGTCCCAGGGTGACGATCATCTCCGGCGACATCGCATTCCTCTTGTTGCCAACCTCAGTAAAAACTCTTCATCAGCGAACCCACCAGCAGGTTCCAGCCATCCACCATGACGAACAGCAGGATCTTGATGGGTGTGGAGATCACTACCGGCGGCAGTTGCAGCATTCCGACCGACGTCGTGATGGAAGCCACGACCAGGTCGATCACCAAGAAGGGCAGAAACAGCACGGCGCCGATCTGGAAGCCGACCTTCAGTTCCGAAAGAATGTACGCCGGAGCGACGACCCGCATCGGCAAGTCTCCGGGCGAGCGCGGCGTGGGCAGCTTCGCCATCTCCACGAACAGTGCTGCGTCTTTTTCACGCACAAACTTGAGCATGAAGTGGCGCATCGGCTCGGCGCCGCGGTCCAGCGCCTCCCAGGCCGTGATCTGGTTTCGCTCCAGCGGAACCATGGCTTGCTGGTAGATCGCCGCTCCCACCGGCTGCATCAGGAAGTAAGTCAGTACCAGAGACAGGCCGATCAGGGTTTGATTTGTGGGCGCACTCTGCGTGCCCAGCGCCTGCCGCAGAAAATGAAAGATCACCAGCAGCCGCACCAGCGGCGTCATGGAGAGCAACAGCGCAGGCAAGATCGTGAGCAGCGTCAGCAGCAGCATGATTGTCCACGGTACTCCGCTGCCATTCACGCCGGGGAGCTGCAGCGTCGCACCTGACGGACCTGGGCCCGCAGCCTGAGAACGGGCACTGGTCATACACAATGCGCCCAGGACCAGACCACGGGAGATTGCGCCGATTGCACCGTACCTCGTCATCGTTGCCGCTCGCACCATTCCGTCAACAGAGCCGAAAAATCCGGCGACTCACCCAGCCGGGCCAGCAGACTGACTGACGCCGCGCCGCCGCCCACCAGAAACTGCTGGCTGTCGAACTGAATCACGGCCACGAAGCGCTTCTCGCCCAAGGGCAGGCTTTCGCACAGGCGCAACCGCCGCGGCGTTTTGCGCGCCTGCACTGAGGCAAGCACACCGAGTGTCCGCGTCCACCAACTGGACCGCAGGACCTGTGCGGGTTGGCCGAGTTTTCCCACGATCGGTTCCATCGCGCTCCTTCAAACCAGCTCGGTGATCCGCACGCCAATGTGATCGCCCACCGGCTCAAACTCGGCCCATCCGATCAGCTGTCCATTGGCGCGCAGCGGAATCTCCGCTCCCCGGCTCCAATCCGTGGGCACAATGTTCCCCGGCATCAGCCGCAACAGCTCGCGGACGGTGAAATGCGCCACTGGCAACTCCAGAGATAACTTGCACGGCAGCCACCCGAGTTGTCGCCAACGGACCGCCGGTGGCGGGGGGCCCTGCGCGGAACTGGTTTCGCCAGGGAGTTGCTTTTCGTTCATGACGCAAGGTTCGATCACGGCAGTTACCGCACCGCGGAATTCTCTGAGTTGCATGAGCAGCAGGTGCAAGCGGATTGCCGTCCGGATTAAGAGGGAGAATGAACACGAAAAGCGTTGGCCGTGCGCAAGCTGTTTTGTTGTGCAGCCTTAGCAAGGCGATTCCCGCGGCACTTGGGACGATCGCAAGGTCGGGGGTGAGAAACGACCAGAGAATTAGAGGGACTTCATGAGTAGGCTCTGAAAACAGCCATGAGGGGCAGAGAAAAGCTTCGCCTCTGCCGATCATTCGCGACGTCCCGCACCCGGCGGCGCCATTGGCCGGGGTGCGGGACGTCGGTACAACGTCACGCTCTACAGATCGGCGCCAGCCCTCCTCACTTTAGGCGGTTGACTTCAGGTTGATGGTATCTTGCATGACCTGGTCGAAGGTGGTGATGGTCCGGGCGTTGGCTTCATAGTCTCTCTGCGCAACAATCAGGGCCGAAAACTCAGTGGCGATGTCCACGTTCGACAACTCCAGCGAGCCGCCGGAAACCGTTCCCAGTCCTCCCGTCCCGGGTGCCCCGACCGCCGCCGCACCCGAGGCCAGAGTGGCGGAGAAGTCGTTGTCCCCGACCCGCACCAGTCCCTGCGTATTGGCGAAGCTGGCCAGTGCGATTTGGCCCAGCGCCGCGGTTCGGCCGTTGCTGTAGGTACCCATGATGGTGCCATCAGAGCCGATGTTGTAGTCGGTCAGAGTTCCGCTACCGAAACCGTCCTGCGACGTGCTCGAAGTAGTGCTGGGACCGGCAACCTGAGTCAGAAAGGGCGTGCCCGTGCTGTTGTACAGGCTCCACTGAAAGGTCAGGTTGGCGGCGCCATCGGCAAGCCCGCTGGCAGTGATGCCGGCGATGTTGCCGGCTGGAACTGTAAGTTTGCCACTGCTGTCAAAGGTCAGCGCCTCCGTGGCGATTGTGGTCTGCGTCCCCATGTCCTGCCAGGTCACAGTACCATCGGTGAGAGTTGATCCATCCGTCGGCCATGAGCTGGGAGACGTAGCGCCCGAGGTCCCCGCCACCGTGCATTCGTAGAAGTGGCCGTTCGAAGCGTTGGGCGAGATGATCTGGCCGACCGAGTAGGCGGTCGATGCCTGCCAGGCCGGGGGAGGAGTCAAATCGGAATTTGGAACGGTAATGTTGCAACTCCACGAGCTGGCGCCGGTCTTGGTAAAGCTGAAGTCGAGAACGTGCGCCGCGCCCAACGAGTCATAGACCGTCACTGGTGTGGACAGCGGCGTGTCCCCAATGGCGGTGCCGGCATCGAGATTGGTGGTCAACTGTACCGTGGTGGTTGCTTGAGGAGGATTGATCTGTCCTTGGTTGATCGCCAGCGGCGCCAGCGCAGCGCCCGCCGGAATCGCGCCATTAACGGCGGCGTAACCCAGTACCTGTTCGCCATTCGGCGTTTCCAGAGAGCCATCGGACGCAACCGAAAAATTACCGGCCCGGGTGTAGTAGTCGTTCCCGTTTTGCTGGACCACGAAAAACCCGTCGCCCATGATGGCCACGTCCGTGGGCACACTGGTGGCTTCTACGCTCCCCGAGTTCATGTTGGAGGATGTGGCGCTGACTCCGGTACCCGCGCCCACCTGGATGGGATCGCCCGACCCGTTCACCCCGAGCGTCTGGTAGAAAAGATCGTTGAACTGGGCATTGCTACCCTTGTAGCCCACCGTATTGAGGTTGGCTAGGTTATTGGCAATCGCTGACATGGCAGTGGAGCTGGCAGTCAATCCAGATAAAGGAATCGAGAAGAGCGGCATTATTGACCTCCTGCATTCGTGGTATTGGAGCTGCCCAGAGTGCTTTGCAGCAGTTGGTTGATCTGGGTGAGCTGATCAAGGCTGTTCACCCCCACCAGTTGAGTAACAAAGGTCGAAGGGTCCATGGGAGAGCTCGGATCCTGGTTCTGCAACTGCGTGATGAGCAGTTGCATGAACATGCTGTCCATGCCGCCTCCCAGCGAGTTGCTGGTGCTGGTTTGTGCCGGCACCTGCGTTGTCGTGCTTGAAGCGGTAACCGGGGTGCTGTTCATGAGAGTTCCTTTCTAAGCGTGGACATTGAGTCCCGAAGAATGCAGAGCCGTCCACGCTTGGGGCAACGATATTTCCTGCGCTGCTGAGTCGTCGCTAAGCTCAGAAATCCCGGCGGCCGATTGGGTCCCGCTTTGAGATCCTGATGGGTTCCCGCCAAAAGCGCCGCTGTTTTGTCCTCCTGGCCCTGAATTCACGTTCAAGCTGTCGAGTCTCAGTTGATGCTGCGCGATTGCGCGCTCCAGTGACGGCATCTCGGCCAGCATTGCGGCGCGCAGTTCCGTATGGCTGGTGGCGATGCTGGCGCCCACGCGGTCCTGATTCACGCTGGCGTGCAACTCGATGCTTCCGAAGTTGCTGGAGTTCAGACCCACTCGCATATCGGACTGGCCCATGCGCTCCAGCACGTGTGCGCTCTGAATCACCACTGGGGCAGATTGAGCATTCTCCGTTGGAGATGAGGCGGCAGCTTCGGATGCAATCTGTGGCCTCACATCTTTGGCGCTCAGAGTGCCCGCCGCAGTTCGCCCTGCTTCCGGCAGCACTGCGCTGACTTGCATTCCTGGCTTGTCCTGGCCGTCGCCGGTTACGGCTGCGGGGGTTGGCTGTGGCAGGTCACGCGCTTTCGCCGACGCTGTATCGCCGCTCTTGAATTGTTGCGGCTTTGGGTCCGGCTGCTCGCCGGTGGCGGGTTGCGGCGGACCACCGCCGCTCGAGTTTTCCTTTCTCTCGCTCCGGCTAAGCTCTTCTGGACTGTACTTAGGGGATGCGCTGTCGTTACGCGGCCCGGCATCGACCGTCAGCTTCGCCTGGGTTTCCGCGGCGGCGACTGCCGCATTCATCACGTTTGCCAGGCCCGGCGCTCCCGATGACGGGGCAGCGCCATTTTCTAACACCTGTTTGTCCTTTGTCCCCAACCGGTTCTCCGAATCTCGCTGTGTAGCATCTGGCTGCGCGGCACCTAGCGGCCTCGATGGCACTAGGTTTGGTGGTGACGCGCTTTCGGCAGTGGCGGCGCCGATGGCGAGGGCAGAGGATCGCTTGTCGCTGCCAACTGATTGGGGCCTGGGGACCTCAGGATCAGCAGGTGCAGTTTCTTCAGTAATCATGCCCATCTGGATGGGCGCGGGCGGTATTGATTCCGAGCCTGGCGGATCCGATTCATCACTTGAGGCAATCTGCTTCTCCGTCGCGGATGTATCTTGGGTCGATTTCTGGTCTTGCGCTCCGGGAGAAGGATTAGCAATGGGAGTGTGCGGCCGCACGATGCCGAGCAGGGTCTCGACACTCGAAGCTGCGTTCGAGGTCGTAAACGAGAGGGGCTCGGTTTCGTCTCCCGGTTTAGACGGCTGGTTGCCGGGAAAGTGCGTCGGATCAGCGCTGTTCGCCTGGGTTGCCAGTGTTTCCTGCCCGGTTGACCCAGAGGATTGTGGGAGGACGATGTCCGCGACGCCGCTATCCGTCGCTGAACCAAGCTTGTCCTTCCGCTTTTCGTCCAATCCCCTTGCGTAGCCTGGATTCTTGCTCGACGTCGGTTCAGAGGCCGTTGCGCTCGCTCTACTGGACGATAAAGGTGCACCTTGGTTGTCAGCGACCTGTGCCCTTAACTTCGTGGATAGCATATTGCCAAACGAGTATGCATCGTCTGACAGGGCAGGGCTGGCCGATGCAGCAATTGGAAGCTGGCTGGCAGCAACGGCAGTGATGGAACCACTCAAGGCTTTGCCTTTCGATACTCCTGACTCCTGCTGAAGTAGCACTTCGGATTCCAATTGTGATGTTGAGAACGCAAACCTTCGGGACCGCGAAAGTGTCAGCTCTCAAGCACTTCGCAGCTTTGCCGATGAATTAGGAATGTCGTTGGTCGGGGCAGGCGGCGCTTCTAGGTAAGGCTTGCCTACCGCACTGGGCAAATCACGCCTGACTGCTGTGTCCGCGTCGCAGCAAGTGCATCTCGTCGAGTCGCGCCTGCTCAAGCCGCCGTTGCATCAGCCGGTAATTGCCCAATTGCGCATCACGCAACGCCTCCAGCACTTCACGCTGGCGGCGCTCCTGCTCGAATCGCAACCTCTGCTCCGCGATCGCGGCTTCGAGTTTGAGCAATTCCTCTCGCATGAGCTGTTGCCAGCACTCTAGCCCCTTCAGACGAGCGGCCACAAAGTGAATCTCGATAGCTGGCGTTGGCTGTTGCAGCATCGCCCGCTTGGTTTCTTCCTGAAGATTGGAACTGGTCTGGCGCGCTTGTTCAAGCTCCTGCAACATTGCCACCCGGCGAGCAAGCAGACCTTGCAGCCGCAGCCGTTCGCTCTCTTCCAGGCTCTGCCGGAAACGCAATACGACCTCGAGAGTGAAATGAAAAGCCATGCTCAACAGCAAAAGGAATTGAGACGGGCGACAGTTTCCGCGAATGGAGCTTGGTCTTCCGGAGTCTGGCGGAGAAACGCCTCGAGCTCTGGCAGCACCGCGAGGGTGCGATCAAGCACCGGGTCGGCGCCTTTGCTGTAGGCGCCGATGCGTATCAGGTCTTCGGACTTGGCGTACGCCGAAAGCAAAGCCCGCAATTGTTGGCTTTTCGTGCGGTGCTCAGACGAGGCAACCGAGGGCATCAGCCGGCTGAGACTGTCCAGAACAGAGATCGGCGGATAATGGTCTTGCGAGGCCAACCCGCGGTCGAGCATGATGTGCCCATCCACCAGCGAGCGCAGAGCATCGACCAGCGGGTCCTGCTGATCGTCACCTTCCATCAGCACGGTGTAGAACGCGGTGATGCTGCCTGCCGCGAAACGGCCCGCTCGTTCCACCAGCCGGGCGAGCATGCTGAAAACCGACGGCGTGTAGGCCTTCGCGGTTGGCGGCTCGCCCGCTGCCAACCCGATTTCACGTTGCGCCATGGCGAAGCGGGTCAGCGAATCCACCACCAGCAGTACATCCTTGCCAGCATGGCAGAAATACTCAGCCAGAGTCGTGGCGGCCAGAGCGGCGCGGATCCGCAACAACGGCGACTGGTCGGAAGTCGAGACCACGACTACGGACCGTTGGCGACCGGCTTCGCCCAACTCTTCAAGAAACTCACCCACCTCGCGACCGCGTTCGCCGACCAGCGCAAGCACGGTCAGGTCGGCTGCTGTTCCGCGTGCCATCATGCCTATCAGAGTGCTCTTGCCAACGCCGCTGCCACCGAAGATGCCCAGCCGCTGGCCCCGGCCGCAGGTAAGGAACGCATCGATGGCGCGAACCCCGCAGCCCAGTGGCTCGCGAATGGGCAATCGCTCCAGGGCTGGCGGGGCCGTACCTTCGAGCACCCTGCGCTGGCGAGCTCCGTAGGGGCCAAGGCCATCGAGCGGCTGCCCAATGCCGTTGATCACCCGCCCCAGTAGGTCGTCTCCCACCGCCAGCGACGGCCGCTCGCCGCGAGCGAATATGGGATCGCCATAACGCACACCGCTTGGGTTCTCCAGAGGCATGGTCAATACCGTGGTGCCGCGAAATCCCACGACCTCGCCGGAATAGACATGCCCGCGGCAATCACGGATCTCGCAACACTCCCCGACACAGCACGGCGGCCCGGACGATTGCACCAGATTACCGGCCACTTTCGTCACCCGGCCTTGCCACGAAACCACGCGCTGCCCCTCCAGTTGGCTGAAGTAGGGAACGAGACTGCCGGCATTCATGGTTCCGCTCCGGGGCGTTCGCTCAAGAGATCGAAGAAACCTCTTTCGATTTCCTGCAGCTGCCCGTCGAGGCTGATCTCGCTGCTTGCCACTTCGGCGTCAAGCACACAATGCTGTCCTTCCAGCCCGTTGTCGGCCACCACTTCGACCGTCTGCTTCCCCCGGCAGTGCTCTTCGCAAAACTTGCGCCAGAGGTCCACCGATTCTGTGGAAGCTCGCAGGACCACGTGCGTGCCCGCCTGCATCTGGTCGAGCGCCACGCGCACCACTCCCGCCAACAGCAGCGGGTCCATCTGCGCTTCGCGGTGCAAGACCTTGCGCGCAATGGCCAGCGCCAGCCGCACCACCTCCGTTTCCACCCGCCGGAAGTAGTCATCCCGCCGGCCTTCAAATTCCTGCAGGGCGGACAACAACGCCGAACGCTCCTGCTCGATGGCCAGTGCCGCTGCTGCCCGCGCCTGCGCCTCGCCCTGGCTGAAGCCTTCGCTGCGCGCCGCTTCCACGGCCGCCGCCAATTCCTGCTGCATGGCCAATTCACGCGCTTTCTGTGCGGCTTCATTGGACACGCCCTCCGCTGCGTCCCGGCGAAGCACCGGCGATGGAATCGCCGGGTACTGAAAGCTCTGCACCCGGCGTGTGAATGGAGTTTCCCAACGGGCGTCAGATGATGTACTCATCGCCACTCTCCGGCTTCAAGACGATCTTGCCTTCCGCTTCCAGCTTGCGCGCCACTGCAACTGCTTCCTGCTGCGCCTTGCTCACCTCGCGCGCGCGGACCGGGCCCATCACTTCCATGTCCTCCTTTAGCATCTCAAAGGCGCGGGTGGAAATCGCTTTCATCAGATGGTTGCGCAACTCCTCCGAGGCCCCTTTCAATGCCAGGGTCAACACTTTCTTGTCGAGCCGGGCGACCAGTTCGCGAATGCCGCTCTCTGGCACGCCGAGCAGGTCGTCGAAGGTGAACATCAGGTTGCGGATATTCAGGGCCAGCTTGGCGTCCCCCGCTTCGATCTCGTCCAGCACCGACTTCATCACCCCGGGCTCGAGCCGGTTCATTAGATCGGCTGCGCTCTTGAAGCCCGGATAAGCGCGCCGGTTCTGTTCTCCCAGCCGTTGCAGCCGCTTGTGCAGGACCAGAGACACCTTCTGCGCCATTTCGGGGGAGAAGTTGCGCAGCAGGGCCAGCCGCTTCACCGACTCCACCCGCACCGATTCCGGCAGCTTCATCAGCAGGGCCGACGCGGGCTTGGGCTCGAGATAGGCGAGAATCAGGGCTATGGTCTGCGGCTGCTCGTCCTCCAGAAAACGCGCCAGCTCCTGCGAGTCTGCCTTCTGCAAAGCGTCCAACTGGTTGGCGCTGAGATCCTGGGCGCGACTCACCTGTTCCAGAAGCGCCTTGGCGCCCTCGCCTCCGAAGGCCTTGACCAGCAGGTTGCGAGCGTAGACATCGCCACCCTGCGCCAGGTAGTCCTGGGTCAGGGTCAAGCGGTAGTACTCCTCCAGAACTTCGGCCGCGGTCTCAGGTTTCACTCCGTTGAGCTCGGCAATCTCCCTGGTCAGGCGTTGCACCTGCGGCTGACTCAGATTGCGGTACACGGAAGTTGCCGCTTCCTCGCCCAGCAGCACCAGCAGCACCGCTGCTTTGCGCAGCCCGCTCAGAGCATCCATCGCCGGGGATGCGGTGTTCATTCGGCGCCGCCCTCCCGCAGCCAGTTCTGGATGAGCCGCGAGGCGCCCACCGGTTCTGTCTTCACCTTTTCGACCAGATGGTTTTTGAGGATGGCGAGCTTCTTCAGCGATACATCACCCTCCAGGCCCGCCGCTCCCAGTATCTCCTCCAGGGCCTCGGGAGTGGGAGTGGGCGCTACCGCAACCTGTGCGCCGGATGCTTCGGGAAGGGCCTGCTTCTTGTTCGCGCGCAAGGGCAGTTCGCGTAACACCGTTAACCATTGCTTCTTGACCGGGCGGAGGAGCAGCGTGTACACGCTGCCGAACAGGCAGGCGAGCGCGAGATAGCGAAGCAGCCAGGCCCAATTCCGTAAGGTTCGTTGCATGCGCTCCAGCCAGGACGGAGGCGCCGGCGCGTCCTGCTGCAGGTTCTGAAACGAGAGGTTTTCCACCGCCAGCAGATCGCCGCGCTTGCGATCGATGCCGAGCGCCGCCGCGGCCAACTGCTCGATCTGCTTCATCTCGTCGGGCGAACGTTTGCGGCGCGTGGCCACTCGCTGGTTGTTTTTCTGCTCGATTTCGACCGCGTCGTCCACCAGCAGCGCGGCCGCGATGCGTCTGATCTGCCCGGGCGGTTGCGAGGTGTGCCGCACCAGTTTGTTCACCGCATAGGTGCCGCTCTCCGCCTTCGAGGTATGACTGTCGCTGCCGGACTTGCTAGGCGGAGCGATTTTCGCATTAGGCAGGTTGCTGCTGGTCCCGGGAACGCCACCCAACAAATCGCTGCCCAGCCGCTCTTCGCTGCGGGTCACGCTCAATGCCACGCTGCTGTTCGGGTCGTAGGTTTCCTGCGTCTCCTCGCCTGAGCTGAGGTCGTACTCCACATGTACGCTGGCGCGTACCCCTTGCGCCCCGACAACCGGCTCCAGCGTCTCGACGACCCGCTTGGCCAGTTCCTGATCGATCGGCGAGGCTCCGCCTCCTGCCGTGCCACCGAAGCGGCCCATGGGCAGGTTGGTGTCAGCATCGACGACCACCACGTTCTCCGGGCTGAGCCGGTCCACGGCGCCCGCCACCAGTTGGCGGATGGCCATGTCGGAGTCCTCCGGCAGTTTTCCCCGGCGCAGCTTCACCATCACTGATGCCTTCGCGGTGCGCTCACGTTCGCTGTACAGCGACTCGGCAGGCATCACCAGATGTACGCGCACGGCCTCGACTTCACTCAGAGTCGCCAGGGTGCGCTCCAGCTCAGCTTCCAGCGCCCGCTGATAATTCACCTTCTCGCTGAAGTCGGAGCCCGCCCAGTTTGGCTTGTCAAAAAGTTCGAAACCCAGGCGACCGCTGTGCGGCATGGGTTGTGAAGCCACCTCCAGGCGCGCGCTGTCCAGCTTGTCGGCGGGAACCAGAATGCTGGTCCCGTCTGGCGATAGCTCAAAGGGAATTTTCTTCGTGTTGAGCCGCGCGGTGATCTCCTGGGTATCGCTCGGATTCAGCCCGGAATAAAGCGTCTTGTAGTCGGGCTTGGCAATCAACTGCACGAAAACGCACAACGTGGCCGCGACCAGCACCGCGCCCCCCGTCAGCAGCACCCGCTGCTTCAGCGTGAGTCCGGCGCAGAACTCTTTGCCCTGCTGCACCACTTGCGCCCATGTGAGGTTGCCATTCACCGCTGCTCAGCCTCCCGCCTCAGAACTGCATGCCGGCGATCTGCTGGTACGCCTGCACCACCTTGTTGCGGACCTGCAGCATGAGCTGGAACGAAAGGTCCGCCTTCTCGACCGCAATCATCGCGTCGTGCACGTCAGTGCCGTTTCCTTCGACCAGGCTGCTCACCTTGTAACGCGCGTCCAGGTTCAGAGTGTCGACTTCGGAGACTGCTTCGCGCAAGGCCTCTCCAAAACTGCCGCCCGGTGTCGGTTTCTTTGCGGAAGTGTCCGTCTGCGGAAAGTCCGATGGGCGAATCGGTAAGCCGGGATTAACCGCGTTGATGCTCATGGTTCCGTCCTAACGCTCACTGCTACTTCAAGATCTGCAGCGACTGCTGGATCATCTGCTTGGCCGCCTGCACGGCGCTGGCATTCAGCTCGTAAGCGCGCTCCGCGCCCATCAGGTCCACCATCTCTTGCACCGGGCTAATGGCCGGATACGCCACATATCCCGAGGCATCGGCATCGGGATGCCCGGGCTCGTAGCGGTGCAGCGGCGGGGTGGGATCGTCCACCACCTGGTTCACTTGCACTCCGCCGGCCGGAGATGGGCCGCCATCGCCCAGCGATCCCGCCAGCAGCAGACGAAATTGCGATGCCGGACGGCTGTTGAACACCACCATGCGCCGCCGGTACGGTCCGCCTTCCGGAGTGCGGGTGGTTTCCGCGTTCGCCAGGTTGCTGGTAGCCACCTCGGCGCGCAGCCGCTCGGCCGCCAGCGCCGACCCGCTGATCTGAAACAGTCCGAAAAGGTTCATTGACTATTGCCTCCGTTGATGGCCAGCTGCAGGCGGTTGAACTCGGCGCGCAGCAGTTGCACGTCCACCTGGAATGCCAGCTGGTTTTGTGCCATCAGCAGGCTCTCGCGATCGAGGCTGACATTGTTGCCGTCAGGACGCTCGATCAAGCCGGGAACCTCGCGAACCAACGGCGCCGCCTCGGGACCCTGATCATCAGCGAGCGCGCGCTGCAACTCCTGGCGGAAATCAATGTCCTTAGCTTTATAGCCCGGAGTGTCGATGTTGGCGACGTTCTGGCTGACCAGACTCTGGCGAACCGAGGTCAGGTCCAGCGCGCGGCTCAAAGTGTTCATCAGCGGAGTTTCCACCAGGCTCATGACAACCTCCGGGGCGGCAGCCCATGTTCGCGAATCTTGTTGCGTACGGTGCGCAGACTGACGCCGAGCAGTTCGGCAGCGTGGGTCCGGTTGCCCGCGGTGGCCTCCAGGGTGATCTCGAGAAGCGCCTTCTCGGCGTCGCGCAGGGACAGCCCCGGCCTGAGCCACGGCGCAGGTCCCAGAGCCGGAGGCGCCACCAGGCGCAGCGCGTCCGTTTTGATCTCGTCGCCGCCGCATAACGCCACCGCCCGGCGTACTGTGTTAGCCAGTTCGCGAACGTTTCCAGGCCAGTGGTGCAAGCGCAGGGCGGCGCGGAACCCGTCGCTCAACGCTGGAGGCGGACCGGGCGCGGCAAACTTCGCCCCAAAATATTCGGCCAGCTCGATGATATCCTCCCCGCGCTCGCGGAGCGGGGGCAACGTCAGGGGAATCACATTCAGCCGGTAATAGAGGTCTTCGCGAAAACGCCCTTCGCGTACCAGGTTTTGCAGGCAGTGGTTCGTGCTGGCGATAACTCGCACATCGACGCTGATCGGGCGGGTGTCCCCGAGGCGATAGAATTCGCGCTCCTGCAGCACCCTTAGAAGCTTGGGCTGCAGCACCAGTGGCATCTCCCCAATCTCGTCAAGCAGAAGCGTTCCGCCATTGGCGAGTTCGAATTTGCCGGCATAGTTGGCCAGGGCCCCGGTGAAAGCGCCGCGCACATGACCGAACAACTCGGCCTCGAGAAGATTCTCGGGAACGGCCGCGCAATTGATGGCTACGAACGGCTTGGCCGCACGCGAACTTTCTTCATGAATGAGCCGGGCCAACAGTTCCTTGCCGGTACCGCTCTCGGCCTCCAGCAGGATATCCGCGCCGCTGCGCGCCGCCTGCCGTCCTTGTTCCAGCGCCGCCAGCAAGGCCGCAGAACTCCCGATGATCGGGCTGCTCACTGCGCGACTCAAGGTGGAGGGCCTCGGACCGATTGCGCTGGGCAGTGCATCCGGGCGGCTGCTGTTTACGAACTGTGCGCTGGGCAACATCTGCCTACCCCTCTTGCACGGCGCTTGCCGATTGCGCGCGGCGCAGATTAGATCGCGTTCACGCGAAGTGACCATTGGTCGCCGCCAGCGAGGAGATCTCGCTACCCGGCAAGCCCAGATGCTCAGGAAGAATCGGGCCGCCCTCGGCGAGAATGGAAGCGCGCTCGATCACATGCTGCAACTCGCGCACATTGCCCGGCCACGAGTGCTTTTCCAGCAGCCGGACCGTCTCCTGCGACAACATCGCGTTGCCACTCTCCGGCTCAAACTTGCGCAAGAAATGGCGAGCCAGCGCTTCCACGTCTGCGCGGCGTTGCGACAGCGGAGGCAGCTCAATGGGAAATACTGACAGGCGGTAGAAGAGGTCCTCACGAAACTGCTTGCGCTCCGCCAACTCGGCGAGCCTGGCATTGCTGGCGGCTAGCACACGCACATCCACCCGAAACACATCCGGGCTGCCCAGCCGCTGCACTTCTCCCTGATCGAGGAAGCGCAGCAGCTTGGCCTGCATACCCAGGGGCAATTCACCAATCTCATCGAGGAACAGCGTCCCGCCGTGAGCGCTATGGATCCGTCCGATACGCGACTGTACCGCGCCCGTGAAGGCGCCGCGCACGTAACCGAACAGCTCGGACTCCAGCAGCGCCTCCGGAATGGCCGCGCAATTTATAACCACAAAGTCCTTGTTGGCGCGCGGACTCATGCGATGAATCGCCTCGGCAACCACTTCCTTGCCGGTGCCGCTGGCTCCTGTGATGAGCACCGGTGTGGTGCGCGGCGCTACCAATCGCACCATGCGATAAACCTGGTGCATACACGGTGATTGCCCGATCATTCCCGGCAAGGGTTCTATTGTTGCCGGCGCTGTTTGCGGAAAGCGCGCAACCGTCTCGGGAGCTTCCCATCTGCCAATGGTTTCGAAGAGATGGTGTGCTCCAGCGCTGCGCCACTGCGACGGAAGCAAAGGATGACCGGCCTCGTCCAGCAGCAACACGTCAATACCGGGGAATCGGTGATGAATGATCTGCAACAGCTCTTCCGCGTTGAGATCGGGCAGCCTGCGATCGAGGAACAGCAGTTGACATTCGCTGCTTTCCAGTTTTCCCAGGGCATCGGCGCCGCCCAGCGCTTCGGCTGCCGTGATGCGCGACTGCAGCAGGTTCTGCACGATCTGCTTGCGAATCCCTGGGTTGGGACTGGCTACGATCACCGCCGGATCGGGGGAGTAGAAGGGGTGAGCTAAGGTCGTCATGAGGATGTTGTAATCCGCAAACCTTAGAACGACCTTAGTAGCAAATTAGAAGTTTCTAGGAAATTGAAGAAATTCATAGCATCCGACGAGAGCGGGTTCTTGCGCAAAATCGCGCTTTCTGCTCCGCACCTTACCCTGCGAGTGGCAAGCTCGCGATCCAGACGCTTTGCCCAGCAGCAGACCCGACGAAAGCCAGATCGCCTCCAACTGCTCGAAAAGCTCGGCGCGCGATCTCCATTTCACCCGCCGAAATGGGCTCGGAGAGGTCAACCACTGAAGCTGCCGAAGACACGGCTCCCTCAGACGTAATTCTGATCTCGGCCTGATGCCCATTCGCTTGCCCCACGTGAACCCGGAGGCTGGCTCGCGGAGAGCTGCGCAGTAAGTACTCCAGCAGATAAAAGAGAGCTCGTGTCAGCTTCGTTCCATTCCCTCGAATCTGAACAAGATCGGAAGTCAAATCGAAACGCCCGCCGGCGGACTCGAAAACGGGAAGCAAATCCTCGCGCAATTCCTGCAACAGGTGCTGCAAGTCAACCGGCGCAGAGACATCGCCGGGATCATCGGCGTCACTCAGTTCGCGCAACAGCAGAAGGCGTTGCCGCAGACGTTCAGCGTTTTGCAGCGCGGCTTCCACGCTGGCGCGGAATTCCTGCGAAGTCTGATCGCGGCCCAACGAAAGCTCCAGCGAACACTGCAAGGCGGTAAGCGGCTGGCTCAGCCTGTGGAAGACGTCCGCGACAAAAGCGCGCTGCTCAGCGACAGGCTGCGGACTCGATTCGGCAATCGGAATCACACCGCTGCCTCAGAGTGGCAACTCAATTCGTATCCCACTCCGCGAACGGTATGAATAAGATGGGGCGAGTGGTCACCGTCGACTTTCTTGCGCAGGTAATTGATGTACACATCCACGATGTTCGTCGTGGTGTCGAACGACAGGTTCCACACATGCTCGATGATCATGGCGCGCGTAATACGGCGTCCGGCGTTGCGCATGAGGTACTCGAGCAGGGCAAATTCTTTGGAGGTAAGCTCGATGCGCTTCCCGGCCCGTTCCACTCTTCGTTCCACGCGGTCCAGTTCCAGGTCGGCAACGCGGAGCACGGTGTCAACCGTCCGTGGGCCGCGCCGCAGCAGGGCCCGCACGCGGGCGGAGAGTTCAGTGAAAGAAAATGGTTTGAGGAGGCAATCGTCAGCGCCACTGTCGAGCGATTGCACGCGATCTTCTACGCGACTGCGCGCCGTGAGGACCAATACCGGGAGAGAAGGCTTTTTCGGGCGAATGGAGCTGAGTACGCCGATGCCGTCAAGCTTGGGCAGATTCAAATCCAGAACCAGCAGATCGTATTCGCTCTCCAGGGCCATGTGCCGCGCCTGTTCGCCGTCGGAGGCGACATCGACCGCATAGTGCTCTGCCTCTAGTCCCTTGCGGACGAAACTGGCCAGCGGAGCATCATCTTCCACAACCAGGATGCGCATGGTCGGAACTCCCTGGCGAGTAACCTGCCAGTGGTTACCTCGATTCTTCTCTCAAATGAGGCCTCCGTCAATGTCTGTTTGCCTCCCTATGGAGCGATTTGTTCCAAATCGGGAAGGCAAGCAGATAGGGCCAAATTGAGTAAAGAAGCATCGCCGTCCAAGAGTCCGCATAGGCTCATCCCAAGTACTCTGGGTCGCGCTTCCATCCTGTCACCATGGAATAGAAGTTGTTCCACCCATGCAGAACGACCATGATGAGATGGCCGGGAATGAAGGCCACGAATCCGCACATCGCGGCGAAGTGCCAAATACGCGCGAAATGGAATCCGCCCATCGGCCACGCCAGCCACCAGAACTGCGCCGGCTTGTAGAGCACCAGACCGGTCAACGTCGATGCCACACCAAAGAAAATGGTGGAAGTGTAGGCGAGCTTTTGCAGCGGATTATAAGCGGCGTCCACCGCTGGCTTCGGACCAAACAGGAAGTAGTGCCGCGCCATCGGCCACACGCCCTTGATATCGCGCGGCATGAACAGCACCTGTCGCCAATGGCCGGTTGCAAGCTGATAGATCACATACATCAAGCCGCTGCCCACGAAGATCCACATGAAGGTGAAGTGCCATTGCAGCGCGCCGCCAAGCCAGCCTCCAATCGTGAACTGTCCAGGAATATGGACCAGATCTTCCTGCGGAATCTTCGGACCGAAGCTGGGAAAGGCGCGAAAGATGCGCAGGCCGCTGCCAATCATTACCACCAGCGCGACTGCATTCAGCCAGTGCGCGAGGCGCACAATCCAGGGATGCTCATACGAGACAGTGATCGCTGCGGTTGTTTCCTTGGGTTCTATTGCCGCTGCACTCGTCGCCATCGCCACTCTCACAGTCCGCCGTACCAGCTATAACCCTGGTCTTCCCAGTAGCCGCGCTTGTCGGGCTGCAACACGTTGGTCACGCGGATACTGTCCAGATACTTGGCCTGTTTGTAGCCGAGTTTCGTGGGCATTTGCAGCCGCAACGGAGCGCCGTGTCCGCGGTCCAGCGGCTTGCCATACATCTCGTAGCAGAACAGCGTTTGCGGGTGCAGCATTGTCTCCATATCGATGGACTCGTAGTATCCATCCGCGCACGTCGTTTCCAGAAAGCGGGCGCTGGTGTCGGCGCCGATGAGACGCAGGAAATCGGAAGCGCGCGCTCCGCCGAAGTTGCCAATCACGTCCCAGCCTTCGACGCACACATGCCGCGTGTTCTGCACGATCTTGGGGAGCGCTTGAATCTGTTCCAGCTTGTATTCGCCCGGACGCTGCACCAATCCTTGCACCGTGAGCGTCCACTTCTCCAGGTCCACTCCAGGATCCGCAACGTCGTAGAAGTTATAGGGGAAACGTTCGAAGGCAACGACGTCGCCATTGGAAAAGGTCTGCGCGAGGCGATGGCGTCCGAAGAGCTTGCCTGAGGCCCAATCGCTGAAGTGCAGGCCTTCGTCGAGCAGCGGCTGGCGAAACTTGCTAATTGCGAACGCGCCCACTGCCAGAACCGGAACCAGCTTCAGCAGCTCGCGACGATTCATCCGCTTGCTCTCTATCGGGCTGACAATCCGAATCGGTTCGCCCGCTGGCCCGGAGCTCGGAAGTGGAGCGTCAACCTCTTCCTGCTGCGCCGAGTCTTGCTCTTCGGACGACTGAGCTTGGCGCTGCGCTTGAGGCTCTTGCTCAGGGTCGCTCCCGCCAACGCGCTGTCGTTCTTCCGGATGATCGTCGGCCATACATCACCTCAATGTCAGTCGCTCTTGATAGGACTCACGAGCGCGAGGAAAGTTGCACCGGAGTCGCAGCGGAACGCAAGCAAGCTTGCCGCTGAGTCCTGTTTTCTCATGTGCCGCGAGAGCGGTTCAGCAGCAATTGCTAATGGAAGTACGTCGGAATTGGCTGGTCAGATATCGCAAACACCTCCCCTCCCGCGCTTTACGTAGAATCAATAACTTACACATCATTCATAGCGCAAATAATAGATTCTAAACTGCTTACGCGTAAGATATAGTGCTGTGAGGACTTAATGGCGAGAGCTCGCTATTTTCACGGAGAATTTCGTTATACTATACATAGAAGTATGTACATATTGTACATAAAATCCATACGGGCTGATATGCGAGTACGCAATACCCACCTGCTTCAGATTCGCCTACGCTCGCGCAGACTTTGCGTGTAGCTCCGCGGCGTGGCGACCAGGTTTGTGCCCGGAATCTTGCTGCGCCCACTTGCGCGCCAGCTTGTCCAACTCATCCAGGACCCTGGTGATGTCTCTCATGCGGTCGGTCATGCCGTAGGTGACGGCCGGCGGAATGGTCGGCTCGTAGTGCCGGTAGATGAATCCGCGCTCTTCGAGGAGGTGAAGCCGGTCGCTCAACATGCGGGCAGAAATGCCTTCGACCTTGCGCCGCAGCTCGCCGAA
>Ga0074045_10000551_pt1 | contig 36473 bp, 31 predicted proteins | sample BogForMeECP23OM2_FD_94442 | JGI IMG/M metagenome (GOLD analysis project Ga0074045, IMG submission 94442) | Bog forest soil microbial communities from Calvert Island, British Columbia, Canada - Bog Forest MetaG ECP23OM2 | ecosystem: Environmental > Terrestrial > Soil > Wetlands ...
AATGGCTGCCCGGGCTGGGATCGAACCAGCGACCAAGTGATTAACAGTCACCTGCTCTGCCACTGAGCTACCGGGCAATCTGGACAGCGCCTCAGGAAGGCGCCGGAACGGTGGTAATACGGAGAGCGCGGGAGCGCGGGCAAGAATAAACTACGGGCCCGAGCCCCTCAGACTTGAAGGAAGCGGACGCAGAGCGGCTCAGGGACGTCGATCGCCCCGGCAAGCGCCAATCGCCCTGTTTCGGGGTCGACCCGGTAGACGGTCGCCGTGTTCGCCGTGAGATTCGCGCACACCAGCCAGCGGCCCGACGGGTCGATCGCGAAATTGCGCGGGACCTTGATGCCGTCCGCCATCCGCTGAACGAACGTGAGCGCTCCCGTGCCGGGATCAAACGCGTGGACCACGATGCTGTCGTCGCCCCTGTTCGACCCGTAGACAAACCTTCCCGACCCGCTGACGACAACCTCCGCCGAGGTGTTCAGGCCCACGTAGTCCTTCCTCAGGATAGGGACGGTCTCGTAGGATGTCAGGAGGCCCCTTGGTCCGTCCCAGTTGAAGGCGGTGATTGAGCCTCCCATTTCGTTGATCACGAATGCGCGCCGGCCGTCGGGGTGGAAGGCAAAGTGTCTGGGGCCCGCCCCTGGGGCCACCTGCACGGACGGGGGATCGTGGGGCGAAAGGGTGCCCTTTGCCGCGTCAAGCCGGTAGACGAAGAGCCTGTCGAGCCCCAGGTCCGCGACGATCGCGAACCGGCCCGTCGGGTCGGAGTTGATCGAGTGGGGATGGGCCGACTCCTGGCGCGAGCGGTCGGGCCCCGAGCCCGCGTGGCGGACGATGCAGGAGCGCGGGCCGACCGTCGAATCCGCGAGAATGGGGAAGGCCTCCACGTAATGGCCGTCGTAGTCGGCGGTCAGGACGCACCTGCCGGAGGGATCCACGCTGATGTGGCACGACTCGGGTCCGCCGGCGACCCGCTCGCCGACGAGCGTCAGGCTCCCCGACGCCGCGTCGACCGCGTACGTCTCGAGCGCCTCCACCGGCGCGCCCCCGGGACCCGGAGCCTCGGCGAGCGAGTACAGGTGCCTCTTGTCTGGGGAGAATGCGAAGAAGACCGAGTCCGGCTTGTCCGCGGCGCGCACGGCCGCGGAAAGCTGGCCCGATTCCTGGTCAAGCCGCGACAGGTAGATCCCCCGGCGCGAATCCGTCGCCGAGGTCCCGAAATACACCCAGCAGGAGGCGCTGGCGGCCCGGGCGGCCGAGGCCAGGGCCAGGAGCGCCGCGAATCCCGAGGCGGAGAGGGTGGGGTGCATGCCCCCAGACAATGTTTGCCTCCCGCGGCCCCTGCAATTGAGAATGGAGCCGTATGAGGCCTCCGGCTCCCGTTGCATTTGGTCCCTTCGCGATCCTGCTGGCCGCGTGCCTGCTCCTCCCGGTCCCGGCCCGGGCGGTCGACACCCTCCCTACGCCGACGCCCATCCCGACCCTGAGGCTGAGCGACGGCCGCATGCTCCACAACGTCCTGCTCAAGTCGAACGACAGCGTCAGCATCGTTGTCCGGGCCGACGAGGGGCTCTTCAAGATCGCCAAGGCCAACCTCCCCCCGGCGATCGCGGACGCCTACCCGGTCAAGCCGGCGCCCGCCACCGGGGCGGATACGGTGATGCAGACCTTCAACCCCAATTCGCCCCAGTCCGGCGTCAGCCAGGCGCCCTATGCCAGGCCGACGCCGAGGCCGACGCCGACGCCGAGGCCGACCAAGGACCCGACCTACAAGGGGTGCACCATCGTGAGTTTCCAGTCGAAGGCGTTCCATGACTCGCTCGGGTGCGTGGAGATCGTCATCAGGAACGACACGGACAACGTCGTGGTCATGAATCCCTCGGAGATCATCTGCATAACGACGCAGGGCCTGCGCCGCCAAGGCTGGAACTTCATCACCGACGGGGTCCCGCCCATAGTCAAGCGCCAGGAGTTCATCCCTGCGCGCGGCGACGTCGACGACATCCTTACGTTCACGAACGAGGCCCTCGACATCTCGTACGTCGAGTGGGCGCACTGAAGTTTTGGTTGATTTCCGTTTGGGCGGCCTTTCTAATCCCCCCTTTCAATTACGCCTGCCCCCGGTTCTCGGGGTTACAGGGGGAACGAATCCATGAAAATTCCGCTCATCCTCAAAGTCGCCACGCGCGCGCAAACCGGCCGCAGCGCGTCGCGGCGCCTGCGCAAGGTTAACCGCATTCCCGCCATCCTTTACGGGAAGCACTCGGACCCGGAGAAGCTCTCCATTGAGGGGCCCGAGTTCACGCGCCTCCTCAAGTCGGTCGCCGGCCGCGCGCTCCTGATCGAGCTCACCCGCGACGACAAGGCCGAGAAGGCCCTATCGTTCCTCCAGGAGGTCCAGCGCGACCCGATGACGGACCGCTTCCTGCACGTCGACCTGCACGAGGTCAAGGCCGACGAGAAGTTCGAGATCCGCGTGCCCGTTCGCGTCGCCGGCGAGTCCTTCGGCGTCAAGAACCAGAGCGGCGTCCTCGAGATCGCGTCCCACGCCCTGCGCGTGCGCTGCCTGCCGAAGGACCTGCCCGAGGCGATCGAGGTGGACGTCACCCCGCTCAACGTGGGCCAGACCATCAAGGTGGGCGAGCTCAAGCCCATCGACGGGGTCGTCATTCTCGAGGACAAGGGCCAGCCCGTTGTCTCATGCGTCGAGCCGGTCGCCGAGATTGTCCAGGAGGTGGCCGTCGCCGAGGTCCCCGTCGAGGGCGCCGAAGCGGTCCCGGCCGCCGAGGGCGAGGCAGCTGCGGCGCCCGAGGGCGAGGCCAAGGCCGCCGCGCCCGGGGATGCGAAGGCCGCCCCGGCCCCCGGGGACAAGAAGGCCGGAGCCCCCGGCGCCGGAGACAAGAAGGCAGCCGCCCCGGCCCCAGGGGACAAGAAGGCCGCCGCCCCCGCGGGCGACAAGAAGCCCGGCGCGCCCGCGGGCTGGTCCAAGCCGGCCCCGCACGGGAAGAAGTAACGGCGCCAGCCGGCGGTCCGACCGCCGGCCGTTCTTTGAGTCATGTCCATCTCGCTAGTCGCAGGCCTGGGAAACCCTGGCCGCGAATACGAGCTCACCCGCCACAACCTGGGCTGGGTCGCCGTCGACGCGTACGCCGCGAAGCACCGCCTCGCGTGGAAGGGCGCCCCCGAGTTCGAGTCCCTGGTCGCGCGCAGGGACCTCGGCCCCGGCCGCGCCCTCTGGCTCATCAAGCCCCAGACCTTCATGAACGGAAGCGGGCGCGCCGTCGCGTCGTTCGCCCGGTACCACAGGATCGCCCCAGAGGAGGTCGCCGCGGTCTACGACGACCTGACGATCGACCTCGGCCTCGTGAAGGTGTCGGTCCTCGGAAGCGACGCGGGCCACAACGGCGTCGCGAGCCTGCTCGAGCACCTGGGGACGGGCTTCGCCCGCCTGAGGCTGGGCGCCGGCCCGAAGCAGCCGCCGGAAATGGACATCAAGGACTTCGTGCTCGCCCGCTTTACAACGGAACAACTCAACCTAATCCAAAACAAGACCGACGCCTACGTCCAGGGCCTGGAGCTGCTCCTTGAATGGGGCCCCGACAGGGCCATGAACCAGCTCAACCGAAGAGACAACCCATGAGTACACCGACCATGCACAAGTACCGCGCGACCTTCATCCTGGACAACCGCGGCAAGCAGGAGACCGTCGAGCAGATAGTCGACGGCGTGAAGAAGGAGATCGCGGCGATCCACGGCGACGTGACGGGCGTCGAGAACATCGGCAAGAGGGACTTCGCCCGCGTCACCGACCGCAAGTTCCCGAGCGCCACCTACGTCCACGTCAACTTCAGCGCCCCCCCGGAGGGGCCCGCGCAGCTCCGGGAGCGCCTCAGGCTGAACGGAAGCGTCTACCGCACCTTCGTGCAGAAGGTCTAAATCCCATGGCAAACTTCAACAAGGTCTACCTGATGGGGAACCTGACGCGCGATCCGGAGATGCGGGTCACGCCCAAGGGCACGGCGATATGCCAGTTCGGCCTCGCGATCAGCCGCTCGTGGAAGGACGAGAGCGGCCAGACGCGCGAGGAGACCGCGTTTGTCGACATCGAGGCCTGGGGCAAGCAGGGCGAGGTGATCTCGAAGTACTGCACGAAGGGCCGCCCACTCTTCGTCGAGGGGCGCCTGAAGTTCGACCAGTGGGAGGACAAGACCTCCGGCCAGAAGCGCAGCAAGCTCAAGGTCGTCCTCGAGAATTTCCAGTTCATCGGCGGCCGCGGCGACGGGGCCCCCGCCGCGGGGGCCGCTGCCTCGGGCGGCGAGGCCGCCGAAACAGCCCCGGGCGAGGCCGCTCCGGCGCCCAGGAGCCCGGCGCGGGGCCCGGCGGTCCCGAAGGACGGCGTCGACGAGGACGTTCCGTTCTGAAATTACCTATCTGGAAATGTAAAGATAAGGTGGTTGAGACGGATGCAGTTGAGATGTCTTGGCCGGCTCCGGACAGGAGCCATGAGGCCTGCCGCAGGAGCCGGCCCGAAAACGAAGGATCATGTGGTGGCTCTCGATGGATGACCGCGGCCGCGCCCTCGACAATATCTTCGTCGAGTGGCTCTGGCGGACCGCGAAGTACGACGAGGTCTACCTGAAAGACTATCGATCCCAGATCGAGGCCTTCGCCAACCTGGAGGCCTTCTTCCGCTTCTACAACGAACACCGGCCCCACAGCGCCTTCGGCACCGCAAGTTCGATGACACCGATGGAAGTCTACCGCCACCCGGTCCCCGCCGCCGTCAACGCTTGAAAACCGCCTCCGCAATACTTCAACTCAGTTCGCGAGAGGGGGCGGGCTTCGCCCACCGCCTCAGACGCCCTCCCTGTATTTGACTTATTTCACCCGATCCGCTGTCTCGCGATCGGGGACCTGTTTACGCCGCCCGCGATGGCGGCAAACCAATACCCGCTGCCAACCTACGGTGTCGCTGAGTTCCGGCGCATCCCGCCTATGACCTACTCGCATAGACTCCCGGATCGGCCGGCTGGAGCATCGTGAACATCGCCGACACAATCCGAGCCGCCGCCGCCCACCCCCGCCCCCGAAGGCCGGACCCAGTTTCCAACCCCAAGGAACCCATGACGACCCACAGGCCCGTTCTCCCCGGTTTCGCCAGCCGAAGCCTCGCGCCTAGGCTGGCGTTGCTTGCCTCGGCATTGTCGCTGTCGCCACTGGCGGCCGGCCCGCTGAAGGTCACCTTCACGCAGCCCCCGGCTTCCGTGGAAGCCTACGACTACGTGGAGATCGCCGCGGGCGTGGAGCGCCCGGACGCGCCCAACCCGTTCACGGACGCGGGACTACGCGGATCCTTTGCCAGGGCCGACGGAAGCGAGCGCCGCGAGGTCGAGGGATTCTGCGACTCGGCCGACGGCGGCACCTACCGGATCCGCTTCATGCCCTCGTTGCCGGGGGACTACACCTACACCCTGACCTACCGGTCGGGGGGCTTCCAGGCGACCGGCGCCGGGGCGTTCCGGGCCTCGCCGGGACGCCGGCGCGGCCCCATCCGCGTCGATCCGAGGTATCCCTGGCACTTCATCTGGGAGGGGACGGGCGAGCACTACTTCTTCAACGGGACCACCGCCTACTTTCTCATGGGCTGGAAGGACGAGCGAGTCATCCGGTACTCGATAGACCGGCTGCACCGCCTCAAGGTGAACCGGATCCGCGTGACGATCGCAGGAAGGGAGGGCACGTTCTTCGGCGAGCCGGTCATGAACGGCGAGAATTTCACCACGTTCCCGACCCCCTGGCCCGCGCAGCAGGCCGACGACCTTTACCATCCGGGATTCGACTACACGCGCTTCGACCTCGGCTACTGGCGCAAGTTCGAGCGCGGGATCCAGTACGCGCGCGACCGCGACGTCATCCTGTCGCTGGTCCTCGACATGAACGACAACAAGGTCCACCCCGCCGCCGGAAGCGAGGACGAGCACCGGTTCATCCGCTACGCCGTCGCCCGGTTCGGGGCCATGTCGAACATCACCTGGGACCTGGGCGACGACCTCGAGCGCTACCGCTCCGACGCGTGGACCCACGAGACGGGCACGCTGATCAAGAAATGGGACCCGTACGGGCACCTCGCGACGAGCCACCCGGTCGAGGACACGCACCAGGACCGGACGTCGGACTGGTTCGACTTCACCTCGTTCCAGGACTGGGGCCGCAGCCAGCACGCGTACATCCTGCGCCAGCGCTCGGCCCAGGAGAAGACGGGCAGGATCATACCCCAGACAAACGAGGAGTACGGCTACGAGGACCACTACCCGATGTGGGCGCCCGGCCCCGGCTCGGACTCGGCCGACGTGCTGCGCCGCACCGCCTGGGACATCTACATGGCGGGCGGCTACCAGCTCGTCGGGGAGAGCTGCCGGCGGGGCACGAACATCTGGCCCGACACCGGCGGCGGCTGGCTGAACGGGCGCGGCGACGACACGATGACCATGTTCGTCGGCTTCGGGCACATCGTCGACTTCTTCACGAGCTTCGAGTGGTGGAAGGCGGACCCGCACGACGAGCTGGTCAACAACGGCGCCTACTGCCTCGCCAGGCCAGGGGAGATCTACGCCGTCTACCTGCCGAGGGAGGGCGACGTGACCGTCCATCTCGGGGCCGGGACGTACTCGGCCCGCTGGTTCGGGGCGTCGACGGGCGAGGTGATCCCCCTTGCGCCGGCCAGCGGCCCGGAGTGGGTGTCCCCGCGCACGCCCGACCGCCAGGACTGGGCGCTGCTCCTGCTCAGGGAGCACTGACGGCGCCCGGGGCGCCTTCGGGGCTCGCAATGAGGACCCGCGCAACCACACTCGGGGTGTCCGCCGGCCGACCCAACCCGCCTGTCCGATGAACCGCCTTCACCTTGCCAAAGCCTGCGCCGGGATCCTCGCGATCGCCGGCGCCGCCCGGGGGGCAGAACCCACCATGCCGTTCCGCGATCCCAACCTGCCTGTAGAAGCGCGCGTCGACGACCTGGTCTCGCGCATGAGCGTCGAGGAGAAGGTCGGCCAGATGATGATGACGTCGCCGGCCATCGAGCGCCTCGGCGTGCCGGCCTACGACTGGTGGAACGAGGGGCTGCACGGCGTCGCGCGCGCCGGGGTGGCCACCGTCTTCCCGCAGGCGATCGCGCTCGCCGCGACCTGGAACCCGGAGCTCCACGGGCGCATCGCCGGCGTCATCTCGACCGAGTTCCGCGCGAAGAACAACGCGACGACCGCCCGCACCGGCGGCTCGACGAGGCGCTACGAGGGCCTGACGATCTGGTCGCCCAACATCAACATCTTCCGCGACCCGCGCTGGGGCCGCGGCCAGGAGACGTACGGCGAGGACCCGTTCCTGACATCGCGCTTCGCGGTGGCCTTTGTCCGCGGCCTTCAGGGCGACGACCCCCGCTACCTCAAGGTCGTCTCCACCCTCAAGCACTACGCCGTGCACAGCGGGCCCGAGGAGCTGCGCCACAGGTTCGACGCGGTCGTCTCCGAGCGCGACCTGCACGAGACGTACCTGCCGGCGTTCGAGGCCGGGGTGCGCGAGGGCGGCGCCCGCTCCCTCATGAGCGCCTACAACGCCGTGGACGGCGTGCCGGCCCCGGCGAACGCGCGCCTCCTGACCGCCATCCTGCGCGGCGACTGGGGATTCACCGGGGCGGTGGTCGGCGACGTCGACACGGTTTCCGACATCTGGAAGCCGTCCTCCCACGGTTTCACCCGGGACGCGGCCGAGGCCAGCGCGCTCGCCGTCAAGGCGGGCACGGACCTGTGCAGCGGCGAGACCTACAGGGCGCTTCCCGAGGCCCTGCGCCGCGGGCTCGCCTCGGAGGCCGACCTCGACCTCGCGCTGCGCCGGCTCTTCAGGCTGCGGTTCCTGCTCGGCCAGTTCGACCCCGCCGGGCGCGTGCCGTACGCGGCCATCCCCCTCTCCGAGGTCGACGCCCCGGCGCACGACCAGCTCGCCCTCGAGGCCGCCCGCCAGAGCCTCGTCCTCCTCAAGAACGACGGCGCGCTACCGCTCGATCCAAGCCGGGTGAGGACCGTGGCCGTCATCGGCCCGACCGCGGACAGCCTCGCCGCCGTGGTCGGCAACTACAGCGGGATCCCAGCCCGCCCGAGGACGCTCCTCGCCGCGCTCGAGGAGCGGCTCGCCTCGCGCGGCATCAGGACCCTGTACGCCCCCGGCTCCCCCCTGGCGGCGGGATTCCGCGAGAACTCCCAGCCGTTTCCGCCCGGCGTCCTGTTCGCCGACGAGCCGCGCACCCTGGCCGGCCTGGCGGCGGAGGTCTTCGCCAATCCGGGCCTCGAGGGCGCGCCGGTCGCCCGGCGCACCGACCTCCAGGTCTCGCTCAAATGGAACGCCTACGAGCCGCTGCCCGGCATCCCGGAGCAGGACGCATCGGCCTCGTGGGCGGGCTGGCTTGTGCCGCCCGTCACGGGCACGTACGCGCTCACCGTCCGGGTGAACGGCGGCGCGCGGCTGTTCCTGGACGGCGCGCCGGTCATCGACGAATGGAAGGGCGCCAAGCGCGCGACGCTCAGCGCAGAGGTCCCCCTGACGGCGGGCCGCGCGGCGCGCCTCAGGCTCGAGTACTCCCAGAACATGGGCGACGCCGAGATCGGGCTCGGCTGGAGGGTGCCGGGGGCGACCTACGAGCTCGACCGGGCGCTCGCCGCGGCGCGGCAGGCCGACTGCGTCGTGCTCGCGCTCGGCCTCACGCCCGAGCTCGAGGGCGAGGAGATGCCGCTCGACGTCCCGGGCTTCCACGGCGGCGACCGCACGTCCGTGCTTCTGCCGGCGCCCCAGGCCGCCCTCCTGGAGAAGGTCTCCATGCTGGGGAAGCCGGTGGTCGTGGTCCTCACGACGGGCTCCGCGCTCTCGTTCGACGTCTCCAAGGCAAACGCGGCCCTCGTCGCCTGGTACTTCGGGCAGCGCGGGGGCGACGCCGTCGCGGAGGCGCTGCTCGGCGAGACCAACCCCGGCGGCCGGCTGCCGGTCACCTTCTACGCCTCCGACGCCGACCTGCCGGCGTTCACCGAGTACGCGATGGCGGGGCGCACGTACCGCTATTTCGCGGGCAGGCCCCTCTTCGCGTTCGGCCACGGGCTGAGCTACGCCTCGTTCCGGTATGAGAGGGTCGACCTGAGCGCCCCTAGCGCCGGGGCCGGCGAAACCCTGGCCGTCAGGGTGACGCTTGCGAACACCAGCGCGCGGGCGGGCGACGAGGTGGTGCAGCTCTACGCCCGCGCCGTGCGCCCCCCGGTGCCGATGCCGCTCGAGTCGCTCGTCGGCTTCCAGCGGGTGTCGCTCGCGGCGGGGGAGAGGAGGACGATCGAGGTCTCCCTGCCCGTGATGCGCCTGCGCCGCTGGGACGAGGGCGCCGGGGACTACGTCGTCGATCCGGGCCCCTACGAGCTTCGGGTCGGCCCGGCCTCCGACACGGCTGCGCTCACGTCCCTGGTGACCGTCAGGTGACGCCGCTGCGCTAGAGCTTCGGCTGGGCCTTCGCGGGCACGCCCTGCGGATGGCAGTCCAGGCAGGCCACGGTGTGGACGTTGTGCCTGCTGGCCGTCGAGAGGTACGTGGTGTCCATCTTCTGGACCTCGATCCCGCAGTGCGAGTCGGCCGGATGGCACGCGCTGCATGAGGCCGTCGCGGAATGGGCGTGGGCGCCGTGGCAGTCGAGGCAGCTCAGGCCCTCGTGCACGCCGGCGGGGGTGCGGTCGTCGGACGTCGCGAGCTGGTGGGCGGCGCTGGGGGCGTGGCATTCCATGCAGACCCGCTGGCGGGCGTCCTTGGAGACCTTGACGGCGCGACCGCCCTGGAAGACCGACGCCGTGGGAAGCAGGTAGGCGGAGAAGTGGGCCCGCTCGCGGTGGTCGTAGAGGCCCGCGGCGCGGGTGTCGCCCGCCGGCGCGTGGACCTGGTGGCAGGCGAGGCAGGGGATCGCGGGCTCGACCGCCCTCCCGACGTCCTTGAGGGCCCAGGAGTCCCCGGCCGCGGAGGTGCGGGCCACCAGGCTCGAGATGTCGCCCTCGAAGAACATCCCGTGGCAGCGCAGGCAGTCGTTGGTGGGCGAGGATGTGGTGTTGTGGTTGGGATCGAGGAAGATCCTGGCGTAGGTGGTCGAGTGCCGGCTCACCTGCCAGTCGGCGAACGCCTGGGGGTGGCACTGGCGGCAGGACCCGTGGAGGGGGAGCACGTGCCTCGCCAGGAGGCGGACGGGCTTGTTCGGGTCGCCCGTGAAATGGCGGACAATGCGGTCGACGTGCGACCTGAGCGCGTGGACGTCGAGGGTGAGCGACCCCCCGTGGCACGCGCGGCAGCTCACCGTGCTGTGGGCCGACAGGGTCCAGTTCGAGGTGACGCCGGTCATCTCGTGGCAGGAGGCGCAGGACTTGCGCGGGTCTGCGAAATGGAAATAGCCGAGGCCCCCGACGGCGCACGCGACGACGAAGACGGCGCAGTATACCCCGAGGCCGAGCAGAATGCGGACCCAGCGCCCGGGCTTCATCCGAGCTTCCCCCCCTTCCAGGCCTCGTTGATGTGGTAGCCCACCCAGAAGCCGAGGGCCATGATCGTCAGCGCGGGGTTGAAGCCGCCGTTGGTGACGTGGAGGCTCGAGTCGGAGACGAAGAGGTTGTCGATGTCGTGCACACGGCCGTGCTTGTCCGTCACCGAGATCTTCGGGTCATTGCCCATGCGGCAAGTGCCGGCCTGGTGCTGGCCCCCGCTAAGGCCCAGGCCCGGCAGGTTTGTCCAGGTCGTCACCGCACCGGCCTCCTTGAGCCACGCCTCGGCCCGCGCAGCCATTTGTCGCCCTATCTCGATATCATGCGGATGCCGGCTGCCGGAGAGGCGGGCGACCGGGATTCCCCAGCTGTCCCTCACGCTCGGGTCTATCTGCATGCGCGCGTCGAACACCGGCATCTCCTGGACGGGCCCCCTGATCGAGACACTGCGCTTGAAGTACCTGCGCTGGTAGTCCTTGTGAGCCTTTCCCCACGATGGCGCGCCGGGCGGGCGCATGCCCGAGAAGCCGTAGGGTGGGCGGATGAACTCGTTGCAGAGGGCCGCGCCGCCCCGGATGCCGGGGTTGCCGTGGTTGAAGTCGCTGATCGCGATAGTCGCGCCCGGGCCGACGTCATCGAAGGTCTCCTCCTCGAACAGGCCGTCGGCGCCCGAGTAGGCGTGCCCCTGCAGGTTGCGGCCCACCCAGTCGAATCGGTTGCCCGCCCCGTTGGGGAACAGCCTCGACTTCGAGTTCAGAAGGAGCCGGGCGGTCTCGATGGCTCCGCCGGATGCGACCACGAGGTCGGAGGTCTGGTACCGGGCCCCGCCGTCCGCGTCGAAATACCTCACGCCCCGGGCCCGGCCGCTGTCATCGACCACGATCTCGCTGGCGATCGAGTTGGTGCGCAGCTCGCAGTTGCCCGTGGCCAGCGCCGCCGGGATCGCCGTGTTCTGCGTGCCGTTCTTCGCGTTGTTCGGGCACGCGAAGCCGCAGCAGTAGCGGTTGTGGATGCACGCGTTGCGGCCGGCGCGCGGCACCGAGTTGCGCAGCATCGGGATCGGGAAGGGGTGGAGGCCGAGGCGCTTGGCCGCCGCCTCGAGCATCACGCCCTCGCGGTTGTACGCGAAGGCCGGCATGGGGTAGGGCCGGCGGCGCGGCGGCGAGAAGGGGTTCGCGCTCATGTCGCCGGACACGCCGATCTCCCACTCGGCCTTCTCGTAGAAGGGTTCCAGGTCGGCGTAGCTGATCGGCCAGTCCTCGAGCGTCGATCCCTCCGGCGCCCCGTAGGTCGAGCGCATCCTGAAGTCCTTCTCCATGTAGCGCCACGCCATCGCGCCGTAGCTGACCGTCCCGGAGCCGACGCAGGCCGCGTTGTTGGCGTAGCCGCCCTCGTTCGGCATCACGACGGCCCACTTGCCCGGGGCCGTCTCGCACACGCGCGGGCTGCGGTCGTCCGGCCCGTAGGCGTTTCCGAGGACGGTCGTGCGCTGGTTCAGGAGCTCGTCCTGGCCGTGTGTCTCGAAGCTCACCCAGTCGCCGCGCTCGAGCAGGACGACCGAAAGGCCGCCCTCGCTCAGCTCCTTCGCCACGATGCCGCCGCCCGCGCCTGCGCCGACCACGACCGCGTTCACGTGCCTGGGGTCCATGGTCACGCCTTCGGGTACCGGTTCTGGCCCAGGACCTGCGGGTAGTTCAGGCCGAGCATCCGGTAGCTCGCGTAGCCGCGGTTGCCGCCGTGGCGCGGGCTTCCGTAGAAGCCCTGCATCGTGTGCGCGAGGACCATGCTGAAGAAGTCCCTCTGGGAGGGCTCGCCCCAGAGCGCGGCGGGCGCCTCGCCCCGCTCTATCGAGCGCAGCGCGCCGATCCTCCCGTCCCCGGGCAGGTCCTGGAACGGCGCCCCGTGGGCCTGGATGCAGGTCCGCCTGAAGGACTCCAGCCCGGCGCGGTAGGCCTGCCGGTGGCGCCCGTAGGCGCCGCCGAGCTGCCGGTCTATGAAATCGACGGCGCCGGTGTCGGCGGCTCCGGCGACGTCGTCGCGCGGGATCAGCTGCTCGCAGATGCCGGTGAGCAGAGAGGCCTCCGCATCCGATAGGAAGCGGTACCTGGGCTGGGGCCTGCGCACCATGCGCGCGAACGCCACCGTCGAGCCGGCGCCGACCGCGGCGCCGATGACGCCGACCATCCCTAGCTTGAGCGCCGCCCTCCGGGACAGGCCGCCGCCCCCGGCAGGGGCGGGATCAGGCGCACCCATCGAGCCGGCCTCCCCGTTGTTTTCGTTGGACTGCCATGCCTGGGATAATGAGCAATGCTGTTGCCTGGGAATTCGGCGCCTCCCCGGTCGGGCCGGGAGGGCGCCGTCCGCCCTTCGGGTCGCCAGTATGCCCGCGCGCGGGCCGCCCCTCTCTCTATATCTTGGCCAGAACCGCGCATAATTTGCACGCCGGGCTGGGGGCGCGGAACCGGCGTCCGCCTCGCTCGGGGCACGCAGTTCGCCCCCTGGGCGGCGGCATGGGCCTCTCGGGTGCCGCTACTCGAAGGTCACTGCCTTCTGGTCCGCCAGGGGCACGTTTCCGTCGCTCGTCAGCGTCACGCTGCGCTTGTCGCCGACCTGGGAGATCGGCACGCGCCATTCATAGTGCTCCCAGGTCTGCCCGACCATCCTTTGGGCCTTGGCGAAGATGAAGTAGTCCGACCCCGCAGGAACGACCATGGAGAACTGCCCGTCGGGGCCGGTGACGCCGCTGGCCAGCGGCTTCGGCAGGCGGATCCTGGTGACGGGGGTCGAGAGCATGTTGAGCGCGTCCATGGGGACCGCGTACACCTTGACGCCGCTCAGCGGGACATCGCCGTCCGCGCCGGAGATCATGATCGTTCCCTTGACGGAATTGTCCACGGGCTTCGCCGACAGGTCGGTCTTGTGGTTCTTTATGGCATCGTCCCTGACGGCCAGGACCGTCGTCCGGTCCGGCTCCGCGATGTAGGAGTAGTAGATCGTGTCGGCGCCCCCCGCGTGCCTGAGGGTCACGGACTCCCTCATCCAGCGCACCACGCTCACGTTGTGCAGGACGATGCCGTTGGTCAGCTTGATGTTCGCCGGCATGGTGGGCACCGGCGTCGGGGTCGGGGTCGCCGGCGCAGCGTCGTCGGCAAGGAGCGGCAGGCCTAGGCTCACCGCGACAAGCACCAGGCGGGAAAGCTTGGCTTTCATGGCGGCCCAGTCTGACGCGGATCGGCCAATTGTAAATACCAACGGAGAACCCCGGACGTCCCCCCCCAGGGGCGCCCCGTCCAAAGGTCCCCCCGGGCGCAGGGCCTATGCGCCCACGCGCCGCGGCCAAGTTCGCCCGCCCTTTGGCGTCCGGCCCTCCCCAAAGCGCCCCGGCGCGATGCGCTCGGGAAATACTGCGTTGACACCCCCTCTCGGCTGCGGGATTTAGATCGGTTTCCGCACTGACGTCCCCCCACCCATTTACCACCATGGCCCACAGCGAAGTCCTGCTCGTCAAGCCCGTCGACAACCTCGGCGGCGAAGGCGACCAAGTAAAGGTGCGCGCCGGCTACGCGCGCAATTTCCTGCTCCCGAGCGGCATGGCGCTCCCCGTAACCAAGGCGAACCGCAAGCAGGTCGAGGCGCTAAAGAAGCGCCGCGCGGAGCGCGAGGCCCACGAGCTGAGCGGCGCCCAGGAGCTCGCGAAGAAGCTGGAGAAGACGAGCCTGGCCTTCGCGGTGATGACGGGCGAGGGCGGCAAGATGTTCGGCGCCATCACTGCGGGCGACCTCTACGACAAGCTCGTCGGCGCCGGCATCGCGATCGACCGCAAGCGGATCCAGCTGCACACGCCGGTCAAGGCGCTCGGCAAGCACACGGTCAAGGTGAAGCTCCACGCCGACATCACGGTCGAGCTGCCCTTTGACGTCGTGTCCGAGAACCCGATAGTGCCCTCGGCCGAGGAAAAGGCCGCCGAGGACAAGAAGAGCAGGAAGGGCGAGGCAAGGAGGTAGCCCTCCCGGCCTTTCCGCCAACGATCGCCGAGGGCGCCCCGCAAGGGGTGCCCGGCCGACCCTCCGCATGGCCGACGAGAAGAGCAACCCCCCGCAGCGAACCGGCGCGACAGCGGCGGGGCGCGGGATGCCGCACAGCGTCGAGGCGGAGGAGTACCTGCTCTCGTGCTGTTTGATCGACGGCGCCGAGGTGCTGGCGCGCTGCCTCGAGGCGCGGATCGTCCCGGAGTCGTTCTTCGTGCCGGCGCACGGGATCGTCTTCGAGAGGCTCCTGGACCTCTACAACAGGCAGGCCCCCATCGATGTCGCCGTCCTGGCCGAGGAGCTCAAGACCGCCAAGCAGCTCGACGCGGTCGGCGGCTATGCGTTCCTGACCCGGGTCAGCGGTAGCATCCCGACGACGGCCCAGGCGGGCTATTTCATCGAAAGGGTTCGCGAGCAGCATCTTCTGCGCGAGATCATCCGCTCGGCGACGTCGGCCGTCGAGGACTGCTTCAACTTCACCGGAGGGATCGACGAGTTCGTCGACCAGGTCGAGCACAAGATCTTCACCGTCACCCAGAGCCGGGTCAGCGAGGGCGCCAAGCCCATGGCCGAGCCCACGAAGGAGGCGATGACCGTCGTCCACAAGATGATGATGAAGAAGGGCGAGATGACGGGCGCCCCGTCCGGGTTCCACGACCTGGACCGCCTCACGTTCGGCTTCCAGCGCCAGGAGATGATCGTGCTCGCGGCCCGCCCTTCGATGGGCAAGACCTCGTTCGCGCTAAACGTCGCCGAGGCGGTGACGCTCCCGAAGCGGGGCGAGCCCTTCCCGACGCTCATCTTCTCGCTGGAGATGAGCGGCTCCCAGCTGGCGCTGCGCATGCTCTGCTCGCGCGCGCGGGTCAAGATGCAGGCGCTTCGCGACGGGGTCCTCTCGAAGAACGGCGACGAGCAGCAGCGCCTCGTGGCCGCCGCGGACGAGTTCTCGAAGGCCCCGCTCTACATCGATGACTCAAGTAACCTGTCGATCATGCAGTTGCGCGCCAAGGCCCGCAGGGTATACTCCCGCAAGAAGCTGGGGCTGATCGTCGTCGACTACCTCCAGCTCCTGAGCCCGGTCGACTCCAAGGCCCCCCGGGAGCAGCAGGTGGCCGAGGCCTCCCGCGGATTAAAGTCGCTGGCGAAGGAACTTGACGTGCCGGTGCTTGTATTAAGTCAACTTAACCGCTCGTCCGAGAAGGAGAATCGCGCACCCAGGCTAGCCGACCTTCGCGAATCCGGATCGATCGAGCAGGATGCAGACGTAGTGCTCATGCTTGCCCGACCCAAGGACGCCGACGAGAAATTCCAGGTGGCCACCGACTCCGCCGAGTTAATCGTTGCAAAGCAGCGAAACGGGCCGGTAGGAGAATTGCGCCTGACGTTCCTGCGCGACATCACACGCTTTGAAAACTTTACCCAGTAACCCTGTGATTGGCAGGGTCCTACTAATCGTCGCGGGTGGTCTTGCGCTCCTCGGCGCGGGTATTCCCGGTCTCCGGGCCCAGGCGATCGGCGCGGGCGCCGAGTCGGCGGCGACGAGTTACCGGGTGGGCACGATAACGGTGAAGTTCGTCGGGACGGCCAACGTCAACGAGCAGCTCGTGCGCGCCAACATCCAGGTCCGCGAGGGCGGCGACCTCGACGAGACGATGCTCGATCGCGACATCCGCGCCCTCTACAAGACGGGTCTCTTCGAGTTCATCGAGATCAAGCGGGAGGCCGTCGACGCGCGCACGTTCAACCTCGTCTTCGAGGTGACCCCGAAGTACCGGGTGTTCGCGGTCAAGTACGAGGGCAACAAGCTGGTCAAGACGCGCCGCCTCGAGAAGGAGGTCAAGACCGCGCCCAACACCGCCCTCGACGAGCGCCAGGTGAAGGACGACTCCGAGAAGCTGAAGGAGTTCTACCAGAAGGAGGGGTTCAACCAGGTCGCGATCAGCTACACGATCGCTCGCGACCGGGCGACCGGCCTCGGCACGGTCACCTTCAAGATCCGCGAGGGCAGGAAGGTGAAGATCAAGGAGGTCAGGTTCGTCGGCAACGCCCACATCAAGGCAAAGGAGCTCCGCAAGCAGATGGAGACCAAGAGGTACTGGATGTTCTCATGGATCACCGACACCGGCCGCTTCAAGGACGACGACTTCCAGGACGACCTCGACAAGCTCAGGGACTACTACCGGGAGCACGGCTACCTCGACGTCGACATCCCGGAGGAGCGGATCGTCTTCTCCTACCCGAAGAAGAACAGCCTCGTCATCACGATCGCGGTCTCCGAGGGCCGTCAGTACAGGATCGGGGACATCGCGGTGACGGGGAACAAGCTGCATTCCGCCCTCCTGCTCAAGCGGGTCGCGTCGCTCTACGCCAAGCCCGGCGCCGTGTTCTCTCCGTCGAAGATCGACAAGGCGGTCGAGCGCCTTGAGGACTACTACGGCAAGGACGGGTACCTCGACACGCGCGTCCACGTCACGCGCAGGCCAAACCTGAAGACGAACGACATCGACCTTGAGTTCAAGATCGACGAGAGCGAGAAGTTCAACGTCGAGTCGATCCAGGTCGAGGGCAACACGAAGACGAAGAGTGTCGTCATCATCCGCGAGCTGGTCCTCGGCCCGGGCGACGTCTTCGACATGGTCAGGATGAAGATCAGCAAGAACAGGCTCGAGAACACGCGATTCTTCGACGACGTAGAGATCGAGCCCCAGGATACGAACATCCCGGGGCGGCGCGACATGCGCATCACGGTGAAGGAGGGCAGGACCGGCACGTTCACCTTCGGCGCGGGCTACAGTTCGCTCGAGCGCGCGACCGTCTTCGCCCAGATCCAGCAGACGAACTTCGACCTGTTCAACGCGCGCTCGGTGTTCCAGGGCGACGGCCAGAAGTTCAGCATCAAGGTCTCGGTCGGCCAGCTGTCCAACGAGGCGGTCATAGCCTTCGAGGAGCCCTATCTCTTCCAGAAGACCCTGGCGCTCGGGTTCAGCCTGTTCAGGGAGCAGTCCTCGTACGTCAGCACCTACTACCAGGAGCTGCAGGAGGGCGGCTTCGTCAACCTGCGCAAGCCCCTTTTCGGGCTCTTCCAGGGCATCCTGACGTACCAGTACGAGATCGTTGACATCTACGACGTGAGCGCGTCGGCCTCGCCCATCATCTCGCTCTCGGCGGGCCTGCACGACATCTCCTCAATCGCGTTCGAGGTCGTCCGCGACACGCGCGACAAGATCATCAGCCCGACCTCGGGAAACCGCATCGACCTGACGACGACGGTCGCGGGCGGCCCGCTCGGCGGAACCGACAGCTTCTACAAGTTTGATTTCCACGGCTCGCAGAACTTCAAGGTGTTCGACCTTCAGGAGCAGGTGCTCGAGCTCGTCCTATACGGCGGCGTGATCAACAACTACGGCGGCTTCGCGACGCTGCCCTACTACGACGCGTTCTACCTGGGCGGGCCCCAGACCCTGCGCGGCTTCCAGTACCAGGAGGTCAGCCCGCGCGACATCTTCGGGGAGCCCATCGGCGGCAAGACGTACGGGATGTTCACGGCCGAGTACTCGGTGGAGATCGTGAACCCGATCCGGGCCGCGGTTTTCTACGACATCGGCTTCGTGAACGCCCCCGCATTTGACTTCAACCCAGGAAGATACAACGACGACTTCGGCATCGGCCTGCGCCTGATGGTGGCCGGCTCCCCGCTGAGCCTCGACTACGGCATACCCATAAAGGGCGACCACTACAACAAGCAGGGCGGACAGTTCAATTTTTCGTTTGGCACGCGCTTCTAAATACGATCTGCTCTCCCCCTTATTGCGAAAACAAAACCCATGAAGAAACCCATCCAGTCCATCCTCGCCATCGCGGCACTGTCCCTGCCTGCGCTGGCGGTCCACGCCCAGAACGCTCCCAAGATCCTAGTCGTGGATGTCGCGAAGATTTTCGACGGCCACTACAAGACGCAGGAGCAGCAGGCGAAGCTCCAGGCCGACGAGGCAAAGGCCCAGGACCAGATGAGCCAGATCACCAAGGAGCGCAACGCCCTGATCGAGCAGTTCAAGGAGCTCGACGAGCAGACCAAGAACCCGGCGGCCACCGCCGAGGCGAAGGCCAAGTCCCAGGGCGAGGCGCAGAAGAAGTACGAGGAGATCCAGCAGAAGACCACGGAGCAGAATTCGTTCTACCAGAACACCAGCAACACGCTCAGGCAGCGGTTCCAGACGTTCAAGACCCTCATGGTCGAGGAGATCACGAAGATCGCCGTCGAGATCGCCAAGAAGAAGGGCGCGACGTTCCTGTTCGACAAGTCGGGCCCGACCCTGATCGGGGTCTCCAACGTCCTTTATTTCGACCCGTCCCTGGACATCACCGACGAGGTGGTCGCCGAGATCAACAAGGACCGCCCGGCGGTCACGCCGACGCCCACGACGGCCGCCACGACCGTGGCTCCGAAGACCAGCGACGTGCCGAAGATCACGGTCCCCGGCATCACGCCGACCAGGTAGCACCGGGCCCGGGGCCCCTTGTTTTCGGAGAGAACCCCGCTTGCGTCCCGCAGGCGGGGTTCCTTTTCTATAGCGCATGCAGGTCTCGTTCACGCAGGATGAAATCGCGGCGGTCGCCATGCCGCGGAAGACCCAGGGCGCGACGACGGAGTCGATTCGCGGGATAGCCTCTCTCGAGGCCGCGCAGCCGGGTGACATCTCGTTCCTCGGCAACCCGAAGTACAGGTCGTCCGTCGCCTCCACACGCGCCTCGGTCGTGCTGCTTCCGCCCGACTACTCCGGTGATCCGGGGCCGAACCAGACCTACATGACCGTGGACAACCCCTCCATCGCCCTGGCGCGCCTTTGCTCGCGGATCGAGCAGGCGCTCTGGCCCGCGCCGAAGCCCGGGATCCATCCCTCGGCGGTGGTCGCCCCGGACGCCACGGTCTGCGCCACGGCGACCGTGGGGCCGCTGTGCGTGATCGAGGCGGGCGCGGCGGTGGGCGAGCGCGCCAATCTCCAGGCCCAAGTGTTCGTGGGCAGGGGCGCGCAGGTCGGCGAGGGCTGCTGGCTCATGCCGGGCGTGGTGGTGGCGGCGGAGTGCGTGGTTGGCAGGCGGGTGCGCCTGCATCCCGGCGTGGTGGTCGGCTCCGACGGGTTCGGCTACGAGCTCGCCTCGGGCAGGCACGAGAAGGTCCCCCAGGTCGGCTCCGTGCTGATCGGCGACGATGTCGAGATCGGGGCGAACTCGACGATCGACCGCGCGCGATTCGGCCGGACGACGGTGGGCGAGGGCACCAAGATCGACAACCTCGTGCAGGTGGGGCACAACGTCGTCATCGGGAAGCACTGCCTCATCTGCGCCCTCGCCGGCGTCTCGGGCAGCACGACCCTCGGCGACTACGTCGTCCTGGGCGGCCAGGCGGGCCTGATGGGCCACTTGACGCTCGGCAACGGGGCGAAGGTCGGCGCCCAGGCGGGCGTCAACAACGACATCCCCGCGGGCGTCTCGGTGCGCGGCACGCCCTCGATGCCCTACATGGTCGAGCAGCGGATGACGGTGCTTCGCAACCGGCTGCCGGAACTTTTCAAGCGCGTCGAGAAGCTCGAGGAGCACCTCGGGATGGAGCCCGCAAAGGACGCGGACGCTAGGGCAGCTCGTCGAGCCTGATGCAGGCCGCCTCGCGCGACGGCCCGGCCGGCGCGAGGAGAGGCACCTCCAGCCTGCACCGGTCCACAGCGTACGGGCAGCGGGGGTGGAACGCGCAGCCTTGCGGGGGATTGATGGGCGAGGGCGGGTCACCGGGGAGCACGATCCGCTTGCGGGCCCGCTCGACGCCGGGGTCCGGGACGGGGATGGCGCTCACCAGCGCGCGCGTGTAGGGGTGCCTCGGCCGGTCGATCACGTCCTCGGCGGGCCCGAGCTCGACTATCCTCCCGAGGTACATCACGGCTATCCTGTCCGAGATGTGCCTGACGACCGACAGATCGTGGGCGATGAAGACCAGGGAGAGGTTCATCCCCCGGCAGAGCTGGGAGAGCAGGTTGAGGATCTGCGCCTGGATGGAGACGTCGAGCGCCGACACCGGCTCGTCGGCTATTATTATCCTCGGGCGCAGCGCGAGGGCCCGCGCGATCGCTATGCGCTGGCGCTGGCCGCCCGAGAACTCGTGGGGGTACTTCCGCGCGAAGCGCGGAGCGAGGCCGACGAGGGTCATGAGCTCGTCGACCCGCCCCTGGACGTCCTTCTTTGAGCAGATCCCGTGGGCGAGCAGCGGCTCGGCGATCATCGCGTGGACGGTCATCCTCGGGTTCAGCGAGGCGTAGGGATCCTGGAAGATCATCTGCAGGTCGCGCCTGCAGGCCAGCAGCTCGGCCCGCGACGCCCGGCCCAGGTCGCGCCCGTGGAGAATGACCGCGCCGCCCGTGATCGGGACCAGGTGCAGGATCGTGCGCGCGAGGGTGGACTTGCCGCAGCCCGACTCGCCCACGAGGCCGAGCACCTCGCCCTGGCGGACGGAGAGCGTGACGCCGTCGACGGCGCGCACCGCCCCGGTCCGGCGCCTAACCAGGAAGCCCTTGTGGATCGGGAAGTGGGTCCTGACGTCCCTGAGCTCGAGGATGTTCTCTTCCATGGCGCGGCTTCCCCTCAGGCGTCCGGGCCGATCTCCCCGGCCCTCGCCCGGATGCAGGCGTGCGAATGGCCGGGCGCGGCCTCGGCCAGCTCCGGGACCCCGGCCGTGCAGGCGTCGGCCGCGAACCCGCACCGGGGAGCGAACGCGCAGCCCGGGAGGGGCTTCGAGACGTCGGGGGGCGCGCCGGGGATCGTGAAGAGCTCGCGGCCCTTCGCCTGGAGCGAGGGGATCGAGCGCTGGAGGGCGCGCGTGTACGGGTGCAGGGGCTCGCGGAACAGCCGGTCCGCGTCGGCCTCCTCGACGATCCGGCCCGCGTACATGACCTGGACCCTGTCGCACAGGCCCGCGACGACGCCGAGGTCGTGGGTGACGTAGATCACCGCCATCCCGAGCTCGCGCTGGAGCGAGCGGATCAGCTCCAGGATCTGGGCCTGGACCGTCACGTCGAGCGCGGTCGTGGGCTCGTCGGCGATCAGGAGCTCGGGCCGCGTGATGAGCGCCATGGCGATCATGACCCTCTGGCGCATGCCGCCCGAGAACTCGTGGGGGTAGAAGTGGATCCGGTGGCCGGCGTCGTTGATCCCGACGGCCTCAAGCATCCCGTGGGCCTGCCTCAGCGCCTCCCGCCTCGTGACGCTCTCATGGATGAGGAGGGGCTCGATGAGCTGCTCGGAGATCCGCAGGTAGGGGTTGAGCGAGGTCATCGGGTCCTGGAATACCATCGCAATGCGCTTGCCCCGGACCGACCGGGCCTCCCCCGGGCTGCAGCGCAGGAGGTCCACGCCGTCGAACATCGCCGAGCCGCTCTCGATCCTTCCGGGCGGCTGCGGCACGAGGCCCATGATGGAGTAGCAGGTGACCGACTTGCCCGAGCCGGACTCCCCCACCATGCCGAGGGTCTCGCCGCGCTCGACGCTGAAGCTCACCCCGTCGACCGCCCGGTAGACGCCGTTCCTCGTGTGAAAGTGCGTGCGCAGGTCGGTGACTCTCAGAAGCGGCATCGGCGTGGCTAGGATGTCCGCGGCGGCATTGCTATGGCAAGTCTCCCACTGCGGCGGCGACCGTCTCGGCGGGGAGGTCCGCGAGCGAGCCGCCGCCCGTCGGGGGGCAGCCCGGGGCCTGGAGGATCCTGTGGGGCGAGGCAAACACGGGCCCGGTCCGGATCGGGTTGGTCGGGCCGAACAGGCCGATCACCGGCACTCCGAGGGCGTTGGCCAGGTGCATGCCGCCGGTGTCGTTGGAGACCAGCAGGCGGCAGCCCCGGAGGGCGGCCGCGAATCCATCGAGGCTCGTCTTGCCCGCGAGGTTCGAGACCCTGGAGCGGTCGAATCCGGCCGCGACCTCGTCGGCGACCGCGGCGTCCCCCCGGGTCCCGAACAGGATGAATCGCTCCGCGGGAAGCGCCTCCACAAGGCTTCGCCATCCGGCCGCCGGCCAGCGCTTGGACGGGTCGTTCTCCGAGCCCGGGATGAGTCCCACCGGCGCGCGGCCGGCGGGGGGCCCCGCCCCTGCCGCCCCGGCCGCGGCAAGGGGGGAAAGGTCGAGCGGCGCGTTTAGGCCGAAGTGGCGCAGGAAGTCGTGCCAGACCTCGAGCTGGTGGTGGCGAACCTCGTCGAATCCGTCCGGCAGGCGGTAGGCGTGGGTGAGGAGGGGGCGGTGCCTGCCCGGCCTGACGATGCCGAAGCGCTGCGGGCACCCGGCCATGCGGGCCTCGAGGTCCCCGCGCAGCGAGTTGGTGAGCAGGATCCAGACGTCGGGGTACGACGCGCGCAGCCGGACGAAGCGCGCGAGGTATCCCGGCCCGCGCGGGGGAAGGGGGACGATCCGGTCGGCGAGGCCGAACGACTCGAGCAGAGGGACAAAGGCCGGCCCCGCCAGGAGGGTGATCTCGGCGTCGGGGCGCGACAGGCGGACGGCGCGCAGCAGCGGCGCCGCCATGACGGCGTCCCCCAGCCAGTTCGGCAGGCGCACCCAGACCCTCGTGTTGCGGGGCACCCGGCTGGCTCCGCGGGCGCGCAGGTCGGCGCCGACAAGGTCTCGCTTGGCCTCCAGGCGCAGGCGCATCGACGGGACGTCCTGGTTCCTCCACCTGTCGTGCGCCCAGAGCCAGCTGGCGCAGAGGCCCTCGTCGGCCATGGCGCCCTCGAACCATCGGTTCAGCGACAGGGTGGCCCCCGCCGCGGTCCCGTCGCTGGGGACCGGGTCGGATTCAAACGCGACGCGCCAGAACGCCGTCCTGCGCGGGTAGAACGTGCGCAGGTCGGCCCCGAACTTCGAGGCGAGCAGCCCGGGAAGCTCCGTCGTGGAGCACACGCGCCCGAGCAGGAGCGTCAGGGCGCCCTGCCTGCCGGCGTTCTGGTCGAAGAGGACGCCGACGCAGCCCTTCCCCCGGAGGATCTCGAGGGCCTCGGCGAATCCCTCCTTCCTCGAAAGCAGGCGCATGCCGTGGCGCTCGCGCGTGCGCTTGACGAAGGCGTCCAGGGGAGCGCTGGCGAGCGGGCGGAAGATGATGCCGAACTCCGGCAGCGGGACGGGGCTCAGCATCTTGAGCCACGTCTGGCTCTCCCAGAGCGCGAGGTGCAGGGTGGCGAGGACGACCGGGCGGGGACGCGCCGCGATCTCGCGGGCAAACGCCTCGGCCGAGGGCGCTAGGCGCGCGATCGCGCGGATGCGGCGCTCGGAGAGGAAGGGCGCCGCAAGGGAGAGAAGCGCCGTCTCGACCAGCCGGCGCGAGCTCTCCCGCGCGATCCGCCTGCGCCAGGAGCGCGGGCGCCCGGGGAAGGCGTGGTGCAGGTTCGACCGCAGGACGCGGCGGCGGCGGGGGGCCAGCCAGAGGATCAGCTCGCCGCCGGCCGCCGAGAGCGCCCGCAGGGCGGGCTCGGGCGTGAGCGCGAGGATCCTGCCTAGGATTGTCAGGGCGGTCGTGATCAATCGATGTTTGCCGCTGCCACGGGATTTGGCGGTTGATATTGCCCAAGAAAGGCATGGAAAGTAACGCTCGCACGTCAATGACCGAACTCCTCATCATAAAGCCGTCGTCGCTGGGCGACATCGTCCACGGCCTGCAGGTGGCCACGTCCCTGAAGGCGCAGCGGGACGGCCTGCGCATCTCGTGGGTGGTGCGCGAGATGTTCGCCCCCATCGTCCGCGCATGCGAGGCCGTCGACCGCGTCTACGTGTTCGAGAGGAACGCGGGGGCGAAGGGCTTCCTCAAGCTGATGCGCGAGATTCGGGCCACCAGGTTCGACTATGTCTTCGACATGCAGGGCCTCCTGAGGACGGGGCTCATGACGTCCCGGGCGAGGGCCAAGCACAAGGTGGGCCGCACCGACGCGAGGGAGTGGTCGGGCGTGTTCTACGACACCAAGGTGCCCCTGCCGCCCGAGGGGCGCAGGAGCCACGCCCTCGACATCCTCCTGCAGTTCTGCACGGTGCTGGGCGCCAAGCCGGAGCTGCGCGGCAACCTCGTGTTCCGCGAGGTGGACAGCCTCAATCTCAGGTTTGCCGAGGGGCGGGGAGGGAGCAGGCCGTACGTGCTGTTTCCCGACAGCAGGCGCCCCGACAAGAAGTGGGGCGGGTTCAAGCAGCTGACCGAGCTGATCCTGAGGGAGGACCGCTCGCGCAAGGTGGTGTGGGCCGGGAGCAACCTGCTGCCCGACAGGGGGGCCTTCCCCTCCGCGCAGTTCCTGAACCTGACGGGCAACACGAGCCTGGTCTCGCTGCCCGCGCTCGTGAAGCGGGCGGAGTGGGTGGTGAGCAACGACAGCGGGCCCATGCACCTGGCGGCCGCGCTCGGCGTGCGGGTCTTCGCGATCTTCGGGCCGAGCGACCCGAGGCTCTTCGGCCCGTATCCGGTCGGCGGACCCCTGAACCACGTGATCCAGGCGCCGGTCGGCGACCTCAGGCTCCTGTCGGCGCGCGAGGTCTACGCGCGCTTCCGCAGGATACGGGGCCGTTGACGCGCCCGGGCGCCGGCCGTAGAAGTCCCCCTCCATGCTCGACCCCAAGCTCATCCGGGAATCGCCCGAGCTCGTCCGCGCCGCGATCGCGAAGAAGCACCTCAAGGTGGACCTTGACGCGGTGCTCGGCGCCGACGCGGCGTGGCGCGCCCGAATCCAGGAGGTCGAGAGCCTGCGCTCGGTCCAGAAGGCGGCGAACGCGGCGACGGCCGCCCTGGCGAGGGGATCGCCGGAGTTCGGCGCCAAGGTGGCCGAGATGAAGGCCGTGTCCTCCAAGCTGAAGGAGAGGGAGGCGGAGCTGAAGGCGGCCGAGGAGAGGTGCCGCGAGGCCCTGCTCGCGCTCCCGAACCTCCCCCACGCGAGCGTGCCGGACGGCGCGGCGCCGAAGGACAACGTCGTGCACTCGACCCACGGCGACACGGGCGCGGCCTCGGCGAACGCCGTCCCGCACTGGGACGTCCCGGGGTTCTCGAAGCTCTTCGACTTCGAGCGGGGGGCCAAGGTGACCGGGGCCGGCTTCCCCTTCTTCATCGGGGACGGGGCGCGCCTCGTTCGCGCCCTCATCAACTTCTTCCTGGAGGAGGCCGCGCGGGCGGGCTACACGGAGGTCTCGCCCCCGATCCTCGTCAACGCGGCGAGCGCCACGGCGACCGGGCAGCTCCCCGACAAGGAGGGCCAGATGTACGAGACGGCGCCGGACCGGCTGTTCGCCATCCCGACCGGGGAGGTCCCGGTCACGAACTTCTACCGGGACGAGATCCTGGAGGCCTCGGCGCTCCCCATCCTGCGGTGCGCGTACACGCCCTGCTTCCGGAGGGAGGCGGGCAGCTACGGAAAGGACGTGCGAGGGCTCAACCGCGTCCACCAGTTCGACAAGGTCGAGCTCCTGAAATGGGTCAGCCCGGCGACGAGCTACGAAGAGCTCGAGGGGCTCCGTGCGGACGCGGAGGCGCTCCTAAGGAAGCTCGAGATCCCGTACCGGGTCCTGCTCATGTGCGGCGGCGAGCTCGGCTTCGCGCAGTCGAAGAAATACGACCTCGAGGTCTGGGCCGCGGGCCAGAAGCGCTGGCTCGAGGTCTCGAGCTGCTCGAACTTCGAGGCGTTCCAGGCCCGCCGCGCCCAGATCCGCTTCCGGTCGAGGGAGACGGGGCGGACGGAGCTCGTCCACACGCTGAACGGCTCCGGCCTCGCGGTGCCGCGGGTCCTCGCCGCGATCATCGAGAACAACATCGAGGCCGACGGGCGCGTGAGGATTCCGGGCGCGCTCGCTCCCTACTTCGGCAAGTCGCACCTGACGTTCGCCTGAGCCGGTGGCGCATGGGGCCAGACCAATGAAGGCGCGCCGCTCCGTTGACTGGCCCGGGGCCGCGGCCAGGGCCGCCGAGCTCATCCCCCTCGGCCGGCTGCACCCCGCGGTGCTCGAGTGGGCCGGATCCCGTCCGGGCCGGGAGCGCTGGGCGGTCGCCCTGTCGGGCGGCGCTGACTCGGTCGGGCTCCTCCTGCTGCTTTGGGCGCACTGGCCGGAGCGGCGCGCGCGCATGATGGCGTTCCACTTCGACCACCGCCTGCGCGGGGCCGAGTCCGCGGCGGACGCCCGCTTCTGCGCGAGGCTCTGCGGGGAGCTCGGGGTGGCGCTGGTCGCCGAGCGGTGGGGGGCCGCGCGCGGCCCGCGGGCCGCGGCGGACGCCCGCGCGGCCCGGTTCGCCTTCATCGAGCGCGCGATGGCCAGCAGGCGCATCCGCGTGCTCTGGCTCGGCCACCAGCAGGACGACATCGCGGAGACGATGCTGATGCGCCTCGCCCGCGGAAGCGGGGGGGGCGGCCTCGCGGCGCCGAGGGCGGTCCACGCGTTCGCGGCCTGGCGGGCGGGGCAGGGCCCGCGGTTTCACGTGCGGCCGCTGCTCAGCGTCAAGAAGAAGGAGATCGTCCGCGCCCTGCGCCTTGCCGGCGCCGCATGGCGGGAGGACTCGAGCAACTCGCTCGGCGTCCATTTCAGGAACCGGCTGCGCCTCGACGTCATCCCGCGCTGGATCCGGGCGGCGCAGCGCGACGCCCTGTCGGGGGCCGCGCTCTCGAGGGAGCTGCTGGAGGAGGACGACCGCGCCCTGGAGGCCTGGGTGGACCTGCTCGTGCCCGTCCGGGCGGACAACTCGCTCAGCGTCGCCCGCCTGTCGGGCCGGCCCAGGGCCGTCGTCCGGCGGGCCCTTCACCGGTGGCTCCTTCTGCAGCCGCGGGCGAGGGTGCTTTCACGGCAGGGCTTCGACGCGCTCCTGCGCGCGGTCGAGGCCGGCGCGCCGACAAGGCACAGCCTTGGGCCGGAAGGTTTTGCGGCAATCCGCAAGGGGCTCCTGCGGTTCGAGCCCGCCCGGCGCCGCAGGACGCCCCATTGACATATGCTGCGGAACAACCAAGTTATTTGCAAAGTCATACTTATCTAGATGCCCGACAACGACACAAAGAAACCGCGCCGACAGCTGAAGAACCTCCCGCCGGACCGGTTTCAGCCCAAGGTCCTCGTCTTCTGGGTGATCCTGGCCGTCGCCGTGGTCGCGCTTCTCTACTGGTCGCCGGGCATGGCCGTGGCGCCCAGGCAGATGACCATCTACGAGGTGATCACCCATGCCGAGGCGGGCGACATCAAGTCGGGCCTGATTCAGCCCGACCAGTCCGGCGGCCGCGACTGGGTCCTCATCACGGGCGAGCTGAACGAGGCGGTTCCCGCGGGCGACCGGAACGTGAAGACGACGATGTTCAGGGCCGCCGGCCGCCTCACCGACCAGAACATGGAGCGGCTGCAGAAGACGAACAAGTTCGTCGAGCGGCCGACGACGACCCTGGCCTACCAGATTGCCGCCCAGGTGATCCCGATCCTGATCATCATGGGCGTCCTGTACTTCCTCTTTGTCCGCCAGCTGCGCCAGGCGGGCCGGGGCGCGCTCAATTTCGGAAAGAGCCGGGCGAAGCTGCTGACCCGCGACAGGGACAAGGTCACGTTTGCCGACGTCGCCGGATGCGACGAGGCCAAGGAGGAGGTCTCCGAGGTCGTCGAATTCCTCAAGGACCCGAAGAAGTTCACCAAGATGGGGGGAAGGATCCCCAAGGGCATCCTCATGGTCGGCGCCCCGGGGACGGGCAAGACGCTCCTTGCCAAGGCCGTCGCGGGGGAGGCGGACGTCCCCTTCTTCAGCATCTCCGGCTCCGACTTCGTCGAGATGTTCGTCGGCGTGGGCGCCTCTCGGGTGCGCGACATGTTCGAGCAGGGCCGCAAGAGCGCCCCGTGCCTCATCTTCATCGACGAGATCGACGCCGTCGGCCGCCAGCGCGGCGCGGGCCTCGGCGGGGGCAACGACGAGCGCGAGCAGACCCTCAACTCGCTCCTGGTCGAGATGGACGGCTTCGACACGACCGAGGGCGTCATCATCATCGCCGCGACCAACAGGCCCGACGTCCTCGACAGCGCCCTCCTGCGCCCGGGCCGGTTCGACCGCCAGATCTTCGTGGACCTTCCCGACATGATCGGCAGGGAGCAGATCCTGCGCGTGCACGCGCGCAAGCTGAGCCTCGGCGAGAACGTCGACCTGGCCGTCATCGCGCGCGGGACGCCGGGGCTGTCCGGCGCCGACCTCGCCAACCTCCTGAACGAGGCGGCGCTGCTCGCCGCGCGCAGGAACCGCAAGAAGATCGACGCCTCCGACGTCGAGGAGGCGCGTGAGAAGGTGCAGTTCGGCCGGGAGCGGCGCCGGCTGATGGACGACGAGGAGAAGAAGCTCACCGCCTACCACGAGGCGGGTCACGCGCTTGTGCAGGGGGTCCTGGACGACGGGCACATGCCCGTCCACAAGGTGACGATCATCCCGCGCGGGCGCAGCCTCGGAAGCACGATGTTCATCCCGAAGAAGGACATGCTCACCCTGGCGATGAAGCGGATGCTCAACCAGATCGCGATGGGCCTGGGAGGGCGCATAGCGGAGGAGCTCGTCATAGGGGACATCTCGAACGGCGCGGCGGGCGACATCAAGACGATCACCGCCCTCGCGCGCCACATGGTCTGCGACTGGGGGATGAGCGATCTCGGCCCGATAGCCTTCGGCGACAACCACGACACGGTGTTCCTCGGCCGCGACATCACCCGCACCGAGAACGTCTCCGAGGAGACCGCCCGGAGGATCGACGTCGAGATCCAGCGGATCATCTCCGAGCAGTACGAGCGGGCGAAGAAGATCATCATCGAGCACCGCCCGGCGCTCGACAAGATCGCCGCCGCTCTCCTCGAGCACGAGACGCTGGAGGGAAGGCACGTTCTGGAGATCCTCGAGTTTGGCGAGATCCGCTCGCCGGTCGCCGCGGCGTATGTCGGGAAGCTCCCCGACAAGCCCGACGACAAGAGGCCCGCCGACAAGAAGGCCGCCGCCGAGGACCTGCCGGCGGGCGGGACCGCGCCCGCCGCCACGCCCGCGTGAGCCGCGCCGGCGGGGAAGACCGCCCGGCTTTTACGGCTTGGATTTGGCTGGGCTAGCGCCAACACTGGCGCCGCAACCGTATGAAAATTTGCTGCATTGGAGCCGGCTACGTCGGCGGGCCCACGATGGCGATGATAGCGCTCAAGGCGCCGGACATCGAGGTGAGGGTGGTCGACATGAACGCCTCGCGGATCGCCGCCTGGGGCTCGGGCACGCTGCCCGTCTACGAGCCGGGCCTCGACGAGATAGTCAGGCAGGTCCGCGGGAAGAACCTGCACTTCTCGACGGACGTCAAGTCCGCCATCGAGGCCGCGGACATCGTCTTCGTGGCGGTCAACACCCCGACGAAGAGCTACGGCGTCGGGGCCGGGCGGGCCGCCGACCTGCGCTTCATCGAGTCGGTGGCCAGGACGATAGCGGACTGCGCGAGCGGCCCGAAGATCATCGTCGAGAAGTCGACGATCCCGGTCAAGACGGCCGAGACGATCAAGGACATCCTGGCCGCCAACGGGCGCGGGATAAAGTTCCAGGTTCTGTCGAACCCGGAATTCCTCGCCGAGGGGACCGCGGTCGCGGACCTGCTGAACCCGGACCGGGTCCTGATCGGGGGCGAGCGCACGCGCGACGGCGCCGCGGCGGTCAAGAAGCTCGCCGAGGTCTACGCACGCTGGGTCCCGCGCGAGCGGATCATCACGACCAACCTCTGGTCGTCCGAGCTCTCGAAGCTCGTCGCCAACGCCTTCCTCGCGCAGAGGATCTCATCCATCAACTCGATCTCCGCGCTGTGCGAGGCGACCGGCGCGGACGTGGACGAGGTGGCCAACGCGATAGGCAGGGATTCCCGGATCGGGCCGAAGTTCCTGAAGGCCTCGGTGGGATTCGGCGGCTCGTGCTTCCAGAAGGACATCCTTAACCTCGTGTACCTGTGCGAGCACTTCGGGCTGCCCGAGGTCGCCGCCTACTGGGAGGACGTCGTCAAGATGAACGACTGGCAGAAGCACAGGTTCACGACGAGGATCGTGCGGGCCCTCTACAATTCCGTCGCCGACAAGAAGATCGCCGTGCTGGGTTTCGCGTTCAAGAAGGACACGAACGACACCCGCGAGTCGGCCGCGATCTTCGTGTGCCGGGACCTCATCGCGGAGCAGGCGCGCGTCACGGTGTACGACCCGAAGGTGCCGGCGGACGAGATCCGCCGCGACGTTCTCGGCAAGGGCGTCGACAACCCGCTCCTGACGGTCGCGACGAGCGCCTACAAGGCGGCCCAGGGGGCGCACGCGCTCGCGATCGCGACGGAGTGGGACGAGTTCAAGGCGCTCGACTACGCCAGGATCTACGAGTCGATGTCAAAGCCCGCGTTCATCTTCGACGGCCGCAACATCCTCGACCTGCAGAAGCTGAGGAAGCTCGGGTTCCGGGCGTCGGGAATCGGCAAGTAGGCGCGGATCCGGGCCGCGTTCGGGACCGGCCGGTGGCGTGCTCGCCGCGCCCTCAGGTCCCGAGCACCGTCCTGTAGACGCGGGGAACGCGCTTCGTCACCGAGCAGAGCGTCTCCCACGGGATCGTGTCGGCCCAGCCGCTGAACTCCCCGACGGAGATCTCGGCGGACCCCTGGCGGCCGATGATGACGGCCTCGTCGCCGCAGCAGACGCCCGGCACGTCCGTCGTGTCGACGACCGTCTGGTCCATCGTCACGCGCCCTAGCACCGGGCAGCGCACCCCCCGGATAAGGACGCTCGCCCGGTTGCTGACCGAGCGCGGAATCCCGTCCCCGTAGCCGGCGCAAAGGACGGCGACGTCCGACGCGCGCCCGAGCGTGCGCGTCCTCCCGTAGCTGACGGTGGTCCCCGCGGGGAGGCGCTTCACGATCCCGACCCGGGTGTGGAAGCTGAACACCGGCTCCGTCCTCACCTGGGACAGGAACGACCCCGGGTGGGGGAGGATGCCGAACTGGAGGAGCCCGATCCGGACGGCGTTGAACGGGCTCCGGCCGTGCATCGTCTCGAGTCCCGCGCTGTTGTCCGCGTGGACGAGAAGCCCCCCCATGGGAAGGCCCGCCGGGCCGCACGCGTCCAGCGCGGCGAGGAAGCGGCGCCGCTGCTCCTCCGTGAACTGCGGGTCGGTGTCGGGGCTGGCGAAGTGGGTGAACACGCCGACGAGCTTCAGGTGGGCCGATCCGCGGATCCTGCGGATCATGCGCGGTGCCTCCTCGTGCCACACGCCGAGCCTCCCCATCCCGGTGTCGACCTTGAGGTGGACCGGGATCGGGCGCCCCGCCGCGCGGCCCGCCGCGTCGAACCGGGACACCTCGTCCTCGGTCGACACGGTGACGGCGAGGTCGTACTCGGCGACATACCGGTCCTCGTCCGGCAGGAGCGGGCCGAGCACGAGGATCGGCCAGCCCGGGCCCAGCTCGCGCACCTGGGCCGCCTCGGTGATGTTGGCCACCGCGAACAGGTCGGCGCCCGCGTGCATCAGCCGGCCCGCGACCTGCTGGAGGCCGTGCCCGTAGGCGTCGGCCTTGACGACCGCGACATAGCGGATGTGCGCGGGGAGCGACGCGCGGATGAGGCGCAGGTTGCGCTCGAGCGCGGCGAGGTCGATCTCGGCCCAGCAGCGCAGGGGGACCGACTCGCTTCGGGGGGTCACGGCGCCCTGTGTATTTGTGGCGTCCATTTGGCGTATGAGGGTTCCTGGTGCAGGTAGGCGTCCGGCGCCTCGGTCCTCCTGAAGATGTCCGCCCCGGCGACCGAGGGAAGGGCGAAGAGCGCAGCCAGGTCGTAGGAGACGAGCGACGTGGCCGGGGGCAGGGCGCCCCAGTGCCGGAACCCCTCGGGCGTCAGGAGGTCGCCCGACAGCTCGGCCGCCGGCACGCGCTCGAGGCCGCCGCCGTCCGTGAAGCGGTGCCAGAGGCCGCGCCGGGCGTCCACGATCACTCCCGCCCGCGGCCGCCCGGCCGCCCGGGCCACGACGGCAAGGCTGAAGTAGCCGAACATGGGCCTCGGCATCAGCACATTCCAGGCGCGCAGCGCCATGGCGGACGTGCGGATGCCCAGGATCGAGCCCGGCCCCTCGCAGAAGGCGAATGCCCGCACCGAGCCAATCTCGACCCCCAGCTCGTCGAGGCATTCGAAGAGCCCGACGCCCGCCTCCTCGTCCCTCGCGCACCAGCGGGGGGGGGCGCCGGCGCCGAGGACGGCGACCTGGATCCTCGCCGACGCGGCGTCGATCAGGAGGAGGGGCGACTGCCCCTCCAGGATCTGGCTCAGGCTTGGCATGGCGCAATCTCACCAAACCCGCCCGGGGGCCCGCCCGCAAGCAGCATAGAGCCCACTCCGGCATTGACCCTGCCGCTGCGAAACCCACGCTGGACCCTCGCTTTATGTGCCGAGCCGCAACCGCATCCGCGCCGTGAACACGCAACTGAGCACCGTCTCCGAAACCCGCAAGAGCCTTGTCATCAACCTGGACGCAGCCGAGGTCGACGCCGAGCACCAGGCGGTGGTCGGGGAGTACGTCCGCCTCGCCCGGCTTCCGGGCTTCCGCCCCGGCAAGGCGCCCGCGGCCATGGTCGTCAAGCGGTTCGCGAAGGAGATCGCCGACGAGTTCAAGCAGAAGGTCGTAACAAAGGCCTACCGCAGCGCCCTTGAGAAGGAGAAGCTGGAGGTCCTGAACGTGGTCAACGTCGAGGAGGGCGCGATCGCCCCCGGGGCGCCCGCCTCGATCACGGTCACGGTCGACGTCCGGCCGAGCTTCACGCTTCCCGACTACAACGGGCTGCCGACGGAGGTCGCTCCCGTCGAGCCGACCTTCGACGAGATCGACAACGTCATCCAGGCGCTGCGCTCCGAGGCGGCCGACTTCAAGCCGGTGGGGCGCCCGGCGAGGAAGGGCGACTACGTGAAGCTGGCCTACGAGGGGGCCCTGGACGGCAAGCCGGTCGCGGAGATCGCCGGCGACAAGCAGCTCTACGCGAAGGTCCCCCAGACATGGGAGGAGGTCGAGGGCGCGAACGAGGGGATCATACCCGGGCTCGGCAAGCACCTCGCCGGGGTCGAGAAGGGGGCCCGGAAGGTCGTCCCGGCCGCGTTCCCACCGGACTTCAAGCCCGTGCCCGCCCTCGCCGGCAGGACCGCCGAGTACACGATCGACGTCCTGGAGGTGCGCGAGCGGATCCTCCCGGAGTTGGACGCGGCCTTCTTCAAGACCCACGGAGCGGACGACATCGAGGCGCTCAAGAACCAGATCCGCGCGAACCTGAAGCTCCAGAAGGAGCGCCGCAACCGCGCGGCCCAGCGGGGCCAGGTGACCCAGGCGCTGGCGGACCGGGTCCAATTCGAGCCCCCGCACAGCCTGGTCGAGGCCGAGACCCAGGGGGTGCTGCGCCAGTTCATCGAGGAGCAGATGCGCCGGGGCGTTGCGGCCGAGCAGTTCGAGAAGGACAAGAAGGAGCTGTTCGAGGGCGCAAGGAAGGCCGCGGCCAACCGCGTGAAGATCGAGCTGATCCTGGCAAGGGTGGCGGAGGCGGAGAAGATCGAGGTCACGGACGCCGACCTGGACCTCTACATCCGCAGGGAGGCCGCCCGCACCAAGCAGAGGCCCGACAAGCTGGCGAAGGACCTCGCGAAGGACCGCAACGCCCTGCGCTCGGTGCAGCAGTCGATAATTTTCGACAAGTCGGTTGATTTCCTGGTCTCCAAGGCTAGGGTAAGCGTGTCCCAATCGTGAGCTACTACGTACCCATCGTCCTCGAGAACACCGGCCGCGGAGAGCGGTCGATGGACATCTACTCGCGGCTGCTGAAGGACAGGATCATCTTCATCGGGACGCCCATAGACGACATGGTCGCGAACCTCGTCATCGCCCAGCTCCTTTACCTGCAGATGGAGGACGCGAAGAAGGACATCCACCTGTACATCAACTCGCCGGGAGGCGTCGTGACGGGCGGGATGGCGATCTACGACACGATGAACTTCCTCCAGTGCGACGTGCAGACCTTCTGCATCGGCATGGCCGCCAGCATGAGCACCGTTCTGCTCGCCGCCGGGACCAAGGGGAAGCGCTTCGCGCTCCCCAACAGCCGGGTGATGATCCACCAGCCCTCGGGCGGGGCGGGCGGGCAGGCCGCCGATATAGCGATCGCGGCGAAGGAGATCGTGCGCTGGCGCCGGACGCTGAGCGGCGTGATAGCCAGGCACACCGGCAAGCCCGAGGAGCAGGTCGACAGGGACTCCGACCGGGACTATTACATGAGCGCCCAGGAGGCCAAGGAGTACGGGATCGTCGACCACGTCGTTGCCTCGACGCGGGAGGCCCAGACTCTCGTTGTGAAGACGGCCGCCTGACGGCCCGGGCGTGGGACGGCGTTTCCGCCCTCGACACCCCGCCAATCAAAACCAGACTAGCCGGCCATGGCCAAATCGTCGCGCATGACCCTCTGCTCCTTCTGCGGAAAATCGCAGGCGGAGGTCAAGAAGATCATCGCCGGCCCCGGCGTCTACATCTGCGACTCGTGCGTCAACGTCTGCAAGACGATCATCGACCGCGAGGTGAAGCAGCCCGCGGTGGAGATGAAGCCCTCGTTCCGCATGGTCAAGCCGTCCGGCATCAAGAAGGTGCTCGACGACTACGTCATCGGCCAGGAGCACGCGAAGAAGGTCCTCTCGGTCGCGGTCTACAACCACTACAAGCGGCTCAACTTCGAATCCGGCCAGTCCCCCAAGGACCCGGCGGCCGTCTCCGCGGAGTTCAGCGACGTCGAGGTCGAGAAGAGCAACATCCTGCTGGTGGGCCCCACGGGCTCGGGCAAGACGCTCCTCGCGAGGTCGCTTGCGCGCATCCTCGACGTGCCCTTCGCGATCTCCGACGCCACGACCCTGACCGAGGCGGGCTACGTGGGCGAGGACGTCGAGAACGTCGTCCTGCGCCTGCTCCAGAACGCCAGCTACGACGTGAAGCGCGCCGAGTGCGGGATCATCTACATCGACGAGATCGACAAGATCCGCAGGACGACTGAGAACGTGTCGATCACCCGCGACGTGTCGGGCGAGGGTGTGCAGCAGGCGCTGCTCAAGATCCTCGAGGGGACGGTCTGCAACGTCCCGCCGCAGGGCGGCCGCAAGCACCCGAACCAGGAGTACATCCAGGTCAACACGTCCAACATCCTGTTCATCTGCGGCGGCGCGTTCGTAGGCCTCGACCAGATCGTGAAGAAGAGGCTGGGCCACCGGTCGATCGGGTTCCACCAGAGCGCGGAGGACCGCGAGCTCCCGTCGGACGAGATGATGCGGCGCATAGCCCCCGAGGACATGGTCCGTTTCGGGATGATCCCCGAGTTCATAGGGCGCCTGCCCGTAGTGACGGTGCTCGACCCGCTCCAGGTCGGGGACCTTGAGAAGATCCTCCTCAAGACCAAGAACGCGATGGTGAAGCAGTACTCGAAGCTCTTCGCGATGGACGGCGTCCGGCTTCGCTTCACCTCGGACGCCGTAAAGGCGGTGGCCTTGAAGGCGATCGAGCTGAAGACGGGCGCCCGCGCCCTGCGGGCGATCCTCGAGGGCATAATGCTCGAGATCATGTACGACCTGCCCCACCACGACGACGTCACGGAGGTCATCGTGGACGCGGCCGCAGTCGCCGGTAAGCGCCGGCCGACCCTGAGGCGCGCGCCCAAGGCCCCGGCGGCGGAGAACGCCGCCTAGCCGGGACGCGGGGCCCCGGGGCCCCGCGGGCGAGATCACCAGTGGCGGAAGGAGTCCGCCTCGAGCCCCCTGGCGAACTCGACGAAGAGCCTCACGCAGCGCTCCACGTCCTCTAGGTCCACGACCTCGCTCGGCGTGTGCATGTAGCGCAGGGGGATGCTCACC